>Ga0209514_10003791_pt1 | contig 21132 bp, 26 predicted proteins | sample Subgrocontami58m_FD_187452 | JGI IMG/M metagenome (GOLD analysis project Ga0209514, IMG submission 187452) | Subsurface groundwater microbial communities from S. Glens Falls, New York, USA - GMW37 contaminated, 5.8 m (SPAdes) (version 3) | ecosystem: Environmental > Aquatic > Deep subsurface >...
TCCGCCGCTGAAGTCAGCAAGTTCGTGACGGAAGCCAATAACGCCCGCTGGCTCACCAGCCATATCAAATCTCTCAAAATCAAGGGGTTGGGAGCAACTCCCGCCGAGGCCGAGGCATCGCTCAAGAAACTTGTCTCCGCCGGCGTCATCGCCGCCGCGAAGGACGGGACTTATACCGCTGCCTATGAATCAGCCGAGCTGGCGGCCAATTTCCTGTTTGTGGAAAACACGGTGCATTTCCGCGCCGGGAGCGAACAAAACGGTACGCTCAGCGCGGCGGAATGTATGTATCTTCAGGCGGGCATCCATGATGTCATCATGATGGACGTAGCGGCGGACAAGATTGACATAACGTCCACTTCATCCTTCGCTATGATAGATAATATCAAGCAGATGATGACCACGCCGCCGAAGTTTTAGAAGGTGTAACTATACCGGCGAAAGCCGGTATACAGAAAACCCCAACTCCACTGGATTCCGTGTTCCCGACTAAAGTGCGGGACGGGCAAGCACGGAATGGTTTCGAATTTGAGTTTTATGAATTATTTCGGATTTTGCCCCGCAGGGCATCCCGCATATAAATCGGGACGTGCTTCGTATTTATTTGAGTTTAGTATTTAAGAATTTTGGATTTTGTCTCTATTTCTTGCATAAAATCGAAACAAGTTTGACCAGAGACGCGGTTGCCTCGACGCATATCGCGGCTGTCCGGTGATCGAAATTGCTCGTTTTTTGCAGAGACACGGCTAATTTTAGCGCTGCCTTTGTGTAACCGAGGGTTTCCTTGTTTGTTTCACCCTTGAGTTCTTTCTCAAGCAGCGATTTTATCTTTGTGGCCGCGTCCATTTCGCTCAGAGATTTCCCGTTGATTGTCGGATTCTGGTCGGGATCGAAAGCCGCTTCCGCCAGCGAGTCGAACGTATCCAGCGAAATCAGGACGATGTTGTGATAATCTCCCTCCGCGACCGCGGTTCTAAGGATGAATCTCATTTCCTGAATGTGCCTGTTAACCTTTTCCCAGCGCGGGTCGCCGGCAGCGTCGATCGGCGAGCCTAACATTCTGGCCCCTAAAATACGGCCGTCCGAGGCGTCATTCTTCCGGAATAATTCCCAACCGTCAGCCTTCAGACAGGTGTTGAATTTCGCTGTTAACTCTTCGGCGGCTTTCTCATCAGGGCGGACTTGAGGATGGACGGTTTCACACACGAATTTAAGGAACTCATCATCTGGAGCGGTAAGGAGGTTGAAACGTTCGTCGGAAAATACCCAGTCATCGACCCAGTTATCTTTGTAGGTACGATTCTGCCAGATGTCTTTATACGCATCGACGAACCGGTTGTCCTTTGAGGGCATTTTCTTGATATCATACAATCTGGACAGGAATTCGGCATCCTCCAGTATCCCCGCCCATTTATTATCTTTCGAAAAACAGCCGATTATTGCCCGCCGCGTAATTTCGGTTACGGTGTTCATTCGTTACTCCCAGTCCCCAGTCCCCAGTCCCTAACCTGCAATTTGGTGCGCCTGGTGGGATTCGGACCCACGGCCACCGGTTTCGAAGACCGATGCTCTATCCACTGAGCTACAGGCGCCGGAAGCAGCCTCATTATGCCCTGTTTTTATGGGGTCGTCAAACTGGTGAAGCCGTGCCGCTTCACCAGTTTGACGAACGTCTTGATGCCGCATCGTAATCGGCATTAATCGGGACGTGCTTCGGATTTATCAGTTTGTTTATTGTTCGGTCTCCTCATAAATCCTATTTCTTAAATCCTAAATCCAGTTCTTATGTTATTATTCCTAAAGGTAACGTAACTCAAGAAGGCTTTAATGGAAGACGAATACGATCCCGAAAAACCTACCATATGGAAAGAAGCCAAGAACCACATCGAGAAGGGCAATTACGATAAGGCCATCGAGATATACAAGTATATATTGATCAGGTTCAGCGAATACTCCATCGTAGTTGAACGTGCCAACGCCAATTTGAGCGATATCTATCTAACGCTAAAGAAGCCGGACCTGGCCGAAATTCACATCAAAAAGGCGATCAAGCGCAATGCCAGAAAGCCCGAATATCGTTATCTGCTGGGTTTTATATACTCCGCACAAAACCGGTGGCTGGAAGCTATCCCCGAATTCGAGGCGGCTATCAAAATCGATCCCGACAATGCGGAGTTTCTCCGGGGGCTGGGTTGGGCTGAATTGAATGGCGGGGACAAATCGAGAGGAATGGAATATTTAAAAAAAGCGAAAGAACTCGCGCCCTTAGACGTTAATATCTTGCTTGACCTGGCCAACGCCTATCTGTTCGACATGGATTTTGATGAGGCCAGGCGGCATGTTCAAGGGGCAATGCTTCTTGAGCCTGGAAACGCCCTGGCTAAGAAAGTATTCGATAAGATATGCCAATTCCAAAAAGATTTTGGGAGAGGCAAAGGTTAGCCGCGGCTGTTTGCCGGCACCATTCCCCTTAATTCTTGTTATTCCCGCGTCTCTTCTCCTTAATTTAAATCTTAAGGCCTATTCACAACTGAAACAGGAACGACTGGTACTCTAGGCGACCCCATTGTGACCTTTTGACGGATGCTATCATTGGTGGTAGCAATTCGTTCCCCTAATCGATTTAAGGCCTCGCCTTTTAAGGCGAGGCCTTATAAGGGGTGGCCTTCAGGCTGTCGTCGGTAAATCCGTTTCCCAATCCCCATTCCCGTGAAACTCTGTGGTATTATTACTCCAATGGCCGGGCTTGTGAGCGGGGAATCCTTTCGTAGTTATGCTGTCGAAGGACTGCCCAACACCGCTTCCAATTTGGAGTGGCTTCGGGAGCATTTTGAGTGTGAGCAGTGTGGTGAGTGCTGCCGTCTTCATTCCCTTGGCGTTCGCGTTACGCGAAGTGAGGCTGAACAACTGGCGCAGAGAGAGCGGTTGAGCCTGAAGGAATATGCGGCAAACGTCCTAGAGGACAGGGGCACTTTTATTATTCGCCAGCCCTGCCGTCATCTTGTGGATAACCGTTGCGTGGTACATGATATCAAGCCCTCAGTGTGCCGCAAGTATCCTTTTCACCGGTATGAGGAAGTGGACCGTGACACTGCCTGGGTGATCATCGTCGGTTGCCCAGGAGGCCAAAAACTACTTAAGGTGATTGCCTCAGGTAAGCAGGCGGGATTGGAGTATCGCCCGATTAGAAAAAGCCCTGATGTGAGCTCTAATAGTTCCCTTTAATTTTACAAAATGAAAGTTGCTTGAAACATTCCCAGCCCCTAGTCCCCAGCCACTCTGCTATCCCCTCTTAGCCCGCTTTTGCTTGATGAGTTCCCACATATTTTCTATCTGGGATTGTTTTAGAAGGCAGTCCGATTTTCCCATCTTCAGGATGTCAGCGGTAGTAATGACTCCCACCCTGGGAAATATTTCTTTGCAGCATTCTGTCGCTATTTTGTCGTCGGTAGCCACGATGTAGCCCCTTTGACTCGCCATGGCGATGGATTCGGATTCCCCTTGTCCCAATGCCCAGGCTTTTAGCCTGAGTAACGCATACGCGCCGGTTTCCTCTTCTGATTCTTCATTAATGGTGACGATTTCGATTACATGCCTGGCGGTTAAATTATTCAGAATCCGGCAGACGGCTTCCCCATGCTCCCGCCAACGTTTGGCTTCAGTGACGACGCGGTCAGGGACAACGAATACTTTGTACGGCCAAAGAGTGAGGACTAATTCCAGGGATTCCGCCAGATAAAAATTACTTATGCAGTTGTTATCCAGAATCACCAGCTTGGAAAAAGGTGACATGATATCTCGTCACCCTTCTGCCATACCCAGTTCATTCTGCAATTCGTAGAAATTCTTCCGGAGCAGTTCGGCGAGCCGCTCAAAAGATATGCGTTTCTGCTGGTAGGCCTGATAGCAGAGGAATTTGTACTGCCGCGGCAGCATTTCCGGTTCTACGTTTCCTTTGTCATAGCCGAGGAATTTCGCCATCGGGCTGGACGGGATACGCTGGGTGAGAATTCCCCGCCACTTCTCCGCCGTCAATTTCCGCAGGGAGACCAGTCTCCATCCCGCGGCTTCAAAACTTACCCCGAAATAGTTCGCCAGTTCGATTATTGTCATGGCGGTTGGTACCTCTTCGCCAGACCGCATCTGGTTCAGTACCTCGATAACCGCTCCCCGTGGCATGAGAAAAGCGGCGGCGAAGGCGTTGGCGAAGCGTTCGTTTTGGTTCTTGTCTTCAAAAGTCTCGCTATAGTCTATATGCGCCAGTTTATCCCGGTGCGCTATGCAATGAGCGTACTCGTGGGCAATGGTGAAAGTACGTCTCCTGCTTGGGTTACTGGAGTTAATCAGGAAGCAAGCCCCGCAAGCGTCGTCTTTCGCGAAAGCTCCGAAGAACTTGTCCGGATTCTCCGACAGGTGGAATATCTTTATGCCCCGCTTGCTTTCCAGCAGGTCGCAAATGTCCTTGATGGGTTGGCCGTTCAAGCCGAGGGAACTTCTTTCGGCTTCTGCGATTTCTTCGGCCTGCGTCCAACTGGGTTGGTTTTGGGAATAATCGGGTGGCGCCGTCATCTCCGGGGCTTTTAGCAAATCCCTCAGGAAGTTATAGTTGTGACACAGCTCCTGGAATTCAATCATAGTTTGCTTTGAAACAGCCGTCTCATCGAGGCTGCGCATCAACATAGTGAACGAATTGTCGGAACTACTGCCCCTCAAAAAGAAATCGAGCGGGCGCCCGTAGAGTTTGGAGAATTTGAACAGTTCCGTACTGGTGACCTGCCTTTTGGCCCGCTCCATATCCGAAATTGTAGAGATAGGTAAGCCCAGTTGACGGCTTATGTTATTTAATGTCAAGTTCAGGCTGTTTCGGGCAAATCTTAGCTGATTGCCGACTGTTTCCGGCGAAAGTTCTGAAAATACTGAGGACATTTATTGAACCTCTCAAGGCCAGGGATAGTTTCGAGTTTCCCGAAATTATTCGACCTTATGACATATTATAGCCCGTAATTTTCGGGAAAGTCAATGTTTATTTGTCGCTGTCGATGTTCTACCCTCACCACCCCAATCTTCTCCGGCGTTAGCCCGTAGCTCGTATACTATCCGGTCAATCCGGCTCCCTCCGTTGTCATTCTAGAGGAGTCCTTCGGCTGAAGGACGACGAAGAATCTCAGAGGGGGGGGAATTCATAAATCATGAATAATAAATCATAAATCAGCCCCTCGTGTCAGTCATGAATCTTAAATCTTGAATCGTACCTGGGTTTAATCTTCCGTTTCGAATGCCCGGCGGAATGCCGCCGGGATTTTAGAATTCTTCTTATCTTTCGGCCGGAAGCGTGCCAGGGCGCGGTTGACGCGGACGATATCGAACTCTTCCGGGTCGAACGGGCCGCCAAGCCAGTCCATCATTTCCTTATATCTCTTGTTTTTCGGGCCGCTGATTATCCTGAGCAGGTCGGCATAACCCCCGATACCGCCGCAATCTTCCGGCGGGCAGGTACGCTCGCCCGCCAGGCAGACGGGATACTGCCCGGTGGATTCCGCTGGAAATATCTTCTCGATGAGGATTTCGTGGTTCCAGCCATCGCCGAAGTCGTATTCGTAAATGAACCTTGTGTTTTCGCCCGTGACAACCTTACCGAGCCGGGTCTTCCGGGAATCCGTGAAGTCGACTTCGGGATCGGGGTCGCCGTATTCGGTACCGGCGATTTCGAACCGGTAAAGGTGGTAATTCTTCCAGCTCATTGTTGCCTGCAGAATCAGGTGAAGGCGGTGTAACGTAACGTTGGCGTGGACCTGAATTCGCCGCCAGACAGGCGGCTGGGTTCCCTTAAGCGTTACTTTTAGCTGGTAAACTGGTTCATTCACTTTACTCATTGTCATTCCTCTCTTGTCATTTCCGCGGAAGCGGGAATCCAATCATAAATCATGAATCATAAATCATCTCCCCGATACCACAATCCCTCAATCCTCGCCGGTAAAGATATCCAGATATTCTTTATAGACGTACGACTGGCCGTATTTTTTATCTTTATCTTTGGGAGTGAGAATTCCTTTTTCAATAAAGCGTTTGATTACGATTTGAGCTCCGGCGCGGGTGAATCCCGTCCATTTTTGAATAATTGCTCCGTTGACAATCGGTTGACCGTATAAGCGGGGTAGCACCAGGGCCGCGCTCTCCGAAGCCCGTTTCCCCAAAGTTTGAATTTTAGACACATCTTTTTCACGCAGAGTTGTTATTTTACCCACTATATCTATTGCTTCATTGGCAATCTCAATCACGCCGTCCAGAAAAAACTCTACCCATTCCGAAATATCGCCCTCATGGTACCCTGCCAACTTTGTGTAATAAACTTTCTGATGCCTTTTGAAATAAGAGGATAAAAACAGCACCGGTTTTTCCAAAAAGCCTTTGGCCCATAAATAAAATGTGATCAGCATCCTTCCGGTTCTTCCGTTGCCGTCTGTGAAAGGATGTATAGTCTCAAATTGGGCGTGAATAAGACCTGTTTTGATGACAGTCGGGATATTATCTTCGGCATACATAAATTCCTCGAGTTCCCCGAGAGATACCATCATTTCCGCCGCCGGCGGCGGCACGAAGCTGGCGTTACCGGGACGGGTACCGCCTATCCAGTTCTGGCTGGTACGGAATTCTCCCGGATACGAGTATTGCGTTGCCCGTGCTCTATGCATCAGTTCTTTATGCAGTTCCCGTATTAACCGCAGGGATATGGGGAAGTCACCTTTGGTTACTCGTCGCATTCCATAATTGAGAGCTTTGATGTAATGTAAAATATCATCCACGTCGGCGGGAATTTTCTCGCTGACTTTTACTTCGGCTTCAATGGCGTCCACCATAGTCGCCTTCGTCCCTTCGATTTGGCTGGAAGAAGCCGCGTCTTTGCGTAGATACATCAGGAGAAAGAAATCAGCATCGGGCAGCAGCCTGGTGATGCCCTCCAGTTTACCCAGGAGACGTGTAGCCTGGTTATCTTTCCTCAAAATAGCCGGGCTGAATTCAAATCCCTCCTTGGGTGGAAAAGGATTTGGAATAAAGGCCTTAAAGCCCCCCGGTTGAGCTATGGTTTTGCCTATCTCGACAGGTTTCATTTTGTAAACATCCCGCTAGACATGTATACAAAGTATATAGATTTATAAACATTAGGTCAATAGATGTTTACAAAACTCATGAATCATAAATCGCCCCGTTTGGATTTAGGAATTAGTGCTTGTTTGAGATTTGATCTTTGATATTTGAAATTTATTTGGTTATTGTATCTTGGTTATTGGTTATTCTCCAAATCCCCACCCCCTTGAAATATGGTGGCAATAGTGATACCATTAAGCATTGAAAACGATTGATCTGATTAATAAATATACTTATCGGATTACATGGTCTGAAGAAGACGGCGAATACGTTGGATTATGTGCTGAGTTCCCCAGCCTCAGTTGGCTGGCGGATACACAGGAAGCGGCTCTGGCCGGCATCCGGGATACTGTCAAACAGGTTGTCCGGGACATGCAATCTACGGGCGAGACCATACCGCAACCCTTGGCCACCAGGCGTTATTCCGGCAAATTTACCGTCCGTGTCCCGCCGGACGTTCACAAAAAACTCCAGATACAGGCTGCGGAATCCAAGGTCAGCTTTAACCGCCTTATCAGCGCCAAACTATCCCAATAGGCCCAGTCCCCAAAAGCGAAGGACTAACGGTAAACATCCCGCCGGTGACCGATGCGGTAGACCTTTACTATCTCTTGATTTGTATCGATTGTGTAGAGGATGCGATAATCACCAACCCTGACACGCCAGCCTTCGCCCTCTTTTCCTTTTAGTTTGAGAGCACCCCTTGGCCTTGGTTCTTCGGAAAGAGCCAGCAAACGTGCGTCAACGCGTCGCAGTACCGGGAGGGGTAAGTCCATTAAGTCTTTTTCGGCTTGCCGCTCCAGGAGGAGGGCATAGGTCACAGGAGGCCTTCTTTGTGCAACTCCTCTCTAACCTCGCGGTAGTCACGGAATCCCTGCTTCTGTCGTATCGCTTTATCCAGGTCCAGAGTATCTTCCATCTCTTCCAGACGAGCCAGCAGGCGCGAGTATTCCTTGATATTCAGCAGGACAGCTTTCTTCCGGCCTTTCCCATCCACCACATATTTGGCTTCGTTTGTTGTCATTTCTTCCGCTCCCTGCTTATATTATCCGTGCTAGAGCTAATTCGAATTTGATCGGCTTTTCACCCGATGCTTTAGCCGCATCGTATGAGCGAATGGATTCAAGCTCTTCCAATTCTGCAAGTATCTTGCTGTAAGCCTTGATGTCCAGCAAGACGCTCACGGCTTTCCCCTTATCATCGACTACGTATTGATTCTTGATACCTGTAACCATCTTATTGTCCTCCGCACCCCTATTATAGCAGTTTCCTAATACCGGCTTCCTCCACCTAATCATTGTGCCCACAGGCATCCCGCATGACCAAAGGGAATCGGGATCATTCCCAACTTGATTGGGAATCCAGCGTCAGCCACCCCGGCTTTATTCTTAATATGTGTTCTTGGAATTTTATATTTGAAATTTGTTTGGTATTTGTATCTTGGTCATTGGTTTTTTCTCCCCAATCCCGTCCTCCTACCCCGGCTCCTCCCACCTATCCGCCAAAATCTTCCCCAGCCTTTTATAACCGGCGGAGAGGTACCATTTTTTCATCCAGTCTTGAACGGCTTTAACGCCTTCCGGGTGCAGTTCCTTAATTTTATCCAGTTCCGCATCGGCTTCTATAGCGGCTTTATCCATTTTAGTTGCGTCAAATTCTGCCATAGAAAGTCTCCTTTATTTCTTACCCTCCACCACCCCAATTTAACGTTCCAATTTCTCAGCTTCGCCCGCATTTGTAGGTGAGGTTTGACAGAATCGAACTCCACCTGAAATAATACTTGCCCACGAAGAAAGCAGAAACTAGGTTGTCACTTTGTGATTACAACAAAACCCATACCACGTTTTCTGCACCAGTTACTAGCGGCTTCGTGTTTTCGTTTGGTATCAGGGTTATCAAGGAACTGCCCACCTTTGACTTCGTGTAGCTCTTTTTTTGAATCAATCCGCTCAACCAGGAAATCGGGACGGTAACCTCGTACGTTGCCTGCTTCGGTGACATACTGGATTGTGATGCCATGATTCTTGGTCCATTTAGCGACTGTCTTATCCTTTTCCAGCCTTTTCATGTAATCGTGTTCCCACGAGGAGTCATAACGCTCAACCGAATAGGCACTTTTGGCTGGATTTTCTAAATCCCCATGCTCACTGGTGGGCATTTGCCGCCTCCCGTTTGTATTTAATAATACTAGCTATCAAACCGGGATGGTTTTTAAAGTTTAACTGCATTTTGTTATGGCAGTTTATGGCATGGCGAAGCTCTTCAACGCTAGCGACGCCTACAGTTTTTTCGCCCAGCATTCGCTTACTTACATGGGCTATTAAAACTCCATAAAAGTAACCAAGTTCGTGTGAGCCAATGCCTTCTTCAGCTAATAGGTTGCTTGCAATATCGCGTACTATATTCTTGAGTCTTTCCGCCAGTTCTACGGGGTCATTGATTTCTGATGGTGGTTTCTTGGCCATGTAAATCGCAGGCGGCTCACGAATTTCAAGAAAACCCGAGCCATCAAGTCTTTGTGATTCAACGGCGGATATATCAACACGAGTAATTTCTGTCTCAACCTGATAGTCAAAACTGGATAACACATCTTCCCAATGAGGATAATCGCTGATCATTATTACTATACCTGCCAGGTCATCGTCAAAATCAGCCTTCTCTTCTTCTGTTGGTTCAGGAATTTCAATCAGTAATTCGGGGTGAGAAACGATTTGCGGCTTGCGTTTCGGCGGCAAATCTTCATCTCCGAACATAGTGAGCTGGTCAACATCCTTACGAATTTTAGCTCCCACTACGTCCCACAGCCATTCGTGTTTGAGTTTGGCGTGGTCAACGATGGCGCAAATTTCCTGAATGTCCTTATCGCGCACATTCAAGCGAAGACCTCGACCAACCACCTGTTGGCCATACACGCGACTGGAGAACTTACGTAATAACAGAATCACTGAAACCGCTGGCACGTCCCAACCTTCACGCAACATTAGGACACTTACCACGGCCTCATAAGGACTATCAGGTCTACCCAGCAATCGGGCGGCCTCGCGGTCTCGTTCTTCAGACTCCTCTGTCACCAACAGAGTTTTTAATTTGAAATCCTCGTTCAACATTTTACAGGCTTGTTTGGCATCTTCGATGGTAATAGCTACTACAAAGAGAATAGGTTTATACGAACCTCCTGCTAAAGCTATGGCGCGTCCCTGCTGTTCTTTCAAACGGGCTAGGGCAATTTGTATTTGTTTATACATTGGGTCGGGGTCTGTAACCCATTGAGTGGATGATAACCCGCTCTCTATCCGTTTGAACTCTTCGTCCATTTCATCAACAGTGCGTTTTTCGCCTGTTTTGTGGTCCGTATAGGTCAATTCAACCGATGACAGCTTTGGCTGGTAAACTACGATATTCTTTATGATTGGCGGAACCTCTGCCTGAGCATCCGTAATCCTGTATTCATAAATCATTTTGCTATCGGGTGTTTGTCCATCTGCTCGGTCAGGGGTGGCGGTGGTGTCCAGCCGGAACTTTGAGAGCTGTTTCAAAGTGAATAGGGTATTATCATATTCGGCGGCAGGCGTGTTGTGGGCTTCATCGTTAAACACCGCAATTTTCTCCGCTGCTCCCATCAGTACCGCTAAATTGCGCTTGCCGTTAATATTGGACTCATACAACTGGTGAATATTCCCCAGAACAATCCCGTTGTCACGTATTCCCTGCGGACTTCCACCGGGCTGCATTACGTGTAATCCGAGTTCGTTGGTATAATGCTCGGTTCCAGGAGGAAAGAAGCCAAAATCCCGAAAAACCTTAGCGTCTTTGAAGTCGTCCTCTAGACGGTCACGAACAATGGTGTTTGGGCAAAGTACGACAAATTTATGGACGTCGTGGCACACTTTGAGCCATGCAATAACGCCACCTATAATAGCAGTCTTACCGCCCCCAGTAACGATGTTTAGCAGCAGTTCATCCCACTGCAAAAGTTCATGGGCATATACGGTTCGCATAAACGCTTCTTCCTGGTGACGCCAAAGCCGTCGTGGTGCATCCGGCCGGGTAATATGCGTCAGAAAATCACGTGTCAGTGGCCCAACTTCCGAGAATTGCTTCGATTCCCACCACGCTTTAAAATCTTGTTCATATGGGCCAAACGAGTAGTACACTAATTAACCTCAATCTTCATAATAACAGTTCTTTCACCACCCTGGTCGTCTTGAACCGAACAGGCGACTATATATTCGCCTTCCGCGGGGAATGCATATTCCACGACCAGAATTGGATGCCCGGTTTTCTTATCTCGTAAGAATGAGTATCCTTGGGTGGAGGTAAAACGCCCTGTCCCATGATTAAAATCCCACTGGACATTAGCTATCACGCCATCTTTATTAAGGCTAACGGATTCTGACACATCGAACTCATATACGCGACCATTTAAGCAGCGGTATTTTACCCGTACTTCTGGAGGTTGAATAAAGCATAACAGCGGAGCATAATCCTGATTTTTGTTCACCACATGCTCTCTAAATTCGTCATCTTCTAGGCGTATCAAGCTCAGCCGCACAAAGTCAATACGCTTGTTTTCACGGGCGGCGAGTATTTCTGCCGCCTGCCTCGCATCTTGCCCGAAGTTCCAACCTAACATCACACCATGATTGGCTCGGCGTTCCTCATAGACAGCTTTTGCAAAAATAGCAACGTCATTCTTAGTGATGCGTGTCTGGCGTGATGGCTCACCTACGTATAACGGTATGCCATATCTTATGCCATGAATGGCTTTGGAAACGCTCTCCGGTCTGCCACCAAAAGCTTTGACCACGAACTCACGGAACTTCTCAGACGTGTATTGCTCTAGCTTCGGGGCTTCATATATACCCCAATGTTCCACAGTAAAATCCGGCACAGGGAAGAGATTGCCAACTTTTTCTCGCACGGCTTTGGTAATACGGTCAGCAGTAACCGCAACGGCAATACGAGATTGGTCGCAGGCAATCCAACGGCGGTTGAGACGTTGAGCCACGGCAGGCGTCGTCCCGCCACCGCAGAAAAAGTCTGCCACGACGTCGCTTTCTGAAGTTGCAGCCTTAACTAAAGTCTCTAACAATGGTTCTGGTTTTTGTGTGGGATAGCCAATCCTCTCAAGTGCTGAAGGTGCGATGATGGAAATATATAATACATCATCAGGATGTTTTCCCTTGGGGTTCAATTCCTGCTGCCCGAAATCCGCGCCGGCTCTGACGTTTCCAATATAATGACTGAACCGCTCTTTGGTGGTTACTGCGTACTCCGACCTTACTTCATCGACGTTGAACGTCCACAATTGACCACGCCCATACCACAAGATAGTGTCATGTCTTCTTCCGAAACGATCCCTCTTTACAGCAGCACCAGTGTAATGCCAAATAATCTCATTGATAAGGTTATCGTAGCCGAATATTTTGTCCATCTCTATTTTCACATAATGACTCGCGTGCCAATCTAGGTGCACCATGATTGAACCAGTAGGCTTCAGCAGGCGTTTCATTTCAAACAAGCGAGCATTAAGCCATATCAAATATCCGGGCATACCGCCTTCCCAAATGTCCGTAAAGGAACGCACCTCGTTCTTGTCGCCAAAGATAACATTATAATTCTTGCCCGAAAAGAATGGGGGGTCTATGTAGATCAGGTCAATGCTCTCATTAGGCAGTTGCCGCATAACGTGCAAATTATCGCCAAAAAATAGACGATTGGCGCCTGTGGGAAATAATTGCTTCAGTTTGGCTTTTGTTTCGTTCTCTGCCAAGAACAATGCGTTATGTGTAAATTCCAGCCGCTGTACTTCCTGAAAAGGTAAACGAATAGTGGGATAAACGTGCTGAAATCTGGTAACCTGCTTTTGCCGAGGGCGGGTTTCTTTCACCCAGCCTAGTGGTTCTTCATCTAAAGGAATTGCCCCAAAACGAGTTGGGAATTGAAAATGTTCCTTCTGTTCAGGGATTGTTACCTCATCAGGTAAGGGGGGCTCGATAAAGCTGATTTCTTGCTCGACAGCTTCGGGTTTTCTTTTAGGCATAATCGAACCCTCCTAATAGGCAACGTAACAAAGGGTGAATCGTTATTGATATGAAATTTTTCGAATACGCCGATTATACATCGGTAGCTGACAAGATAAAAGACCAAAGATTAAAGATAAAAGAGATTGGGGGCTAGGGACTGGGGACTGGGGATTGGGGATTGGGGAAAGATCAAAGACCAAAAACCAAAGACCAAAAAACGATAAAAGGGATTGGGGATTAGGGAGTGGGGACTAAGGGGAATGGAGACTGGGGACGGGGAAATCGAAAAATTTAACTCACACTCCCCGATATGTATCTTCTCTTCTGAGAGCCACCTTCAATATTGTTATCAGTTTATTGCCGTCGTCAATTGAATAAACCACTCTGTATCGCCTGGTTTTCAGCCGCCAGAGGTCGGTACCGCGCAGCTTCTTGCAGGAAGAAGGTCTAGGTACAGCCGCCAATTTGTCGATAGAATCAGCCAGTTCTAATTGGACATTGCGCGGCAGGGAAAGCATTTGCTTTTGTGCCGCCCTTAGGATCTCAACCCCGTATGCCAAGGTAGTCCTTCTTGAATATCTGCCAGTCCAGTTTATCCCCTTTTTCTTCCAGGGCTTTTAAGCCGTCGCGTATATCCTCTTCTTCTTCCAGGTGCTCGTAAATCAACTCGCGCACTACACCCGCCACAGAGGTTTTGCGTTTGAACGCTATAAACCGTAAGGTTTCATATTCTTCAGGACGCAAGCTGATGGTGGTCCTCTTAAAATCGTCTTTTACGTTAGCCATATTGTCACCTCATCTAAAATTAGCATCATTACATCAAAAAGTCAATTCATCACCGGGCTGGGTGGGGGGTGAAAACTCAAAACTCAAAAGTCAAAACTGACTACGAGACTTGGGACTTGGGACTGGGGACAAGATACAAGATAAAAAATAAAAGACCAAAGATAAAAGATATAAAGTTCAAATGACAAAGCTCAGAGTCCAAATAAAATCCAAATTCTTCCGATTCATACTTCATGCGGAACGTCGTTGCGGCTCCGCAAATGTCAAATAAAATCAAAAACCCCAAATCCAAATCAGGATTTATGATTCATGATTCAAGAAATTAAATTCGAGATTCAGGTAAGACCCGGGATTGATGATGGATAATGATGGCATTGACCTTGAACATCATCTGAACAGTTGCAGGCAATTTTCAAAACTAAAAACACGGTTCCGCTGGTAGCCGGTGGTTTCCTTGAGTATGCCTGCTGCGTCTATGTTACTTTGTAACGCTAAAGTAAAATAAAAAGTAGCATATTTTATTTTGGAAGTCTTAGATACAACCAATCCGTTTTTAGCTTTTGACTTTGGCATTAAGCTCCCATTCGTTCCTCAGATGTCTCTACTTTAACCAAGTCTTTTGAATATCGCGATTATACATCGGTAGTCAAGAAGGGACAAGAAGAGCAGACAAGAGAAAAGATTAAAAATAAAAGATAAAAAACTAAAACTAAATTACAAAACCTGCCGATTCCTTAACGTAATACGGCATCCCGAGCGAAGCGGATGAACGCAGTGAATCGGGACAAATGCCAAATGAAATTCAAATGTAAAAATGCAATAATCAAACGATTGATATAGATTGCTTCGGTTCGAATCGAATTCGAAACTCGCAATGACAGGACGTCTAAACCATAACGCGTAAGATAACCAGATCCCTGCTATAATTCGGACATTATGAAACCAGGATCGGTTGCCGTGCTGCATATCCCCCATTCTTGGTGGGAAATACCTGCCGATGTCAGAAGGTCGTTTGTGTTGTCTGACCGCGAACTCGAAACCGAGTTGATTAGATTGTCGGACACCTGGACAGATGAACTATTTGATTGCGGCCGGGCAGCGAAGGTTGTCTTTCCGGTGAGCTTATTAACCGGGGGCGGGCGTGTTTCCTTTTGACATTTCTACTACCATATTGTATTATTAATTGGTAAGACCTTTTATTCTTACATTGAGGTAGGGATATGGCAAACACCGCGAAATTAACAATCAGCCTGCCGCAAGAGCTAATCTTATTGGCGGATCAGGTCGCGAAAGAAAAGAAGATAAGCCGCAGCAAGGTCGTTGCATCCTGTCTGCGGGAAATGCTGGAAAAGAATAGAGTTGCCGAGATGACCGCGGGTTACAAGGCTATGGCCAGGGAGCAGAAACAATTAGCGTTAACGGCTTCGAGATTCGAGCATGAAGTCCTGCCGGAATGGAAATAGACTGTGCCCGAAAAAGTAAAGCGCGGCGATATCTTCCGGATAGACTGGAACCCGGGCAGGGGAAGTGAACAGCGAGGGCTGCGGCCGGCTCTTGTTATCCAGAATGATATCGGTAATACATACAGCACAACCACGATTGTTGCCGCTCTTACTACCGCCGTCGAGAAACCATACCCTTTCCTGGTAAGAGTTACCGCCAAAGAAAGCCAATTACCGAAAGACAGCACGGTTAATCTGGCGGTAATACTGACTATCGATAAGGCTCGTCTGGGTGATAAATGCGGAGAATTGAGCGAAGCAAAAATGGCTGAAGTGGACAAGGCTATTAAGGCGAGTTTGGGGCTATGAGTTGATGAGCATCGAGTTGCCTAACCCTTACCAGGTTAATATACATAGCGCGAAGAGAGAGACTGTCGAACTGCCATGGGATTTCGTGCGCCACTACTGCGATACTTCTTACCAATCAATAGCAGAAGCCTTTGCCGCCACCGGAAGGCAATCCATAGGAAATCGTATCAGGTCAATTCGAGAGGCCTCCGGCATGACGCAATCAAAGCTTGCTGAAATTGCGGGAATCGGCAGGGTGACTGAGGTTCGTATTGAGAACGGTGACCAGTCACCAAGGTATGAAACACTGATGGCAATTGCCCGAGCGCTAAGACGGCCGGCGACTGATTTTCTCGCCGACTAATCGTTCCCTTTTCCCTACAGTAATGAGGAAGCAAGGGTTCGTAACCCACTTTAGCTAACCAGAGTTTAATCGGTGAGAGATAAACAAAAGATTTATGTCACGAAGGGTAATCAAAATGGTCTTTTTGGGTAGTCATTTACATATTGTTACCGCTTAATCGTTCGTTGTATAATCGCCACATTACCGGCACCGTAGCATTTGGAAAAAGATGAAGGTACTGATCATCGAGGACACCACCGAAATCATCGATATCGTTTCGGTCACGCTGCAATTGAGGTGGCCGGAGGTAGAGTTGATTTCCTGTTCGCTGGGTAAGCGGGGAGTGGAGCTGGTCGAAAAGGAAAAGCCGGACGTTGTGCTTCTGGACCTGGGCTTGCCCGATATCGACGGTTTTCAGGTACTGCGGGCCATTCGTGAATTCTCTAACGTCCCGGTGGTCATCCTGACCGTTAGAGGTGAGGAAACACATAAGATTCGCGGCCTCGAGTTCGGGGCGGACGACTACATCGTGAAGCCGTTTTCTCCCGGCGAGCTTCTGGCCCGGTTGAAAGCGGTCATCCGGCGTTACGAGTTGACCGAACAGGTCGGCAAATCCGGCAGCCGGGCACCTGTCCCTACCATTCGCGGAACCCTCAGGATGGACTTTACCAGCCAGCAGGTCAGCGTCGGCGACAAGCTGCTGCGGCTCGGTCCCCGCGAATACGAGCTTCTCCACATCCTCGTCGCCGCTGATGGCAAAGTCGTACCCGACAAGACGCTCCTGGAATTGGTTTTCCCCGAAGATAAGGAAGATCCCCGCTTTCTCGAACTGTATATGAAAAAACTTATGGAAGAGCTTGAAATCGACCCGGAAAAACCGGATATTATTGCCAGGGAAGGCGACGGATATAAGTTCATACGATGAAGGTAAAAGCAAAGATCAAAAATCAAAAATCAAAGATAAAAAAGCTAAAACCAAATGACAAAACCCAAATGTCAAATGAAATCCAAATGTAAAAATGCAATAATCAAATAATTGGTATAGATTGCTTCGGTTCGAATCGAATTCGAATCTCGCAATGACAGCGAGAGGGACTGGCGAATTAGAATATCAAAAATCAAAAATCAAAGATAAAAAAGACTAACGAGAGGGATTGGGGAACGGGGACTTGAAATTCAACAATCGTAAATCGTAAATCGTAAATCGACAAGCGGCGAAAAATGAAGCTTATTCAGACGCAGTATAAAGTCATCCTCGTTTCCGTTATTCTCGGTATTTTTGTCGGCTTCGCCGACGCCTTCATAGACTATCTCTTTTTTAACGAAGGCCAACAGTCGTTCTGGTCGTCGCTATTTATAGGTGTCGAACCGTTCGAAGCATATTTGCGGTCTTCCGCTTTCTTTATGTTTGTAATCTTCGGTCTTTTCGCGGCTAACATCATCAATAAGCAGAAGGCGGCGGAAGAAAAGTTCAACGAAATGTATAAAAGGGAAAAGCAGACCAGCCATGCCCTCGAGGAAGAGATCAAACGGCGGGTGGAGTTTAACCGCGCCCTGGTGCATGAGCTGAAGACTCCGATCGTGCCGGTAGTCGCCGCCAGCGAGCTGCTGGCGGAAGAGGTCAAGGACGAAAAGGTACAGAAACTGGTCCGCAGCATTCAGCGAGGCGCTAATACGATGAGCAAGCGGATAGATAGCTTACTCGACGTCGCCAGGGGCGAACTGGGGATGCTGGTGCTCGAAGACGGCGAGCTGGACATGGTAGCACTGGTCAATCAGATCGCCGAGGATATGCAGCCGGCGGCTGCCCAACGAGGGCTTTCGCTGATTGTCGAAATTCAACCCTCTCTACCGAAGGTCTGGGCCGATAGTGCCAGGATAGAGCAGGTTATCATGAATCTGGTAACGAATGCCCTTAAATACACCCGGGCCGGGAACATCACCGTCAGGGCGTTTCAAAAAGACAACGATATCGTTGTCTTGGTCCGGGATACCGGCATCGGCATCGCCAAAGAAAACCAGGCGAAGCTTTTCTCATCTTACTATCGCATCGAGGACGGACGGTACCATGCGGCCGGTCTTGGGCTGGGTCTGGCCCTGTGCAAGGTCATCGTGGAGCTGCACGGGGGCAAGATTTGGGTGGAGAGCGAAATCGACAAGGGAAGTACGTTCGGGTTTTCGCTGCCGTTGCGCAAAGCACAGTAGGGCTTTAGCCAAAATCAAAAAGCAAAAATAAAAAATCAAAAACCCCTCAACCCAAACTCTTTAATCTTTTGCCGCCGCATCGCCATCCCGCATGTCCCGATTCGAAAATTTTACAAAATTGATATAAATTCGCCGGAAATTTTACGATAAAGTAATGGTCGATGCCTTATTATTTTATATATGATCAGTATTAAAAGCAGACGAATACTCCGCGTCATTCTACCGGTGCTTCTGCTCGCTGCTTTTCCGGCGGCCGTATCATGCACCGGTCCGGTCCCGGCAGAGCTGACCAGGAATGAACAACTCTGGAAGGACCAGGGGCTCAGGAGCTACGATTTTACTGTGCAGCGGCAGTGCTTCTGTCCGGAGGACTGGCGCGGCCCGGTGAACGTCCAGGTGCGGAATGGCGTGGCCGTATCCGTTACCTATGTCGGCATCGCCGCGAACGTTACCGAAGGCAAGTTCGATAATGCGAATACGATCGACAAGCTGTTTGCGATCCTGAAAAATGCGTACACGGGCAAGGGCGATTTTGAACAAAAGGCCTTCTCCGTAAACGTAACGTACGATTCCCGCCTGGGGTATCCCTCCGATTTCTTCATCGATGTTTCACAAACCACAATTGACGAAGAACAGGGATACACTGTCACAAACTTTACAGCCCGGTAGGGGCTAAAAACTAATAACTAATAACCAAAAGCTAAAAAGTAAAAAGTTAAAGTTGCCTCACCTAACACCCAGATCCTTCACTTCGTTCAGGATGACAATTAATAAAACCTTGTATCTTGTATCTTTGATTTTTGCTCTTTAATTTTCGTTAACGTGTTATCATTGATTGTGCTGAAAGAACGGATGCCGCAAGCCCTTGCTCTGGTTGCCCTGATAGCTGCTTTGGGGGCGTCTGTCCTGCTGGTGTTCATCCCTTTTTACAGCGGAGTCGAAACCAATCCTGCTACCGGACAGCAGGTCCAGGGGTCGGCGACGCTGATTCAGATGAACGGTTGGGATGTTCTAATACCGCTGGTAATACCGCCGGTCCTGGCGGCTGCGGGCTTACTGGCAGTACTTTGTGCCAAACATTGGCGGCTGCTTTTTGTCTGGATCGCGGCTTCTCTGCTGGCGGTTTTCGTTTTCCTCACCGGCTTTTCCATAGGATTGTTCTACGTGCCGGCGATGATTGTGTCTATGACCTGTGCCATCGTGACACAGTTCCAGGGTAACACTATCGTCCGATGACCAAGAAACCAGGGGCTGGGGACTGGGGACAAAAAGTCAAAAATATTGGCAAAATCCCAATAACCAAGATATTCCGATTCGCCCCGATAAATACGGAGTCTAACCTCCCGCCGGTATGGTCTATCGGGATTGCTTCGGTTCGAATCGAATTCGAATCTCGCAATGACAGTAAAACGGCTGGATTGTTCTAAATTAGGATTTGTGATTTCGGTTATTATTTTGGAATTTTGATTTTTTGAGGAAGGGGTAATTTGGGGTTTTGGGTAATATTGGGGTGAGTGACGGGATTCGAACCCGCGATCTCCAGGGCCACAACCTGGTGCCTTAAGCCTCTAGGCTACACCCACCATGTACGAGTTGGAGAGCACTCCGAAAGAGAATTATAGCCTAAGAACACGTTCGTTTCAACGTGTCAGGGTTGGTCCTTTTCCCCCCGGATTATCAGGTACATCGCCCCGACGCCAAGCAGGGCACCGGGAATGCCCGACAGGATAAGACGGAGGACGTCGTTGGAAATGCCTCCGAGCAGAGAGTAAACGACCTTATAGCCGATAAAGGCGACGACGGCTCCCGCCACGGTGCCGAGGACTTCGCGTAACGTTTTAGGCATAGGGGGAGTGTAGCACAAACAAAAGAAAACTCAAAGATAAAAAATCAAATATAAAAAGCTGAACAACATAGGGACTGTGGACCGGGGAATCCTAAATCATAAATCCTGTTCTCTTTTAGTGCTTATGATTTCGCTACGTGATACAATCCCACTAATATGACTACCGTACTGAACGAAATCGACCTGCACCACCTGACGGCGGAAGAAGCCGCTTACAGGCTGGATAAATACCTGAATGACGCTTTTATCGCCGGAAAAATGCGCGTGAAGATCATTCACGGCAAAGGAACGGGAACTCTGCGTCAGGTAGTCTCGAAAGAACTCGCTGGGCACCCTTTAGTCAGGTCTTACCGGTTGGCCGGGTACGGAGAGGGGGACGACGGCGTGACTATTGCAGAACTGGTGATGAAGTAGGCTACTTGTCCGGGACTCCGGCGTCCTTGATGTAGTCGACCGCATCCTGCACGGTCACTATCTTCTCGGCATCCTCGTCCGGAATATCGATCTTCTTGCTGGTATCGCTGAAGGCTTCTTCCAGAGCCATGATCAACTCGACAAGGTCGAGGGAATCGGCGCCCAAATCGTCGACGAAGTTGGCTTCGGGCGTGACATCGGCTTCCGCGACCCCCAACTGCTCTACGACAATCTTTTTTACTCGTTCGTAAATTGTGGCCACATTTTCCCCCTTGCTGTTTTCTATCTGTTAGTTAAAGCACTAACGGATCCCAGGACTCCGTTGATGAATTTCGGCGAGCTTTCGCTGCCGAATGTTTTGGCCAGTTCAATCGCCTCATTGATGGCGACCTTGACCGGTACTTCATTATCAATTAAAACCTCAAATATTGCAAGCCTGAGGATACTACGGTCAATAGGGGACATTTGCGGTAATGGCCACACTTTGGCGAATGTTGTTATCTTCTCGTCTATATCCGCCTTGTGTTCCAGGACTCCGGTGATAAGTTTGCGGGCGAAAGCGGCGTGTTCCTCGTC
>Ga0209514_10003793_pt1 | contig 21121 bp, 11 predicted proteins | sample Subgrocontami58m_FD_187452 | JGI IMG/M metagenome (GOLD analysis project Ga0209514, IMG submission 187452) | Subsurface groundwater microbial communities from S. Glens Falls, New York, USA - GMW37 contaminated, 5.8 m (SPAdes) (version 3) | ecosystem: Environmental > Aquatic > Deep subsurface >...
GCTGTCCGGGCCCAGCCCATTTCCGCTGCCATGGGCTTCATCATTACCGCCAGGACAGGGTTGAAGGTCACGACCTCGGCAAAACCAACCAGAAAAAGAGCGGCAACAATTGCCCAGCCGTGGAAGAATCTTTTTCGAATTATCAGCAATATTTTTGTTGCCTCTTATTTATCGGAAGCTATATGGAATGAATCATTCCTACCTGCGCTGGCCTTCATCAATAAGTTCGGTGACGCTCATTCCTATAGGCCCTATTTCCCGTGCTAACCTGTCCATCCTGGCAAGCAGTTCCTTTTTTTCTTCGTCTGTATTACCGGTTGCCGCTTCGTCCTTGATTAGACGCTTCTTTATGGCCTCCGTGCAATAAGCGGTAATGCTTTTGCCTCTTTTAGCCGCTGCAATCTTTATTCGGTTCTTTATTTCCTCGTCTTTAAGGTAGAGAACAAGTCTTAATTTCCTGACCAAAACTATTACCCCCTGGCTATTGAAGCTACTTGATGACCTCCACCCCCATATACTTCCGCAATACCTCCGGAACCACAACGCTGCCACCGGCCTGCTGGTAGTTCTCCAATATGGATATGACTATCCGGGGCAGCGCCAGCCCTGAGCCATTAAGGGTATGGGGAAACTGTGGCTTCGCCGTTGGTTCGGGGCGAAAGCGGATGTTAGCGCGGCGTGCCTGGAAATCAACGCAGTTGGAGCAGGAGCTTACCTCCAGCCACTCCTCGCAGCCGGATGCCCAGACTTCAATGTCATATGTCTTAGCCGAGGCAAATCCAATGTCACCAGTGCAAAGCTGGATAATGCGGTAGGGCAGGCCTAATTTCTGCACCACATCCTCAGCGTCATGGACCAGCTTCTCCAGTTCATCAAAAGATTTGTCCGGCTCCACAAATTTATACATTTCCACCTTGTCGAACTGATGTCCCCTTTTGATGCCCCTTGTATCCTTGCCCGCCGCCATTTTTTCGCGGCGGAAACAGGCGGTATAGGCCGCATAGTAGATAGGCAAGCTACCCGGGGGTAGAATCTCATCCCTGTGCAGGTTGGTCAGCGGCACCTCGGCGGTCGGCACCCACCACAGGTCCTCCTCAGCGTCGTGATAGAGGTTATCGCCGAACTTGGGTAGCTGGCCGGCTCCATAAAGGCACTGGCCCTTAACCATAAATGGCGGATAGATCTCGGTATAGCCATGCTCTTTTACGTGTATGTCCAGCATGAAATTGATAAGGGCCCGCTGGAGGCGGGAACCCAGGCCCCGCAACACATAGAAGCGGGTGCCAGAGAGCTTGACGCCGCGCTCGAAGTCTATGATGCCCAGCTTCTCACCGATCTCCCAGTGCGGAAGGGGCTTGAAGGGGAACTCCGGTATGTCGCCAAAGGTACGCAGCACCTTGTTGTCCTCGGAGCCTTTCCCGATGGGAACGGACTTATCGGGGATATTGGGGATGCGGAGGAGAAGCTCGTTTAGCGAACTTTCCCATTTGGTGATTTGCTCCTCAATCTTATTTATCTCTTCAGACCTTACAGCAAGCTCAGCAATAGCTGTTTGTCGATCTTCTTGACTTTTGGTACCCAGTTGCTTACTGGCTTTTCTATGCTCCGCTCTAAGATTTTCCACCTTAACCAGTATTTCGCGCCGCTGTTTATCTATGTAGAGTATTTCCTCCAGAGGCTTAGTATCATCGCCCCTCTTCTGCAGGGCATCGCGCACCAGGTCCGGGTTCTCACGGATTAGTTTAATATCTAACATTTAGCCTTCCCCCCGGTGTATTTTAAAACAATTATACCCCCCCGAAGCATCGGAGGGGTATAGGTGTAATGTGTCAGTCCAATTCCCATGATTGTCCGCTCTATTAGAAGCGACTTCAAAAATCCCCCGTCCCGATGCGCCTGCGTATCGGGACACCCCCTTTACGTAAAGGGGGTAGGGGGTTTTCGTTTACTGCAAATACCGGCAAATGGCTCTATTATTTCTGAGCCATAATCGCGACCACTATATCTGCTTACACCTTTGCTCCCACATCTCATCTCTCAATTCCCTTTATATGCCGGTTCCCGCTTCTCCTGAAAGGCTTTGGTAGCCTCCTTGAAGTCATCGCTGGTGAGGGCTATCCCCTGGGAGACAGCCAGCATATCCAGGGCGGCGCCAAAATCCATGTTGAGTCCGGCATAGGTAGCCCATTTGTCCAGACGCAGGGCCACGCCCGGGCCGTTGGCCAGTTGGTTGGCCATCTCCATAGTCTCCTCCTCCAGCTTTTCGGGAGGGACCAGTTTGTTCAGATAACCTATACGGAACGCCTCCTCTGATTCAAGGAAGCGGGCGGTGTATATCAGCTCCAGAGAACGGCCTAATCCGATAATTCTGGGCAGCATCCAGGTATCGCCAAAAGCAGCCGCCAGGCCGCGCACCGTCCAGCCCACCCGGAAGCGGGCATTCGTTGAGCCAATGCGGATGTCGCAGGCCTGGGACATTGAGAAGCCCTGGCCTACCGCCACTCCGTTAACCATAGCGACCGTGGGGATATTTAGCTGCATCAGGGCCAGGGCAATTGGGCGGGTGTAGCCGCGCACCAGTTTGGCCGCGCTGCCGGCTGTGCGGTTGGCGGTCTGGACCGTCTCTGACCCTATCAGGCTGTCCTCGTCGCCCCGGAAATCGCCTCCGGCGCAGAACCCTCGCCCTGAACCGGTAAGGACAAGCACCCGGCAGGAATCGTCCGCTGCCACCTCCTGGATAGCTCGTGGAATCTCCGTATTCATGGTAGCATTGACTGCATTGAGCCGGGCAGGACGGTTGAAGGTGAGGACGGTGATTTTACCTTTTTTCTCCAGCAGAAGAGTTTTGTACGCCAAATTCCGCCTCCTTTTTACTTTAAGGTTTTTTCAATCCGACATTGTCACGAACATAGATGCTCTCATGTCATCCTGTCCGAGCGGGTATCGGACTCCGATGTTTTACTCGGAGGGAAAGTCACGAGTTATCGGGACGACGAAGGATCTCAGGGAGGGGTAGAAAGTAATAAACAATCTTTATATCCGAGAAACTAAAGGTGGCACACCCTCCACCCTGAGATTCTTCGCTTCGCTCCAGAATGACAGCGTAACACACAGCGATTGGCCGGTTACCCCCTTAGGCCCACCCGAAGCACCGGGGCAAACAAAATGCGAAAGGTACAAAGGTAGAGAAGGTGCATGGGTTTCATACTTCGTGATGTAATTTACGATTTGTCTAACCAATTATGAGGATATGTCAGGAACCGGTCAACAGTGTCCATATCGCCCTTACCAACCCTCTGGCCTCTTGCTCCCTGCCTCTTGTAAGGGCACGATGCATCGTGCCCTTACACATCCAGGTTTCGTACAGAACTGGCGTATAGCTGGATGAACTGCTTTCGGGGTAATACCTCTTCGCCCATGAGCTTGGTGAACAGGTCATCGGACTTTGCTGCATCCTCGATGTTTACTCTGAGCATGGTACGTCTCTCAGGGTCCATGGTGGTCTCCCAGAGCTGCGTCGGGCTCATTTCACCCAAACCCTTATAGCGCTGGATTTCAATTTTTCTGCTGCCCGCTAACTGTTTGAGCGTTTCTTCTTTCTCCTGATCCGAATATACCCAGTGGATATCCTTGCCCGCCTGGATGCGATAGAGGGGGGGTTGGGCTATATACAGGTGTCCATCCTCAATTACCTTCTTCAACTGCCGGTAGAAAAAGGTGAGGAGCAGGGTTCGTATATGGGAGCCATCCACATCGGCATCGGTCATAATGATTACCTGGTGATATCTCAGCTTGGTGATATCCGCCTGGTCATTGGGGCTGACCCCCAGGGCAGCGATGAGCGCCCGGATTTCCTCATGCGCCCATATCCTATCGATTGAGGCTTTCTCCACGTTGAGGATTTTACCTTTTAACGGAAGTATAGCCTGGAAACGGCGGTCCCGGCCCTGTTTGGCTGAGCCCCCGGCTGATTCACCTTCGACAATATACAGCTCGCTTAAAGCAGGGTCTTTTTCTGAGCAATCCGCCAGTTTACCGGGCAGTGTTGTAGATTCCAGAGCCCCTTTACGCAGGACCATATCCCGCGCCTTCCGCGCCGCCTCCCGCGCCTTGGCAGCAGTGGTACATTTTTCTATTATAGCTTTGGCATCGGCTGGATACTCTTCAAGGTAACGGCCCAGAAAATCGCCTACCACCGTCTCAACCTGGCCCTTAACCTCGGGGTTCCCCAGCTTGTTTTTAGTCTGCCCTTCAAACTGAGGCTCGCGGACTTTGACGCTAATTATGGCGCTGAGGCCAACCCGAACATCATCGCCCTGAAGGTTCGCCTCCTCTTCCTTGATTAGTTTCATCTTCCGGGCATAGTCATTCAATACCCTGGTAAGAGCTGAACGAAAGCCGGTAAGGTGGCTCCCTCCTTCAGGGGTATGGATACAGTTTGCAAAGCTGAAGACAGTTTCACTATAGCCATCATTATATTGAATAGCCACTTCGATGCCGGTGCCGTTTATGGACTGAGAAAAATACACCGGTGTGGGGTGAAGGAGTGGTTTATCCTTATTCAGGTAATGGCGGACAAAACTGGCTATCCCACCCTCGAAATAGAAGGTATAGGTTGGGGGATTATCGTCCTTTCTTTTGTCTACATAGCTTATCTCTAACCCCTTGTTGAGATAAGCAACCTCGCGGAACCGCTGGGCGAGGGCGTCAATGTTATACTCTATTTTAGAGAATATCTCCGTATCGGCTAAAAAGGTTGTCCTGGTCCCTGTCTCAGCGGAATCTCCCACAACGGCAACCGGCGCTAAAGGTTTCCCTTTTCGATACTCCTGACGATAGACGTGCCCATCCCTTTTTACCTCGATAACCAACTGAGAGGCAAGAGCGTTTACCACCGATGCCCCTACCCCATGGAGACCGCCGGATACCTGATAGACCTTACCTCCAAATTTGGCCCCGGCGTGAAGACGGGTCATAACTGTCTCTAAAGCTGAGACCCCCGTAGCTGGATGTATATCTACAGGGATTCCCCTTCCGTTATCTTCTACCTCAATCTGTCCATCCTTGCCCAGGGTAATCTGTATTCTATCGCAATAGCCGGCCAGAGCTTCGTCCACACTGTTATACACTATTTCATATACCAGGTGATGGAGTCCTGTTTCATCAGTGCTGCCGATATACATACCCGGTCGGCGCCGAACAGCGTCTAAGCCTTCGAGTACTTGAATATCCTGAGCCGTATATTGTTCTGGATGCATAGTCTTATCTTGTAACATTATTCAGTCAAATCTCCAATAGCATAGTTTCCCCTGTGAATACAATATTTGAGGTAGAAAGTACCCAGGCGGTTCCACGCAAAGAGTTGTGAAGCATAACGAAGCCCGCGAGCTTCTAACGCTTCGAGGATACTCAATGTCCTGACCGAACCAGTGTCGTAATCAAATTCAATATATATTTTAACATAGCTATATTAAACCTTCAAGGCAGAATAAGATAGTACTTTAAATATTATTCCAAGAAATGGCAATAGTTTTAGAGATTATTTCAAAACGAGCTTGGCGCGCAAAGCGTGGCATGTTAAAGCTCAACCTTACCTCCGGCCCGACATGTCGGGGATTGTCCAGGTTAGGAAAACCATGTATTTTCGACAGCAGGTTTTGAATATGTTAAAATTGTCATACTAAAAGATGTTAGAGAAACTCAATCTTGTCATCCTTATAAAAGGCGGCGGAGAGGTAGGAACGGCTGTGGCTCACCGCCTGGCACAATGTCACTTCCGTGTGTGCATTACTGAAATTGCCAATCCATTGGCGGTCACACGGGAAGCCACTTTCTGCGAAGCGGTTTATGATGGATATAAAACCGTCGAGGGTATAATAGCCAGAAGAATAGATAACCCACAACAGGTTTTTCAAATATGGGCGTCGGCGGAAGTCCCTATTTTTGTCGATCCCGAAAGCCAGATAATGAACCTGATTCACCCGCATGTCTTTGTTGATGCCATAATGGCTAAAAAGAATACCGGTACCGGTATTCAACATGCCCCACTGGTTATCGGCCTGGGGCCTGGCTTTACAGCCGGTGAGGATGTACACGTTGTCATCGAGTCAAACAACAGCAATAATCTGGGAAAAGTTATTATGGATGGAAGCGCTGATGCTAACACAGGAATTCCAATCCCCGTTGGCGGCCATTCGTTTCTACGGGTGTTCCATCCTCCAATAGAGGGCCGATTTACCTCCGATAGGGTTATTGGTGAAATCGTTTCACCCGGTGATATCATCGGTTATGTTGAAGGGCAGGCTATCAAGGCTGAAATCAAAGGAGTTCTTCGTGGCCTTATCCGCAGCGGCGTATATGTAAAAAAAGATACCAAGCTTGCAGAAATCGATCCACTCGCCCGACCTGAAGATTGTGGGCGTATCCGCGCCCTTCCCAGAGCTATAGCGGGAGGTGTGCTTGAGGCCATTTTGTTCCGCTTCAACCACTAAACCCTTTGGCAATATTGTCCGTTGTATTTTTATTGTCGCGTATTATTACAGTAATCTTACAATTATTTACGAAGAATAAAAATGTGATATAATGTATATGTGTAACTAACTGAAATAACCTCCTTAAATCCCTTAACGAACATGAATGGATTTTACCCGCTTGGTTACAATAACATTTCATTTATATCAAATAAATATGAGAAAGACATCAATAAATTTCATCCGTATTGTAAGACGTTTCACCACCGATCAACAGGGTTTTTCTCTTATTGAGCTGGTGATATCCCTGGCCCTGATATCGGTGCTGGGAGTTACTTTAATGCAGGGCCTATCTACTGTAGCGCGGGGTCAGGGTGTCCATGACGAACGGGTTGGCTCAATGATAGCTGGTAGAACGCACCTGGAGAGTATCAAGCAAGCTGCATACGATTTAACAGTTACCTCAACTCCAGGGCCAGGATATTCATCCTTGCCGGCTCAAATAACTGTGGGGGACATTATTTTTGACATGGAAATAATCGCCCGGGAAATTGAAACGGGAGCGCAATTGGTTACCGTCGTTGTTAGCAACGGAGGCAATGAAATAAACCGTTTGCAGACATATAAGGCAGATAGATGAAAGACTCACAGAAAGGTTCTACGCTTATTGAGCAGATTGTTATTATTTCTGTTGTAGGGCTCATACTACCCGCATTGGCGGGTATTTTCTTTCAAACCTTTTTGGGGCCAGTGGAAAAAAGCGCCCAACTGGCAACCGCCCAGGATGTCCAGCTTTCTGGAGATTGGATTTCAAGAGACCTCGGAGCAGGCCCTATGGGCAATAATTTGGGTTTATCCGGCTCCAGCCCATCTCTAGCCTCAGTAACCATTGGCTCTTCGCCCGGGTATCCGGGCAATAACTCGCTGGCTATTACTTATCATACCTGGCAATCGGCGGGTAATACCTCGGCGGATAACCGTTCTATAACCTACCGCCTTGAGGACATGGACCCCACCGACGATGATATCCAACTGGTGCGGCGGGAGGATGACGGCAGTGTGGTTGTCGTAGCCAAACATATAGCCAATGCCGCCGATGTGGTATTTTCTGGTTCAGCGGAGACGAACCCCGGGTCTGCGCCGACAGGATTGACCATGAGTATCACTTCTACGCTTGAAGGTTCCACCAGCACCGTAACCCGCCAGGCTAATATTGTTTACTCCGTTCCGCGCAGCTACCAACCCGGCCAACCTACTGCTCCTGCTTCTCAGCCATGGAATGTTATTGTGCCAACTTACCATGAAAAAGGGACCGGTTTCTGGCAAGTTATCACCACAGCAGGTAATGGCAATATCATGGCAACCTGGAATATCCAGGCGCCGACTCAACTCCAACTTTATATTTATAGCGGCCAGCCGATGGGCAGCGGGCTAGGGGATAGCATCATAAATCCAGTAAATGTGACTGCTCCTGTCGTAGCCAGCGCCAGTTCCAATACCGCTTTTATTTGGGCTAACACTGCAGCCCCGCAACCGGCAGGGAATTACACTCTCTATTTTTTTAATAATAGCAATAGCACTCTAAACTCCAATTCAGCCGATGCTACCTATGTGTCCCCCTGAGGTGTTGGGGTAAATATGCCTTACATTCACGGCGCAACTCATAGGCCCGGCCAACAGGGTTTTATATTGATGATAACCATCATCGCGATGATGGTGGCATTGATTATCCTCGTACCCGTGTTGTCATTCGTATCTACTACCCACCTGACCACTGTTAAAACCCTGGAACGGTGGGAGTCGTATCTCACCCGGGAGTCCGGGGTTGAATATGGCATCACCAAACTTAAGAACGATAGAAATTTATTAAATAGCCTGAGCAACGCACCTCTTGTACCCGTACCTCTCCCCCTCCCCCCCGTGCCTACTAATGAGCAAACTGTAACTTCCCTTACTGCCACCCTCCTCACACCGTCCGACTGGGATTTAGTGATGGCTCCCCAACAACCCAATCTGGAGACAGCGTTAGGTATTAACCCGGATAATAATCAGAGTAATGCCTTAGTAAATCTGCTGGCATACGGGCTTCGGCTGCTGCCATCCGAGACAGCCCGGGCAGCTATCACTAAAATAGCCCCCTTTTTAACCCAAAGCGCCCCTGCCCCGGCCGGCCCGGGAGAGGTCGACCTGGTAAAGACCAGCCAGGCTGATTTTGAGACTGCCGGCTCTATCCGCACCAACCTGGATACGTCCACCACCCCCGGAGATATGTTCCTGGCTTTGGGCACACCCGCCGCTGCCTATTCCGCAGGGCCAAATTTAACGGCGGCCGTTGGGGCAGGCGCTCATGCTATCCAGCGGTCCAACGGCACATTCCTGGTTGTCCGGGGGAATAATTCCACAGGCACTAACGTCTACGACCCGGTAGCCAATAGCTTTGTAGCCGGCCCAGCTCTGGGCGGTAATGCCGGAGCTGGTGCCCATGCCGTTCAGCGGCCCAATGGCACATTTCTAGTTGTCCGGGGCAATGCCACCACTGGCACCAATATCTATGACCCGGTAGCGAACACTATGACCACAGGCCCAACCCTGTCTTCGGCTGCCGGCGCTGGCGCTCACGCCATCCTGCGGCCCAACGGCACTTACCTCATTTTCCGCGCCAATAACTTCACCACCACTTTTATCTACGATCCGGTGGCCAACAGCTTTTCAGCCGGCCCAACCCTATCTTTAGCCGCTGGCGCTGGCGCCCATTCCCTCCAGCGACCCAATGGTACATTTCTGGTAGTTCGAGGCAATACCTCCACCACAACTTTTATATACGACCCGGTAGCTAACAGCTTTACCGCTGGTCCGGCCTTAGGGGGCAATGCAGGAGCTGGCGCCCATGCTATCCAACGGCCCAATGGCACGTTCCTTATTATCCGTGGGGCCAGCACAGGCACGGATGTCTATGACCCTGTGGCCAATACCATGACCGCTGGACCCGTCATGACGGCAGCAGCGGGCGCTGGCTCTCACAGTTTTCAGAGGGCCGATGGAAAGTTCCTCGTAGTGCGAGGGGCTAACAGCACAACTACTAACATCTATGACCCCGTGGCTAATACCCTGGTTGCCGGGACAGCCCTCTCTAGCGCTGCCGGGGCCGGGTCTCACTCGTTACAACGGCCCAATGGCTCTTTCCTTATAATCCGGGGCAATAATACCACCACAAGCTTCATTTACGATGCAGGCTGGTTCGGAACCGGACAGTATATCTCGGAGAAACTTAACCCTGCAAATATTGTTTCCTGGAATACTATCGGCTGGACTCAGACTGTGGATAATACCATCGCCTTCAGCGTCAAGACCGCTACATCCAACGCAGGACTGGATTCAGCTATTTACAGGAGTGTAACCAGCGGTGGAAATATTAGCCCTGGCGCCAACGAGATATGGCTTCAGACTAAGGCCGACTACTCCCGCGCTATCCCGGTCTACACGGGGGCCGATACAAATATCTGGGGTAGTGAAGGCCACACCTTTTATCAGAGAACTTTTCCCAGGCCCGATGTCCAGGACATAACTCTTAACTATACCGTCACCCCCAATACACCCTCTTCTTTAGTCCAGTATAAGTCCGATGGCTCTACCGTTATCTCTACGGGTAGCTATACTAATGAGACCACTGTTGTTTTCAAGTTCAGCATGTCAAGTCCGGCCCTGACAGATACCCTTACCCCCCAGGTAGAGATACGCCCCCTGGGCACCGGCTTTACTAACTCGCCGACTAATTTCGGAACTGCCCTAGGCTATAGCGGCTCTACGTTGACCGGCACAGTGACTATCAGTGGGCTAACCCAGGGCGTCGATTATCACTGGCAGGCCAGGGTAGGCGGTATCAGCGGCAATTCCTCCTGGGCTTCTTACGGGGGTAATCCGGAAGCCAACCTGGATTTAGGCACACAAACTTCTGCATCTATCGGCAAAACCGTAGTTCCCGGTACAGTATCGGCTGTAGACCCTGTAACCTATACCATAACCATAACAAATACCGGGGCCGGGGCGGCTAAGGTTACCTCCATTACCGATACTCTGGCAGCAGGTTTCACTTATGTTACCGGCTCTACTACCGGCGTTACTACGGCCAACCCCTCCGTAGCCGGGCAACTCCTCACCTGGACTGTCAGCAGTGCTATTGCTTTCGGCAGCCCGGTTACGCTCTCCTTCCAGGCCACTGCCCCGACCACAGCCGGAACTTTTAATAACAATGCCTCGGTACTGGGCGATAATTTCACTACCTCCAGCACCGGCAGCACCGCGCCTGTTGTAGTGAATACGCCCACTGTGTTCATATCTAAAACTGTCTTACCCGGAATGGTTGACGCCGGCGACAACGTGACCTACACCATTACAGTAAGCAATAGCGGGCTGGGTACAGCCCGGGTCACGGCTATTACAGATACCCTGGCTGCGGGTTTTTCCTATGTGACCGGTTCCACTACGGGTACCACTACAGCCGACCCGTCTATTGTAGGGCAAACCCTCACCTGGAACCTGACACGGAATGTCACCTCCGGCTCACCTTTGACTTTGTCCTTCCAGGCCACTTCCTCATTAACCGGGGGGACGTATAACGACAATGCTTCGGTGCAGGGTAACAACTTCACCACTTTAGCTACAGGTGACACCGCGCCGGTTATAGTTAATGCGCCAATCGTGGCCATATCCAAAACGGTCCCACCGGAGACCGTAGCTCCCGGCGATGCGGTTACCTACACAGTTACTGTCAGCAATAGCGGGGTAGGGGTAGCCAGGGTCACCGGTATCATAGATACGTTAGCATCTGGTTTTGCTTATGTTCCAGGCTCAACCACAGGCATTACAACAGCCGACCCCTCTATCATCGGGCAGACACTTACCTGGAGCACGAGCCAGAATGTAACATCCACACCTTTAACACTCATATTTCAGGCTACAACATCATCCACCGAGGGCACCTATAATAACGATGCCTCGGTCCAGGGGAGTAATTTTACTACCGTCAATACGGGCAATACAGCGCCGGTGGTAGTTGCCAATCCCACCGTAAGTATTGCTAAAATCGTTGACCCTGCTTCGGTATACGGCGGCGATAACGTGACCTATACGATAACCGTCTCCAATACCAGTGGAGGTCCAGCCCGACTTACGTCAATCGACGATACGCTGGCAACGGACTTTACCTATATAACCGGCTCCACCAGTGGCACAACAACCGCAGACCCTTCATTTGCCGGCCAGACGCTCACCTGGAACTTGACCAGGACAATCACATCGGGTTCAAATATAACCCTTTCATTTACAGCGAACACTCCAGGTACAATTGGCACCTATAATAACAATGCGTCGGCCAGCGGCTCCAACTTCACAACTGTGTCAACAGGCAACACTGCACCGGTCACAGTAAATCCACCCCCGCCAGCGCCGGGAACCCTTAACCTGTATAAGACCAGCCAGGCGGATTTTGAAGCCGCCGGCTCTATCCGCACCAACCTGGATACATCAACAACGCCCGGAGACATGATTCTTACGCTGGGCGGCACGCCGGACGCTGTATATTCCGCCGGCCCAACTTTAACAGCGGCTGTCGGCGCAGGCGCCCATGCTATCCAGAGACCCGACGGTACATTCCTCGTAGTCCGGGGCGCGGGGACTACGACAACGTATGTCTATGATCCCGTAGCCAACAGCTTCACCGCCGGTCCGGTGCTCGGCGGCAACGCCGGCGCAGGGGCCCATGCCATCCTGCGGCCCAACGGCACGTTCCTCATAGTGCGAGGTAACAACTCTACCGGCACCAATATCTACGACCCGGTGGCCAACTCCATGATTGCCGGCCCCACGTTCGCCAACGCGGTAAGCACCGGCGGCCACGCTTTACAGAGACCCAACGGCACGTTCCTCGTAGTCCGGGGCGCGGGGACTACGACAACGTATGTCTATGATCCCGTAGCCAACAGCTTCACCGCCGGTCCGGTGCTCGGCGGCAACGCCGGGGCCGGCGCCCATGCCATCCAGAGGCCCAACGGCACGTTCCTCATAGTGCGAGGTAACAACTCTACCGGCACTGATATCTATGACCCGGTGGCCAACACCATGATTGCCGGCCCCACGTTCGCCAGCGCGGTAAACACCGGCGGCCACGCATTGCAGCGGCCCGACGGTAAGTTTCTGATTGTCCGGGGCAATAACCAGACAACTACGTTTATCTACGACCCGGTGGCCAACAGCTTCACCGCCGGTCCGGTGCTCGGCGGCAACGCCGGCGCAGGCGCTCATTCCTTCCAGCGGTCGGACGGGACTTTTCTAATAATTAGAGGCAATAACACCACCGGTACCAACATATACGACCCCGTCGCTAATACTATGGCTGCCGGCCCCACGTTGGCCACCGCGGTAAACACCGGCGGCTATGCGTTGCAGCGGCCTGACGGCACTTTCCTTATTTTCCGGGGTAGCGCCGGCACCTCCACTTTCATTTACAATGCTGGATGGTTCGCGACGGGACAATATGTGTCTGAAAAACTAAGCCCCGCCGATATCATCTCATGGAATACAATAGCCTGGACTCAGACCGCCGATAATACCATCGCCTTCAGCGTCAAGACAGCTACCTCCAACGCCGGACTGGATTCAGCTATTTACAGAAGTGTAACAAACGGTGGAAACATCAACCCCACCGTCGGCGAGGTCTGGCTCCAGATGAAGGCTGATTATTCCCGCGCTATCCCGTCCTATCCGGGCGCTGACACCAATGTGTGGGGCGGGGAAAGCCATACCTTCTATCAGAGAACCTTCGCTCTGCCCGATGTCCAGGACATCACTCTAAATTATGCAGTCAGCCCTAACTCCCCGACAGCGCTTGCCCAGTATAAATCGGATGGAACAACCGTAATTGCTTCTGGAGGTTATACCAACGAAACCTCTGTAGTCGTTAAATTCAGCATGTCCAGCCCCGCCCAGGCGGACTCCCTTACACCCCAGGTGGAGGTCCAACCGATAGGCGCTAACTTTACGAACTCTCCTACCGGTTCAGGTAACCCCGTGGCCTATAGCGGTATACCCGTAACGGGTTCAGTCACAGTCAGCGGGTTAACACAGGGTACAGACTATCATTGGCAGGCCAGAATCTCGAAAGGCGCGGGCAATGGCCCATGGGTCTCCTACGGGGGCAACCCGGAGGCCAATACGGACTTTGGCACATTTACCGCTGTTACTATCGGCAAAACCGTAATACCCGGTACCGTCAACGCAGGACAGCCTGTTACTTACTCCATAACAGTAACCAATACCGGCGCTGGAACGGCTAAGGTCACAGCTATCGCCGATACCTTACCCTCTGGTTTTACCTACGTGCCCGGCTCTACTACCGGCACTACCACCGCCGACCCCTCTATTGTGGGGCAGACACTGACCTGGACATTGAGCCGTAACGTTAACACCGTTACGCCTCTCACCCTGTCCTTCCAGGCTACGGCATCGTCTTCAGCGGGAACCTACTACAACAATGCCTCGGTGCAGGGCAGCAATTTTAATACCGCCAGCACCGGTAATACGGCTCCGGTGGTAGTAACCACCTTTGTCGTGTCTCTCAGTAAGATTGTTTCTCCAGGCGCGGTTACCGGCGGCGACCCGGTAACTTATACTATAACGGTGAGCGTGGCAGGGGCGGGGACGGCTAATGTCACAGCCATCAACGACACCCTGCCAACGGGGTTTTCTTACCTTGCCGGTTCAACCACCGGCACTACCACCGCCGACCCATCCATTGCCGGCCAGAACCTTACCTGGAGCCTGAGCCGTAATGTGACCTCCGGTTCGCCGGTTACTTTATCCTTCCAGGCTACATCCTCATCTGTGGCAGGCACGTACAACAACAACTCGTCAGTCCAGGGCAGCAATTTTACCACAGTGAGCACCGGTAATACGGCGCCGGTCACGGTTTCCATTCCCGATGTAACTATCTCCAAGACAGTTGACCCTACCTCAGTATTTTCGGGCGATCCTGTAACCTATACCATGCAGATAATAAATAACGGGAATGGAACAGCTAAAGTTACCGCCATTACAGATACCCTGCCTGCCGGATTCACCTACGTGCCCGGCTCCACAACCGGCGATTTCACAACCACTGACCCTGCAATAGTCGGCCAGACCCTTACCTGGAATGTAAGCAAAAACGTCAACACACCACAACCCCAGCTTCACAATTTCCAGGCCACAACCTCAGGGCCGGATGGCACTTATTACAATAACGCTTCTATTCAGGGCAGCAACTTCAGCACCGTCAGTACCGGGAACACAGCGCCGGTAGTGCTGGCTCAACGGGTTGTAACTATTACCAAGACAGTGACCCCGGACTCAGTATTTATGGGTGATAATGTAACTTATACTATAACGGTGGCTAATTCCGGAGGGGCCTCAGTCCAGCTAACGTCAATTACAGATACATTAGCTGCCGGTTTCGTATATGTGCCTGGCTCTACAACAGGCACCACCACCGCCAACCCATCCATTGCCGGCCAGACGCTTACCTGGACTATCACACGGACGATAGCTGCCAGTTCAAACATAACCCTTTCCTTTTCGGGTACAGTCCCCGATGTAGAGGCCGATTTCAATAATAACGCCTCAGCCGTCGGCTCCAATTTTCCTGTGGTATCAACGGGTAACACCGCACAGGTCAGGGTAAATGCGCCCCAAGCGCGTATTATCGTCAGTGAGGCAACCGGCAACACCTCCGGGCCGCCGGGTTGGACGAATGTCAATGTAACCGGATATACCTTTGATCCTCAAAAAAGTGTCATTATCTATTGGGTGGACTTGAACAACCCTCTCAACCCCACCACTGATCCACCTACCGGCACAGCCCTTACCGGCGTCATAACCACCCTGGCGGGCAGTTTCAGACCCCTTTCCTTTAATCCAGTGTCCATAACTATACCGGCTAATGTCAACTGGGGTAACGGTTTTGTGGTAGCGGTGATGGAAAAATCGGCAGGCACGTGGATTGAGCAGGACCGGAAACCATTCAACGTCAGGGCTAAATACGAGATTGTCAGCCAGACTACCGATGGCATCACGTTGACAGCCCGTGTAGCATTCACCGGCCGCCGCTCCCCGGACGGCGCCCAGTCCACCCCTACCAATACCCCGTTAATTACGATATATATGTGGAAAGAATAACATTTAAATTTAAATTGCCTGGAAAATAGTTTTTATTCCCCCTCTCTCTAAATCTCTCCCCCGGTGGGGCGAGAGGTTTTATTCCGCTTAGCGGGATTTTCATTCTTCGTGGTGACCCTATTAATCGGGACATGAGCGATTCTAACGAATAATATTCTCATTCGCCATGCTTTATACCCATAACTCACGTTAGTGAAAAAACCGCCAAGCAAAGACCCCCCTATTGACAATTTCCCCTTTCTCGGCTAATCTTGCCATTTGGGAGGTGATTATGGAATTAATCTGGATTGTGCCTGTGGCAGGAGCCGTGGCCGTTATCTTCGCCCTGGTCATGGCCTGGGATGTGCTCCGCCGCGATCCTGGCACCAAAGACATGCAACGTATCGGTGGTATGATTTTCCAGGGCGCTATGGCTTTCCTTAAAAGGCAGTATCTGACTATTGGCTACCTATCCCTGGTTACAGCCGCCATCATAGGCGTTGTACTGGGCGGTCTGGCCAGCGCCGAAGAGCTGAAGCTGCTCGGAATTACCCGAATGAGCTTGGGCACTCTGACGGCCGTAGCTTTTCTGGCCGGGGCTTTTTGCTCGGCAATATCCGGTCTTATCGGCATGTATATTGCGGTAAAAGCCAACCAGCGTTGCGCCAGCGCAGCGCAGCGCAGCCTGCGTGAAGCTATCACAGTAGCCTTGCGAGGTGGAGCGGTATCAGGTTTCTTGATTGTAGCCCTCAGTCTTATAGGTGTAGCCGCTATTTTCTATGCCTACGGCGGAGGCACTAACCCGGGCATTGCCCCGCATCTTATTGTCGGCTTCGGCTTCGGGGCGAGCTTCGTAGCCCTGTTTGCCCAGTTGGGCGGCGGTATCTATACCAAAGCTGCGGATATGGGCGCTGACCTCGTCGGCAAGGTAGAAGCCGGCATCCCCGAAGATGACCCCAGGAATGCTGCGGTTATCGCTGACCTGGTGGGTGATAATGTGGGCGACTGCGCCGGCCGCGGCGCCGACCTGTTCGAGTCCACGGCAGCCGAGAATATCGGCGCTATGATACTCGGCATAACAATTTATGCCGTAACCAAGAACCCGGCATGGGTGTTGTTCCCGCTGGTGGTGCGCGCCTTCGGTATCTTTGCCAGCATGTTTGGAATTCTCTCCGTGCGAGGCAATGAAAAAGAGAACCCCATGAATGCCCTTAACCGGGGCTACTACGTGGCCTTACTCCTTTCGGTGGCTGGAATGATGGTAACCACTCAGGTCATGTTGCATAGCTGGTGGTTATTCCTGGCAGGCATGGTGGGCATCATTGCCAGCGTCGGGATTGTCTACATTACCCAGTACTATACAGAACCCCGCTTCCGTCCGGTCAAAGAGATAGTTCAGGCCTCAAGAACAGGCCCGGCTACCAATATCGTGGCCGGTGTCGCTGTAGGTTTCGAGACCACTCTGGGAACTACGGTTGTCATTGGAGCCTCACTACTTTTATCATACTGGCTTGGTTCCATGAGCGGCCTGGAGGGAGGCCATGTATTTGGCACCGCCGTGGCCACGATGGGCATGCTTATGACTGCCCCGTATATCCTGGCTATGGATACCTTCGGCCCTATTACAGATAACGCCAATGGCATTAACGAGATGGCGGGGGCCGGGCCCGAAGTGCGCCGGATTACAGACCGTCTGGACGCAGTTGGCAACACAACCAAAGCACTGACCAAAGGTTATGCCATGGTCTCGGCTGGATTGGCGGCCTTCCTTCTCTTCCAGGCTTATATAGACAGGGTTAACTTATTGCGCCCGGATAATCCTCTGACCGCCATTAATATCGCCCGTGTGGAAGTCTTCGTTGGCGCCATGATTGCTGTTATGCTGGTGTTCCTGTTCAGCTCTCTGGCAATACGGGCAGTGGGCAACACGGCTGCCAAGATAATTGAAGAGGTCCGCCGCCAGTTCAAGGCAAACCCCGGTATTATGGCTGGCACAGCCTTACCTGATTATGCTCAGGTAGTAGACATCACTGCCAAGGCTGGCCTCAAACAGATGATAGGTCCGGGACTCCTGGCTGTTGGCTTGCCAATAGCGGTTGGCCTGATCTTCAACCGTATACCCGGATATGATGCTGCTATGACTGTGGCAGCCTTCCTCATGGTGGGCACTATTGCCGGCATCATGATGGCCTCCTTCATGAACAATGGCGGAGGCGCCTGGGACAATGCCAAGAAGATGATCGAAGACAACCAGCTCAAAGACGAGAAGGGTAACGTTATCGGAAAGAAAACGCCGACTCACGCAGCGGCTGTGGTAGGGGATACTGTAGGCGATCCGTTCAAGGACACCGCCGGACCTTCCCTCCACGTTCTAATCAAACTTCTGGCTACCATAACCCTGGTGCTGTCACCACTGTTCATTTAACCCTGCAAACAATACAGGAAACGAGAAGCCCCCCCGATAAATCGGGGGGGCTTCTTTTATTTAGTTGAGACATATTGCGGGAACATGGCAAATTCCCCTGGCCCTCTTTTAGATAAGTAATAACCATTTTTATGACAAAAGCAGGGTAGATGACCTTTGTCATCCTGGAGTCCCGACCTTCGGGACGAAGGATCTCAGGGTGGGGTATAAAGGTATAAACAATTATTATAGCTGGGACACCAATTTTTTGTTAATAATCGTTAGGGGGACGTCTCCACACGCATTTCGCGCACAAATAGTCTACTGATATTATCAACAACCAACGGATTTCCTCTTGACAAGCTTCCTGGTCATCCTTATAATGTTGATGTTTACAGTCAACAATGTCATGTAATGAGAAATTTGGCAACTCCTAACCCGGACAAGCCGAAACCAAAAATGCTAATGTCATTCCCAACTTGATTGGGAATCCAGAATCCCCATCCCCCTCTGGATTCCCGACTTCTCGGGAATGACAAATAATTGGTAGAAGAAATATAATAACAAAATCATAATATTTTACCATTTTCGCGCATGATTTTATTCTTAAGGGACTAAGAGATTACCCTGGAATCTCCCCGATCACTTTGAAAAGAATATACCCGGATATGAGGGTTTAAACTTGACCAAACGTATGGTTGGAAAGCAGTTTTTTATATCGGTTCTCGTGCTTATTGTATTAATATCCTTCAATGCTTGCTCGCCATCAACAGCGACGCGGCCAACCGGAGCGAACCCGACGCTAACGGGCAGGATCACAGTATCAGGCGCCTGGGCGCTCTATCCCATGATGGTGAAATGGGCCGAGGAGTTCCAGAAGATAAATCCCGGTGTAAGGATAGACGTTTCTGCAGGCGGCGCTGGAAAAGGAATGGCTGATGCCTTAGGTGGCCTGGCGGACATCGGAATGGTAAGCCGGGAGGTATTCCCGGTGGAGATTGAGAAGGGCGCATTCTACGTGCCATCGGTGATTGACGCTGTTGTCGCCACTGCCAGCGCGGGCAACCCTCTAAAAAACGACCTTCTGGCCAACGGGATAAATAGACAGGTTTTTGTTGAAATCTGGATAAGCGGGAAGATAACTAACTGGAAAGAGGTTTTCCCCGGGGCAAAAGCCATCGGCAAGACCGACCTCCATATATTTACACGAAGCGATGCCGCTGGCGCGCCGGAGACCTGGGCTGCTTACATGGGACAAAAACAGGAGGACCTCCTGGGGATAGGGGTCTATGGCGACCCGGGGCTGGCCGAAGCAGTGAGGAGAGACCATCTGGGCATAGGCTTCAGTAACATCGGATATATTTACGATGTCAAAACCAGGAAGCAGGTGGAAGGTCTTCTGGTCATCCCCATAGATGTCAACGCGAACGGCAAGATAGACCCCGAGGAGGATTTCTACGGCACTCTGGATGAACTAAATAAGGCCATAGGCACAGGGACCTATCCATCACCACCGGCGCGGGAACTCAATCTGGTTACCCTTCGCGAGTTCAAAGGGGCTACTAAAGAATTTGTTAAATGGATTCTGACGGATGGTCAGAAGTATGCCCCGGAGGCTGGCTATATACCGCTTTCTAAGACAAAAGTGGATAGTCAACTTCCCAAACTGAAGTGATGGGAGCATTATTCGGCTAAATTCCCCTACGCCCCCTTTACTAAAGAGGGTGCCGACGGCGGGGGATTTTATGTTCAAAGGAATAATCAATGACCGCAGACCGGGGGAACAACAAGATTACTCTTAACACAGTATCAAAAAAGACCATCGTATCCAGAAGAAGGCTGGCGGAGCTTGTGTCAACCAGGCTCATGCTGGCGGCAACGGCCTTTGTCGGCGCTCTGGTGCTAATTATCGCTATCGGACTTTTTTTGAAGGCAAGGCCAATCCTGGAAGCCAATTCTTTAGGCGAGTTGCTCTTCTCCTCTACCTGGCGCCCCTCACGAGGAGAATTTGGCTTTTTCCCCTTCATAATGGGTACCTTGTGGGTTACTATCCTCGCAGGGCTTATCGCCATGCCTATTAGCATTCTTGGCGCTCTATATCTTGCTGAATACGCTCCCAAGAGAATAAGCGCCTTGATGAAGCCGGCCATAGATTTACTCGCCGGCATACCGCCTGTAGTTTATGGTATCTGGGGTTTACTTGCCCTGGCTATCGGTGGCATTAACATCGGTTTTAATGTGTTGACAGGCGGCATAGTGCTGGCAATAATGGTAATACCTGTGATAATGTCCGTCTCAGAAGAGGTATTCAGAATGGTGCCCCAGGAGATTAAGGAAGCCTCACTGGCCATCGGCGCTACTAGATGGGAGACTGCCAAGAATGTGGTAATTCGCAATTCGCTCCCCGGATTGGCAGCAGCTACAATCCTGGGTTTCTCCCGCGCCTTTGGAGAGACGATGGCAGTACTGATGGTCGTGGGGAACATTGCCCGGGTACCATCCTCGGTATTAGACCCGGCCTATCCCTTAACGGCCTTGATTGCCAACAACTATGGCGAAATGATGTCCATTCCCCTTTATGATTCGGCGCTTTTGCTGGCAGCTTTAATACTGTTTCTGGCGGTTGTCTTTTTTAATGTTGCGGCCAGATTGGTTCTGGCTAAGATTCAACAGAGGTGGGCCTAGATGCACCGCAGGAGACTAGAGGAAGCCATCTTCAAAGGCTTGATGATAGCCTCGATAACTATTGTCGCCGGCAGCCTCCTGAGCATAGTGGCGATACTAGCCTGGAAGGGCCTGCCCGCACTTAATATCGCAATGGTGACACAGACCCCCAAAGGTGGTTATTACCTGGGAAAAGAGGGGGGTATTCTCAATGCCATTGTTGGCTCTCTCTATCTAGCCACCGGGGCGACAGTGCTGGCTTTTATCATCTCCCTTATGGTGGCGCTATTCCTCCAGCGGGAATACATCGGCAAAACCCGGTTTGCCGGCCTTGTCAGGTTATCTCTGGATATCCTGTGGGGTATCCCCTCCATTGTCTATGGGGCCTTTGGCTTTG
>Ga0209514_10003803_pt1 | contig 21056 bp, 17 predicted proteins | sample Subgrocontami58m_FD_187452 | JGI IMG/M metagenome (GOLD analysis project Ga0209514, IMG submission 187452) | Subsurface groundwater microbial communities from S. Glens Falls, New York, USA - GMW37 contaminated, 5.8 m (SPAdes) (version 3) | ecosystem: Environmental > Aquatic > Deep subsurface >...
AAACCTGGGCAAGACAGGCTTTCACTACCTGGTGATGAAGGACTACATGGAGGCGGGTAGGGCAGGGGCCATTGTGCACCGGCCGGGCAACGGCCGTCCTCCCCATATTGTCGCCGGGATGCCCATAGGCGACTTGCCCTTTTACCTGGTGTCGGAAGACCCCCGTGGTCTGCTTTTAGACTGGCCGCAGCAGCTTCGGGATCAGGCCATTCTCTTGGGAGTCGTGGCCGTGCTGGTCATCCTGTCCGTGGGATGGGTCATGGGCCGTCAGATTGTCCAGCCTTTGCGCGCGTTGCGCGTCGCGACCTCTCGGATCAAAGAGGGCGACCTGGAGACGCCGGTGAGGGCGCGCGCCCAGGGCGAAGTGGGGCAATTGATTGCGGAGGTGGAGGCCATGCGGGCCAGGCTCCATGACACCGTTTCCCGCTTGGACAGGCTGACGCGGAGCCTCACCGACCAGGTGAAGGAGAGGACGGACCGGCTCCAGACCGTCCTACGGCGCTTGATGAACGCACAAGAGGAAGAACGCCGGAGGGTTGCCCGGGACCTCCACGACGAAACTGCCCAAGGGCTAAGCGCTTTGGGCGTCATCTTGGATGAGGCGGCGCTTAACGCCGAGGACGGTGAGCCGGTCTTGGACAGTATTCGGGGCGCGCGGAAACAGGTCAACCGTCTGGTGGAAGAGACGCGGCGCTTGGTCTATGCCCTGCGGCCTTCCGTGCTGGATGACGCCGGCTTGGTCCCTGCATTGCGATGGTGCGCCGAAGCCTATCTGGAGGCCAGAGGCGTGCAGGTGTCTTTCCAGGTGCACCGGCCTGACGTGCGCTTTCCCGAGCCGGTGGAGGTGGCGCTCTTCCGTGTTGGACAAGAGGCCATGAGCAACATCGGCAGACATGCCGAGGCCACCCATGCCTGGATCTCTCTGGAGCGGCAAAAGGACTGGGCGACCTTGACGGTCCGGGACGACGGCATAGGGTTCAATCCTGCCGCAGTGATGAGGCAAGCCGGTTCAACGCGGAACCAGGGCCTGGGCCTTGAAGGAATGCAGGAACGTATTGGCCTCCTTGGGGGGAAGGTTGACCTCCTATCCGTCCCCGGCGAGGGCACAACAGTGATTGCCCATGTCCCGCTGAGTTCAGTGGAGTAAAAGGAGCCGCTATGCGGATCATGCTGGCCGACGACCATACGGTGCTTCGTCAGGCGCTGGCCCGGGTGCTGGCCTCCAGGCCCGGCATTCAGGTCGTCGGCGAGGCTGCCAACGGCGCGGAAGCGGTACGCATGGCGTCGGAACTCCTCCCCGACGTAGTGCTCATGGACATCTCCATGCCCGAACTTGATGGACTGGCGGCCACGGCGCGCATCCAGGCCCAGGGTCTGCCGGTGAAGGTGTTGATCCTCACGGTCCATGATCGGGAAGAGTATCTCTTCAAGGCGTTGCAGGCCGGGGCTTTGGGCTACGTTCTGAAAGAAACGGATATGGACGAACTCCTCACCGCCGTTAGGACTGTTGCGAAAGGTCAAGTCTACGTTCAGCCAGCTATGGCGTCCAAGCTCGTTGCCGATTACTTGCAACGGAGCAGCGCCAAAGGAGGCACAGGGGACGCCTCCGACACACTCAGCGCCAGGGAAAAAGAGATACTGAACCTCATTGCCTCTGGCTATACCTCCGCTCAAATTGCCTCTCAGTTGGTGCTCAGCATCAACACCGTGCGTACTCACCGTGACAGCATCATGTCCAAGTTGGGCCTCCATAACAAGGCCGCCCTCATTCGTTATGCCGTTTCCAAAGGTCTGACCGACCAAACGGAGTAGTCCTTTTGGTGGAAGACTCCCGACGCCCCACTCGCGCAGTGGGGCGTTTTGCGTGACGACGACACTCCTCCCCTTCTACGTCTTTCCCTGTTCCGTTGCGCCGGTAGGGTACTCCCTTTGCTCGGTCTATTTTGACGCCTCACTGAAAAAGTGGGGCGTTTTGTATTGCAAAGTTACGGCGTATTGGTGATACCCCGTCTGAAGGACTTCCCGCACACTGTTGGGTGAAGGGAGTTGAGACGTGCGACGAGAACGCGTAGCCGTCCTGGGCGCAGGGGGCCTGTTCCAAGGTAGTTTGACAGAGGCCCTGGCAGACTACCGTTGGTTCCAGGTCATGGTCTTCTCGTTGGACGATGGGAACGCTACCACCGACGAGGTGAATATCTTCGGTCCCACCGTGGTGTTGGTGGTGAGAGGTGCAGACGAGCCGCTCCCGACCGCTGCACTTGCGCAAATGGAGCGGGGCGTGCCCATCGTTACCGTTGACCCGAAAGAACCGGTGATGATGGTCACCTTCAAGGCCTGCGGGACTTCCGCCACGCTGAACAAAGTCCTGGAGGCTTTGCGGACCGCTGGGGCGCTCAGGGTGAAAAACGTGCTCTAGCGACTTCTCTGGTAAGGAAACTCCTGAAGGAGACAGCCCATGAAAAACGTTGAACTGTCAAGCAACTTAGCAACAGAGCAACAACCAAGGGATTCACGCAACGACTTGCAGGCAGGGCGTTGGGTCAACCGGTTGCTTGTGGCTGCTGCCGTCGCCTACGGGCTTGATCTAGTGTGCCTGCTGGCATGGCCCGGTCACGGCGGGATCGCGTTGGGCATGTTGATGGCGGCGTGTGGCCTGGTGGTCTTAGCGTGTCTCGTTGGCGCATGGGGAGCTGCCGAGCGGCGCTTCCGGCCTGCTATGGCGGCCAACCGGCAACACCGGCAGGCAAGGGATGAATGGGTCGTGGCATGGGAGGGCCTTGCGCAGAGACCGGTGAAGTAAAGGGAACTGCACCAGCCTATTGGCGTAGCAAAAAGCCAACAGTGAACGGTTGTAGCGGCGGACCCTGCTGTGGTAACGCTTCCCAGCCGTAAACTACGACAACGTTCTCTTAGGGGAATGCCGATGGACGAGAAGAAGAACCTGGAAAAGTGGCGAGCCAGCCGGCGGCGGCTGCTCATGCTCATGGGTGCGGCGGGAGCCACAGCGCTGACGGCTCAATTCACCGGCAGCCTGTTGAGCAAGGTCAGCGGGGCCTCGGGCAATGGCAAGGTGGGTACGGATGCTGCAGGAGTGGAAACAGCCAGCGCTGCTGCCGAGGAAGCTCCTGGCTCGGCCTCTAAGCGTCTGCGCCGCTGGGGCATGATCATTGACCTGCGCTACTGCGACGGTTGCCAGTCCCAGGGCACGCCTCCAAAGTGCACCACGGCCTGCATTGAAGGGCGCTTCCTTCCCCAGCCAATGGAGTGGATAGAGGTGTACGAGCACGAACTACCGGGCGGCGGCACGCAGTTTTTGCCCACCATTTGCATGGAGTGCCAGAACCCGCCCTGCGTCAACGTCTGCCCTGTGGGTGCGACCTGGTCCACGCCGGAAGGCCTGGTCCTCATTGACCAGCGCCGGTGCATCGGCTGCCGCATGTGCATGGCCGCATGCCCCTACGAGCGCCGCTTCTTCACCTGGGGTGAGCCGCCGGTCCCCGCCCAGTCGCTCTTTGTAGAGTACAGCCCGGAGCACCAGATCCCCATGCGGCGGGGCGTCGTGTACAAGTGCGACTTCTGCCCCGAGATGGCGCGCGCCGGGCGTCTCACCTTCTGTGCCCAGGCTTGCCCCCAGCACGCCATCTACTACGGTGATCTGGAAGAAGATTTGGCCACCAACGGCCAGGACGTAGTCCAGTTCTCCAGGTTTATCGCTGCGGAAAACGCCTATCGCTATAAGGAAGAATTGGGGACCCGCCCTCGGGTCTACTACATCCCGGGCCACGGCGAACTGGCAGGGCGTAACCCTGAGCAAACGGGCAGAATGCCTACTGAATGGAATTGGCAGCAGACGCTGCAAGGGAGCAAAACATGGAAGCGGTCGGGCCGGTAAACGAGTTCCAACGGGTCCTGCAGGATAAAGCGATTGCGCCCCTGCGGCGCACCAGCAAGAGCTACGTACTGTTTGTCACTGCGCTCGTGCTGATCATCGCATGGGGGCTCCTGGTCTACGGCCTTCAGCTCAAAGAAGGCCTCGTGCTCACCGGCCTGAGGGACCGGGTCTCCTGGGGGCTGTACATCACCATGTACGTCTTTTTCATCGGCGTCAGCATGGCGGGGACCTTCATCTCTGCAATCCTGCGCATCACCCATGCAGGCTGGAGAACGCCTGTGACTCGCACTGCGGAGATGGTCACGGTCTCCGCCCTGATTGTGGCCGGCATCTTTATCATATTCAACTCCCGCCAGAATCCACATCTGACGGTCTACAAGATATTGCACTTTGCGCGGTGGGAGTCGCCGGTGATCTGGGATGTGCTGGGTCTGGTAACCTACCTTGTGGGCAGCCTGACCTATCTCTACGCTGCGCTTATTCCCGACCTGGCCATGTGCCGTGATACCGTCGGGTCAAAGGCGAGCTGGCTGCGGCGCTGGTACTTCCGGGCGTTTGCCCTTGGCTGGATCGACGCCCCTGAACAGCGGCGAAGCCTCCAGAAGGCCCTGGGAATCATGATGATCCTCATCATCCCCGTGGCCGTTACCATGCACACCGTTACCTCCTGGCTCTTTGCCATGACCTTGCGGGAGCCGTGGCACAGTCCCATGTTCGGTATCTACTTTGTAGCAGGGGCCATTTTTTCCGGGGTTGGCATCATCGTCTTGCTCATTGCGGTGCTCCGGAAGATGTGCCGGCTTGAAGAGTACATCACCAAGAAGCACTTCCTGTATCTCGGGTACATCTTGGCGGCCTTCTCTGGGGCTATGTTCTTCCTCAATGTCAACGAGCTGGTGGTCAACGGCTACACCCTCAGCGGCGGCATTGAGATGCACCTGAAAGACCTGCTGACCGGCTCCATGGCCCCCCTATTCTGGACCTATTTCTGGGGCGGCATCGTGGCGCCCGTTGTTATCATCGCGGTGCCGGCAACCAGGACCATAGGCGGTGTGGTGGCGGCTTCCATTCTGGTGAATATCGGCATGTTCATAGAGCGGTATCTCATTGTTGTCGGCGGCGCGCGTCTGCCGCTGAACCCCTACGAGGTGCCCAGCTACTCCCCCACGTGGATAGAGCTTTCGGTCACCGCCGGTGGGATTGCCCTTTTCCTGCTCATCATTGCCGTGCTCATGAAGATAGTGCCCAGCGTGGCGGTGTGGGAGATGGTGGAGGACCACGACAAGGAATCCGGCGGCACGCGGGGTTCCCTGGCATCCCAAGAGGGCAGGTAACGTGAAGAAGTCATTGCTCTTGGCGGCGATAGCCACCTTCCTGGCATTGCTCCTGCTACCAACAGGCGCAGCGGCACTGCAACCGGAACCCAGACTGGTGTTAGGGTTTCAGCCCCAGGCCTTCACCGGCGAACGGGTCGTACTCAGCGCCTACCTGATGGATCCGGCAGGCAATCCGATCAGCGGCCAGCCCATCTCATTCTCCATGGACGCCGAGTTTATGAACGTCTTGGGGAACGTGCAGATTGGGCGGGCAACGACCGACCAGACAGGACTCGCCGCCTTTGTGTACGAGGCAAAATCGGAAGGAAGCCATGCGGTGACCGCTGCCTTTGCCGGCAACCAGGTGTTTGCTCCTGCCGCCGCCTCCAGCTCGCTGACCGTGAAGCAGGGAGTCCCGACCTTCATTGAACCGGAGCCTTTCCGAATCCCCGGGGCAAACATATCCACCTTGGTCCTTGTCTTGGGTACGGTATGGGGTCTCTACCTGGTGGTGGGCCTGTACTTCTGGGCCATCAGCCGCCCAACGGCCCAGTCAATTAGCAAAGCGAGGGTAGCGCAATGATGAAGAACTTCATACCCGCCCTGGGTTTCGCGGTGGTATTCACCGTTGGCCTCACCCTCGTCCTCGTGATGGTCTTGCGGCCTTGGGCCAGCGCCAACGAGAGCTATGACACCCACTTCAACTACCGGGAGCAAGCGCCCCCAGGGTACGAACGTTCAACCCTCGCCTGGGTGGAGGACCCGCACGGCGGCGCTCCCGAGGGATGGCAGCCGCGCGTGAAGGATGCCCCCGGCTACATGCTGTACGTGGCGCGCGGGTGCGCCGCCTGCCACGGCTTGTATGCCCAGGGCGGCGTCGCCCCCGCCCTTTTGGGAGACTCCGACCGCAAGATCGCGAAGCTCGTCCGGGACGGTACCGGCGGCATGCCCACGTACCACTCGGCTGAGTTGACGGAAAAGGAGCTGGCGGCTATTACGGCGTACCTTATCTACCTTGGCCCGGAGCCAACGCCTACGGTCAGCACGGCAAAGCCAACGCCTACGCCATATCCTACCGCTACACCGACGCCCGCGCCGACAGCCACGCCGACGCCAACGCCTTTGCCCGGCGTTACGCCCATACCTACGGCAACTCCAACGCCCGCAACCCAGAAGCCTACGAAGCCTGTGTTGAGCGCCGCGGAGCTAAAGGCAGCCCAGCAGCTCTATATGGACGTCGGATGCGACATTTGCCACGGCGCCAAGGCGGAAGGCGGCCAAAAAGGGCCAACGCTCGTGGGAGCGGACCTCACCCGCGATGTGATCGTCAAAGACGTCCGGGAAGGCGTGCGTACCCCAGGCTCCAAGTACCCACGGGCCATGGAACCTTCTTCCGCGACCGACCTGTCCGACCTGGAACTGGAACAGTTGGTGAAGTATCTCCTGAGCCTGAACTAAGGCAGTATTTCTGAAGAAGGAGGGCGCCGAGGGACAGAATCCCTGGGTGCCCTGCGTGTTTCTCTTGTTGGAGCGGCAAGGGCAGGGCTTCCCTGCCCGCGTCCGGTTGCCATCTTGGTACTAGACCTCCCAGGACACCGTCTGCCGAGAACCGAACCCCCTGGGTCCCTTCTATGCAATCACGCTTTCCATGAAAACTATGTGCTATACTATTAGTCTGCTTCGCTGAAAAACATTTTCTCTCTTCAACGACACATCCCCACGCACAGGAGTTCCATGGCTCTTCCTACGACCACAAGTAAGCCCCAAGGCGGTCTCACGTCCCCAGCAGCCCAGACCTTGCCCTCCCCAGCGGCTCCCAGCCCATCTTTCACCACACGCAAAGGCATCTTGGCGCCGCTAGCCATTGCCAACTATCGTTGGTATTTCATCGTCGGCCTTTGCATCAGCGGCGCGTTTGGGATGCAGCAGTTGTCCTTCTCCTACCTGATGTACGAGATTACCGGGAAGCCCGCGCTGGTGGGCCTGAACTTGCTGGCTATGGCCATCCCCCAGATATCTCTCTCCTTTGTAGGGGGCGTGATTGCAGACCGAGTGTCCAAGCGCACTATCATGATGTTCACCTTCACGGCTGCGGCCTTGATCTTCGGGATTGTGGGGGTTGCACAACAGCAGGGCTTCCTCACCTGGGGCTACCTGGTTGCCGCATCGTTCGGCATGGGGGCGGTCACTTCATTCCAGATGCCGTCCCGACAGGGGATCTTGACGCAATTAGTTGGTCGCGAGCACCTCACGGCGGCTATAGGCCTGAACCAGGCCAACATGAACGTCACTCAGCTTGCCGCGCCTGCCCTGGCGGGGATACTCATTGGCACCGCGGGCATCGCATGGGTGTTCTTCTTCATGGCGGGGCTTAACCTCTTGGCCGTGCTCGGCTTACAGCCCATCAAGTATGCCTCCGTCCGCTCCACCGCCCGGTGGACCATTGCCCAGATGGTTGGCAACATGGTGGAAGGACTGAGGTATGTACGGAGCAACGCCAACGTCCGCAACGTCTTGATCTTCAGCTTGCTGACGACTACCTTTGCCATGCCCTACACGGTGCTGCTGCCCGTGCTTGCCAAAGATGTCCTCCATGCGGATGCCCAAAGGCTCGGCTTTCTGCTCAGCGCTTCCGGCGTCGGCGCGCTGATCGGCTCCCTGCTGATGACCACGACGGGCAAGGCAAAGCGCGGCTTGTTGTTCATCCACACCGCCTTTGTGACCGGCCTTGCGCTGCTGTCGCTGTCTTTGTCGCCCTGGTACGCAATGACCCTGGTGACCATGCTCGTTCTTGGCGTGGCAGCCTCGGCCCGCCAGACCCTGCCGAACATCCTCTTGCAGTCCTATAGTGAAAATGCCTACTTGGGCCGTGTGCTCAGTCTGTATCTGCTGCAATTCGGCGTGACCAGCCTGGGCGGGTTCGGCGTCGCCCTGGCCGCGCAATTCATCGGCGTGCAGTGGGCGCTTCTGGGCACGTCCTTGTGCCTCGTAGTTGTGGCGTTGTGGTACTACCGGTTCTCCACCGGCATGAAGAGCCTGGCATAGCGCACTCCACCGTCGCCAGCAAGGCCCTCTTAGCGGTCCCTTGGTGGCAAGCTACTGCAAGCCTTGGCCTATGACGCTTTGCCTATGTCTTTGGCAAGGTGGCTGCGGCCCATCTCAACCATTCGCCCCATTCCCTCCGTGATTATGCCAGCCGGTGTTCTGGTCTCTAGGTTCGTTGCGTTCTGCCGGGCTTCGCACCTTGCTCGCGTAGAGGGTGTGGCAAGAAGAGGGCAGTCGTTGTATGCTTGTGCGACGCAACGAAACCCCCTTGCGCCAGACGTAGGGTCGCCTTGCGGGACACGGGCAAGGCGGAAGACTAAAGCCGCAGGAGACGAAAGCATGGCGTTTCACTTCGCAATTCCTAAGAAATGGGACAGGGAGGCGGATGTCGTTGTAGTCGGTTTCGGGGGCGCTGGAGCTGCCACCGCCGTCACCGCCCATGATGCGGGCGCAAAGGTGCTCCTCTTGGAGAAAGCGCCCAAGGGAAAAGAAGGCGGCAATACCCGCGTCGCCGGCCAGGGGTATCTTGCCACTTCCTCAGTTGAGAAGGCCGCTTCCTACCTCACTGCCATGTGCGGACTCTACAAGGTGCCTCAGGAGATGGTGCAGGTGTGGGCGGAGGAGATGTGCAAGAACAACGATTGGGTGGCGAGCATCGGCGGCGACCCGCAAGAGCATCAGCACCAACCGGAAGGCATTGAGTACCCGGAACTGCAAGGGTCCGATTCGGTCCACAAGTACCACGATGGGCCGGTGCTGGGGTACTCCAACACATGGAAGCGCTTTGCCCAGGCAGTGTACGATAGGAACATTGACATCGCGTATGAGACGCCGGGGACGGAACTGATTCAGGACGGCGACACGAAGGCGATTCTTGGCGTTTGGGCTGAACAGGGAGGCAAATCAATCGCTGTGAAAGCCAAAAAGGCTGTGGTGTTGACCTGCGGCGGCTTTGAGAACAATCAGGAGATGGTCAAGAACTACTTGCCGGGCATCCCCTATTGCTACACCTCCGGCACGCCCTATAACAACGGCGACGGCATACGAATGGGGCTGGCCGTGGGCGCGGACCTCTGGCATATGAACAACTACGCCGGCCCCTCCATGGCCCTGAAGGTACCGGAGTATCCAACAACCTTCGCACTACGGCCCCTTGGCCCCACCGGCGAGTTGCCCGGCGGCATGATCGTTGTGGGCGTGGACGGGAAGCGGTTCGCCGATGAGAAACGGCGGACCCTGCACGGCAAGGTAATGACTGCCGGCAGGTACGCTCCCTATCCAGCGCCTTGCCCCCTGTACATGGTCTTTGACCACCCGCTTTTCGCAGCAGGGCCTCTGTACAACAAGGAGGCCGCCTCCGGCTGGAACCCGCTGGTAGACCGGTACGAATGGAGCAAGGACAACAAGGCGGAGCTGGCCAAGGGCTGGATCAAGAAGGCCGATAGCATTGCAGACCTGGCGCGCATCATCGGCTACGATCCGCGCGTGCTGGAAGCAACCGTCAGCCGATGGAACCAGCTCTGCGACATGGGCGAGGATAGCGATTTTGGCCGGCTGCGCATGTTGAACCCCATCAAAACCGCCCCCTTCTATGCCATTGAGCTGTCGCCTTCCATGCTGAATACCCAGGGCGGCCCCAGGCGTAACGAAAAGGCCCAAATCCTGCGGCCCGACGGGACGCCGATCCCACGGCTCTACAGTTCAGGCGAACTGGGTTCCATCTACGCCTATCTGTACCAGGGCACGGGGAACATCGGCGAATGCCTGGGGTTTGGCCGTATTGCCGGACGGAACGCCGCCGCCGAAAAACCGTGGAGCTAGGGCAAGGGCAAAACCATAACCTTGGCGAAACACAAAAAAGCGGCGTTGCCCTGCTGCATCTCAGCATAACGCGGAGACATAGGGCAACGCCGCTTTTTGCTGCGCCCTTCAGTCGAAGGACTGCGCCTTGCCGCCGGAACATGCCCGTGCTATAACAGGGTTAGGGACAAACGGTCCCGATGGAATCGGGATTGGCCGCCGAAGAGGAAACTCACGTGAACCTGGTCTATTTGGGGGACAACCTTCCCATCTTGCAGCGGATGCCGCCGGACTCCGTTGACCTCATCTACATAGACCCGCCCTTCAACACCGGCAAGGTGCAGGCCAAGACGCGGCTGCGCACCGTGCGCGACCCCCAGGGCGACCGCACGGGCTTTCAGGGCCTGCGCTACCGCACGGAGAAAGGGCCGACCACCTCCTACGCCGATGCCTTTGACGATTACCTGGCGTTTTTGGAGCCGCGCCTGCGAGAAGGGTACCGAGTCATGAAGCCCACGGGGGCGTTCTATTTCCACATTGACTACCGGGAAGTCCACTACTGCAAGGTGCTGCTGGACGGCATCTTTGGCCGGGAGTGCTTCTTGAACGAGATCATCTGGGCCTACGACTACGGCGGGCGTTCCAGGAAGCGGTGGCCGGCCAAGCACGACAACATCCTGCTGTATGTGAAAGACCCTGAGTACTACACCTTCAACGTGGAGGAGATAGACCGCATCCCGTATATGGCCCCCGGTCTGGCTGGGCCGGAGAAGGCAGCCCTGGGCAAGCTGCCCACGGACACCTGGTGGCACACGATTGTGCCGCCGGGGGGCAAGGAGAGCACGGGCTACGCCACGCAGAAGCCGCTGGCCGTCCTGAAGCGCATCGTCACGGCGTCCTCCAACCCCGGCGACGTGGTGCTGGACTTCTTTGCCGGCAGCGGGACGGCGGGATTGGCGGCATGGCAACTTGGTCGGCAGTTTATCCTTGTTGATAGTAATGAAGAGGCAGTGCGAGTGATGTCCAAGCGTTTCGGTAAGGCCGGGGTAGGGGATGTGGAGTGGGTTGGTATGGCGCGTCCGCTGGAAGTTGCGTTGCCCTAATCTTGTTTGACACCCCCCAGAGGCAATGCTAGACTCCCACTGCCCCAAAGCCGAGTTGCTTCTCTAGGAGACCGCACCCTGAAGGGTGCGGCTTGATGCCACCCCATTCACGGGGCGGTACAGCATCCCGAAGCAAACAAACCAAGCGTCAGGTTTCCTAGGCAACATCCTATGCGTCGTTCCATAGCCGTCCTCTACAACCCGGCGGTCCCCAGCGCCCAGGAGCTGGTGGACAGGCTGCTCCCGCGCCTCAAGCTGGACAGGAGCGCTCTGTGGACCTCCATGGAAGACCTGGAACGCAAGGGCAAGGATGGTCTCAAGGTTGACCTGCTCGTCACCATCGGCGGCGACGGCACAATCCTGCACGCCGCCCATGTCACTGCGCCCCTGGGCGTGCCTATCCTGGGCGTCAACATGGGCCGTTTGGGGTTCATGACCGAGTTGAGCGCCGAAGATGCGCCGGCGGGCATCAGCCGTTACCTGACAGAGGAATTGTGGATTGAGGAGCGGGCCATGCTCCAGGCGCGCATCGCGCCTGCGGGCGCAGGGCAGGGCAGGGAGGGGTACGACCCCTGGGGAACGCCGGTGCTGTGCCACGCCCTCAACGAGGCGGTGGTGGGCAGCGGGGCCGTGGCGCGCATGGCAACCGTGCGCGTGTTTATAGACGAGGCATTCCTGGCGGAGTACCGCGCCGACTCGGTGATGGTGGCCACGGCTACGGGCAGCACCGGGTACTCGCTGTCTGCGGGCGGGCCGATCCTGCACCCCCTGTCCCGCGACCTGATCCTGAACCCCGTGGCAGTACACCTGGGCCTCAGCAGCCCCCTGGTGCTGCCACCTACCAGCCGCGTGCGCCTGCACGTGCAGTCTCGCGGGCCGGCGACCCTCAGCGTAGACGGCTTCATTGACCTGCGCGTCAACGAGGGCGACGACGTGCTCATAGAGGCCAGCCCCCACAAGGCGCGGTTCCTGCGCTCCGAGCCGCCTTCTCACTACTACGCCACCCTCATGCGCCGCCTGGGGCTGGAGGACGGCGAGTTCCGGCCCAGGGCGATTCGGTGACCTTTACATAACCCCTGCCCCCTTCCCTTTAGGGAAGGGGATGTTTTTGTGAGTGACCATGCAACCCCCTGAACGGACCCTCAGCTCCCGCCAGATCTTCCAAGGCCGCGTCGTGACCATGCGGGTGGACACCGTAGCCCTGCCCGATGGGCGCACCAGTACGAGGGAGGTTGTGGAGCACAGCGCGTCTGTCACTATCCTGCCCGTGGATGCCCAGGGCAACGTGCTGCTGGAGCGGCAATACCGCCGTTCCGTGGACCAGTGGATGGTGGAAGCCCCTGCCGGCGGCATGAACCCCGGAGAAGACCCGGAGCAGGCGGCGAGGCGTGAGCTTAAGGAGGAGACGGGCTACGACGCCGGCAAGCTGGAGCACCTGGCGTCTTTTTACGTTTCGCCTGGGTACTGCACCGAGCTAATGCACGTGTTTTTGGCGACGGGACTGATTGCCGGGGAAGCAGCCCTGGAAGACGACGAGTACATCCAGGTGGAGACAGTGCCCCTGAAACGAGCGCTGGAGATGGTGCAGCGGGGCGAGATTCAGGATGGGAAGACTATCACCGCACTACTGCTAACTGAAAAACGCCTGAACAATTCCCGTTAGGCGGTCTTTTGGGCGCTTGCCCCGACTCTTTTTTGCTATAGTACGTGGCGGATTCCGACACCCTACGCGTTGGGAAGTGAACTATGGCAGTGTTCAAGCATGACGTAGTTGTGGTGGGTGGTGGGTTGGCTGGCATGAGGGCAGCTATTGAAGCCCAGCGTAATGGTCTGAACGTCGCGATGGTCTCCAAGGTGTACCCCACTCGCAGCCACTCAGCAGCCGCTCAGGGAGGCATCAACGGCGCCTTGTCCGAGGCAGATTCCTGGGAGAAGCACGCCTTTGATACCGTCAAAGGCAGCGACTACCTTGCCGACCAGCCGGCTGTTGAGGCCATGTGCAAAGATGCGCCGGAAGACATCCTGGAGTTGGACCATATGGGGGTCGTCTTCAACAGGACGGCAGACGGCCATCTGGCCCAGCGACCCTTTGGCGGAGCGGGGTTCCCACGTACCTGCTACGTCGCGGACATCACCGGGCAGGCCATGCTTCACGTCATGTGGGAGCAGCTCCTCAAGGCGGGCCTTAAAGCCTATGAAGAGTGGTATGCCACCACGCTCATAGTGGACAACGGCCGGTGCCGGGGCCTTGTTGCCATTGAACTGAACACAGGGCAATTCCATGTGATTGAAGGGAAGGCCATTGTTTTGGCCACGGGTGGTTCCGGGCGTACCTACGAACCAAACACCAACGGCCTCGTCTGCACAGGCGACGGCATGGCTATGGCCTACCGTGCAGGCTCTGACTTACAGGACATGGAGTTTACCCAGTTCCACCCCACAACCCTCTATCCCAGCGGGATACTGATCACCGAGGGTGCCCGTGGCGAAGGAGGCTACCTGCTGAACTCCAAGGGGGAGCGGTTCATGGGCAAGTATGCCCCCTCCCGTTTTGAGCTTGCCTCCCGCGACGTAGTTTCCCGCGCCGAAGCGACAGAGATTGCAGAGGGCCGCGGCGTCAACGGTTGTGTGCTCCTTGATGTGCGGCATTTGGGCAAAGAGCTTATCATGACCCGCCTTTTCCAGATCTATGAGCTGTCGCGCGACCTTGCCAACGTAGACCTGTTGAAGGAGCCTGTGCCTGTCCGTCCCGGCACCCACTATCAAATGGGCGGCGTGAAATGCGACGTGGATGGCCGCGCTACACTCGCCGGCCTCTACGCAGCGGGCGAATGCGCCAGCGTCAGCGTGCACGGCGCCAACCGACTGGGTGGCAATTCGCTGCTGGAAGCCGTGGTGTTTGGCCGCCGGGCCGGCCGGGGCGCTGCCCTTGATGTGAAGAAGATGGAAGGCTCTTTGCCTCCCCTAACCGCCGCCGCTGCCGTAGACGAGGAGAGGCGCATAAAGGCATTGATGGACAGGCCGGACAAGGGAGTGTGGACCGCTGCTTTACGCCTGGAACTCGGAAACTCCATGAGAGAGCTTGTCGGAGTCTTCCGTACAGGGGAACAGCTTTCTCAAGCGGTGAAAACCGTGAGGGAAATCAAGGGAAAATACAACTCCGTCTCAGTGCGCAACAAGGGCCGGGTGTTCAACACGGATCTGATATTTGCATTGGAACTGCAAAACCTCATTGACGTGGCGGAGACCATGGTGGTGGGAGCATTGGCCCGGCAAGAAAGCCGGGGTTCGCACTCGCGGCGGGATTTCCCTGATAGGGATGATGAGCATTGGATGAAGCATACCGTTGCTCATTACGCTCCTGATGGCCCAAGGTTGGACTATGCGCCAGTTGACTTCTCCCGGTGGCAGCCGGAGAAGAGGGTGTACTAGAGAGTCCATCCAGAGGCACAGGGTTGGCATCGCTGCTAACGGCTAGTACCTAGTTGCGAAAATCCGCGATACACCTACTTAGATGGAGACCGTTCGTGCTGAGTCGGTCGAAGCACGAACAGGCCGCCCTTCGACAAGCTCAGGGCGAACGGATTACCTAACGGGTAATTGCGACACTTGGTACTAGAAGGTGGGCGCTCCAACGCAAACCAAAGTCAACCGGCACAGACGTCGGCCAAGTCTGCAAAGTCGGGAGGGTTGCTCATCGGTCACTGTCCGGTTGTCACGACCCGATGGCAGTCTCAAACAAGGAGCTTCTGATGCAGGTAACATTGGATGTAAAGCGGTTCAATTCGGAAGACCCTTCGTCAAAGCCCTATGACCAGGCGTACACCCTTGATGTAGAAGAGTACTTCACGGTCTTGGATGCGCTCATTCGCGTCCGGGAATACAAAGACCCTTCACTGGCGCTCCGGTGTTCGTGCCGCTCTGCCATTTGCGGCTCCTGCGCCATGCGCATCAACGGACACGCAGGGCTGGCGTGTAAGACCAAGCTTGTGGATGTCATGGTCGGCGGCAAGGTGCGCGTGGAACCTGCTGGAAACCTGCCCGTAGTCAAAGACCTGATAGTGGACTTGAAGCCGTTCGTTGACAAGATTCGCGCCGTGGAGCCGTGGCTAAAACCGGCCGGCCCTGATCCCAAGAGGGAGTACATCGTACCTAACGAAACCATGCAGCACTTGGTTGGCGTCATGGGGTGCATCATGTGCGGGGCGTGCGTGTCCGACTGCACCGTGATGGAAGTGGACAAGAACTTCCTGGGTCCTGCAGCGCTGGCGAAGGCATACCGCTTCGTGGGCGATCCTCGTGATGGGGCCGTCAAGGACCGGCTGAAGGCGCTCAACGAGTACACGGGTATCTGGGACTGCACACGCTGTATGGAGTGCATCCAGGCGTGCCCCAAGGGGGTAGCGCCCATGGACCGCATCATGGCGCTGAGGGACAAGGCCATCGTGAGCGGGCTGCACAACACCAACGGGGCGCGCCACGCCGAGGCCTTTGCGGACCTTGTGAAGAAGAACGGTGTGCTGGACGAGCTTCGCCTGGTGCCGCGCACCTACGGCATGTTCAACCTGATGAACATGAACGCCATGTTTGCGGCGATCCCCGTGGGCTGGCGTGCGTTGACGCATGGCAAGCTGCCGCCCATCATGCCGCACAAGCTGCACGGCAAAGAGAACCAGGACGCAGTGCAACACATCTATGACAAAGTGGAGGGGCACAAGCCATGAAAGTTGCCTTCTATCCGGGATGTGTTGCCCGGGGCGGCTGTCCGGAGCTGTATACGGCGACGCTCCAGGTGTGCCGGAAGCTGGGCATAGAGTTGGACGAGCTGGTGGGCGCGGCCTGCACTGGCGCGGGCGTTCTGCAGGAGAAGGACCGGAAGCTGGGGGATGCCCTGAACGCCCGGACCTTTGCGATGGCGGAGAAAAAGGGCCTGCCCATCATGACCATCTGCTCCACGTGCCAGGGGGTCATGTCCCAGGCCAACAAGAGGCTGAAGGACAGTCCCGAGTATCTGGCGGAGATCAACGCCATTCTCAAAGAAGAGGGGCTGGAGTACAAAGGCACTGCCGAGATCAAACACCTGCTGTGGGTCATGGTGGAAGACATCGGCGTGGCGAAAGTGAAGCCCCTCCTGACCCGCAAGCTGCAAGACCTGCGCGTGGCCCCCTTCTACGGGTGCTACATCGTGCGCCCGTCTTGGGCCTTGGGGTTTGAGCAGCATCCCGACCGCAAGGGCGCGTTGGAAGAGATGATAGAGGCCGTAGGCGCGACGGTGGTGGACTACGAAGGCAAGACCAAGTGCTGCGGCCTGCCCATTCTGCTCATCAACGAGAAGAACTCGCTGGAGATGGTGGCGAAGCACACCTCTACTGTTCAGGACTTGGGGGCCAACGCCATGGTCACGCCCTGTCCCCTGTGCCACCTGAACCTGGACGGCTATCAGCCCAAGGCATCAAAGCAGGCGGGCATTCGCATCCACATGCCCATCCTGCACCTGCCGCAGCTCATTGGGCTGGCCATGGGGTTCAGCCCCAAGGAGATGGGCATGGAGCGTCACATAGTCTCCACCAAGGAAGTGGAGGCGGCCATAGAGCATGCGGGGCGCGCGCCTGTGGCTGCGGGACACCACTAAGCCTCCTCTATCTTTAGTATGGTTAAGCGCAATGGCGTGCGTCCCGATGCATCAGGACGCACGCCATGTTGTTTGCAGGACCATAGTAGGGGCGAGGTTGCCTCGCCCACATCGTAGGGGCACGATAAATCGTGCCCACGCCAAGTTGTCAACTTCGCGCTGTACTTGGTTCTGTTTGCTCGGCTGGGGTAGTCTTTTGTTCTGGCACTAAAGTGCCAGGTTTAGCTTGGGTTAAACCTCGACTTTAGTCGGGGGCACTGAATAACACACCAAAGCAAACAGATCCCCGGACTGTGTGGGGGCAGGGTTTCCCTGCCAACGTTGTAGGGGCACGATACATCGTGCCCCTAGGTTCGGCGCTGCCTTGTGCCGGACCTTCTTAAACACCGAAAGGCCCTGGCTTCTGCCATCCTCCCCTCCTCCAAACACCTACGCATCCTCTACACTACAGAGTCATCCCATGCTCAGGAGGCCCCATGCTGCGCCTTCCCTTCTTGCCAACGCCGCTGCCCCCTTGGATTGTTTTGCCTTTCCCAGACCCATCAATCAACCCCCAATCTGGGCCAGGCCCCCTTTTCCTATCTGTCCAACAAAACATGCGGACTTTCATTCAACAACAATCAACCCCTTGTCCAAGCCAGGGGCTTTCCGCGCTCACCGCCGGTAGGAGGAATGTCGTGTAGGGGTGAGGTCGCCTCGCCTACATCGTAGGGGCACGATAAATCGTGCCCATGTCCAGTTGACATCTTGCTACCGCGTCCTTGAGGGTGTAGTCTCTAGCAGAAACACCCAAAGACGCCTGAACAATACACGATAAGAGGCCTTTTAAGGCGTTTGTCGCAAGACTTTTGTGGTATAGTATCTGGCGGATTCCGACACCTTTAACGTTGGGAAGTGACTATGGCAGTGTATCAACACGACGTTGTGGTGGTAGGTGCTGGCCTGGCGGGGATGCGCGCTACGCTGGCGGCCATCAAGGCCGGTTCAAATGTGGCGATGATCACCAAGGTGCACCCTGTCCGAAGCCATTCAAACGCCGCCCAGGGCGGCATCAACGCAGCCCTCACCAGCCGTGGCGACGACTGGGAAGAGCACGCCTACGAAACGGTGAAGGGCAGCGACTACCTGGGCGACCAGGATGCGATTGAGGTCATGTGCCAGGAAGCGGGCGCCGCCATCATTGAGATGGAGCACATGGGCGTCATCTTCAATCGTGACGAAGAGGGCCGCTTGGGGACACGCCGTTTCGGCGGCCAGCAGCGCGCCCGTACCTTCCACGTGGCGGACATCACGGGCCAGGCTATGCTGCACGTCCTCTACGAGCAGATCGTCAAGGCCAATGCCCGCGTATACGAGGAGTGGTTCGTTACCTCCCTGGTGCAAGACAATGCGGGAGCGGTACGCGGTGTAGTGGCCATTGAGATGATGACCGGCCAGTTGCACCTTATTAAGGCCAAGGCCGTCATTCTGGCCACCGGCGGCACGGGCCGCCTCTACGAGCCGTCCACCAACGGCCTCATCGTCACCGCTGACGGCCAAGCGTTGGCCTATGCCGTGGGCGCGCCCGTCATGGACATGGAGATGGTTCAGTACCATCCCACGACGCTCAAAGGCAACGGCATTCTCATGACCGAAGCTGCCAGAGGCGAGGGGGCGTATCTCATTAACAAAGACGGCGACCGCTTCATGAAGAAGTATGCGCCGAACATGATGGAGCTAGCCTCTCGTGACGTGGTGTCCCGGGCCGAGCAGACGGAAATCAATGAGGGCCGTGGTGTGGACGGCTGCGTGTTCTTGGACTTGCGACACCTTGGCAAAGAGCTTATTGAAACGAAGCTCAGCTATATCAACGAGGTGGCGTTGGACTTTTCCAACGTAAACCTGGCGGAAAAGCCTTGCCCCATCCGTCCAGGCAATCACTATGAGATGGGTGGCATCAAGACCGACGTTACCGGTAAGACGCTGGTGACTGGTCTGTACGCCGCCGGTGAGTGCGCCTGTGTCAGTGTGCATGGCGGCAACCGTTTGGGGGCGAACTCCCTGCTGGACACCATCGTGTTTGGCCGTCGCGCCGGCGAGCACGCAGCGGCCTACGCTAAGACTATTGACCAGGTCAATATTCCAGATTCGGTTTTGTCCAAGGACCGTGACCACATCAAGGCCCTCATGGACCAGAAAGCAACCAGCGATACCCCTGCGAAAATCCGCCTGGACATGGGCCGGGCCATGAACGAAGGCGTAGCCGTCTTCCGTGACGAGGCGGGGATGCAGGCTGCCCTGAAGGCCATTAGAGACTTGCGCCAGCGATATGTTACCTTGGGCGTGCACGATAAAGGCCAGGTGTACAACACCAACCTGATCTTTGCCCTGGAATTGGGCTTCATGCTGGAAACAGCGGAGACCATCTGCCTGGGCGCCATCGCTCGCAAAGAGAGCCGGGGTGCCCACTTCCGCACTGACTTCCCGAAGCGAGACGATGAGAACTTCTTGAAACATACCGTTGTCACCAAGGGCCCCAGAGGCCCAGTTATCAGCTACTCCCCGGTGACCATTACCAAGTGGAAGCCTCAGGTAAGGAGCTACTAATGCGGGTTACGCTTGACATAGGCCGGTTCAACCCCGACGCTCCCAATGCGAAGCCCTATCGCCAGGAGTTCACTCTGGAGGTGGAGGACTACTATACGGTCCTGGACGGGCTTATCCGTATTCGGGAATACGAGGACCCTACGCTGACCGTGCGCTGCTCGTGCCGGGCATCTATCTGTGGCTCCTGCGCCATGCGCATCAACGGCCATGCCAGCCTGGGGTGCAAGACAAAGATCATCAACGTCATCAGCAAAGATGGCCGCGTGCGGGTGGATCCCGTGGGGAACATGGCCCCGGTCAAAGACTTGGTCTGGGACATGGCGCCCTTTTGGGACAAAATCCGTGCCGTGCAGCCCTACCTTCAGCCGGAAGGCCCGGAGCCACAGGACGAATACATTGCGCCTGCCGAGGCGATGCAGCACTTGGTTGGCGTCATGGGGTGCATCATGTGCGGGGCGTGCGTATCCGACTGCACCGTGATGGAAGTGGACAAGAACTTCCTGGGTCCTGCAGCGCTGGCGAAGGCCTACCGCTTCGTGGGCGATCCTCGTGATGGGGCCGTCAAGGACCGGCTGAAGGCGCTGAATGAGTACACCGGCATCTGGGACTGCACGCGGTGCATGGAGTGCGTGCAGGCGTGCCCCAAGGGGGTAGCGCCCATGGACCGCATCATGGCGCTGCGGGACAAGGCCATCGTGAGCGGGCTGCACAACACCAACGGCGCGCGCCACGCCGAGGCCTTTGCGGACCTTGTAAAGAAGAACGGGGTGCTGGACGAGCTTCGCCTGGTGCCGCGCACCTACGGCATGTTCAACCTGATGAACATGAACGCCATGTTTGCGGCGATCCCCGTGGGCTGGCGTGCGCTGACCCACGGCAAGCTGCCGCCCATCATACCGCACAAGCTGCACGGCAAAGAGAACCAGGACGCAGTGCAACACATCTATGACAAAGTGGAGGGGCACAAGCCATGAAAGTTGCCTTCTATCCGGGATGTGTTGCCCGGGGCGGCTGCCCGGAGCTGTATACGGCGACGCTCCAGGTGTGCCGGAAGCTGGGCATAGAGTTGGACGAACTGGTGGGCGCGGCCTGCACCGGCGCGGGCGTTCTGCAGGAGAAGGACCGGAAGCTGGGGGATGCCCTGAACGCCCGGACCTTTGCGATGGCGGAGAAAAAGGGCCTGCCCATCATGACCATCTGCTCCACGTGCCAGGGCGTCATGTCCCAGGCCAACAAGAGGCTGAAGGACAGTCCCGAGTATCTGGCGGAGATCAACGCCATCCTCAAAGAGGAAGGGCTGGAGTACAAAGGCACTGCCGAGATCAAACACCTGCTGTGGGTCATGGTAGAAGACATCGGCGTGGCTAAAGTGAAGCCCCTGCTGACCCGCAAGCTGCAAGACCTGCGGGTCGCGCCCTTCTACGGGTGCTACATCGTGCGTCCGTCCTGGGCCTTGGGGTACGACGAGCATCCTGACCGCAAGGGAGCGCTGGAAGAGATGATTGAGGCCGTGGGGGCTACGGTAGTGGACTACGAGGGCAAGACCAAGTGCTGTGGCCTGCCCATTCTGCTCATCAACGAGAAGAACTCGCTGGAGATGGTGGCGAAGCACACCTCTACTGTTCAGGACTTGGGGGCCAACGCCATGGTCACGCCCTGTCCCCTGTGCCACCTGAACCTGG
>Ga0209514_10003806_pt1 | contig 21041 bp, 9 predicted proteins | sample Subgrocontami58m_FD_187452 | JGI IMG/M metagenome (GOLD analysis project Ga0209514, IMG submission 187452) | Subsurface groundwater microbial communities from S. Glens Falls, New York, USA - GMW37 contaminated, 5.8 m (SPAdes) (version 3) | ecosystem: Environmental > Aquatic > Deep subsurface >...
GTAACCTATATATAAATTTTTATACCCGCTGTTGGTCATACTTTGTAGAAGGTAAACATAATGGAAAGAGGTTTTTGGCGAATTTTCACTACCTGACATGCATATATTATACCAAAAAATATCCAAAAACCTGTGTGTATATGATTAGCTTGAATAACTAGGACTGTAGGGATTGCTTCACTCTGTTCGCAATGACAAAATAAGATTGCCACGTCGCTTTACTCCCTTCTTCGCTAAAGCTACGAAGGGCAGGCGCGATGACAGATAAAAATACTGGATCCGTCAGCTGACGGATGACGAACTCGCTACATTCTACATTCTACATTCTACATTCTACATTCCAGCTATTAAATAATCCCCAGCACGATACTTTTTAATAAGTTAAAAAGTGGCGCGCCGAAAAGCAAAATGTAATCAATCGTTTTAGCGGCCGCCGTAAACAAACCTTTGGCAAAGCCAAAAATATCTTTGGCTCCAGCTAAATCTGAACCAATGTCCGCCAAAGCGCTCAACAAAACTAAGGCTAAAGCAATTATGCCAATTTCTATCATCACAATTAAAAAGGACAAAAATACAGACGCTATCATTTCCGAAACCGACCAGCGAAACTTCCGTTGCAGAAAGCGCCAAGCAATGCCTGAAATGGGATTTTGACCAGATTTTTGTTCCGGCGGAGCGGATTGCGCTTGATCTTGCTGACGTTGATTTTGTAATTCGTCCATTATTTTTTGTTCTGTGGACTGAGTTTTACCAGCCGTAATTTCTTGAGTAAAAGAGCGAGAGGTACCGACACTAGACAGCCCGCCACTTTTTTGAGCGAGCGAACCAGCGGCTTGCGAGGCCTTTAAAGTTGTCCCGCCCGCTTCAGCCGCGCCCGCCGCCACACCTGAACCGGCTCCAGCCGTGCCAATAATCGTGCCCCATTTTACCGCGGTTTTAAATTTTTTCATATCCCAACCAGTCTCAAAACCATGGGGCAAACGAAAAAACAAACCAAATAAAAAAACGACTGCCGGCCACAAGCCAAAAGTTGGAATGGCTAAACCAATAACACCGCTGGGATTAAAAACGCTTCTTTCAAAATTATCCAATGCATTGTCTATAGCAAAATCCAAATCATCATTGCCAACCAATCCGCCAGTCGCGCCGCCTAAATTTTTCCCCAATTTTTCCTGCCAACCGGGGGAATAGCGATTCATAAAACGATTACCCAAACTTTGTGAAGATGAAGCTAGCACTTGCTGATTATTAACCTGACTGGGCAAAGCCGAGCCCATCTGTTTGGCTCGAGCGCTCGCGCTCGGTAGATTAAACCTGCCCAAAATAGAGCCCAGACGACCTGTCGATGGCGCTGCACCTTTAATATCTCCGACCAAAAGCGGATGAGCGCCACTCGTTGGTTTGGCGACTGAATCCATTTTGTGCCCGAGTAAAGCTGATGGCGAGGCCATTGGCTCTGACGGATGTTGGCCAGAATCTTTTTCCAGTTGAAACTGATCGGCTCTATAAGCATGAGCGAGTTGATTTTTTATATCAGCTTCTGGCGGCTGACTTGTTTTGGGTGTTTCTTTTTGTTGGTCGTCAATTTTTGGTTTTGGGCTGACCGCCGGTCGTGGCGCTGGCCCTTTGGGAAAAGTCGATAAAATTGGCTTATTAATGACTGCTGGTTTTTCAGTTTCACTCTTTACTTCTTTATTTTGACCAAAAGCAGAACTGTCTAAATTTATTCCTAACTTTTCCTGCTCGTCCGACAATATTTCCAGACCAGCAAAAGATTGTATTATTTTGTTGAACCATTTGCCATAACGACCTTCGGGATTGTCAAAAAGCGGTTGAAGACTTTTAAGATTTATAAAAACATTTTGATTATTTTCCACTAATTGCCACAGTTTTTTAATGCCAGCCAAAAAGTCATAGTCGCCTTGTTCATTTTTTTGAAGTAGAGGATGAAAAATTTTATCTGGATCAACTTGCTGAAGATTATATTCATAAAGCTCATTAGTGGCGTAAGCCATAGCTTCTTTTAAACTCCGTCCAGAAAGAGTTCTAAATTCGGGTGGCAAATCCCCTTTATTTAATTTTAAAAAATCTTGACCTTTGGTCTGCTGTGTTCCATGACCAATAATTTCATGAGCAACAACCGCGGAGAATGCATCGGGGCCGTATGACTTAAAAGCATCAGGGTGGATGAAAACTTTTTGACCAGTAAATTCCGCCTGTGATTTAATTTTCTTGATAACAACGGGATATGATTTTTGAAGAAAATTTGGATATGATTTATTGGTTTCGACAATTCTTTTTACCAGTTCATCGGTTTTAGAGCCATAGGCCTGCTGTAATAAATTATAGGCAGAAATTGAAGTTGCGCCAGTCTCGAATAATTCCAATTGCTTGCCAATAGCGTATTGAAGTTTATTTATCGGTACATTTTTATTCCACAGAGGCGCAATCTTTTCAGGAATTTTAGGATATTTTAAATCATTAGTTTCGGTCGAGAGAGCCAACATTGGCTGTTTCGCCCGATCAATACTAGTGGGGGCGGAAAATTTTGGATAGATAATATTGGCATCTTTAGTGGTATTTTGGTCAAGATGTTGTTCTCTGCCAGTAAATTTTTCACCATTGGCGCTATTTTTTTCGCTGACAACCGAAACATTCCCTACAGCTAATGTGGAATTGGGACTATTTTGTTTATTGGAAATTTTAGCAACTTCTTCAGCACTAGCTTTAATTATTTTATTGGTATTTTCGTCAACATTTTCTCGAACAACAACTTGGGGCGCAACTTTTTCATTAGATGCTTTTGGTTCTATTTTGTTTTCAATTTTATCTTTAAATATTGCTTCTGGTAAATCTTGACTTTGGCTTATACTGGGACTAGAGACATTTAAAGCTCCAGCTAGGGCGGCGGTCGTGGCAGCTTTTTTTGCAAAACGAGCGGCTTTTTGTCCATATTTACCCAGCGCGCTCACGCGCCCCCGCGCCGCTAAAGGATCGCGCGCTATACTCCCCGCTCGTTCGTGTGGCCCTCGTAAATTTTGGCGCGCCGCCTGCGCCCGAGAAAAAGCGTCACCTGAACCAGTGTGTGCATCTAGTTTGGTTGCATCAACTTGTGCCGTTGGCTTTTTTTTAGCTTTATCCCAAAAATCAGAAGACTTTTTTTTCTTGGGTTTTTGTTTCGGATTAGTATTTATTTCGACCATCATAATTAGAATTTAGAATCTGGAATTTAGAATTTAGAAATACTCTAAAATTTAAGTTAGTTCCAATAAGCGCCGTCAACGAGCCATTGATTATTTATTTTTTTAAATTTAACCAACATATTAAACATTTCACCCACGCTATAAACATCGCCAGAAAAACTTTGACGAATTAAAGGTACATTGATCTCGGCGACTCCAGAAATTTCATCTATTTTTATGACTTGCGTGCCGATTACTTTTGCTACATAACCAGTGGCTGGTGTTGTCGCTTGGGCGCTACTCGCTTTCATTTCTAAAAATTGCCAAAAACTGTTAGTTAAATAATCTTTTAAACTTGAAATATTTTCGTAGGGCCGAACCGAAGAAAAAGTCGCGTAACGTTCCACAAAAAAACTCGCGCGCGCCGATAAAACTGAACCCAATGAAGATGGTGCCGGCGTAGGTGTTTCTTTTTTTGACACAGGCGGAATTGATTCAACCGGCACTGGTAATGTGGATGTTGGAATTACTTCGGGCACAACCACGGGAGTATTTTCTTCAGTCTTTTTTTCAACTTTTTTTTCTGGTGGAAGTATGACCTCTTCAGTCGGCGCACCATCGATTAAACGCAATAAAGTAAAGGAGGAACGGTTATAGAGCCAAGCTCCGCCTAAAGCAATTAAAGCCACCAATAATGAAAGCGTAAACCAGAGCTTATATTTAGGCATGTTCTAATTGTACTTCTTTTAAAGCAAATTTCCTTGGGCATAATATTTCTTCATTTCAAATGTTTGCAATTTTGAACGATCGTCGTAAATTGCAAACATTTGAAATCACTTCTTGAGTTTAAATCTTGGAACTACTAAACTCCCACTGACTATAAAAATGTTGGCCCAATCTTGCGCCTCATTTTCTTTGACCAAACGACATAATTGATTATAAACATCATAACTAGTGGCCCAAACGCTTTTTTGCATTTGCACAAAATGGTGCTCTTTTAAAAATCTTCTCAAGGTATTTCGAACGTGTTTATGGGCCTCCGGAACATCAAAAGCCACAACCAAATATTGCTTGCCTTTCATTTTTTTAGCATGATTAAATTCTTTTTCAAGCAGAGCCAATTTAGCCTTGCTTGTTAGACAAATATATAATTTTTCACCTTTTTTAAATTCCTTTATAAAACCGCTTCGTCGTAGTTGCCATAATTGTTGACTAAACTTTCGACGATCAATATTTTTATTATTACCCAAAAGCTGGTCTAAATAAACTTCTTTAAAAAACTTTTTTTCAATGTGTTGTTTATTTATGTCTTTTATTGTTTCAACCAAACCGTTAAAGACATCGGCGTAGGTATAAAAAGGTCCAAACATATAAAACTTATATTCTATATGTTTGCAATTTTGAACGATCGTTGTAAATTGCAAACATTTTTAAACATGACTCATAATCAAAATGAGGCTTAATGGTAAACTCCAAGTAATTGCTTTTTAGTTCAATTACTTTTAGCTAGATTGTTTACTAGCTGTAGCGGGTTCTTGAGCCGGTTTTTGATCGGCTTGTTGTTGAGCGGCTTTTTGCGCGAAATCCCGCTTGGCTTGTTCCAATTCTAAAAGCTGACGCGGATCGGTCGTGATAATTTGGTCCTCCGTGTAAGACGGCACAATTTTAATCGCCACATGATGATTGCCGGCAAAAAATATACCCTCCCCCACCGCGCCTTCAAGTAATAAATATTTTTCACCTTCAGTCAATAAAAAAGTATTGGTGATAGTTTCAACCGAGGCCGGCGCCTGTTTTAACAAAAGTTGCAAAGCCGAGTTGGTGACGATAGCGCGCCCATAAGGACTGCCTAAAAAGTCATTAACATCTTGAGTAATGGTCGTAATACCCAAATAATATTTACGACAACGTTTAACCATGGCGAAAATAAACTTGGCGGAATCTTCTTGTTGCATTAACCACCAAGCTTCGTCAATAATTAACAACCTTTTTTTGAGCGATGAACGGACAATATTCCAAACATAAGTGACGATATTATAAATAGCGAGCGGTCGCAGTTCATCTTCTAAATCCCTGACCGAGAAAACTATGAGCTGATTATTGACATCCACATTGGTGGGATTGTTTAAAAGTCCCGCAAAAGTTCCGGCCGTATACTTTTGTAATTTTTCCAAAATGGTTTCGCCGCCCTCCATCCCCGACAAAACTTCCGCCAAATCCGACATAATCGGCATCTGTTCTTTATCGTATTCCGTCCCTGGGGTAATATCTTTTTTGGCGTAAGTTTCCAAAAGCGCCCGATCCAATAAAGAATCTTCAGCCGGGCCTAAAGCGCCGATCATTATTTTTATTAGACCTTTAACCTGAATCACGGCCGAACGAATAATATCAGCGGTCGACATATCGTGCACATTTTTTGGCAAATCAAAAGGGTTAATTTTAGCTTCTGAACCCAAAAAGACATTAATATATGTACCGCCGACCGCTTCACATAAATGCAAATATTCTTTTTCAGGGTCCACAATCATAATATCGACACCGAGCATTAACTGGCGCAAAACTTCCAATTTCACGGCGTAACTTTTACCCGCGCCAGAAGTCGCGAACACCACCATATTGGCATTTTGCAAACTAAAACGATCAAAAATTATTAGACTATTATTGTGTCGATTAACCCCGTATAAAATGCCCTGATCCGAGGTTAAATCGGACGACATAAAAGGAAACGAGGAAGCAATCGGTGAAGAATTTAAATTGGATAAAACCAAAAGTTTGTCGAGTCCTAAAGGCAAAGTGGAAGTAAAACCTTGTTCCGCCTGATAAAAAGCGCGCCGACTCGTGAGTGCCTTACTCCCCAGTAATTGCTCGATCGTTAAAGTTAGTTTATTTAATTTTTCTTCACTTTCCGCGTACATTGTCACATAGAGCGCGAATTGGAAAAAATGTTCTACGCCAGAAGTTAAATCGTCACGCAGTTGGTCAATGGTACGCATCGCCATTTCAGTCTGCGGATCTCTGACCATACCTTTTTCCGCGCTAGACTGAACTTCCGCTTCCAATTGACCAATTTTTGTTTTGAGCTGTTTTAAAACACTGCTGGCTGGCACAGGATAAATAAACATAGAAATATCCAAAACTGCCGCCGCGTTTAAAACTGGTTCAAACCAGCCGACTGTAATATAAGCCGGATAAGATGTAATAAAAAGCGTGCGCGCGTATATTCCGCCCAAGTCGATCAGAGCGGGGGTAATTTTTAAAACGGCCGGCGCGATTAAATCTTTAAAGCGCAACATGCCCTGCCGATAGATTTTTTCTTCTTCGAGCAAATGCTTTTGTTCCTCCGACGAAAGCTTGGCTTCGGTTGGTTTTGGTATTTCGACTTGGGCTTGGATAGGATCAAAGGGCATACTTTATTAGTTTTAAGTTATAAGTTATAAGTTTTAAGTTTTGAGATTTGAGTTAAAAATAATTTCTGTCTGGATTCCCGCTGAAGTTTATCCGCCAACCGGCGTGACGAGAATGACGAGGAAGGTTACAAATCGGCGGCGTTTTGAATGGCTTCCTTAGTTAAGGGTTCAAGCTTGGTTAAGTAAGGATTATAAGAACTATAATAAAGCTCCATTAACCCTTGCGTGTCCAACTGAATCGCCGTTAAACCCATTTGTTGTACAGCCGCGAAAACTCTCTGCGTACGTTTGTCGAGTTGTTCGCGTAATTCGGTAAATTGCTTCCGTGATAATTTAATTTGCCCGGCCGGTAAAAATAAATTCGTAAAACGACTAAAAAAACTTGGCTTTGATTCTAAAGCAGTGCTATAAGGAACAATAATATAAAACTTTTTGGTCATAATTTCCCCCAAAGACAAAAGCTCCTTCACAAAAGCGACATAGTCGACCATTTGTTGACGCAGTAAATCATTGGCAATAGTTTTGGAGCGTCCAGAGAGCTCGCCCAAATAATGATCTAAATTTAAAGCGCGCGACTGAACTAAAATTTGAATCGGAAAATCCAAAGCGTTTAAAAAAGTAATGTAGGCCTCGATCATAGCTTTTTGCTCATCTTCGCCTTTAAGCGAAAAATTAACAGACGAAACTAAAAGCACGGCTTTCAAACTGCCATCGTTTAAAACCACCACGCCATCATGGATTTGACGAATAGGTATATATTGTTGAGTGGAAGATTTCATAAAGTAGAATTTGGAATTTAGAATTTGGAATTTAGAATAATTATAGTTCAAAGAATTTATTTTTGAAGTTAATAATTCAACATTCAGAATTAAACATTTAAAATTTTAGGAAACTGGTTCCAGCCACTCGGGACTATTATTGTCATAGGCGCCGCCAGTGTCGATAATTAGAGCGAGATCGCGCAAGCGCGCTTCATTAACGGTTTGACGCGGCACAACGCTCTCGGTTTTTTTCTCGGAAACCAACTTTGAAGCGATTTCATTTGTTTCTCTCGTCCAAATATAAAGTTGGCTCCCGCGTAAAGTTTCTAACACATTTAAAATAACCAAATACAAAGGCGCTTCATTTATTTTGATAAAAGCGATGGCGATTGAAAAAAGCAATGTGGGTAGTCCCAAAATAATAAAAATTGGCAAAGCAAAAATTTTATATAAAATAAAGGTCAACAAAATACCGACTAAAACTGTGACGAACTGGCGCAAATCCACTGGCCCAAAAATTTTAGGTTTGATATCGACAAATTGCGGAACAACGAATTGAGGGAGGGACATAAGTTAGGTTGTAGGTGGTAGGGGTTAGGGGGTAGTTATGAATTCTGAATTATGAGTTATGAGTTATCCTAAAAAGCCAAGAAGCTACAAGCTAAGAAGCTAGTATGACAAGGTGGAGTGGAGGTCGGCTAGGGCGTCAAATTCTTCCCGCGTTAAAAATTCATCTGTTTGAGCATTGGTCTCAATTTCTTGCGTTAAAGTTTTGCTTTGACCAAGACTTTCCGCGCCCAAATTAACATACTGCTGAAACAACGGACTACTGCGATAGGCTCGAATCGAGGCCACATATTTAGACAGCGATTCTTTTTTAAGTAAAGCAAATTTTTCCATTAACCGCGCGATTCTTTGCTCGGTCGAGGCGCCCAAACGATGAAAATCAGAAAGCGTCATATAGCCAAGCTCTTCAACTCCTCCCACCAACGGACTCGGACGAGTGATGTCAGAGACCGCACGGGACGTAGAATTTGGTCCGTCAGCTGACGGATGGAATTTAGAATTTGGAATTGATGATTTAATACTATTTAACTCCTGACTTGGAGTAATTATAGATAATTTTGGTTTGATATCGGTGCTGGTAGGAATTTGTGCTTGAGGTAAAGATTTATTTTGTGGAGGTGCTGGTAAAATCGTGGCCGCGGCTTGGGCTTCAGCATCAAGCATTTTTTGCAAAGGATTTTTAATATCAAAATTTTTCGGCAGAACTAATTCAGTATTGCTCGTCATCCCCGATCCAATCGGGGATCCATTTGTATCAATAGATTCCCGCCTTCGCGGGAATGACGGAGAAAAAATAGCTAATTTCAAATCCCCCAGCATTTTCATTACAGGTTCAACAACGGCATTCGGCGTACCTAAACCACCCTGCGCCTCGCTTTTGACTAAAACCTCACGCGTTTCTAGTTCGTCACGCAAACCTTTCAAAAATAAAACTGCTACCATCACAAATCTTTTTTGCATAATTTCATCTCTGAAACGCACGCCATTTTTGACTGACGCCGCATTAACCAGAGCCATCAATTCGACTTCAGAATTTAAAGATGAAAGTTTGTGTGAGGACAATTCAGTTTTCTCGTCCGCGTTTAATAATGAACTAGACACACCATTGTCATTGCGAGGAGCCCACGCGCTAATGGGCGACGTGGCAATCTCACTTTTAATCTTTATATCCATTATGGGTTTTTTTGTTTCTGTCTGGATTCCGACTTTTGTCGGAATGACAGATGGAGCGCCTATTTTAGATTCTAAAGTCGCTCGACCAACTGACGGACTAGATTCTAAAAATGGCACAAAACCAATATCTGGTTCTTGTAAAGCCAGCAAACTTTGAGGGTAACCTTTGAGCCGACGATAAAATTCTAAAATTTTACCCAAAAATATTTTTTCATCGGGCTTGAGTTGTCCGGCCTCATGTGAAGCCAAAAATTTTGGAATGGCTAAAGTGTCCAGCCAATTATCCATACCAACTTTACCTCGAAATAAAGCCAACCAATTAGCGACTGTCGGCGCGACGCTTTGTCCCGCCACGGCTAAATTATTCGCGCCTAAAACAGTTTGATTTGAATCTAAAAATTTAATTATTTCATTGATGCTACTCTTGGCCGCCACTTCCTCTGGCCCAATAAAATCAAAGACCACATCATTGAAAGAATTCACTGTATTGGCGTCACTTTTAGAACCAAATATTTCCATCAAATGATTATTAAGACCAGTTATGACCAATTTTTGAGCGGTGGCTTTATCCAAAACTTGAAGAACAGGAACGGTTTCATTTTTTTCAGGCAAAAATTCTGCAGAAAATTCTTTTTCTAACAAATTTACCAATTTATCTTTCTGAACAGAAATATCCGTTTCAGAAAAGCCATTATTTTGTAATATTTTTTGGGGCCAACCGTCAAAATAATCATTGGCCACCAACAATCTTTCAAAAACATAAGCTTTTATAAACTGCTCTTTGTTGTCTGCATTTATTTTTATAACTTCGGCCAGCTCACTTGGCAAATCTTTAATTTTTAAAGGATGCACAAAAAGATAACCATCATATTCCGCCAAGTCGCTAACTTGAAGCGACGTCAGACTATATTTCTTGGTCAATAAACTCATCACGTCTAAGAATTGTTCGCTATCTAAAAATTGGTTTAAAGTAAAATTCATAATTAGTTTTTTAGACAATTATTTTTTTATGCTTACCTTTTTTATGACTCAACTTCGTATTGGCGACAATTTCGCCTTGCTTTAAATTGGCCACCATTTCATCTTTAATACCCTCTAAAGCTGTTCGTTGATTTTCTGGCAATTTTGAGATCAAAACATCTAACCCTGTTCGTCCCACCAAGGCCGTGGGCTGATTTAATTCTTGTATTAAGTTATTATAACGTCCTAAATTTTCTTGGCTCATATCTTTTAATTGTTTAATATTAACTGAAGCCAAATTAAGCAAATCTGGAGCTGTTTCCGCGCTTTCTGGCATATTAATATAGTCGCGCTCGCTTAAACGAGACAATAAACCGCTCATTTGACCTTTATCTAAACCCGGTTGGTCAACAAAATGTTCTAAAACAATTGGCATAGCATTGCTGTCCATTTTATTAAAATCTGCCCCCATTAAACCTTGATTGAAAACATTAATGTTGGTTTGATTGACAATTCCGCGAGCATGATTTTCATTGCCAGTCTCCAAATAATTTTTAACCGAAGCAACTCGAGCCGAATCATCGGTCGCGCCCGCCATTGATTTTCTAACATTTTCTATATCTAAATTAGCGGTAGCTTGTTCTTCCGGACTTGGCTCTATTTTGTCTTTAGCGCTACCTCCAATACGCGCGTTTAAAAGATTCCATTGTTTTGTTCTTTCTGAATCGTTACCTTCCGCTATTTTATTGTGAAAAATTCCCTTAAGGCGATCACGACCGATAACAGAGGCTAGCTCACTAGCAGCATTCGTATCAATTCTGTCATTGTTATCGACAAGATCGGCTCTGCTAATATTTTTTGCGACTAAATCATTAAGTTCTTTACGAGATAAACTGAAATCTTTCTGTAAATTATCCATAGGCTCTTTGCTTATTTTGCCATTTTTATCCAACAAATCTGAACGATTGAGTCCCCTATCTAAAAGCATACTTCTGTTCCTAGGACTCAAAATACTATTTTCACCTTCTTTGGTTGAAGCTATAACGGCCATAGCTTTTTTGGCATTCTTAATTTTTTTCTTGGCCTCTTCATCGCCATAATCGGCATCTTCTTGATTATCTTTAACTAATTTAATAAGTTGACCAAAATTTTTCTCCATTGCTTTTAATTTTTCAAGATCTTTACTGCCCAAATCTACCACCTCATGGAAAATTAAATCTTCTGCCAATTTTTTACCACCAATATTTTTAGCAAATGATTTCATCTTGTTCATAACCTGTTCCTTGTCAGCTTTTGATAAATTAATATTCCCCATAGCGCCTTTGAGATAATCATATTTTTCAGCATCCGTTTTTAAACCAATTAAATTCGCGCTAACTTCATTAAAACTTTCGGCTTTAGCACCTTGTTTAGATAAGGTGCCACTTAAAGCCGCTTTCTCGGCCGCTTCTCTTTCAGCGTCTTTAGCTTGTTTTTTTTCTGGAGATCGGCGGAACGTAGCATAATTAGCTTCCGCTATAGCCGCCGCCAAACCTTTTTTCTTGCCAGACAAGACATCTTTATGACCTTGTTCAGCTTTTTCATGACTCGTGTTTAATTTTGCCTTAGCTTTATTCCAAACAAATAAACCGGCATCTTTAGCCGACTTAGTCACGCCTTCAGAACCGACAGTAAAAGCGTGACTGGAAGCATTTTTTAACAACCGTCCGGTTGCGGTATTTTCACCACCCATTTTCTTTGATAAAGAACTTAACCCAGCGCCGGCGCCACCCATCACAAAGCCGCGGCCAGCCGCCGCCACACGACCCGCGCCCTTGGCCGCGTAAACACCAGTATTTTTTAATGCGCCCATAGCTTGACCAGCAATTTTATCACCTCCGACAACTTTTACTTGTTGCGCTACAAAAATAGTACCGACTAAAATTCCCGCACCCATCACAAAACCTAAAATCGTCGTAAAGTCTAGCCCTGGCACTGTGCTTTTAGAAGCATCAGTCGTGGCCCGGCCAATTTGCGACACACCGCCCTGATTATTTTGAGCGCGCGCTGTGTAATCGCCCGAGACAGAAATATTTTTGACTGAACTTAAATCTGTGCCATTTTGTAATACTAAAAAAGACAGCCAGACCATAAAAGCCAAAGCCGGCCCTAAAGCTAAATAATTTCCAAACTTTTTCCACCAATCAGAATAATAACCCTGCAATTTACCGGAAGGAAAAACCGAGGCCGCCATCATCACGGGGCTGACCACCGTCAAAATCCAAAAAGCCACAATGCGCGTGACGAACAAAGCCACGATCATACCAATAATAATAATGGCGATGGCTAAAATAATATTTATCATCATCAAATTTAAAAATAAGCTCATTTGGCCGGCAAAATTACCGCCAGAAAAAACACTGCCAGAAAACATATTGGTTAAATTGAGCCCCGCGATGAGGTTGGAAGCCGCCACATCGCGAAAAGCCGCCACAAAAGTCAGGGTAATAATTTGTGAGAGATCGATTAAAATGCCTACGATACCTTTTGAAAAATTTATCAACAAAACACCAATTACCAATTTTGGCAAAAAAGTTCCGACTCTAATGGCTTTCAGTTTTTCGAAATTAAACATTTCGGCAAACCCGACTAAAACGATAATGACCACAAAAAACATATTGCCGATATCGCGCAAAAGCACCCAAGCGGTCGCGATGGCCGGCTCATTGGTAAAATTGTTATACTGCGCGACAAAAATTAAAAGTTCAATAACTAAACTTAAAAGCGAACCCAATAAAACTGAAATCGGCTGAAGAATTAAATTCAACAGTGTGGTAATAGCATTGCCAACATCGGGTAAAGAGGGTATTTGGGCTGAAGCGACTTGTGGTAAAAATAAAAAACCTACAGCCAAGAATAATAAAATTATAAATTTTAAATTATAAATTTTAAATTGAGGTCGTTTTAGTTTGATAACATTGATAAATAATTTTCTTAACATAAAGCATTATTAAAAATTGCAACGGTCAATGGTGGCGCCTATCTCCGACAATTTGGTTTGATTGTCGCCATCCAAACACGAATTGGGCCAAAAGCTATGTTGATCTTGAGTTTTATTTGAAGGTGTTGTGGAGCACCAACCCCAGTTGTCCTGCACGCCAATTTTGATAGTTTTTCCTTGAACCACTTGTTTCATTATCTCGGCTGAATTATAAGTATGATAAAGTTTTATTCGTTGCGCCTCCAAAGACAAATTGGAAATATAATCTTCGCCATCGCCCCAGTTCACTTTGAGGCCGACAATTGGCAAGTGTTCGGGATTGGCGTTGGCGGAAAACTCTACTTGCAAAGATTTATCACCGCGACAAGTCAAACGAACATTGGACACGCTCGGTTTGAAATTTTCTGGACCCCTTTTGTCTTGCTGATGAATAATACGAGTGTAATCCATAGCAGTCACTTGATTATTAACTTTTGCGGGTAAACCATATTGTTTTTCACAAATATTATCTAGTTCCGTGTCAGGTACATACCTTTGACCATTCCAACAGTAAGTTTTGAAAGCAACTGGGAACATTGAAGCTAAAACCGTGCTGGCAGAAATTTGAATGTCTTTACCCAGTTGCGATGCCACTTCATTCGGTGCTAAGAAAGTTTTATTTCTTGGAAGTTTTTGATAATTTTGGTTATTTTTAGGATCAAGCATTAAGTTGTCTGGCAAAACATCAGTCGGCACGCCATAGCAAATTTCACTGCCAGTATTTTCTTCAAAACCCGTGCCCAGCAAACAGTCAGAATTTTTGGCGCAAGCTTTGCCAGTGCCATCGCAGACGCCACTTTTTGTTTTACTTCTCGCCCGTTTAGTATCAGAGGAAAATTTTGGCTCAACCGAACCGACCGCTCCGCAGACGCCTTCACAGGCGAGTGGCACGCCACCATAAAGTATGGTTCCAGCCGAAGTACCACCAAAGACATTGGTCATACCAGCCGGATCATCGGTCGCAGAAATTGGCACCACTTGTTTTAGGTCGTTTTTAGCGCCAGTAAAAGTAGAAGCGCCAAAAGGTTGGTTGGCAAAATTTTTATTATTGGCTGGTAAAATTACGCCCGAGTATTGCCAGCCGTCTGTGTTCAAAAACTTTTGCGCCCACGGCATAGACCGTCCCGACTCATCAGCCACTTCCGCAAAAGCTAAACAATATTCTTTGAGGCCGATAGAAACCGAAATTTTTGAACTCTCAGATTGTTTTCCTGTCACATCTCTATAAAAAAGACTAATTTCATCCAAAAATAAACCTTCACCTAAGTTTTGAAAAATTATATTGCCCTCAAAAGCGTTTCTGCCTGCAATATATGAACGTGGGCAACCTTCATTTAAATTATCTAAATCCATATTTCTTAATTTATCCTCATTTTCTCCTTTGCACGCAACCCAATATTCAGTACGAATAGAATCGTCCTTCGACTTCGCTATTTTTCTCACTACACGAGCTTGATTATTAACTTCCGAATCTGTTTGTCCTGATAAATAAAATATATAATTTCCTTCTTCATTAACTTCAATACGAACGTAATTAATATCTTCTTTCCTTATTTTTTTATCTTGTGCCGCAAATTGAAAATTTTTTAATTTGAAGGTAACTTCGCCCCCTGCATCTTTCCACCCTGAATATTTAAAACGATTTTCGCCAGTTTTATAATTTTTCACCTCAAAACTATCACTATCTTCATGTTCACTTGGTAGCCAGGGTAATGGTTTGTGATTCTTTTTTTCTTCAGCATTACCATCATTTATGTTAGATGAAAAACTAATATTCCGTACAGAATTCCCCCTACCTAAAACGCACATATAAAGCGGTTTGGGGCCTTTGTAAGGAGTAAATTGCGTTAAGCGATTTCGTAAGGCCTCGCCTTGCAATAAATCAATCGGCCACCACTGCAAACATTTAGTGACATCGTTCGGGTCTTCCGTATAGCAATAACCTTGCTGGCCAAACATAGTTTTGCCATTTTCTTCCGCGATGCAAGAATTGGCGCTAGACGACGGATACAACCGACACGACCGCGCCACTTGAACCATAGGATTTTTAATTTTTTTCTGCTCCGCGCTTTGATAAACTTCTAAAACTGGCTGAATATCCACATCATCAACATAAAACGATCCTTTAATTTTTTGCGACGAGCCAATAAAGCCCACCAAAATACGGCAGGAATTTTTCGTGCCAGAACTAAATTTGAATAAAAGTGTTTGCCATTGACCAAGCGATGGCTCCGAAACATTGCTGGTCGCGTTAGTCAAAGAATTATTTTGATTCATTTTAGAATAACTGCCATTTTCATCTTTGCAAAAAACACTCAAGCCAATATATTCTGGCGGTGGCAATGTTAGCGGTTTTTGAAAACTGCTAATATTGGGTCCTTCTAAACTATTGACCAAAACTTTGGCCGAAACCACATAAGTAGAATTGGTAGAAACTGAAAATGAATTGCTGGCTAAACTTATATTTTCTAAACTACTAGCTTGGGAATTAGTGTCGGCAAAATCATTTTGCGAAATTTTCACAGAACTATTGCCTTCATAAATTTTGGCACTGGCTGGTTCACCCGAAAAAGTTCTGACGGTCGCGACCGAGGACAAAATTTGCCCCTTGGCCTTTATTTCCGCCTCCGAGAGAGTGTTATTGCCTGTGCCAACCAACTGCCAAAAAGCCGGTTCGTTATTGTCTTTTGGCGCTTGTTCAAAATTACCATTGGGCACGAAAGCAATGCGACCCACTTGATCCACAGCGGCAAAATCCACAGGCGCCACTATGACCTGCAAACCATTTTTATCTTTCGGCGCATTGACAGAAGACCAAGCAAATTGACCAAAACCAGAAATATTACGGAAAGCGCTTCGTTCTAAAGCACCCTCGCCCGTGGGCAAACTCAACGGACTAACCGGCCCTAAACAGGCCTCGCCCGAATCGGACAATTGATTACAAGCCCCGACCGACAAACACAAATTTCTGGGTTGGCCTTTTTCATCGGTATCAACAATCGCGCTCCGACAAGCAAGCCAGCTTGAACATTGTCTTTCTTTTTTCACGGACAATAAAACATTGCTGTCATTTTTATCGCCACCTGCGGCGCTCTCGCCATCTTTAATTTTCGCCGTGGCTTTATAAAGTTTATTTTCTAAAACAAAATCACCAGCCGATTGATAAATTTTGGTTTCACCCGCTTGGTTAAAAAGCCGACAACCTTGCGCGCGATTAACTTGGCCATTACAAGACTCTTTATCCACCGTGCTAGAAAGCGCGTAAAAAGCCCGACCCGTACCAGAAACAAAAGGCACACCACTGACCACAAAATCAATCTTGGCTGGTTCAGGGTTCACATATTGTGAACAGCTGTTGAACTGCTCGTTGCAAGCGCCAGCCAGCCCGTCTAGCTCGCCATTTTCTTTGGACAACAAACGCGTTTTATCATAAGGCAAAATGCCTAACGGGTCAGAGTTGGCTTCCAGCGCTGTCGGCAAACAAACTGAATCCACCCCGCCATCGGCCACGATTACAGGAGTACTGCCACCTGATTGCGCCCACGCCGTCCGTTGTAACCAGTCAAAAACTCCGCCTGCAGATTTTATTACTGGTGTGCACAGTCTGGACGCGTCAGTAATGCGACGGGTAATAAAATTACAAGCTGTACCATCTGTCCGATACCAACCTTCTTTTATATTGCTATTTTTATCTGGCGGAAAATAATAACGACACTGCGACTGTACTGTTAAGGTCTGGCCTTTTGTATTTGTCATTTCGCAACGTTTTTTGCCTTCACTCCCGACCAAATACCAACCCGACGGACTGCCCGGTTGATTTTCACGGAATTCGCATTTCTTGGCCCCCGGATCTTTGAAATAAAGTGTTTTTGTTTTGCCCGAAACATTGGCCGTATAAGCTTCGCAAGCCAAGCCATTGGAACTGGCGCAAAGCGTGCGAGGGTAGTCAAAAGGATTATCTTTGACAAAAACCGTCGCGAACGAATTGGCTACAATTTGACCTTGACTGTTAGAATTGGGCGCCCCCATTGCTCGACACCCCATAAACTCTGGCTGACAAGAAGTTTCAGTGGTGACAATACGATAAGCCACTTTGTGTTCGGGTAAAGTAATTTTGACGGCGTTATTTATGACCCGACCAGCTTTGTCGGCATCGTCAATCGTCAGCCCATTCGGGAAAGGTGAGTTGGCGGTTTCAACCACCGCCCGACAACCAATAGCGGCTGGACTTGATGGCACCAAGCTCGTCGCGTAAATTCTTTGACCGTCCTCGGTCGCGTAAGCATTACAAGACAAAGTGCCATTTTTGGTAGCGGCAGAACATTCCGCGCGATCCGACCAAGAATCTTTGACCGCGTAAAATTCGTCTTGCGATTCTCTAATAGCGAGCGCGTCAAAGAATAATTTCTCGCTGGCGCTGACGACAACCAAATATTTACCCTCGGCTTTGATATCGTCAAAAAATGCTTGCTGACTATTCCAGTCACTACCAAAAGTTAACGTCACCTGTTCTGACTGCGGACTATTTTTAGTAATGTCATCGGTGAAATATAAAGAGGCCGAACCACCCTTGCCCCAAATTTGCATTTGATAACTGGCACCAACTTTAAGCGCTTGCGGTAAGAGTGTATAAATCGTGGGTGTCGCGCCATCTTTATAAATACCCAAAGAATGTTTCAAAAATTGCGAAGCATTGCTAGAAATAATAAGCTTGGCGTCTTTAATAATATTCCAGTCTTTTGGCACGGAAATTTTTTCAAAATCTTCGCGATAAATTACTTTGGACAAAGCCGCGCGCTTGCCCGTGTAACGGCGACAGCCAACTTCTGCCGCCTGACAAGAGTTGGCACGATTTGGGTTAATTGCTAGCGTGTCGCCTGTTGTTTGTCGGCGGAACCGCTGACAGTCTTTGGAAACTTCTTTGGCCAAAGTCACATTAATAATCTTTGAATTTTCTGGGTCGCCTTGTTTATACAAGGTGACGCAATCGGGATTTGTATCATCAGCTTTACAAACGAGATCATTTTGACTGTCAATATTATTTTGCGCCAGCGCCGGCCAGCCCTCGGCGCCTTTTTCAAAATACCACGCCTTTAATTCAAAACCAGCTTTGTCTGAACCGACCCAAGAATAATAAGTACCGCGAGACTTATTTATTTCTGCTTCATCCCACGGCAAGCATTGTTGATAGCGGGAAAAATACTTCACATTTTCGCCCGAGACATTTTTAGCTTCTAAATTCACAAAACCCTCGCAACCAACCGAGCTGGCTTGGCACATTTTGGCCTCGCTCTGAATAAAAGTTTTGCTCTCGGCTTTTTCCTTTCCAAAAGGTTCTTGATTCCATTGCGTATAACCCACGCACGAGGCAGGACAGAAATTATTTTCGTCTATTTTACCCGCGAATTTTAAACCCGTGGCTTCGTCGGTATAAATTTTGGTGCCAGCCGTAGTCGCGTTACACACACTGTTGGAACTTTTACTATTCAAAAATAATTTGTTCGCGCCAACTTCGCCGTAATCTTTGTAGCCCGTAGTTGCCGTGCCCGAAGCCACAACCATCGCGCCGTCAACTAAAACATCTTTTTTCGCGTAAACTTTAAAACTGGCTTTTTCGCCCTGCGCGACATTGACCGTCACCTTGGCTTGAGTCCAATTGTCACCTGTGGCCGTCGCCGTATCGCCGTTAAAATCTAAAGTACAACCAGAAGTTCCGCGACACCAAATGCTCGCCGTCCAGGTGCCAGAGGCCAAAGGAATGGTGTCTGCGCTTAAACCGCCATCGCTTTGAAAAGACAAAGCGCGCGCGCCGTGCCAAGCCCCGCCACTATAAATGGCCGTGCCAGAAATATTCCAGCCATCGGGACGACCTTTACTTTTGGCATCATATTCAAAACTGCCATTGGCCAAACCACTGCTGGCGCTCGCCACGCTAGAGAGGTCGGGATAATTATAATACAAACTGCAACCTTGTTGTTCAATCGGACACTGACCGGCTTGGCTGTTAAAAAATATTCGCGAAGAAGCATTGCCTTGCCAAGTGCCGTCTTTATTTTTGTCTTGGGCATACCAACGACAACCATTATCTTGCGCCGTGCACACATTGGCGCCGTCTAGGGTCCGCGACAATAAAGCCAAACTCTCATTGCCATTAACTTTTTTATAAACAGTGCAAGTCGCCCCATAAGCCGGACAAGCCGTGCCGGCTGGTTTAAAAATTTCTTCTTCTTCCAAACAATAACCATACGATTTACAACTGCCGTCGTCGCGTTTTTGCAAACAAGTTTTAACATCGGCGCAATAATCGCCCCGTTGAATAATTTCTCTAAACGATTCACCGCCCGCGGCGCCTTGAATAGTTTGGCGCGCTAAAATTTCTGGACCAGGGCCTCGTTTGAAACAAGCCGCTTCGGGTAAGGTCAAAACCCAATCGGGGTCAACCAACTGATAAAAATCTGACTTTTTTTCATTCGTATCATTAAAGCCATTGATAACTTGTTGCAAAGTAAAGGCCTTACCCGTAGTGTTCAAAGCGCTGTCGCCAATCCATTGCGCTGCTAATTCCCAACCAATCGGAAGCACGCGATACTTGCGCAAAATGACCATACTGCGGTAGGAATAACCATTTAAATATGTTAAATTTTCTCCGCTCGAACCATAACCAAAAGTCGCGTCGCCTTTCAAATATCCTTTGGCGAGTGCTTGACGCACAGTTAGACCTTGCTCAATCGCTTGTCTAAAGCCATTGTCTAAAACGCAATTTTCGAGTCCGGGTTTGTTCGGGTCGGGACAAGCCGCAAGTTCGGTAATCGGGCTAATGGTTTGGCTAATAGAAAAATTCGGCGCCACAAAATCGGCCAAAGCTTGTTGCGCTTGCGTGCGCCCAAAACGAGAGACGCCACTGGCATAAAAACCACTTTCGTTTGGCTCGGGCGGGTTGACTAAACCTTGATATAAAAATTTTTGTAACAGTCTTTGCGCGAGTGTATTAAAAAATGTATCAGCCGCGTCCGCGATTAGATTACCAGTAAAAGTTGTTTCCGGTAGTCCCACTTTGGCCAAACCTTGTTTGACCAAATCGGTCGCCACCGAGACTGGTGTTTTAGCAAAACCCAAAACCGCGGTCGTTGGCGGTAAAATCTGCCCGAACAAACCAGACTGAATATTTAAAGTAGCGTTAGCTTTAGCTTCCGCTCCGGCCGCTTGAGTCGCCAGTTGAAAATTTTGCGCGTCAGTCAAAGGATTACTTTGTAAATTTTGCAAAAAAGCGCCTAGGACTACATCGTTATTTAAATTGGTGGCTGACCGTCTTTGATTTTGCACAATCGGTTCTAGATATTTTTGTTTTTGAGCCAAAATTTCCATCATCGCGAATAACTCTTCTTCTCTTTTAGCTTCAGCACTACCGGCATCAAAAGTTTTTTCAGACAAAGCCGTTAATTCATCACTGGCCTGCTGAAACTGACGATTTACTTTTTGCAATTCAGATTCTTCGGGCGAAATAGCTTCCACATCAATATTCACCTGCGCCCCAAATCGAACGAGCTGTTGCCCTTTGACATTGTTTAAAACTCTTTGCGCCGCCTGTGAAACTGAACAACGAGCGCCAGTTGGAGCTGTTGGTTTTAATTTTATTAAAGCGTCAGCCGATAAATTGATCGCGATTTTGGGATCTAGATTACAAAAATTATTATTGCCCATTGAAGCAAAAATATTATCCAGAGCGTCGCCAACCGCGATATCGGCCTCGTCCACTAAAATTTGCCCGACCGTTCTGTGTTCAAAAGCCGGTTTTTGTCCTGTGCCACCGGACGCAATATAAACCGCGGACTGATAAGCAATATTATTAACATAATTTCTTAGGGCTTGTTTAAAAGCCACAATACCCACCGTTTCTAAAACATCAATCAATTTAACTTCAACTTTTTTTACTGTTTCTGAAAGCATTCTTGGCAAGTCGATGATCGTTTCG
>Ga0209514_10003807_pt1 | contig 21028 bp, 22 predicted proteins | sample Subgrocontami58m_FD_187452 | JGI IMG/M metagenome (GOLD analysis project Ga0209514, IMG submission 187452) | Subsurface groundwater microbial communities from S. Glens Falls, New York, USA - GMW37 contaminated, 5.8 m (SPAdes) (version 3) | ecosystem: Environmental > Aquatic > Deep subsurface >...
AGAATGAAGATTGGAATTATGTTTGGCAATCCCGAAACAACAACCGGTGGTAATGCACTGAAGTTTTATGCTTCAGTAAGATTAGATATAAGAAGAATTGCTGCAATAAAAGATGGACAAAATGTAATTGGAAATAGAACAAAAGTAAAAATTGTTAAAAGCAAAGTGGCACCGCCTTTCAAAGAAGTTGAGTTTGACATTATCTACAATGAAGGAATTAGTAAGGCCGGAGAGATAATTGATCTGGCATCAGAGAAAAATCTTCTTAACAAAAGCGGTTCATGGTTTACCTATAAAGAGAATCGTTATCAAGGGAGAGATCAATTAAAAGCAAAAATGTTGGAAGATTCTGAACTATTTGCTTCTCTAGAAAAAGATGTTAAAACTGCGCTTGGTATGATAAAAGTTGAACCAGCTAAACCACTTAAGGAAAAAGAAGAACCAGAAACTAAATCAAAGAAAAAATAGCAAATGATTATTACTGCCTTACAGCAAAAGGGTAATAATATATTGGTTTGTTTTGATGATGGAGAGTTTATCACTCTTGATTACAGAACTGTGACTGACAATAGTTTACGAAAAAATGATTTGATTGATGAGAAAAAAATTGAATTTTTGATTTCAGCAAGTGAATTTCAAAAAGCTAAAGATTCAGCTTTCCGCTTTTTGGGCATGAGGCATCATTCAACATCCGAATTGAGAACTAAACTCATAAAGAAAAAATATTCCAAAGATATCATTGAAAAAATACTGACTGATTTAACTGATAAAAAGTTATTAGATGATGAACAATTTGCCGTAGCATTTCTTGAAGAAAGATCAGTCAAAAAGAAAATCGGCATTAATAAATTAAAAGCAGAACTATACAAAAAGGGAATCAATAGAAATATTATTGAAAAAACTTTATTAAGTGTTGATCATGAATTAAGTTATGATCAAGCGCTGGAATTGGCAAAACATAAAATTGATTCGATTAAAAGAAAAGAAACTGATAAGAGAAAAATAAAAGCTAAATTATATTCATCACTTTGTTCACGCGGATTTGAATCTGATTTAATAATGAAAGTTTTAAACGAGATTATAGATGATTCTTATTAAATAGATTGCACGCAAAAATGTAATCTTTGTTCTCTTTAACCATTTTCCATATTTTTGTTATCAACTTTTAGGATACCAATGAATAAGTTTAAGGGTGTAGATTATTTTAACGTGGATAGTCTTTTATCAGAAGAAGAAGTAATGGTGCGCAATACTGTCCGAGAATATGTTGATGAACAAATAATTCCCATCATTGAAAAACATTACCGCGAAGAAATATTCCCTTATCATTTATTAAAAGAACTTGGAAAGCTTGGATTATTCGGCATTACTCTACCACAAAAGTATGGTTGTGCTGCAATGAACAATGTTATTTATGGTTTAGTTATGCAGGAATTAGAAAGAGGCGATAGTAGTATTCGAAGTTTTGCATCAGTTCAAACCTCGTTAGTAATGTATCCTATCTACACTTTTGGAAGCGAAGATCAAAAAAAATATTGGCTTCCAAAACTTGCAACTGGAGAAAAGATCGGATGTTTTGGATTAACAGAACCTGACTATGGTTCTAATCCGGCCGGTATGGTAACTCGTGCTGAAAAAGTAGATGGTGGTTTTAAATTGAACGGTGCGAAAATGTGGATTACTAATGGAACAATAGCTGACGTGGCGGTTGTATGGGCAAAATTAGATGGAGAAGTAAGAGGATTTTTAGTAGAAAAAGGAATGAAAGGTTTTTCAGCACCTGAGATGAAGGGAAAACATTCACTTAAAGCTTCTGTAACATCAGAATTAATCTTTCAAGATGTTTTTATACCGGAGAAAAATTTATTAACCGGTAGTAAGGGATTAAAGTCACCATTAATGTGTTTGAATCAAGCCCGCTATGGAATTGCTTGGGGTGTAGTTGGATCTATGATGGCATGTTATGATTCCGCATTGAACTACGCAAAATCCCGTATCCAATTCAGCAAACCAATTGCTGCTTATCAATTGACACAAGAAAAGTTAGTTTATATTCTAACTGAAATAACAAAAGCACAACTTCTTAATTTACAGCTTGGAAGATTAAAAGATAAAAATGAAGTGAAGCATACACAAATTTCTATGGCTAAAAGAAATAATTGTGAAAAAGCATTAGAGACAGCAAGAATTGCAAGAGAAATTCTTGGTGCGAATGGAATACTTGATGAATACCCGGTTATGCGTCATTCGCAGAATTTAGAGGCAGTAAAAACATACGAAGGTACTCACGAAATGCACACATTGATAATTGGTGAAGATATAACCGGTTATGCTGCATTTGATTAAATTAGAGACCACCTTGTGTGGTCTTTTTTGTAAATAGTAGAGGAAACAATGAATAAGAACAAAGTTGATTTTGAAGGATTAACATTTGATGATATACTTCTTGTTCCTGCCAGATCGAATGTTCTTCCGCGTCAGACAGATATTTCTACTTTCTTAACAAGAGAGATAAAATTAAATATTCCATTTCTTTCTGCAGCAATGGACACAGTAACAGAATCACAAATGGCGATTGCAATGGCTGCTCAAGGTGGAATAGGAATTATTCATAAAAATATGTCAATTGAAAAACAAGCTGATGAAGTTGATAAAGTTAAAAGATCAGAAAGCGGAATGATTGTTAATCCAATAACGTTAGCGCCAGACCGAACAATTAGAGAAGCAGAACTGATAATGTCGAAATACCACATCTCTGGTATTCCTGTTGTTGATGAAAAAGGAAAGTTAGTTGGTATTCTAACTAATCGAGATTTACGATTTGAAAGAGATTCCAATAGACTTGTTAGTCAATTAATGACAAAAGAAAATTTAATTACTGCACCGCTTGGAACAACACTTCATGAAGCTGAAAAAATATTGCATAAGTACAGAATCGAAAAACTTCCTGTCGTTGATAGGAAAGGAATCATTAAAGGATTGATTACTTACAAAGATATAATGAAGAAAAAAACTTTTCCTAATGCATGCAAAGATAGTCTGGGACGACTTCGTGTTGGTGCCGGTGTTGGTGTAACAAGTGATACGTTGAAAAGAGTTGAAGCATTAGTATCTTCAAATGTAGATGTCATTGTTCTCGATACTGCTCATGGACATTCTGAAGGAGTATTAAAAACTGTTAAAGAGATTAGAAAGAAATATAAACACTTACAATTGATTGCGGGGAATATCGTTACAAAAGAAGCTGCTCTTGAATTAGTTTCTTGTGGTGTTAATGCTGTTAAAGTTGGAATAGGTGCCGGTTCTATTTGTACTACTCGTGTTATAGCTGGTGTGGGAGTTCCACAGATTAGCGCTGTTATTGTAGTTGCTCAAGCATTAAAAGGGAAAGGAATTCCTGTAATATCAGATGGTGGGATTAAACAAACAGGAGATGTTGCAAAAGCAATAGCTGCCGGTGCAGATACTGTAATGATGGGTGGAATGCTTGCCGGTGTGGAAGAAACACCCGGTGAAAAAGTTTTATTTGAAGGAAGAAGTTTTAAGGTTTATAGAGGAATGGGTTCATTAAGTGCTATGAAACAAGGCAGCAGCGATCGTTATTTCCAAGATGTTGAATCAGACATTAAAAAACTTGTTCCTGAAGGAATAGAAGGTCGCGTTCCTTACAAAGGTTCATTAGCTGATACGATTTATCAATTCATAGGTGGATTGCGAGCTGCAATGGGTTATTGTGGTGCAAAAACAATTAATGATTTGAAAACTAAATCAAAGTTTGTAAAAATTTCTAATGCCGGATTACGTGAAAGTCATCCGCATGATGTTTTGGTAACTGAAGAAGCACCGAATTATCAGATGACTAAGAAAAATCAGTATTAGTCTAATATGTAATCTGAATTAAAAAAAGTTTTTCGATATTAATTGTTATTACTCATAAATAATATCCTGAATATGTTCAAAGTACTGGTTATTGCTTATTACTATCCTCCACTAGGATTAAGCGGTGTTCAACGGACGCTAAAATTCACTAAATATATGAGCAAGTTTAATTGGCAACCCACTGTAATTACAACGGGAAATATTGCTTACTATGCTCATGATTTTTATTTATTAAAAGAGGCCGAAACTGCTGGTGTAAATATAATTCGCACGGAAGCATTTGATATTAACACGATTATGGGGAAACAATATAGAACTGTTAATATGCCTATTGAATTTATCAGGAAGATACTTTCGAGAATAAGTAAAGCAATATTCATTCCTGATAATAAAAAATCTTGGGCTAGAAAAGCATATAAAATTGCTAGAGAACTTCTTCAAAAAGAAAAATATGATATCATTTATGTAACGATCCCGCCATTTTCAAGTTTTGTTTATGCTGCAAAACTCAAAAAAGAATTTGGTGTTCCGTTATTTGTAGATTACCGTGATTTATGGTTTGGCAATCATTTTGCATTTTATCCAACTCCTTACCACCGTTATAAGCACAAAAAGTTAGAATATAAATCGTTGCGATTAGCAGATAAGGTTATTGCCATTAACCGCAGAATAAAAGAGAAGCTTCTTTTAAGTTACCCATTCCTAACATTCAATGATGTAATGATTATACCGCACGGCTTTGATCCCGCAGATTTTGAATTAGGTGAAGATAAAATTGAATTCTCTCAAAAGATGCGCCTTACTTATGCCGGAATATTTTATGAAAATATAACTCCTGAATATTTTCTAAAAGCATTTAAGCAATTATCAATTGAGAGACCGGATATTGCAGCAAATATAGAATTAGAATTTATCGGTCATCTTCGCAAAGAATATAAAAGGTTAATAATTGAACTAGGTATAAACGAATTTGTAAGAGATCTTGGTTATCTAGAACATAATGAAACAGTTAAAAGATTAAAAGCAACTGATGTTTTATGGATGATGATTGGGAATATTCAGAATGCAGATACAATTTCTACGAGTAAGTTATTTGAGTATATCGGAACTGGTAAACCTATTCTTGGATCTGTTGTAGAAGGAACAGCTAAATGTACACTTCAAGAATATGGTGCTTCTTTCATAACCAAACCAGATGATGTACAGGAAATCAAAGACGCAATAATATCCATACATGAATTGTACTTAAAGAAAAATTTACCAACACCGAATAGAGACTTTATACAAAAACACGATAGAATAAAATTAACAGAAGAACTTACCAAAGCATTTCAGTTTTATTTAAAGGCAGAAGCATGAAAATTGTTTTAATCGGTTCCGGGGGAAGAGAGCATGCATTAGCTGATAAAATAGCTGAAAGCAAATCTTGTAGTAAATTATATATACTTCCAGGCAATCCAGGCACAAAACAAGTTGGAGAAAATATTCCGATAGGTCAGGATGATCATAAGGGGATTATCAATTTTTGTTTGGAGCAAAAAATAGATCTTGTTGTGATTGGTCCTGAAAAACCATTGATTGAAGGTTTGGCAGATGAACTATTGGAAAAAGGTATTAAAGTTTTTGGCCCCTCCTTAAAAGCTGCACGTATTGAAGGCGAGAAATCGTTTGCTAAAAACCTGATGAAAGAATTTAAAATTCCTACATCAGATTTTGAAGTATTCAATAAAGAAAATTATGATAATGCGTTAATCTATTTGCACAAAATAGGTTACCCAATTGTAATTAAAGCTGATGGGATTGCAGCCGGGAAAGGTGTGATAATAGCTGAAAGTTTTGAAGATGCTAAGGAAGCACTAAAAGAGTGTTTTGTAAATTCTTCTTTTGGCAGCGCAGGTGATAAAGTAGTAATTGAGGAATTTATGTCGGGTCAAGAGGCATCAGTATTTGCTGTTACTGATGGTTTCGATTTTGTTTTACTACCTGTCGCTCAAGATCATAAAAGAATTTTTGATGGTGATAAGGGTAAGAATACAGGTGGAATGGGTGCGTATGCTCCAACCCCTTTTGTAAATGAACAAAATATTAAGATGATTTCTGAAGAAATTATAAAACCAGTATTGAAGTCGCTGAATGAGAAAGGTTGTCCTTATGTTGGATGTCTTTATTGTGGATTAATGCTGACGAGCCAAGGACCTAAAGTGGTTGAGTTTAATTGTAGGTTTGGAGATCCTGAAACTCAAGTTGTTTTACCGTTGCTAGATGGTGATTTTGTTGAACTACTTTATTCTGCTGCTAATGGAAAAATTAATAAAGAAGCTATTAAATATAATGGTGGTACATCTGTTTCAATAGTCGCAGTTTCTAAAGGTTACCCTGATAAATATGAAAAGGGATTTGAAATACAAGGACTAGAGCAAGTTTCTAAAAATGTAAAAGTCTATCATGCCGGAACTAAAGAAATAAATGGACAGATATTTACAAATGGAGGAAGAGTATTAAGTATTACTTCATTTACAGAGAAGAACGACTTAATTAAGGCAAAAAGAATAGCTTATGATGCAATAACTAAAATTCATTTCGATGGTATGTATTATAGAAAAGATATTTCTGATAAAGCGATTCATTACAAGAACTAAATCAACCCGGCGGCCAATTCATCTTACGCCCTCCAAGTAGATGCATGTGTAAATGATAAACTTCCTGTCCAGCATCTGCTCCGCAATTTAATACTAGTCTAAACCCGCTTTCGCTCACACCAAAATTTTTGGCAATCTTGTTAGCGGCTTCGAACAGAGAGCCAAGAAGAGCCAGGTGTTTGCTAGAATCAATGTCTTTTGTTGTTTCAATTTCTGTGATTTTAGGAATTATCAAGACATGAACCGGTGCTTGAGGATGAATATCCTTAAAAGCCAAAACTTTGTCATCCTCAAAGACAATTTCAGCAGGGATTTCTTTTCGAATAATCTTGGAAAAAATTGTTTCTCCCATGGCTATTCCTTTTCTATTTCATATTTCTTTAATTTGTTATAAAGATGGCTGCGCTGAATACCAAGTATATCTGCAGTCTTGCTGATATTCCAGCCATTCGCATTTAATTGTTTAATTATAAAAGCCTTTTCAGCTTTCTCTTTGAATTCTTGAAAGCTATTTGAAATGTTTAACAAATCATCAGCATTAGAACCTTGACTTGGTATAAACATAGAAATATCTTTTTCGTTTATTTCGGTTTTGGGGACCATAATTACAATACGTTCTACAACATTTTTTAGCTCACGAATATTTCCTTTCCAAGAAAGAGATTGAAGAGCTATTAATGCTGCATCGGAATATTTCTTCTGAGCATATTTATTTTTATCACAAATAATTTTTGAGAAGTGCTCTACCAACAGAGGAATATCATCTTTACGTTCACGTAGAGGGGGAATATGAATCGGGATAACGTTTAATCGGTGGTAAAGATCTTCACGGAAGTTTCCTTTATTAATTTCTTCCATTAAATCTTTATTTGTTGCAGAAATAATTCGAACATTAACTTCAATTTTAGCATTCCCACCAACACGTTCTATCTTTCCTTCCTCGATTGCGCGCAAAACTTTAGCTTGTGCTTGTAGACTCATATCACCGATCTCATCAAGAAATAAATTACCGCCATCTGCTTGTTCGAATTTTCCAATATGTTGTTTTACAGCGCCTGTAAATGAACCTTTCTCATGACCAAATAATTCTGATTCTATAAGTTCATGATGAATTGCTGCACAATTCACTTCAATAAATTCCTTATTAGATCGCGAACTTTGTCTATGTAATTCTTGTGCAACTAATTCTTTACCGGTTCCATTTTCTCCTGTAATTAGAATACGTGCATCAGTTTTAGCAACACGTTTTATTGTTTCATAAATTGTTTTTATTGCACTACTATTCCCAATAATTTTTTCAGAAGAAACGAGTTCTTTCTTAAGCTTTTTATTTTCCTTCACTAAACCAGACTGTTCAACCGCATTTCGAACACTAATCAAAAGTTTATCGCGGTCGATTGGTTTTTCAAGAAAATCAAATGCACCGAGCTTTGTTGATTTGACCGCATTCTCAACACTAGTGTGAGCCGAGATCATAATTACTTTCATATCAATTTCTTTTTCAAGCAGCCAATTCAATACTTCAAACCCATTTTTGCCTGGCATCTGAATATCGAGTAGAAGTGCATCATAGTTCCCGTATTCGATCTTTTGCAAACCTTTATATGAATCCGTTGTATAGTCAACAAGATAATCTTCATATTCAAGGATCATCTTAATGCTTTCACAAATTTCTCTTTCGTCATCAATTACTAAGATTGATTTCATGGGTATATTCTTAAAATAAATAGTTGATAAATTTTAAATGCCTCTGATGGCTTTGCATTCTTATCTTTTTTCACCATCTCAGCAAAAATTTCTCCCAGACGATTTGTCATTAAATCTCTTTTATCAAAACCACCTTGTAAAAAAAATCCCTGCTCGAAATACTCAACAAAGATACCGAGAAATTCAGACAAATTAAAAATGCTAACGTTATAATGAAGAAAAGCATTTGCAAAAAAATGTGCAAGTTTGTCTTTATCACCAAAGTTGTTTAGCGACGAATCGTTAAACAATCTTTTAGGTGTATTTTTTAACTTCTCATCAAATATCTTTTGCGGGGGTGAGGGGAGAGGGACTGTTACTTGAATTCCTATTACAGGTAATCGCATTGGGATTTTGTTATACGGTATTAGTGTGAAAGTTAAACAAAAAAAAGTTTCGGAATAATCTCCTTCAAAAAAAACTAATGCTTTTTCATAAATATGATCAACTGTTTCCAAATCATTATGAGTGTGTAAGAAATTTTTGTATTCGTCAGACATCATATAATTAGATAGATAGAATAATCCTCCATAAAAAGATTTATCGTATTTCTGTTGTGCAGTTATGTAAGGAGTGATCAAGACCATAAAGATGATCAAGAGCAAAAATTTATTTTGAAGTCTTTTACTCACAAATAAATTTATGTTTGGATTACACCGGGATTGAAGCGGGGAATGTTAGGATTATTATTTGCACACTCAATTGAATAAGAAATATATTCTCTTGTTAATGTGGGATCAATAATTTCATCAACCCACAAACGAGCTGCTGCATGAAGTGGATTACTTGTTTCTTCGTAAGATTGCATTATTTCATTAAGTAATTTTTCTTTCTGCTCTTTCGTGAATTCCTTTCCGGTTTTTTCCATTTGTTTTAGTCGAATATCAAGAAGAACAGAACTTGCTTGTGCGCCACCCATTACAGAAATTTTTGCATTTGGATATGCATAGATAAAGCGAGGATCGTAAGCTTTGCCACACATTGCATAATTACCGGCACCATAACTGTTGCCAACTATTATTGTAACTTTTGGTACAACTGAATTTGCAACTGCATTCACCATCTTCGCGCCGTCTTTGATTATTCCACCGTGTTCGGCTTTGCTGCCAACCATAAATCCTGTTACATCTTGTAAAAAAACTAAAGGAATTTTTTTCTGATTACAATTCATTATAAATCTTGTTGCTTTGTCAGCACTATCGGAGTAGATCACTCCGCCAATCTGCATTTCACCTTTTTCGGTTTTAACAACATTCCGCTGATTAGCTACAATTCCAACTGCCCAGCCATCAATACGTACATAAGCTGTGATCAAACTTTTTCCATATCCGGATTTATATTCATCAATCTCAGAATTATCAACTATTCTTGCTAGTAGTTCGTAAGTGTCGTAAGGTTTTGCACCATCTTCAGGAATTAAACCATAAATTTCTTTTGAATCATATTTCGGGACTACCGATTCTTCTCGATTGAAACCAGCTAGAGTAGATTCACCATATTTACTCACTAAGCTCCTAATTTGCAAAAGACATTCATCATCATTCTTCATGATATAATCAGTAACACCTGAAATATTTGATTGAACACGAGCTCCGCCAAGATTTTCATTTGCAATTTCTTCTCCAATAGCTGCTCTTACTAAATGAGCACCGGCAAGAAAAACTGATCCTTCACCTTCAACAATTAATGCTTCATCACTCATGATAGGAAGATAAGCACCGCCGGCAACACATGGACCCATAATTGCTGATAATTGTGGAATACCCATAGAAGACATAACAGCATTGTTGCGAAAGATTCTTCCGAAATGTTCTTTGTCCGGAAATATATCTTCTTGAAGAGGGAGGAATACACCAGCGCTATCAACCAAATAAATAATCGGTAAATTATTTTCAATAGAAATTTCTTGTGCTCGTAAATTTTTCTTTGCAGTTATTGGAAACCATGCACCGGCCTTAACTGTAGCATCATTTGCTACTATCACAAAATTTTTCTCTTTAATTTTTCCAATACCGAAAATTGTTCCGCTGCTTGGCGCTCCGCCGTATTCTTTATACATATCATAAGCGGCAAAAGTATTCAATTCAAAAAAAGTTGATTCTTTATCAATTAATTTCTCAATTCGTTCACGTGCAGTAAGTTTTCCTTTCTCATGCTGTTTCTCTATAGCACTATTTCCGCCGCCAAGTTTAATTGTATCTCTTATAGCATTAATTTTTCTTATCAGGTTTTTGTGAAAATCTTCTCTACGTAAGAAAGTTTCATTTTTAATTATATGAGAGCCGATTTGTGCCATATCAATTTTATTTTAGTCTGTTAATAATGATCTAGCAATTACAATTCGTTGAACTTCTGATGTCCCTTCTCCGATTGTTAAAAGTTTTACATCGCGGTAAAATTTTTCTACTGGATAATCTTTTGTAAATCCGTATCCTCCTAATATCTGTACAGCTTCATTTGAGGCACGAGTGGCTACTTCGCTTGCAAAAAGTTTTGCTTTGGAAGCAATCTCCAGAATATCTTTTTTCTCATCCTTCATTCTAGCTGCTTTGAATGTCATCAATCTGGCAGCTTCAATATCTGTAGCGATATCAGCAAGCTTAAATTGCGTTGCTTGAAATTCCGATAGAGTCTTACCGAATTGTTTACGCTCCTTAGAATAGGCGAGTGCAGCTTCAAGACATCCTTGAGCAAGTCCAACACTTAATGCAGCAATTGAAATTCTGCCGCCCTCAAGAATTTTCATTGCTTGAGTAAATCCTTCACCTTCATTACCGATCAGATTATCTTCGCTCACTCTACAGTTCTCAAAAATTAATTGTGTTGTTTCGCTCGCACGCATTCCAAGTTTATTCTCTTTTTTCCCGGTATGAAATCCGTCGGTTCCTTTTTCAATTATGAAAGCTGAAATTCCTTTTTTCTTTTTTTCTTTATCAGTAATTGCCATTACAACAGCAGTCTCACCGGATTTGCCGTGAGTTATAAATGCTTTAGTACCATTAAGTACAAAATATTTCCCGTCTTTAACTGCAGTTGTTTGCATAGCACCTGCATCACTGCCTGAAGCGGGTTCAGTTAAACCCCATGCACCAATTTTTCTTCCGCCTGCTAAATCGGGTAAATATTTATTCTTGAGTCCATCATTTGCGAATACATTAATATGATTTGTGCATAAACCGTTATGTGCCGCAACTGAAAGCGATAATGATGGATCAATTCGTGCAAGTTCTTCTACAACTAAAGCATATTCTACGTAACCAAGTCCGGCACCCCCAAATTTTTCCGGAACTAATATCCCGAGAAATCCAAGATCACCAAGCTGGTGCATAAGATCAATTGGGAATTCTTGACTCTCATCAAACTCCATTACATGAGGTTTAATTTTCTCTTCTGCAAAATTTCGGATCGTTTCCTTTATTGCAAGTTGATTCTCATCGAACTCAAGAATAAAATTGTTTTCAGTTTTAGTCTCTACCATAATGACCTACTGTTTAAGTGAAGTTTTAAAATCATTAAATAATATTTCTGCAATTTGATATGGAGATGTTTCACCCTCAACAACTTTTGAAAGGGAAGCTTGAAGACTTTCAGCACGTTTCTCTTTCCAGAATTCATCTTTAAGTAAGTGTTCTACAATTTCCTTAATACGTACTTTGTAATTTTTCTCACGGTTTTGTTTGAGCATTCCATTAAGTTCTAAAAATTGGTGATGTCTTGAAATCTCGTCTGCAATTTCTTTAGTACCTAAGTTCTCTGAAGCGACAGCTTTTATAATATTCGGCAGCCAACTTTTTTCTGTATGATCACGTATCATTAAAATAGTTTTGAGAGCACTCATTGCGCTATCAGCACCGGGACGATCGCTTTTATTAAGTACAAAGAAATCGGCAATCTCCATTAAACCGGCTTTCATTGCCTGAATTGAATCGCCGGATTCCGGTACGAGAACAACGATTGTTGTATCTGCAGCTTTTGCAACATCAAGTTCTGATTGTCCTACACCGACAGTTTCAAAAATAATTATATCGTATCCGGCGGCATCAAGTACATCTGCTGCATCAATTGTTTTTTTGCTAAGTCCACCTAGACTACCGCGTGTTGCCATACTTCTTATAAAAACATTATCATCACAACCGACTTCACTCATTCGTACTCTATCACCAAGCAACGCACCACCTGTAAAAGGACTTGTCGGATCTACAGCAATGATTCCAACTTTTTTATTTTGCTTTCTGTAAAATTTAGTCAGTTGATTTGTTAAAGTGGATTTACCTGCACCCGGGGGACCTGTTATACCAATTCGATAAGCATTGCCTATATTTTTATGAAGATCCTTAAGCAAATCAGTTGAATTAGAATTTCCGGATTCAATAATTGTTATGGCTCTTGAAATTGCCCGTTTGTCATTATTAAATATTCTTTCAACAAAATTTTCTGATCTCATTCCAAATTCTATTTATATAAACTATGTGTAGAAATATATTCTTTTACTTTTGATGGAACAAGATAATCAATTGATTCACCATTTTTTACACGTTCCCGGATTTCTGTTGATGAAATATCAATCAATGTCGTTTCCACAAGAATAACTGAATCAAAATATTTATTATGCTTAACAGGAATGTTATCAATTTCACGTTTCATCACTACAACTTTTGCAAGCTTAAAAATATCATCCGGACGAAACCACTTATCGAAAACGATCAAATTATCAAAACCAATTATAAGTTCTATTTGATCATAAGTCTTTTTTAATTCTAACAAAGTATTATAAGTATAAGAAACATCACCTTTGCGGATTTCAAAATCAGAAGATTCAAAGTATGGATATTTTTCGATTGCTAACTTTACCATATTCAAACGATGAATATCGTCTGTTGGTTTCTGATCTGTCTTGTGAGGGGATATATGACAAGGAACGAAAATAATCTTTTCGAGTTTTCTTTTTTCCAGAACATCGTACGAAGTTATCAGATGTCCCAAATGAATTGGATCGAACGATCCGCCTAATATTCCAATTGGTTTCATTTATACCGGGATAAAATTATTTGATAAAAGAGATCGAATCGCTTCACGATTCTTTTCAATCTCTGATGAATAATATAATTTGTTCAAATCTTTTGCTTTCTTGAATAAATCTTTATTGAATGCAAGTCGTATCGCAAATCTTGAATATAATTTTCTGGTTCGTTCGTCTATCCAACCCTTTCTAAATCTTAAATGACTGCTTAATATTTTTATGTGCTCTTTGGGAATCAAACCTAACATGCTTTCTTCTAAAAGTTCTCGTTCGATAATTTTCTTTTCATTATTAACAGATAATCTAAATACAAATATGAAAAAGAGAATCAAAAAAATCATAAATAAAAATCCGTATAAATAAGTATCAGAAAAACTAATAGAAGTATTCCACATAAAATGTATAAAGATTGCAGTGAGTAATCCGGCTACAGGCAAGATATTCTTCCCTAAATTTGATGAAAATTTTGCAAGTGCAAGAAAAGCACCCAATGTTCCTGTAGAGATACAATGCATAAGAGCAGAAAATAATGATCGAATAATAACAAGATAGATCCAGTTTATTGGTGTATCGCCATAAGTTAAGAAGTACAGAAAATTTTCTGTCATACCAAAACCCAGACCAATTACGCCGCCATAAAGTAAGCCATCAGTAATATTGTCGATTTTTTTTGAATTTACTGTGTAGAGTAAAAATGCACCTTTTGCAATTTCCTCACTAAGCGGAGCGAAAATTATTGTTTGAATTAATTTAGATAATTCCGAAGTGGAACCTATTATTCCTGTTAAGTATGCTAGAAGTAAACTTCCGCTAATTCCAAATATTATAGCACCGAAAGCTCCCCATAAAAAATGAACCAATACAAAAAGTAAAGGCTCTCTATCATACTTATCCATCCTCCACAGAAGGGTAAGATAGAAGAACATCGGAAAGACTGCAGCTATAAATGATGAAATTAACGGCATTTGTTCATTCTCTGCATTTATATAACAAATTAAAGGAATTCTTGATTATAAAGGATCGGCTGTATATATTTTGACCCAATTTTTCCATGTTCTTCAAATGATAATAAAATATACTAATTTTTCGGACGGTATTCACAGTTTCCATCTTTCAGAATCCGTTAAAAATTTGGGTTTGGAAGAATTGTTCTTTGGAAATGCTGATGTTGAGTGCAGAATGGACAAATCACCACATCAAATAGTTCTTAACTGTGATTTGACTGTGCATTCTAAAATGATTTGTGATAGGTGTGCGAAAGATTTAGAAACTAAACTCACTAATCATTTTCAAATTAGTTACATTTTCAGTCGTGATTTACACGAAACTGACGAATACAACTTAAAATACCTTTCACCGGAAGACGATAAGATTAATATCCGGAATGATGTTTATGAGTACGCTGAACTTGCTTTACCAATGAAACGTTTATGTAGAGATGATTGTAAAGGATTATGCCCGTATTGCGGCAAAAATTTAAATGAAGAAAAATGTAATTGTAAAATTGAAATAACCCATGATGTATGGGAACCATTAAAACAACTTAAAGGTAAATTTAATAACTAAACAAAACAGGTTATACGATGCCAAATCCGAAACGTAAGATGTCTAAGAGCAGAAGAGATAAACGCAGAACGCATTATAAAGCTACTGTTCCTTCCTTAAGCCGCTGCTCAAATTGTGGTGAAATTAAATTGAACCATAGAGCATGCCCTAACTGCGGTTATTATGCCGGCAGATCTATGTTTGTACCAGAATCGTAACAATCAATCTCTTAGATGACAGAACTTAAATTAGAAAGATGTAAAATTGCAGTTGATGCTATGGGGGGCGACTATGCCCCTAAGCATGAAATCCTTGGCGCTGTTGCTGCAGTGAAGGAAGATAATAATTTCGATTTGTTACTCGTCGGCGATAAAGAGAGAATATTGAAAGTCGCCCGTGAAGAAAATATTGTACTTGATGAAAAATTAATTTGTCACACTTCACAAATAATTGAGATGGGCGATAAACCTGTTGATGCAATAAAATCAAAACCGGATTCTTCGTTAGTAATAACTGCAAAATTAGTTCGAGATAAAAAAGCACATGCACTTGTAAGTGCAGGCAATACCGGAGCTGTTGCAGCTGTATCAACTCTTATTATCGGACGGATAAAAAATGTTGAACGTCCAACGATTGGAAGTTTTATACCAAGTGAAACCAACACCACTTATCTTTTTGATGTTGGTGCTTTTGTTGATGTGAAACCTCAACATCTATTGGAATATGCCATTCTTGCGTCAATATTTGTTAAAGAATTACACGGAATAAAGAGCCCATCAGTTGCTTTGTTAAATGTCGGTGAAGAAGATGAAAAAGGAAATAAGCAAGTAAAAGAAACTGCTGCGCTGTTAAGAAAATCTGAACTGAATTTTATTGGAAATGTTGAAGGAAGAGATATACTCAAAGGAAAAAGTAACATTGTTATTTGTGATGGTTTTGTTGGAAACATCATCTTAAAATTTGGTGAAAGCGTCCCTTCGTTCATGAAGTATCTCCTAAGACAACACGCAGAAAAAAATATGTTTGAAAAAATTAAGATCGGATTATTCAAAAATACTCTCAAGAAAGCGTTGAGTCCTCTGAATCCTGATCTATACGGCGGTGTTCCGCTTTTAGGTGTAAATGGAATAAGTATTATTGGTCATGGTTCAAGTTCTCCGTTAGCAATTAAGAATATGATTCTCCGTGCAAAAGAAATGTACGACAAAAATTTAATTAAGAAATTTGAGGAAGCGTTAAAAACCTATGCAGTCACAAAATAAAAAAATAAATGCAGCTATTACCGGCGTTGGTATGTATGTACCGGATAAAATTTTAGATAATAAATACTTTGAAGGTATTGTAGAAACAAACGACGAGTGGATCGTATCGCGAACAGGAATTCGTGAAAGAAGGATTATGATAAACGGTGCAACAAGCGATATGGCAATAGAAGCTTGCAAAGATCTTATCAAAACAACAAAAGTGAAACCTGAAGAGATTGATATAATTATAGTTGCAACCGTTACACCTGATATGTTTTTTCCAGCAACTGCATGTTTGGTTCAAGAAAAAATCGGTGCAACAAAAGCCTGGGGATTTGATTTATCTGCCGCTTGCTCAGGATTTTTATTCGCATTACAAACAGGTGCAAGTTTTATAGAAAGCGGGACTTATAAAAAAGTTATTGTAGTTGGATCAGATAAAATGACATCCATTACAGATTACACAGATAGAAACAATTGTATTCTTTTCGGAGATGCTGCATCTGCTGTTTTATTGGAACCAACGGATGATCTTAATTATGGAATAAAAGATTCTTTGTTATATATAGATGGATCAGGTAAAGAAAGTTTATACATGAAAGGCGGTGGAAGTTTAAATCCACCTTCACATGAAACCGTTGATAAGAAGATGCATTACATTTATCAAGATGGGAAAGCAGTTTTTAAAGTTGCGGTAAAAGGAATGGCTGATATTTCTTATGAGATAATGCAGAAGAATGGATTGAAGGGCGAAGACGTTGCATATCTGGTTCCTCATCAAGCCAATTTAAGAATTATTGATGCAACAGCTGAGCGAATGGGTATATCTAAAGATAAAGTAATGATCAATATTGATAGATACGGAAATACAACAGCAGCAACAATTCCATCATGCTTAACAGAATATTATCGCGATGGTAAAATTAAAAAAGGTGATAACTTAATTCTTTCTGCATTTGGTGCGGGTTATACATGGGGAGCTATGTATCTAACCTGGAGTATGGATTAATTGGGAAAGAAAGCTTTTATATTTCCCGGGCAAGGTTCTCAATATGTAGGTATGGCTAAAGATCTATATGAAAATTCTGTTGAAGCCAAAGAAATGATACAAGTTGCTGAAGATGCTGCTGGAGTTGCTCTTTCACATATTATGTTTAATGGTCCGGAAGAAGTTCTAAAACAAACTGATGTGACACAACCGGCAATTTTTGTTCATAGCGTTATACTTGCAAGTATCATGAGAACACTAGAGCCGGAGATGGTTGCCGGGCATTCATTAGGCGAGTACTCTGCATTAGTAGCAGCTCATGCAATTCAATATTACGATGCTGTTGCTCTTGTTCGATTACGCGGCAGTTCAATGTTACAAGCCGGGATTGAGAAACCTGGCACAATGGCAGCAGTCGTGGGTTTACAAGCAGACGTTGTAGAAAAAATTTGTAATGAAGCTTCTGCAAAAGGAATTGTTCAGTGTGCAAACTTTAATTCACCGGGACAAATTGTTATCTCAGGTTCAGTTGAAGGTGTTCATACTGCCATGGAAATTGCAAAAGCAAAAGGTGCTAAACTTGTAAAAGAATTAGTTGTAAGCGGTGCTTTCCATTCACCGTTAATGAGCAGTGCTAAAGAAGAATTAAAAAAAAAGTTGGGTCAGACTCCAATTTACGATGCAAAGATTCCGGTTTATGCTAATGTAACCGCTCAACCTGTAACAAAGAGCGAGGAAATAAAAGATTTACTTTATCAGCAATTAGATCATCCGGTTAGATGGGAAGAAACAATAACAAATATGATAAAAGATGGTGCAGATGAGTTTTATGAAATAGGTCCCGGTAAAGTATTACAAGGACTGGTTAAACGGATTAATCCTGATGTTAAAATATTCGGCATAGATAAATATTCCGATGTTGAAAGGTATCTTTAATGCAGACAAAGTTTGAAAAAATTATTAACGGAATGTATATAGATCCTCTGATCTTTACGCAGAAATTTGTTAAGGGATGTGATGTTTGTATTTGTTCCGGCGAGTGCTGTTACTATGGAGTATATATTGATAAAAAAGAATATGAAAATATCATATCGGAAAAAGATAAGATCATTAGATACATGGATGATTCCCAGACAAAAATTTTTGATAAGTGGTTTGAAGAGCCGCAAGCTGATAATGATTTCCCATCCGGGATAGCAGTCGGTACAGAAGTTCATAACGAAAAATGTGTTTTTCTTGATAAGCAAGGTTTCTGTACTCTTCAAAAAATGGCTTTGGCGGAAGGAGAATTCAAGTGGAAATATAAACCGCTATATTGTATATTATTTCCATTAGTAATCTCGGAAGGCGTCTTAACTGTTGATGATGAGCATTTAAGCGATATGCATTATTGCAGTAAGTCCGTTAATCAAATTTCAACAGTATATGATTGCTGCAAGAATGAACTTAAATTCTTACTTGGTGAGAAAGGATTTGAGGAATTAGATGTTTATCGTAAAGAATATTTTGAAAAAATAGAAATTGATGGATCAAAGATTGAAGCTGCTTAATAAGAAAGCGATAGTTACGGGCGGAACTCGCGGTATTGGGAAAGGAATAGTTAAGGAATTAGCGCAAAACGGCTGCAGCGTTGTATTTACATATTTTAGTTCAGATGAATCTGCACGTGCAATTGAAAAGGAATTATCTTCAGATTCGGTAAAAATATTCGGATTTAAGGCCGATGCTTCTTCTTTTTCTTGTGCTGAAGATACTGTTAAGTTTGCTATTGAGAAGTTAGGTGGCATTGATATTTTAGTGAATAATGCAGGAAGAACTAAGGATACTTTAATGCTGAGAATGACTGAACAAGATTTTGATTCAATAATTAATGCTAATCTTAAAAGTGTTTTTAATTATACAAAAGCTGTTTTGAAACCTATGATTGGACAACGTTTCGGAAAAATAATTAATATTAGTTCGGTTGTTGGTATTGTTGGAAATCCCGGTCAAGCAAACTATGTTGCTTCAAAAGCCGGAGTGATTGGACTTACTAAATCGAACGCAAAAGAATTAGCATCTAGAAATATAAATGTTAATGCTATAGCACCGGGTTTTATTGAAACTGATATGACAGATAAACTAAACGATCAGCAAAGGGAAGCGATTCTTACTAATATCCCGATTAAGAGACTTGGTAAACCGGAAGATGTTGCTAAAGCTGTTGTCTTTCTAGCAAGCAGTGAATCGGATTACATCACAGGGCAAGTCTTAACCGTTGACGGCGGAATGGTAATGTAATTTTTTTAAATAATTATTAATTCAACAATAAAAAGGAGCTAAGATGGACGTTGAAGTAAAAGTAAAAGAAATCATTATGGATAAACTCGGTGTTGAAGAATCACAAGTTGTTCCGGGTGCTTCATTCACAAACGATTTAGGTGCAGATTCTCTAGATATAGTAGAACTTGTTATGGGTTTCGAATCTGCTTTCGATATTTCAATTCCTGATGAAGATGCAGAAAAAATTTCTACTGTTGGCGATGCTACAAAGTATTTGAAAGAAAAATTAGGTAAATAAAATTAGTTAAGACCACGGAGATGATCTGTGGTCTTTCTTTAATCCATCCTTAAATCCTAAAAATAGGGATCGTATATGAGCGTGAAAAGAGTTGTTGTAACCGGTATTGGTGCTTTAACCCCGATTGGCAATAACACTCAAGAATATTGGGAAGGGCTGATCTCCGGAAGAAACGGAGCCGGTCCTATAACAAGATTTGATCCGGCAGCTTTCACAACAAAGTTTGCTTGCGAAGTGAAAAACTTTGATGCTCTAAAATATATTGATAAAAAAGAACTCAGAAGGATGGATCCATTTACACATTACTCTTTAGCTACTGCAGCAATGGCTATGGAAGATTCAAAATTAGACCTCTCTAAAATTAATTTGGAAAGAGCCGGTGTAATTTACGGAAGCGGTATTGGAGGAATGGTAACTTGGGAAGAAGAACATACTGCATATATGAATGGTGGAGCTAAAAGAGTTAGTCCTTTCTTTGTTCCTAAGATGATTGCTGACATAGCAGCCGGACAAATTTCTATCAAATATGGTTTGAAGGGACCGAACTATGCTACAACATCTGCATGCGCAACTTCATCACACGCTATTGCTGATGCGTTTGTTTTGATCCAACGTGGTTCTGCTGAAATTATGGTAACCGGCGGAGCTGAAGCTGCAATAACTCCAATGGCAATTGCGGGATTCAATGCTGCCCGTGCACTTTCAACCTGGAATGACCGTATGATGGAAGCTTCCCGTCCATTCGATAAAGACCGTAATGGATTTGTTATGGGCGATGGTTCAGGTACTATCGTATTGGAGGAACTTGAACACGCAATTAAACGAGGTGCAAATATCTATGGGGAAATTGTTGGTATAGGTCTTACCGGAGATGCTTACCATGTAACTGCACCACCGCCGGGTGGAGAAGGTGCCGTACGTTCTATGAGAGAATGTTTAAGAGATGCCGGTGTTGAACCATCAGTAGTTGATTATATAAATGCGCACGGGACTTCAACAGAACTAAATGATCTTAATGAAACTCTCGCAATAAAGACTGTTTTTGGTGATCATGCAAAAAAACTTGCTGTAAGTTCTACTAAATCAATGACCGGGCATTTATTAGGCGCAGCCGGTGCAATTGAGGCTATTGCAACCTTGCTTGCGATTAAGAACAGTATAATTCCACCAACGATTAATCATGATGCTGCTACACCTGAAATGGATTTAAATTATACTCCTAAAGTTGCAGCTAAGAAAGAGATCAATTACGCCATTAGCAATACGTTTGGTTTTGGCGGACATAATGCTTCGTTACTATTCAAAAAGTTTGTAGGATGATTTTTGTTTGGAAAACTGTTAGATAGGTTTTTCTTTTTTCAAAGAAAAAAATATTTTATTGATCCTGAACTACGAACTAGATTTCAG
>Ga0209514_10003813_pt1 | contig 21014 bp, 15 predicted proteins | sample Subgrocontami58m_FD_187452 | JGI IMG/M metagenome (GOLD analysis project Ga0209514, IMG submission 187452) | Subsurface groundwater microbial communities from S. Glens Falls, New York, USA - GMW37 contaminated, 5.8 m (SPAdes) (version 3) | ecosystem: Environmental > Aquatic > Deep subsurface >...
CCATTGACACGGCGAGGCAGGGGCGGTCGGCTGGTATCCTCTAGATTTCGTGCGCAGCCGCCACGCCAGGGCCTGAGCACAGACCAGACGCAAACGGGGACGCAACATGGATTCCGAAACCCTGGGCTTCATGCCCGCGACCGAACTCGCCGAACTGATCCGCACCAAGCAGCTCTCGCCGGTCGAATACATGCGCAGCCTGCTGGACCGCATCACGGCGCTGGAACCGAAGGTCAACGCCTTCGCGTATCTCGCCGCCGACCAGGCGATGGACGCAGCTCGCAAGGCGGAGGCCGACCTGAGCAGCGGCAAGCGAATCGGGCGGCTGCACGGTGTCCCCGTCACCATCAAGGACCTGGCGATCACCAAGGACATGCCGACCCAGAACGGCAGCCTGATCTTCAAGGGCAACCAACCGAAGGAGGACACGCCCGTCGTGCCGCGTCTGCGTGATGAGGGCGCGATCATCCTGGGCAAGACCACGACCTCGGAGTTCGGCTGGACCGGCGTGTCGCACAGCCCGCTGACCGGGATTACCCATAATCCATGGAAGCACGGCTACAACGCAGGCGCGTCGTCGGCTGGTGCGGGCGCAGCCTCGGCCGCGGGGTTCGGGCCGCTGCACCAGGGCAGCGACGGGGCAGGCTCCATTCGCATGCCATCGCATTTCTGCGGCGTGTTCGGATTGAAGCCAAGCTTTGGACGGGTGCCATATTACCCCGTCAGCACCGGGGACATGACGTCGCATATGGGGCCGATGACCCGCACGGTCGCGGACAGCGCCTTGATGATGGAGGTGATGGCCGGCCCGCATCCGCTCGACTTCACAACGTTGGAAGCTGGCCCCGCCAACTACCTGCAACGCCTGCATGAAGGCGTGAAGGGCAAGCGCATCGCCTACAGCCCCGATCTCGGTGTGGCCCGCGTCGATCCAGACGTTGCCGCCCTGGTGAAAGCCGCCGTCGATCGCTTCAAGGACCTCGGCGCGACGGTCGAGCAGGTCGCCACCCCCTGGGCCGCCCCTGGCCCCGATCTGATCCGTTTTTTCTGGTCGGCGCATATGACCCGCCTGAAGCCTTATCTGGCAGAGTGGGAATCTCGGATGGACCCCGGCCTGGTGGCTTGCATCAAGGCGTCGGAAAACGTCTCCATCGCCGACTACCAGGGCGAGCGCGAACGCAAGATGGCCTATGTCGCCAACATCCATCGCTGGTTCCAGGATTGGGACTTCCTGCTCACCCCAGCGGTGTCGGTCGCCGCCTTCCCGGCCGAGAAACTGATGCCCGACCATTGGCCCCAGCATGAATGGGACTGGGTGAGCTGGGCGGAATTCTCCTACCCGTTCAACATGTCGTGGAACCCCGCAGCCAGCGTGCCATGCGGCTTCACCGCCGCCGGGCTGCCCGTCGGCTTGCAGATCGTCGGCCGCCGGTTCGACGATCTTGGCGTGTTGCAGGCCTCGGCCGCGTTCGAGGCTGCGTGCCCATGGGCGGACAAGCGCCCCCGATTGGCGTGAGCGTGGCCGCATCGGGGCGTTCCCGATGCCGTGCGCCCCCGCGTGGGGTGGTGCGGCCCGGGTGCTGTCGATCGGCCACCTTGCACCGAGCCGCCGCGCGTTCCGCGATGGGACGCGTTCCGATCCATGACCGTCGAACCACGGCCCGGCTGGCGCAATATTCCTGGTTATGGCGCGCCGACCCGCCCTTCAGTCGAGCCCGACCACGACGAAAGAAAGCCCGCTGGTCCGAAATGGGCATTGCCACGGTCGGCGCGCGTTGCACCCCGACGCCTCTGCGAACAACGGTGCTTCGCGCGTAAATCCCGGCGTCAGGTGAGCCAAACGATATGCGGCGTGACCCAGGCAAGCTGACGCCCCTGCGATCGCCCCTCTATGAGCGGAGACAATCACCATGAGAATTACCGAGATTCTCGCCCACCCCCTATCCGTTACCTATGCACAGCCGAGCTGGACGGCCCATGAATACATGGACCGGTCGCAACTGATCCTGGTCGAGGTTCGCACCGACACCGGCCTCGTCGGTTACGGCGAGATCGCCGGCGGTCCACAACCCGTGATCTGCGACCTCATCCGCCAATTCTCCCCCGTCATCCGCGGCCTCGACCCGCTCGGCCACACCGAGGTCTGGGCCAAACTGTTCTCCCTCACCTCCCCGAGGCCGGGCGGGCTCGGAGGCTGGGACGGGATGCCGGCCCCGCTGCCGCGTAACCACCGACCGCAGATCATGGCCGCGATTGGCGGCATCGACATTGCGCTCTGGGACATCAAGGGCAAAGCCGCCAACCTACCGGTGTTTCGTCTGCTGGGCGGCACCCGGACCAAAGTCTTCACCTATGCCACCGGTGGTTTCTACGTCGAGGGCGCGCCCCTGAGTGCGGGCGCCGATGAGCTCGCGAGATATGTGGCGCAGGGATACAGGGCGGTGAAGCTCAAGACCGGCGCCCTGTCCCTGGCCGACGAGGTAGCCCGCATTTGCGCCGTGCGGCAGGCGATCGGCCCAGATGTGCTTTTCATGCTGGACATGAACGCCCCCTATGACGTCGCCGGCTGCATCGACTTCGCCAAGGCGGTCGCGCCGTTTGACATCCATTGGCTGGAGGAACCGCTGCACTGGTATCTGCAACCGGCCGATTACGTCCGCCTGGCCGCCGCGTCACCGATCCCGCTGGCGCATGGCGAACGGGAATGGCACCGCTACACCGTGCGGGACTTCATCGATAGTGGCGCGATCCGCTTCATCCAGTTCGATTCCACCCGCCATGCGGGCTTCACCGAATCGCTGCGGATCGCCCATTACGCGGAACAGAAAGGCGTCTCGATCGCGCCGCATTCGGCCTTGCACCTGCATGCGCATCTGGTCTCCGCGTTCGGCGATGCCGCCTTCGCCGCCGAGTCGATCGCCAACCCCGACCGCCATCCGATCCAGGACGCGATCTATATCGGCGGCCCGGAGGTGCGAGACGGCATGGTACACCTGCCGGAAACGCCCGGTTTCGGGATGGAGATCGACTGGGCCGCGGTGGCGCAGTTCCAGGCCTGACCGGCGAGGCAAGGCGTGCGTCCCCGCCCGCATGCCGCATGGCGGGACCACGACTTGTCAAAACCGGGATAAGCACCGATTTTCACCCAGCGAAATGCGCCAAGCGCGCGCCGGGAAGGAACACCGTCAAGATGGCAAGCAAAATCCGTGTCGGCATGGTCGGCATCACGCCCAACCGAGGCTTCTCCTCCATCGCCCATATGCCAGCCCTGCAAGGCCTGCCGGAATTCGAGGTCGTGGCCGTCTGCACCACGCGCCAGGAATCGGCCGATGCCGCCGCCAAGCATTACGGCGTGCCCCTGGCCTTCGCCGATCCGGTTAAACTGGCACAGCACAAGGATGTCGATCTGGTGACGGTGTGCGTGAAGGTGCCCGATCACCTGGACCCCGTGATGGCCGCCATTGAGGCCGGCAAACATGTCTATTCCGAATGGCCCCTCGGCCGGAACACCGAGGAGGCCACAGGGATGTATGAGGCCGCGGAACGCAAGGGCGTTCGCCACGCGGTCGGCTTGCAGGGGCGGGTGTCGCCGTCCATCACCTATGTCCGCGACCTGATCCAGCAGGGCTATATCGGCAAGCCGCTGTCCGGCACCTTGTTCGTCAACGCCGCGAACTGGGGCGCCAGCCTGGACCGCTCCTACCAGGCCAGTTTCGCCAACGGCGCCAACCTGATGACGATCACCGGCGGGCATAACCTGGACGCGCTGTGCTTCTGCCTGGGCGAGTTCCGCGAATTGTCCGCCTTCGCCGTTAGCCAGCGGGACACGATCCATGCCGACGACGCAGGGCGAGCGATCCCGAAGGACGTGCCCGACCAGTTAGTGGTGAGCGGTGTCACGGGCAGCGGCGCCGTTGTCTCCGCCCAGGTTCGCGGCGGCATGGCCCGCGGCCAGGAATTCCTGTTCGAGATCCATGGCTCCGAGGGCGATCTGGTGCTGTCTGCCACCATGCGCGCCTCCACCCAGCGGCAGGAACTGCGGGTGCAGGGCGCGCAAGGCGCTGCCAAGGATCTGACCGACATGGAAGTGCCGGCTCAGTACCGCTGGGTCCCGGCGACTGTCCCCGCCGGCTCGCCCTACAACGTGGCACAGCTTTATGCCAAACTGGGAGAGGGCATCCGCGATGGCAAACCCGCGGTGCCCGGCTTCGATGCGGCCATCACCCGCCACCGGATGCTGGATATGATTGTGCGTGCGTCACGGACCGGACAGAAGCAGATCGCCTGATGCCGGTCGAGGAAGCGGTCAGGGCATTTCTGCTCGCCTTCCCGGCGCTGTTCTCGATCATCAACCCGATCAGCGGCGCGTTCATCTTTCGGGAGGTGACCGCCGGCCGCCCGGTCGAGGAACGGCGGCGACTGGCGCGCCAGGTGGCGATTTATTCGTTCGTCGTCATGATGGTCGCGCTTTGGGCAGGGACGCATCTGTTGCAGTTCTTCGGCATCAGCCTGGCCGCGCTGCGGATCGCCGGCGGGCTGGTGGTCGCGCTGAGTGCCTGGGGCCTGCTGAACACCCCCGAAGTGCGAGAGGCCCAGAAGCAGAAGGAAGCCGCGCCGTCCGCCGGGGAGGATGATGTCGCCTTGTTTCCCCTGACCATCCCTTTCACCACTGGGCCCGGCACCATGGCGGTGGCCGTGGCGCTGGGTTCGGGCCATCCGCAAGCGTTTGTCGGAATGGCGCGCTTCATCGTCGGCGTCAGCCTGGCCGCCGTGGCGATGTCGGTGGTGATCTGGCTGTTCTACCACTCCGCCGATCGGCTGGCCGCGCTGATCGGACCGTCCGGCAGCCGCACCCTGTCGCGGTTGTTCGCCTTCCTGCTATTGTGCATCGGCGTGCAGATCCTCATCACGGGGGTGGAGGACGTGCTGGGTCCCTTGTTCCACCTCGCCTGATGCGGTCCTATCCGCACGGCTCGTTTTGTCACAACAACCGCTGGAGGATCCTTCCATGGCATTTTCGATGTACGACGCGTCGGTGCCCATGTGCACCCAACAACTGGGCGCGCTGGTCACCATCATCGACAAGGCGGCCGCGCATTGCGCCGCGAACAAGATCGAGGAGTCGGCGCTGCTGACCGACCGCCTGTTTCCTGACATGTTCACCCTGGCACGCCAGATCCGCCAGGCGACGGATTTCGGCCGCAACGGCCCGGGCCGGCTGGCCGGCGGGCCGATGCCCGATTTCGCCGCCACCGACGATACCAGCTTCGCCGACGCCAAGACACGGGCCGAACAATCCCTGGCCTACGTCAAAACCCTGACCAGGGCGCAGATCGAGGGCACCGAGGACAAGGACATCACCTGGATGGCCGGCGGCAACCAGCGCAGCATGAAGGGCCAAGCCTATTTGCAGTATTTCTGCCTGCCGAATTTCTTCTTCCACGTGACCACCGCCTACAACATCCTGCGCCATCGCGGCGTGGCACTGGGCAAGCGGGACTTCATGGGTCCGGCCTGAACCGGCCGGACGCGGCGCGGTTCTGATCGAATCGCGTCGCAACGCTGGAACCAGCGACCCCGGAGCGGTCGCGCCGCTTCACCTGAGCTGCCTCCCGGGATGGGGAGCAGGGCGCAAAAACCGAGCGGACCGTCAGTGGCCGAACCGCAATACGGGCGTTTGGGATAATAATCGGCTATTGACCCCGCTTGGCGGGGGCAACGGCGCATTGCTACACTGTTCCCCCGTTCGGCCCGTTCGGCCGCGGCGAACAATCGGCCCGAGCTTCCCGCTCCGGGGTTTGAGGAATGTGACACGATGAAGCTGCAGGCCGACCGTGCCACTCTGCTGAAGGCCCTGGCCCATGGCCAGAGCGTGGTGGAACGGCGCAACACGATCCCGATCCTGGCGAATGTCATGATCGCGGTGCGCGATGGCAAACTGACCCTGACCGCGACGGATATGGAAATCGCGATCGTGGAGGATGTGCCCGCCACCACCACGCGCAACGGCGCCTGCACCGCGCCGGCCTCCACCCTGTATGAGATCGTGCGCAAGCTGCCCGACGGCGCCCAGGTGGAATTGGATCATCCCGGTGGCGACGCGCAACTCGCCTTGCGGGCCGGCCGCTACGCCACCAGCCTGGTCGTGCTGCCGGTCGAGGATTTTCCCTCGATGACCGCCGGCACGTTGGCGCATCGCTTCAGCCTGTCAGCCCAGACCCTGCGCGGGTTGATCGATCGCACCCGTTTCGCGATCAGCACGGAAGAAACCCGCTACTACCTCAACGGCATCTATCTGCATGCGGCCGAAAGCGATGGGGTGCGGGTGTTGCGTGCCGTCGCCACCGACGGCCACCGTCTGGCCCGCGTGGAGGAACCGTTGCCGGAGGGGGCCGGGTCCATGCCCGGCGTGATCATCCCCCGCAAGACCGTGAATGAACTGCGCAAGCTGCTCGATGAGGTCAACGGCAACGTCGAAATCGCGCTGTCCGATACCCGCATCCAGTTCCGCGCCGACCAGATCCTGCTGACCAGCAAGCTGATCGACGGCACCTTCCCGGAATACGAACGCGTGATCCCGCGCGGCAACGACAAGGTGCTGCGGGTCGGCAAGAAGGATTTTGCCGATGCGGTCGGGCGCGTGGCCGCCATCTCCTCCGAACGGTCCCGCCCGGTGAAAATGTCCCTGGCGCGCGACCTGCTTGTGCTGTCCGCCTCCAGCCCCGAACAGGGCACCGCCAGCGAGGAACTCGACGGCGATCATGTCAAATACGACTCGGGTCCGTTGGAGATCGGCTTCCAGGCGCGTTATCTGAACGATATCACCGACCAGATCGGGGATCAGGTGGAGTTCCGCTTCGCCGACGGGTCCGCTCCCACCGTGGTGCAGGACGCCGCCGACGCCAGTGCGTTGTTCGTCCTGATGCCGATGCGGGTTTGAACCGAAGCCAAGCCTGACTTCATGCGGTCGGTCACGCGTTGAAGCGGCCGCGTGGTCTGAGGGTGGCGTATGGGTCTCGCCCGTCGCGGCAAGCATGACCCCGATCGATGACCTGGCGTTACCGCCCGACGTTTCAGTGCGTCGGAGTCGAAACGCCGAGCCGCCGGTGAGGGACCCATGGCGCGCGCCGTCGAACAATCTTTGAAGGTCTATCTGCCGCCCGTTGCCCTTGCCGGTGCCGCCGCGACGGCGTCCAGCAACGGACTCGCCCGCTTCGCCTATGTGCCGCTGTTTCCGGCCATGGTGCAGGCTGGCTGGGTCGATGGCGGGCAGGCCGGCGCGCTCGGAGCGGTTGCACTCGCCGGCTACCTGATCGGCACCCTGGCCGGGGGCCGGGTCGCGCGTGCCTTGGGCGTGCCACGCACGCTCGACCTGGGCATGGGGATGGTGGCCCTGTCCCTGGCAGCCTGCGCCTGGAATGGCGGCTTCTGGTGGTTCGTGCTGTGCCGTGGCGTCGCCGGCGTGGCTGGCGGCCTGCTGATGGCTCTGGCCGGCCCCGCCACCCAGGCCAGCGTCGCACCGGAGCGTCGCGGGGCGGCCGGGGGGATCGTCATTGCCGGCGTCGGCATGGGGCTTTCCGCCGGCGCCTTGCTGGTCCCTGCCCTGCTGCCCTTGGGCGTCGGCGCCACCTGGTTGGGATTGGCCGGGACGGTGCTGGTGCTATGGCTGCTCGCATACCGGTTCTGGCCCGACATGCCACACACCAATCGGACCCATAATCCGGTCCCCCGCGCTCGCCTGCTGCTGCTGACCTATGGACTGAACAGCGCGGGTATGGTGCCGCCGATGGTCTATCTGGCGGACCTTGCTGCCCGCGGCCGTGGACTCGGCATCACCGCCGGCGCCATGACTTGGCTGATTTTCGGTTTGGCCGGCGTGACCGGGGGAATCAGCAGTGGCCTGGTGGCGGATCGGATTGGCGGCAGACTGACCTTGCTGGTCTGGATCGCCATTCAGGCCGTGGCCCTGTCGCTGTGTCTGGTGCCCTATGCCTGGCTCGTGCTGGCCGCCGCCGGGCTCGCCGGCTTCTCGGCCATGGGTGCGACCACGCTGACCCTGACCGTCAGCCGGGAGCTTGCTCCGATGGCCGCGGTCGGCCTTTGGGTAAGGTGCACGGCGGTGTTCGGGATCGTGCAGACCGTGGTCGCGTTCGGCCTGGCCGCCCTGTTCACCGCGACCGGCGAGAGCCATTTGGCTATCTTTGCCGCCGGCGTCGCATTCTCCCTCGCCGCGCTCGTCGTTGCCGCCCTGCTGGTGCGCCAGGTGCCAGGGGCCGGTCAATAGATAACCGGCCGGCCGCCCCGGATGGTCGCGCATAGATGGCGACAGGGAGCATCTGGACACGACGCGCGTTCAGCTTATAAGTAAGCTATAGCAATATGTGTTGAGGGGAGAATGTTATGCGTACGCTCAATCTGATAGGTACCTTCCTGATCGCCGGGGCTGTGGTTTCATGCGGCCCTGAAATCGGCGGTAGGTTTACTAGGGTTCAATTCGGAAAGTACAGCGCGAGTATCCAGGATGTGAAATGTGTTCAGGCGGCGGGAGGGGCCGCACAGACCTTCGATGCAGAAGGAATCGAAATACCAATCCCAGCCGCAATTGTTCCAGGCGGAGTAGTGAAGGTAGGAAAAATCAACGTGCATGCCCAAAAATTACAAGAAGCGTCTCAAGCAGTTCAGGCTCTAAGTATCGCTGCCACTAACGCTTGCCAAGCATTAGTCGTCACTTCGGACCCCGACAAGCGAGACCAACTCGCAGCAGTCATGGTAGCCAACCAACAGTCGTTTACGGGTGCAATGGGTGCGCTGAACGCTGCGGCTAACGGTCCGAATGCAAGTCCGGCAGCGTTCGACAACGCTGTTGCCACCATCAAAAAACCCGCTACTTGAACGCATCGTTGTTCGCATACTCGTCTGTGCTCGACGCGAGCTCGCGTTTTGGATCTCGAGCCGGCAGCAAAGGGAAGGGACCGCGATGGCACGAAACCAGGATCACAATTCTGACAGTCTTTCGATGTTCTGGGCAAAGATGTCTCATGGCGATCAGACAGCAGTGCTGTGCGCCGTCGCCGCCCTTATCCTCGCGGTCGCAGCAGCAAGGGCTTTGCCCGACGGGACCGAAGGGCCGCAGATGCTGGCGGTCCTAATGGCGCCAATTGTGATATTCGCACTGTTGTCGGGGAGACTTTCGGAGTTCAGGGCACCCGGAGGGTGGCAGGCTCGCTTCGTCGTGGCAGCCTCAGCCAAGGTGTCGGACGGCGGCAAATTGAACTCAGCGAAGCTCGGATTCAACCCCCTGCAGAAGGAGACTCCGGAGGTTGTCGAGCAAAAGCTCGCGCTGGTGCCCGAGGAAGCCTCTGTGGTCCTGACGATGACCCTTGGGGTGGGTGCTTACTCGTACGAGGACATGCAAAAGTCGCTCAAGATTTTAAGTCCCGTCCGGAGTTTCCAAGGTGTTGTCGTGCTCGACAAAGAGCATCGCCTCGTCGCGTACGGCCTTGCGCGAGATATGATTCGCCTGTTTCTCGATAATACTGCGGACAAAGCCAGGGCTGATAACGTGATCCAGCAAGTTAAGAACGGTGACGCTGCCGCTATAGTAACATTAAGGCGGGATCCGGCGATGCTGACGGTATTTGTGAGGGAGGGAGTCAGCAGAGCTAAGGCACTGCGGAAGATGGCAAACCTGAATCTGCCCGCCGTCGCGGTGGTGTCGGAGAACAACGAATTCTTGGGCGTCGTCGAGCGAGAGCGCATCATGGCCGACCTGCTGACAGCGCTTGCTGGCGAGGAGTAATAGGAGGTCACCACAGGTACGAAGCAGGAAGACAGACAATCAGATAGGTCCGAATTAATCCGGACGACGCAGCACTGGTCAGAGGCTTTGGCAGACCGACCCGCCCGCAATCGCTTCCTGCACGCGAATATCGGAAAGGTCCACGCCGCTCAGACGGACGGCTGTACCTGCTTCGGTCGCTTCAGCAGCAGGCAATCCGCCACTTCAGCCCCGCGCTGATCCGTACCCTGGAGCAGAATTGGGGGAAGGCAAACCGGGCGGGATGGACGCCTGGGTTGGTGGATGAACACGCGATCACGCGGGGCAGGCCGGACCGGTGGGTCAATCACGCAAACCCGCCGGCCGAACACCCGGGCTCTTGGGCCAAACCCTTGAAGGCGCTATGATCCCTCATGTCCGAGCCCCCGTCACCGCCCCACCGGTTGCGCGACATTCCCCCCGGGATCTGGGCCCTCGGATTCGTTTCTTTACTGATGGACATTTCATCCGAGATGATCCATGCGCTGCTTCCGGTCTATCTCGTGACCGTGCTGGCGACATCCATGGTGACCGTCGGCATCATCGAGGGCATCGCCGAGGCAACCGCATCCATCGTCAAGGTGTTCTCCGGTGCGTTGTCGGACCGGATCGGTCAACGCAAGCTGTTGGTTGTCATCGGCTATGGCCTGGCAGCCATTACCAAGCCTGTCTTCCCGCTCGCGTCCTCCGTGGGATGGCTGGTCGCGGCCCGCTTCATCGACCGGATCGGCAAGGGTATCCGTGGCGCGCCGCGGGACGCATTGATTGCCGATATCGCGCCGGACCATCTGCGCGGCGCGAGTTTCGGACTGCGGCAGTCGCTTGACACGATCGGGGCGTTTCTCGGCCCCGGTCTGGCCATCGGCCTGATGTGGCTGACGTCGAGCGATTTCCAGGTGGTGTTCTGGATCGCGGTCATCCCCGCGTTCCTGTCGTTCGGGTTGATCGTGTTCGCCGTGCATGACGTGGCGCGACCGGACGGGCTGCGCAAGGTTGCCTCGCCGCTAAGCCGGACCGAATTGAAGAACCTGGGGGCCTCCTATTGGGTGGTGGTTGGTTTTGCCACCGTGTTTACACTGGCGCGCTTCAGCGAAGCGTTTCTTATCCTGCGGGCGCAAGCCGTCGGTCTGCCGATGGTGCTGGTGCCCTTGGTGCTGGTGGTGATGAACGTGGTGTATGCCCTCTCCGCCTACCCGGCCGGCGCGCTGTCCGATCGTTTTGACCGCATGACGATGCTGCTGACGGGCTTCGCACTGCTCATCGCCGCCGATCTGGTACTGGCCGCCACGGACGGTCTGATTGGTGTGACGATTGGCGTCATCCTGTGGGGCTTGCACATGGGGTTCACGCAAGGACTGCTCTCGACCCTGATCGCCGACGCCGCGCCGGCGGAGCTTCGCGGCACCGCTTACGGCATGTTCAACCTGTTGGCTGGACTTGCCGCGCTGGCGGCGAGCGTGCTGGCGGGATTGCTCTGGGACAGTTTGGGGGCGAGCGCGATGTTCCTGGGGGGAGCCGGTTTTACGGCGATCGCATTGGTTGGGTTCGTGATCGTGCGTCAACGCATGCCGCACCTTGGCGCATCCCTGAAATCATGAATCCCGGCGAGATCGTCAAGGTTCGCACGCAATCCGGGTAAGGACGCGCGCTCACACCAACCGTGCCAACGCCGCATCCAACCGACCCATCTCCCGCTCATACCCCGCCAGACGTTCGCGGTTCTCCTCCACCACATCCTCCGGCGCCCGCTTCACGAAATCCGCGTTAGACAGCTTCTGCTGGACCTTCCGAGCCTCCCCGGCGGCCTTCTCCCTTTCCTTGCCCAGGCGGACACGTTCAGCGTCGAGATCGATCAGGCCCGCAAGCGGCAGGATCACGGTCGCCTCGTCCAGCACCGCCTGGGCGGACCCCTTCGGCATCTCGCCGTCCAACACCCGCACCTCGGACGCGCGCGCCAGCCGGCGGATCGCATCGATCCAGCGTTCGGCGCGGGATGCCGCCGCGGGCGAGGCATCGCGCAGCAGCACCGGCGCGGGCGTTCCCGGCGGCACGTTCATTTCGTTACGGACCGAGCGGACCAGACCGATCAGCCGCACCACCCAGTCCAGCTCTGCCCGCGCCGCAGCGGCATCGGCGACCATGTCCGCTTGCGGCCAGGCGGTGCCGATCAGACTGCATGGATCCCCGTAGCCGAAACGATCCCATAATTCCTCCGTCACGAAGGGCATCGTCGGGTGCAGCAGGCGCAGGATCGTGCCCAGCACATGAGCCGCCGTCGCTCGCACCTCTGCCGCCGCCACCGGGTCGGCACCGGCCGCCAGGGCCGGTTTGGCGAATTCCAGGAACCAGTCGCAATAGGTGTTCCAGACGAAACGGTACGAAGTCGCGGCGTATTCGTCGAAACGATACGCTTCCAAAGCAGCCCCCGCCTCGGCGACGGCAGTGTTGCTGGCGTCCAACAGCCACCGATTCAGCGGCAGGCGGGCCGAGGCGGGGTCGAAATCCTTGTTCACCACGATCCCGTTGATCTCGCAGAACCGCGCCGCGTTCCATAGCTTGGTCACGAAGCTGCGATAATCCTGCACACGGGACGCACCGAGCTTCACGTCGCGCCCCGGCCCGGTCAGCGCGCAGATGGTGAAGCGCAGCGCATCGGCGCCGAAACTGTCGATCAGTTCCAGCGGGTCGATGATATTGCCCTTCGACTTCGACATTTTCTGCCCACGCTCATCGCGCACCAGGCCGTGGATATAGACGGTGCGGAACGGCACATCCCCCATGAAATGGATGCCCATCATCATCATGCGCGCGACCCAGAAGAAGATGATGTCGAACCCGGTCACCAGCACGTCCCCGGGGTAGTAACGATCCACCTCCCGGGTACGCTCCGGCCAGCCCAGGGTGGAAAACGGCCACAGAGCGGAGCTGAACCAGGTGTCCAGCACATCCTCATCCTGCACCAGGGGTTCGGCCCGCCCATAATGCGCCAGCGCCAGCGCCGCCGCGCCATCTGCGTCCTTGGCGACGAACACCTCGCCGTCCGGACCGTACCAGGCTGGAATGCGGTGCCCCCACCAGAGCTGGCGGGAAATGCACCAGGGTTGGATATCGCGCATCCAGGCGAAGAAGGTGTTTTCCCACTGCTTGGGCACGAACACGGTTTTTCCGGATTCCACCGCCTCGATGGCGGGTTTCGCCAGCACGGCCGCATTGCAGTACCACTGCGTGGTCAGCAACGGTTCCACCGGCACGCCGCCGCGATCGCCATGCGGTACCTGGTTCGTGTGCGGCTCGATCTTCTCGACCAGTTCCAGCCGTTCCAGTTCGGCGACGATGGCCTTGCGCGCGTCGAAACGATCCCGCCCGTCCAGGCCGCGCACGAAATCGGGGGCGGCGATACCGTCCACCGCCGTCAGTTCATCGGCGATTTCCGCCAGCATGACCCGCGCCTGCTTGTCCAACACCGACGGCATCGGCAGGGCGTGCCGTTGCCCGACGCCGAAATCGTTAAAGTCATGCGCCGGCGTGATCTTCACCGCCCCGGTGCCCTTCTCGGGATCGGAGTAGGTGTCCGCCACGATCGGCACACGCCGCCCGACCAAGGGCAGGATCGCATACCGCCCCACCAGATCCCGGTAGCGCGCATCGTCCGGGTGCACCGCCACCGCGGTGTCGCCGAGCATCGTCTCCGGCCGCGTGGTCGCGACGACGATGAAGCGCCCGGGTTCGCCCTCGATCGGATAGCGTAGATGCCACAGCGAGCCGCGGACTTCCCGGTTCTCCACCTCAAGATCGGAAATCGCGGTTTGCAGCTTGGGGTCCCAGTTCACCAGGCGGCGGTCGCGGTAGATCAGGCCCTGACCGTGCAAGGTGACGAATACCTCCCGCACCGCTTCCGAGAGCCCGTCATCCATGGTGAACCGCTCCCGCGGCCAGTCCAACGACGAACCGAGGCGGCGGAGCTGGCGGGTGATGGTGCCACCTGATTCGGCTTTCCATTGCCAGACGCGTTCCAGAAACTTGTCACGGCCGAGATCGCGGCGGTCGATGCCCTCGGCGGCAAGCAGCCGCTCCACCACCATCTGCGTGGCGATGCCAGCATGATCGGTCCCCGGCTGCCACAGCGCGTCACGTCCCTGCATGCGGCGCCAGCGGATCAAGGTGTCCTGCACGGTGAAGGTCAGAGCGTGGCCCATGTGCAGGCTGCCGGTGACGTTCGGCGGCGGGATCATGATGGTGAACGGATCGGCGTTCGACAGCGGATCGCAGGCGAACGCCCCCGATGCCTCCCAGCCCTCATACAGGCGCGGTTCGGTCTCGGCGGGGGCGAAAGTCTTGTCCAGGGTCATGGGTCTCTCCCGCGGCCTCGGGCGTATGCCGCTGGAGGCCATGCGTGGTGGGGGATGTCAGGGGACGACGCGGCCGACGACGCGTTCGATCTCCACGCGTACCAGGCGTTCCACCATCGGCGGCAGATGGGTGTCGAGCCATTCCTTCAGCAACGGTCGCACTTCTTCCCGCACCAGATCCTCGATGGTAGGGCCGCCGCTATAGACATGGGTGCTCCGCCCGGCGGCCAGGGTGCGCACCAGGTTGTCGACCGAGGATGCGGCGGCGGCGGCGGCGGCCGGTGCGAGCAGGTCGGTCGTCGATTCGGATATCGACGCGGGGACCGCGATGACGGGTGGCGGTTCCAGGGCAGGCGCAAGTTCGATGACAGGCTCCGGTTCGGCGACGGGCTCAGGTTCTGGCTCGGGATCGGCCTCCGCCGCGGGCTCTGGAACCAGCATCGACGGATCGAGCACCAGGACGTCATCCTCCGGTTCCTCCGGTGGTGCGGGCTGCGAGTCCTCGGCAGGTTTCACCGCGGCGGGGTCGGCGGTTTCATCCTCGCTGAGAATGCGGCGGATGGAGGCAAGAATGTCCTCCATCGACGGATCCGATCCAGCCGGCGGCGCGGCACCGCCGCCAGAACCGGGAGGCTGCGATCCGCTCATGACAGGTCCGCGCGTGCCATCGGCTCAGCGTCCCGGCTGCTGGGTGGCATAATCGCCGAGCCCGGCCCAACGGTCCTTGACCGCCTGATAATACGCGGTCTCGTCATAGAGCGGCACCGGCAGGTGCATGTCGCGCGCAGTCAGGCGGCCGACTGCGGCGGCCACCTGATAGGAGGCGAGGACGAGTTGCGTCAGATTCTGCACCAGTCTCGTGCGGGAGTTCAGCAAGGTCTGCTGGGCATTCAGGACGTCCAAGGTGGTGCGGCTGCCGACGATCGCTTCGCGCTGCACGCCATCCAACGCGATCTCGTTGGCACGGATCTGCGCACGGGTGCTGGCGGCGGCGGCGCGCTGGGATGCCAGGGTTTGCCAGGACTGGACCGCGGCCTGCACCGCCGTTCGGCGCGCATCGTCGATCTGGCGTTGGGTCTGCTGCTGGGTCTGGCGCGCCTGTCGCACGGCGGCGTATTCCGATCCGCCCTGGTAGACCGGCACCGACACCTGGGCAACCACCTGATAGCCCAACGCCTGGCTCCGCGGCGTGGAACTGTTGTTCTGCTGGAACGTCTGCCCCTGTAGGCTGACTTGCGGCAAGAGGGCAGCACCGGCGACGTCGACGGCATCCTTGGCCGCGGCGTCATTGAACAGGGCGACAATCACGGCGGGATTGTTCGCACTGGCCAGGGCCCGAGCCTCCTGCTCGGACTTGACCGGCAGGGCCAATGGCTGCGGTTCGATCAGGTCGTCGGGCGGCAGGAAGCCGATGATCTGCTGGAACGTGCCGCGCGCAGTTTGCAGATTGCCGGCGGCGGTTTCCCGATCCGAGGTGGCGCCGGCCAGCGCCGCCTCGGCCTGCGCGACGTCGGTACGGGTGATCTCCCCCACACGGAAACGGTCGTTGGTCGCCTGCAATTGTTTGGCCAGCACCTGCTCATTGTTGATATTCAACGCCAGAAGCTGTGCCGCCTGGATCACGCCCATATAGGCGCTGACCGTATTGGTGAAACTTGTCTGTTCCTGTTGGATCAAGGTGGCGCGTTCGGCCATCACCTGGTTCTTGGCACGGTTCACGTTCGCCTGGGTGCGCCCGCCGGTATAGAGGTTCTGGGTGACACTGGCCTGCACCGTCGCAATCGGGCGACCGGTATTGGTGACCTGACCCCGCCCAGGGACGAAGATTCCGTTCACCGTGCTGGTCGGCGTATAAGTCCGCGATGTCCCATCCCCGCCGCCCGCGGTCCCTTGCAGCACCACGGTCGGTCGCCAACCCGCCAGGGCCAGGGGCACGTTTTCGTCCGTGGCACGCAACTTGGCCCGTGATGCCTGCAGGGCCGGTTGAGTGGAGTAGGTCGCGGCCAACGCCTCGGTCAAAGTGCGCGGGGTCGTGCTGCCGCCCACCGGCGCCGTCGGCGTGGTGATGGCGGTGCGGGGCTTGCCGCCAGAGCCCAGCGCCCTGGCCGCGGGCGCACTGCGCGGCACGGCGATCGAAGGCTGTGACGCTGTCCGCCCGCTTGCCGACGCGGGTGTTGCCGCCGCTGTTGGCGTTGCCTGTCGGGGAGCGGCCGGTGTCCGGGTCGATTGCGTCGGTGTCGTCTGCGCCAGGACCGCCGGGACCGCCGGCAGCGTGGCAGCCAAGCCAACGCCCAGGCTTAACATCAGACCGTGACGAAGACCCATGCCGCAACCTCGCTCATCCGCGACCGCATCCAGAGAGAGGCGGCGCGCTTGGTTCCATCATGTGCCACAAACTATGCCGCAACGCCAAGAGATTGCCACCGACAATTGCATCGCGACGTGAGAAGCGTGGCGCAAATGCCAGCCGGGCGCCGATCGACGCGCTGCGAAAGGCCGACGTGCCCTGCCTGGACCGCTGATACGGTCAGAATTCGAATGCGGCAGCCGGAACCAGCGACGGCAATGGCGGGGTGGCGCAATCGAATATCGGGCGGGCGCGGAGGCCGGCGGGTGTCGCCTCCGCCAGCACGGCCTGGCTGGTGCGTCCGGTGCTGAGAACGCCGACCAACCGCCCGCCATCGTTGCGCAGTTGCTTGCCGATCGCGTCCGGGATGGCGGACACGCCGCCTTCCAGCACTATCACGTCATATGGCGCCGTGGCCGCCCAACCGGCCGCGAGCGGACCCGCCACCACCATGACGGATGGCGCATATTCGATAAGAGCGGCCCGCGCGAGCACCAGCAGGTCCGCATCTTCTTCCAGCGCCGTCACTCGACATCCGCAGGCAGCCAGAACGGCCGAACTGTAACCGGTGCCAGCGCCGACGACCAGGACACGTTCGCCTTCCAGCGGGAGAGCCGTTTGCAGCAACCGAGCGATCAGCATCGGTTCGATCAGGACACGGCCATGGCCCAGCGGCACATCCTCATCGGCGTAGGCCCGGGCGCCGAGGGCCGCGGGCAGGAATCGCTCCCGCGGCAGGCGGCGCATGGCGGCCAGGATGCGCGGATCCGTTACCTTGTTGGGCCGGATCTGGCTATCGACCATATGCTTGCGGGCATCGGCAAAAAATTGGGCGGCGTCGCTTGCCATTTCGGGCTCGTCTGTTCTGGGCGCGCGCTTATAGCGGCCGGTTGGGGCTGGCGCCAAGCCGCGAGACCCTTCCACTGCGTATTTTCCAATCCCAGCCGCGCCGCGGGGCACCCTGTGGCCGCTATCCGGGATATCGCTGCAACGAATGGCCCCGTCCCGAACGGATGCACTTGACCGCGAGGGGGCCGGGGCACGATATACCGCCTCCGCCGACCCGGGGGTCCGGTGGCAGAGTGGTGATGCATCGGACTGCAAATCCGCGTATGCCGGTTCGATTCCGGCCCGGACCTCCAATTTGGGCCGCGTCTCCCGGGATGATTGGTGGCCAACCAGCTTGAAGTCCCAAGGCTTGAATTTTCGGGGCTTGAAGTTTCGGGGCTTGAACACCCAGGGCTTGAAGTGCGGGCGCCCCTGGCGTGCTATGCCGATCAGCAACACTTCACCGAGGCCCCTGCTTCGTGGACCAGCCGACGCTTCTCGTCACCGGTGCCCTGTCGATCGCCCTGAGCTCGGCGCTTTTGTGCGTCGCGCGCGGCCGCGGCCGGGGCGTGGACCCGCTGGCCTGGTGGGCCATCGCCATGGCGCTGGGTGCGACGGGATTGCTGCTGCGAGCCGCACCCCTGCCGATGTTCGTCACGCTCGACATCGCCAAGGCCTTGCTGCTGCTGGCCACCGCTGCGACCTGGATCGCGGCCCGCGTCTTTGCCGGCCGCCCACCACACATGCTCATCGCCGTGGGTGGCGCCGTGGCCTGGTTGATCGCATGCCGCATCCCGGCCTTCGCCGACTCGCCCGCCGCGCAGACAGCGCTGACCTGCGCAATCGGCGCCGGGTACACAATGGCGGCCGGCCTGGCATTAACCCCGGTCGGCGCTGAAAACCTGCCATCCTGGCGGCCGGCCCGCCTGTTGCTGTTCGGACATGCCGGGCTATACGGCCTGCGGTCCCTGCTGGCGACGACCGGCCTGGATCAGGGCTACGAAAGCGAATGGATCACGCTGCTGCTGCTGGAAGCGCCGCTGCACACGGCCGGCATGGCCTTCGTCCTGGTCGCCATGACCAAGGAGCGGGCCGAACGGGAAACCGAACGCAGCCTGGCGGAGGCGCGGACCGCCAGCGATGCGCGTCGCCGCTTCGTCGCCACCATGAGCCACGAGATCCGCACGCCCCTGAACGGCATCCTCGGTCTGGCTCGCCTGCTGCGGCGCGATACCGGACTGCGGCCCGACCAGCGGCAACACATGCAAACCCTGGAAGCGGCCGGACGCCATCTGCTCGCGCTGGTCAACGACGCGCTGGATCTGGCGCGCATCGATGCCGACCGGTTGGACATCGCCGCCGCCGCTTTCAGCCCGGCGGGTGCGGCCGAGGCCTGTCTGGCGCTGGTGCGAGCCTCGGCGCAGGAAAAGCGGGTGGTGGTGCGGCTGGACCTGGACGCGGCCACACCCGAATTGGTCCGAGGCGATCCCACCCGGCTGCAACAGATCCTGCTGAACCTGCTGTGGAACGCGGTCCGGTTCACCCCGCCCGGCGGATCGGTCGTCCTGCGCGTGGGACCTCGGGACGGGTTGAGTTTCGATGTCGTCGATACCGGCCCCGGCGTTCCAGCCGAGAAGCGGTCGCTGCTGTTCAAGGATTTCTCCCAGCTTGAAACCAGTAGTGGCGGCACCGGCCTTGGGCTGTCCATCTCCGCGCGGCTGGCGACGCACATGGGGGGGACGATCCGCCACCACCCGGGACCCGACGGCGTCGGCTCGCTTTTTCGCCTGACCCTGCCCTGGCGTCCGGCCGTCCTCGGCAGCCGCGCGCGCCAACCAGCCGCCGGCCCGTGCCAAACCGGGCTGCGGCTGTTGGTCGTGGACGATGTCCCCTCTAACCGAATGCTTCTGGGCGCGATTCTGTCGGCCGAGGGACATACCACCATCGAGGCTCCTGGCGGTGCCGAAGCCATCCGGCTGATCACCCATGACACTTTCGACGCCATACTCCTCGACGCCCACATGCCCGACATCGATGGCCCAACGGTCGCTCGACGGGCGCGAGCGGCCGGCAGTGCGGCCGCTCGCGTGCCGATTATTGGGGTCTCGGCGGATGTGACGCCGGATACTCTGCGCCTGTGTCACGAATCTGGTATGGATCTCGTGCTGCCAAAGCCGATCGAACGGGAAGCGCTGGTGGACGCCTTGTACCGCCTGACGACATCCGCCCCGCCCACGTCGTTGACTGCTACGTGTTTTGACTCTGCTGGCCCCACGCGCCCAGGCTCGGTAACTGCCAAGAGCCCCGGCTCGATCACCACCACGAGCCCTGGCTCGATGACCAAGCCGAACCCCGATCCAGTCGCGAGACACCGATGACCAACGCCCGTCTTCGCATCGGCATCGCCGGTGCCGGCCATTTCGGCCGCTTCCACGCGCTAAAGGTCGCTGCGTCGGACCGCGCCGAGCTTGTGGGGATTCATGATTCCGACACCGAGCGGGCCAGGACGGTGGGTTGGGAAGCGGGTGCGCCGAGCAAAGCGCTGGATGATCTCCTGGGCGTGTGCGACGCGCTGATCGTCGCGGCACCCGCCGAGGCTCATCATGGTTTGGCCGCCGCGGCCCTGCGTGCCGGCAAACATGTGCTGGTGGAAAAGCCGATCGCGTCAACCTTGGCGCAAGCGGACGAACTGGCATCGTTGGCGACCGGGCGCGGGTTGGTGCTGCAAGTCGGCCACCTGGAGCGCTTCTCGGCGGCCTATCAGGCTATGGCGCAGCGGGCCGGCCGGCCGCTCTATATCGAAGCCACGCGCATCGCTCCATTCAAGCCGCGCGGGACCGACGTGTCGGTTATTCTCGACCTGATGATCCACGACCTGGACCTGGTGCTGGCGCTGATCGACAGCCCGATCGAGAGCGTTCACGCCGTCGGCGCCCCGGTTGCCAGCGTTCACGAGGATATTGCCAATGCCCGCCTGCGCTTCGCCAACGGCGCCGAGGCGACCATCACCGCCAGCCGGGTTTCGCTGCGCACCGAGCGGCGGATGCGCATCTTCGCCCAGAACAACTACGTGAATGCCGATTTCTCCGCCAAACATCTGACCGTGGTGGGACGTGGCGGCGGCACCCCGGTGCCGGGTCTGCCCGGATTCGGGATGGAGGAGGTGTCGTGGGAAGATCACGACTCGCTCGCGGCGGAACACGCGGCGTTCGTGGCGTCGGTGCTTGATGGTGCTCCGGTTGTGGTGGACGCGGCAGCGGGGCGGCGCGCGCTGGCGGCCGCATTGGCGGTGACGGACAGCATGGCGGAGTCACGGTCGCGGATGGTGGCCTCGGGGCTGATTGAGCCTGGGGGGGCTTGAGGGCGGGGCTTCCGCCCCGGAACCCCGACCAGGGGCTTTGCCCCTGGACCCCACCAAGGCCGACGGGCCTTGGAACCGGAACATTGGTGCCATAGGGGCAGGGGCTACACGGACCGTGAACGGTCCGCGTAGCCCCTGCCCCTATGGCACCAAAAGAATCGCATTCCAAAGGCCGTCGCCTTTGGCGGGTCCAGGGCAGAGCCCTGGCGGGGTCCGGGGCGGTACAAACCGGGCACATAGGTAACACTTTGGACCGGGCACATGGGTAACAGCGGAAGCTCGGCATCCGGAGGTAACCCCGATGCCCTGGAC
>Ga0209514_10003816_pt1 | contig 20996 bp, 15 predicted proteins | sample Subgrocontami58m_FD_187452 | JGI IMG/M metagenome (GOLD analysis project Ga0209514, IMG submission 187452) | Subsurface groundwater microbial communities from S. Glens Falls, New York, USA - GMW37 contaminated, 5.8 m (SPAdes) (version 3) | ecosystem: Environmental > Aquatic > Deep subsurface >...
AGAAAGCGACCGTCGCTTCGTACGCTTCAGTGTCGAAGACGATGTCCTCGACCCGCCCGACGACCACCCCCGCGCTTTTCACCGGCGCCCGCTTCTTCAGGCCGCCAATGTTATCAAAATTCGCCTTGACTAGATATGTTTCGGCGGCGGAGAAGGACGCAAGATTGCCCACCTTCAGCGCCAGGAACAAGAGCGCGCCCAAGCCGATGGCGACGAACACGCCCACCCACAGGTCCAGTGTCTTACGCTTCATCATCTTTACGCCCCTCGAAACATGAATGCAGTCAGCATGAAATCCAGCGCGAGGATCGCCAGCGACGAGGTCACCACGGTGCGCGTGGTCGCCCCCGATACGCCCTCAGCAGTAGGCGGAGCGTCATAGCCCTCGAACACCGCGATCCAGGTAACCGCGACGCCGAACACCACGCTCTTGATCACGCCGTTGAGAATGTCCTCCTGGAAGTCGACCGCGGCCTGCATCTGCGACCAGAACGAACCTTCGTCGACGCCGATCAGGCGCACGCCGACCAGGTAGCCGCCGAATACGCCCATCGCCGAAAACATCGCCGCCAACAGCGGCATCGAGATCACGCCGGCCCAGAAACGCGGCGCGATCACGCGCGCGATCGGATCCACCGCCATCATCTCCATTGCCGCCAACTGCTCGGTAGCCTTCATCAGGCCGATTTCCGCGGTGATGGCCGAGCCGGCGCGGCTGGCGAAGAGCAGTCCCGCCACCACCGGTCCGAGTTCGCGCACCAGCGACAGCGCCACCAGCACGCCCAGCGCCGAGGAAGAGCCATAGCGCACCAGGGTGTCGTAGCCCTGCAGGCCCAGCACCATGCCGACGAACAAGCCCGACACCAGGATGATGATCAACGACTGCACGCCGGCGAAGTAGATCTCGCGCACGACCAGGGAGAAGCGGCGAAAGCACATGCCGGAGTTCTGCAGCGTCAGCAGGAGAAAGCGGCTGGCGAACCCGAGGCGGTGGATGGAGCCGGTTGCGCGGCCGCCCAGTTGTTCGAGAAAGCCGATCACTGCACTCATCATGCGTCCCTGGCGTCGAGGTCGCGCCCGTAGTCGTCTGCCGGAAAATGGAACGGCATCGGTCCGTCCATTTCTCCATGAACGAACTGATGCACGAACGGCTTGTCCGAGACGCGCAGTTCCTCGGGTGTGCCCTGCGTGATGATCACGCCGTCGGACATGAAATAAACGTAGTCCACGAGCTGCAACGCCTCGGCCACATCGTGGGTGACGATGATGGAAGTGGCGCCGAGGGAGTCGTTCAAGCGCCGGATCAACTGGCCGATGACGCCCATGGAGACGGGGTCCAGACCGGCGAACGGCTCGTCGTACATGATCAGCATCGGGTCGAGCGCCGTGGTGCGCGCCAGCGCCACGCGCCGGGCCATCCCGCCGGACAGTTCCGAAGGCATGAGCCGGTGCGCGCCGCGCAGGCCCACCGCCTGCAGCTTCATCAGCACCAGATCGTCGATCAACTCCTCCGGCAAATCGGTATGCTCGCGCATCTGGAAAGCGACGTTGTCGTAGCACGACATGTCTGTAAACAGCGCCCCGAACTGGAACAGCATCCCCATCCTGCGGCGCAACGCGAACAGTTCGTCGTGACTGAGTCTGGCCACCGCCCTGCCGCCGACGCGCACCTCCCCCCGAGTGGGACGCAGCGCGCCGCCGATCAGGCGCAGCAGCGTGGTCTTGCCGCAGCCGGACAGCCCCATGATGGCCACCACCTGGCCGCGCCGGATGCTGAGGTTGATGCCCTTGAGGATCTGGCGGCTGTCGTAGGCGAAGTTTACGCTTTCGACCTCGACCAGATTGTCTGTTGCAGGTTTCGTCGGCACGGAATGGCGTCAGCATGAAGCGCGAAGCGCGCATTCTACCAGACTGATACCGCTGCGCGTTTCGGTGAACGGCGCCGGCGAGCGCAGCCACATGGCTTCATGTTGCCTGTTATAGTATTTACTTCGCATAGCTTAGCCCGTCCAATGACGCAATCGGCTGTCCGCTTCGAGCAGGTCAGAAAAAACTATGGCCGCCGGGCGGTGCTGCAGGGGATCGACCTCGACATCGCCGCGGGCATGAGCTTCGGCCTGGTCGGGATCAATGGCGCCGGCAAAACCACGTTGATCAAGTGCCTGCTCGACTTCTGTCACGTTGACGCCGGCGAGATCGAGATATTCGGCACCAGACACACCGATAGCCGCGCCCGCGCGCGGCTCGCTTTCCTGCCGGAGCGCTTCATGCCGCCTTATTTCCTCACCGGTCGCGACTTCCTCGGCTATATGCTCGCGCTGGATGAGCGCGCCGCCGACGAAGACAAGGTGCGCGCGATGTTCGCCGCGCTCGAGCTGGACGCCGCGGCGCTGGACCAGCCGGTGCGCTCATATTCGAAGGGCATGACGCAAAAACTGGGACTGGGGGCATGCCTGCTCTCCGATCCCGACCTGCTGATTCTGGATGAACCGATGAGCGGACTCGATCCCCTGGCGCGCGCGCGTGTGAAACAACTGCTGCGGCAATTGCGCGACCGGGGCCGCACCTTGTTCTTTACTTCCCACGCGCTGTCCGACGTCGAGGAGATCTGCGAAAACATGGTGGTCCTGCATCAGGGCCGGCTGCGCTTTTGCGGCAGCCCGCGCGAGCTCATGCTGCGCTACGCCCCGCAGGTCTCGATCCCCCTTCCTCGGTCCCCCTTGAGGGGAGAGGGGAAAGTACCCACCTCTTCGGGTGGTCCCGACCTTCGGTCTCCCACCTTGGGGTACGCCGGCGACTCGATGGAACAAGCCTTCCTCAAGTGCATCGAAAGCGATGTCCATGCCTGACAAACCCACCCTGCTGGTCGTCGACGACGACCCCCTCATCACCGACTCCCTGGCGTACGCCCTGGGCAATGACTTCAAGGTGATGGTGAGCGGCTCGCGCCGCCACGCGGTGAATCTGGTGCGCGAGCTGGACACGCCACCGCAGCTCGCGCTGGTGGATCTGGGACTGCCGCCCGTTCCGCACCGGCCGGACGAGGGCTTCCAGCTTGTAGCCGATCTGCTCGCGCACTCGCCGGAGATGAAAATCCTGGTGCTCTCGGGCCAGAACGATGCTGCCAACGCGCGTCACGCGCGCACCCTTGGCGCGACCGATTTCGTCGCCAAACCCTGCAATGCCGAAAGCCTGAAGAAGCTCCTGCTGCACGCGCTGGAGTTCCGCCGCGCGGAGATCTCGCGCGGCGCGGAGGCGGAAGGCGAGACGCTGATCGGCAACAGCCCGGCGCTGGAAAAGCTGAAAAGCCAGATCAGCCAATATGCCGATTCCCCCTTCCCGGCGCTGATCGAGGGCGAATCGGGCAGCGGCAAGGAAGTGGTCGCGACCTGCTTGCACCGCCTGTCCTTGCGCCGCGACAAGCCCTGGTTCGCGCTCAACTGCGCCGCGATTGCACCCACCCTGGTCGAGCCGACGCTGTTCGGCTACTGCAAGGGCGCGTTCACCGGCGCCAACGCCAACAAGTCGGGCTATTTCGAGGACGCCGAGGAAGGCACGCTTTTCCTCGACGAGATCGGCGAGCTGCCGCTCGAACTGCAGGCGAAGCTGCTGCGCGTGCTGGAGAACGGCGAGTTCCAGCGTGTCGGCGAGACCCAGCAACGCGTTTCCCAGGCGCGCGTGATCGCCGCCACCAACCGCGACCTGCGCCAGGAAATCAAGAACGGGCGCTTTCGCGCCGATTTGTATCACCGCCTGTCGGTATTTTCGATCAACGTCCCGCCGCTGCGCGAAATGGGCGAGGACAAGACGCTGCTGCTCGCGTACTTCAGCCGCCTCTATGCCGAGCGGGCGGAGCTCGCGCCGTTTACGCTGGACGAGGGCGCGATGCAACTGTGGCGCGACTACCGCTTCCCCGGCAATGTGCGCGAGCTGAAGAATATCGTCATCCGCCTCACCACCAAGCACCCCGGGCAGAAGCTCTCGCCGCGAGAACTCGAGCCCGAGCTCGACCGGGAAGCGCAGCCCGAGGCTGGCGCCGAACCCGGTCCACCCGACGATCCGCAGGCGCTGATCGAGCAGGCGCAGCGCCACTTGCGGCGCGAGCGCCAGTTCAATCTCGACGACATGCTTAAGGCCTGGGAACATTGTTATATCGAGGCCGCGATGCGGCTCACCCACGGCAACGTCAGTCAGGCGGCCAGAATGCTCGGCATCAACCGCACCACCCTTTACTCGCGCATGGAACAGCAGGACAAGAAATAGGCGACGCCATGTACCTCAATCACTTCGGTCTGGACGAACCGCCCTTTCGCATCACCCCGCACACCGATTTCTTCTTCGGCGGCGCCAACCGCGGCGCGACGCTGGAGGCGCTGCTCTACGCCATCACGCACGACGAAGGCATCGTCAAAGTGTCGGGCGAAGTGGGCAGCGGCAAGACCATGCTGTGCCGCGTGCTGATGGAGCGTCTGCCCGAACAAGTGCAAACCATTCTGCTCGCGAATCCGGCGCTTTCGCGCGACGAGATGATCTACGCCATCGCCGAGGAACTCGACATCAGGCAAGAGAGCGAGCGCCTGTCGGTGCTGCTGCTCAAGCTGCAGGAGCATCTGATCACGCTGTACGGCGAGAACCAGCGCGTCGTGCTGTTGATCGACGAAGCTCACGCCATGCCGCAGGAAACGCTGGAACAAGTCCGGCTGCTCTCCAATCTCGAATCCAGCCACTCGAAACTGCTGCAGATCGTGCTGTTCGGCCAGCCCGAATTGGACGAGCATCTCTCCATGCCGCACATGCGCCAGTTGAAGGAGCGCATCACCCACAGCTTTCGCCTGGCGCCGCTCGCGCGCTCCGACGTCGAAGCCTATCTGGACTTCCGCATGCGCGCGGCCGGCTATCGCGGGCCGAACGTGTTTGCGCCTGACGCGGTGCGCAGGATCGTCAAGGCCTCGGAGGGCCTGACCAGGCGCGTCAACATACTCGCCGACAAGTCGCTGCTTGCCGCCTTCGCCGACAACGAACATGGCATCACCGCCAGGCACGTCAATCGCGCCATCCGCGATTCGGAGTTCTACCACCCCTCCATCGGTAAAGCCAAGATCGGCCTCGCGGCGGGCGGTATGGCGGCGGGTCTGGTATTGGGGCTGGGCCTGCATTACCTGCTGGCACCGTCGGCGCAACCGGCAGCGGTCAGCGCGGCTCCCGAACAGCCTACCGCAATTGCGCCGGCAGTGCCGGCAACCGAACCCTCAGGCGCTGCGGTGGCGCCAGCGCAAGCCGGCGCGGCAACGGCTTCACCTGGCGCGACGGCGCCAGCGCAGCAACAGATTGCACAACCCGCCGGCACCCCACCGATGACGCCTGCCCCGTCTGCCCTAGCCACACCCGCGCCAATCGCCGCGACGAAACAGGTCCCGGCACCCGCTGCGGCCAAATCGACTGCGGCACCTGTTGCGGCGGCCCAGAAGGCGCCCGCCGCGCAAGCTGCTGCTGTGGCCGCGCCCACCGGCGCCAAACCAGGCTCGATGAATTACCTGCCACCGATGCCGGCTGCTGGCAGGCTTACGCGCGAGCGCTTTGCCGCCACCCAGGAATGGCTGAAGAGCGCGCCCGGCGATCGTTACTCGATTCAATTGCTCACCGCCGGCACGCGCGACCTGCGGCACGTCGAAGAACTGCTCGCGCGCGCCACGGGAAGGAACCTCGACCTGTCGGACTTCTACGTCTATGGCGTCAAGATCAACGACCAGCAGCACTATCGCCTCGCCTATGGACTCTACCCCACGTTCGCAGATGCCAATCAGGGGATCAAGGCTCTGCCTCCGGTGTACCGGCAGTTCGCTCCGTATCAGCGCAGCGTAGAGCGCATGCGCAGCCAGAACCGCCAATAGATTCTCGCGGGTTCAATTGCGCAAACCGCGCCAATTGTTGTACCGTTGCACAAGCATTACAATATCGATTACGCCCATTGCGTTAAGGGAGCTTGCGTGCGGAAATTTTTCAGTCAGAATCACCTCGGCCAGGAAATTTCAAGGTGTTCGGCATCGTTCTTTCTAGCCGCGACACTAGCCCTTCTCGCGGGCTGCGGTTCGGGCTCGGCGGTCCCTACCAGCCCAGGCACCGGCGGCGGATCTACCGGAGGCACCACCACAATAGCTCAAACGATAACCGGGACTGCCGCAACCGGAGCCCCGCTCGCCGGCGCGGCGGTCACCGTCCAGGATAGCGCCGGCAAGACCGCTAAAGCCACGACCGCCGCTGACGGCACCTTCAGCATTGCCGTCACCGGCATGACGCCGCCGTTCATGTTGGTCGCCATCCCCGTTTCGGGATCAAACTTGTATTCCGTGTTGCCCGCTATGGACATGGCCGTCGCAAACAGCCAAAACGTCAATATCACGCCAGTAACCACGCTGGTCATGTACGAACTGAATGCCGGCGCAGACCCGGCGACGATGTATACCGGCCTGACATTTGTGACCCTGACCGCCGGTGCGGTGCAGGCGAAAGAGACGGTCGTGCGTGGCAAGCTCCCGGCGAATGCCGTGAACCCGGTATTCAGCATGATGTACGGCAAATTCATTGCGCAGGCAGGCGGAAACGACCCCTACGACGCCGCGCTGGATGCACTGGGAAAGATTACCGTCATCTCCGCCTCGGGCGTGACCCTCACTCCAGCTACAGGCGCTGCCACGACTTACACCAGCAGTGGCGGCAGCAGTTCGGCTGCCGGCCCAACGCTCAGCCTGAAACTCACTGATCCGGCGACGGGCGCGGCCACAACCGCCATATCGAGCACGAATCCCGCGACGTTGACGGCAACCGTCACCAACGGCAGCGGGGCGGGAGTGCCGAACGCCATCGTGACGTTTACCACCGACCCGCTTTTTGGCGCCTTTTCCGGCGGATCCAATACCGCGCTGACCAATGCCAGCGGCGTGGCGTCGGTAACGCTCACCACCCCCAGCACATCGGGGGGCGCGGCCACGGTAACCGCAGTTTCCAGTGTTGCCGGCACGTCCGTGACCGCCTCGCTGAGTTATGCCATCGGCACGTCCAACATTACGCTGAGTTCAATCACCGTGCCCGCCGGGGCGCTCTCGGCTTACGGCACCGCCAGCGTCAGCGTGAATGTGCTGAACAACGGCGTGCTTTACACCACGCCGACTATTGTCAAATTCAGTTCCGCCTGTGCCGCCAGCGGCAAGGCCACACTGACCGCTTCCGTGACCAGCGTCAACGGAACGGCGTCGGCTTCCTATCTGGACAACGGCTGCAACAATCCAACGCCGGGAGACAGCATTACCGCGACGCTATTGAATGGAGTGACCGCGACCAGCAACCTGAAGGTAAACACGCCCAATGTCGGCTCGATTCAGTTTGTTTCGGTAACACCCAGCTTAATCGCGCTGAAAGGAACGGGGGGAACGGGCAGATCCGAATCGGCGCGGGTGACTTTTAAAGTAGTGGACAGCGCTGGCAATCCGTTCGGCGGTCCCGGCACTGTGGTCAACTTCAGCCTCAATACCGCACAGGGCGGCCTGGCCCTGTCTTCCGTATCCGCCTCTCCGGATCCGGTCACCGGCCAGATCGTCACCAACGTGCAAGCCGGCACGGTGAGCACAGCCGTACGCGTAACGGCCGCGATAACGACCGCGAATGGCACCCTCTCCACACAGTCCGACCAGCTTGTGGTCTCGACAGGCATTCCCTCCCAGGACTCGTTTTCCCTCGGCGCTTCTACACACAATATCGAGGGATGGAGCATTGACGGGACGACAACCACTCTGACCGTACGTATGGCCGACCACTTCCACAACCCCGTACCCGACGGCACCGCAGTGGCCTTTACCAGCGAAGGCGGGGTGGTCTTGCCTAGCTGCACCACCGTCGGCGGCGTATGCACCTCGACGCTGACCAGTCAGGCGCTGCGTCCGAGCAATGGCCGCGTGACCGTGCTGGCCCGCGCGACTGGCGAGGAGGCGTTCACTGATCTCAACGGCGACGGGTTTGTAAATACACTGGCCGAAATGATCGATGCCAACGGCGCCTCGACCGACCTGGGAGACGCCTTCATCGATTACAACGAGAACGGTGTGCGCGATACCAATGAGCCTTATTTCGATTTCAACGGGAATGGCTACTACACCGCGCCGAAGAACGCGGTTTCCGGAGACGTCTCGCACCGCTCGAACGGCTTGTACCGCGGCTTGCTGTGCAATGGTGATCCTGCGGTATGCAGTACGCAGAGGACCATCGATGTGCGCAACAGCCAGGTCATAGTTTTATCGAGTTCGACAGCCAATATCACGATCAACAACGGCGTGGCACCGATCGCATTGCCATTGTGCATGGACGGGGTGGGACCGGGAGCGTCAATGTCATTCAAGGTCACGGTTGTCGATATAAACGGCAACGCCATGCCGGCCGGGACAAAGGTTGCGTTCTCCACAACCAACGGGACAATTACTTCAAAGGACTATACGGTACCGGATACGTCCAGCTGTCGAATTGGGAGCGACCCGAAAGGTGTTGCCTATGCCTGCCCCGCGAGTGCAGGGTCGGCGGACTTCGGGGACATTGAGATTACCATGAAGGGGGATGCGGACTTTTCCTTTGGGACCACCGTATGCGCTCCGGCAACTAGCAACACCGGAACCTTTACGGTCACTGTGACACCGCCCAAGAGCGAACCTTTGACCGCGACTGTGCCGGTCACCGACTAAGAAGAACTCAGACGGGCGACAAGCCCGCGCGCCCGCCTCATCGGACTAGCTGAGCGCAACGAGGACATCGTCGCGAATGCCCTCGTTGTGTTTCGGCTTCCCGTCTTCCCCGCAATACCGCCCCTGAGTGATTGCAGCGCAATTTCCGAATTCTTTACAGATTCAAGCGTCCAATCAGCGCACCAAGCCGAGGCAAAGCACACTGTTTGCGCGACCGATTGCACTAACGCCGTTGTGCTATATAATCCGGATGGGGAATCTATATAGATATCAATGACGAACGCGCTGAATCTTAAAGTCGGGTTGACGTTCGCAGCTTGCCTGCTCATCGGCGGCTGCGCCACGCAGACTATGAAGCCATCCCCCGGCCATGTGCAGGCCCCCGCGCCGGCGCCTGCTGGCGACATCCCCGAACCGGTGCGGGTCTCCCCAATATTGCCCAAGCCCAAGCCCACCGCGCGGCCCGAAACCTATAGCGTGGTCGTCAATAGCGTCAAGGCGCAGGAACTGCTGTTTGCGCTTGCGCGCGACGCCAAGCTCAACATCGACGTTCATTCCGGCATCATCGGCAACGTCACCCTGAACGCCATCGACCAGACCCTGCAGCAACTGCTTGCGCGTATCGCCAAGCAGGTGGACATGCGCTACGAACTCGACGGCCCCAACCTGACGGTGATGCCCGATACGCCGTACCTGCGCATCTACAAGATCGATTACGTCAACATGCAGCGCGACACCGAGAGCAAAGTCGGCACCTCGACCCAGGTGGCGACGCCGGGCGCACCCGGGGGTGGGGGCGGCGGGGCCGGCGGCAATCAGTCGACCACCTCGATAACCAGCAAGGCAGCCAACCATTTCTGGGACACCTTGGTCAAGAACGTGAAGGACATCCTCCAGGAGACGGACAAGATCCTTCCCGCGCCAGGACAGGCGGGCGCGCAGGCCGCAGCGCCGACTGCGGCGCCGGCCGTGCCCGCGGGTGGCGCGGCTGCGGGCGCTGCGCCCGCAGCGCCGGCGCAACAAGGGGCGAGCTTCCGCGAGGCCGCCTCGGTCATCGCCAACCCCGAGTCGGGCGTGCTCAGCATCCGCGCCACCTCGCGCCAGCACGAGAAAATCCAGGAATTTCTCGACCAGGTGCTCTCCAACGCCAAACGCCAGGTCCTGATCGAAGCGACCATTGCCGAGGTGCAACTGAACAATCAGTATCAGCAGGGCATCGATTGGTCCTTGTTACGCCTTGCCAATCCCAGTAATCCCGCGGCGGCGAGCTTCAATATCAGTCAGGCCATCGGCGGCACCACGACGGCGTCGCCGACCGGCAGTATTTTCACGCTCGGCGTCACCTCGCCGCTGTTCAACAACAACCTGGCGGCGACGGTGCGCCTGCTCGACTCCTTCGGCACCGTGCGCGTGCTCTCCAGCCCGCGGCTGACGGTGCTGAACAACCAGACCGCCATTCTGAAGGTGGTGGATAACCAGGTCTACTTCACCATTCAGGCCACGACCACGGCGGGCTCGGCAGGCGTCGCGCCGGTCACCACATTCACCACCACACCCAACATCGTGGCGGTCGGGTTCATCATGAACGTGACGCCGCAGATCAGCGACGTCGAAAGCGTGTTGCTCAACGTGCGCCCCAGCATCTCGCGTATCGTCGGCAATGTTGCCGATCCGAACCCGACACTGGCGGCGCCCTGCGGCGCGAGCGGCGCCGGCCTGCCCGGTTGCGGTTCGATCACCAGCAACATCCCGGTAATCCAGACGCGCGAAATGGAATCGCTGATCAAGGTGAACAGCGGACAGATCGCGGTAATGGGCGGGTTGATCCAGGACCGGGTCAACGATCTTGAGGACAGCGTGCCCGGCGCGAACCGTCTGCCCGGAGTGGGAAGGCTATTCGAAAATCGCAATCTGACCAACACCAAGACCGAGCTGGTGGTGTTCATGCGCCCGATTATCATTCGGGATGCCAGCATCGACGGCGACTTCCGCAACTATCGCACGATGTTGCCGGACAACAATTCAATGGCCGCACCCAACCCCGGCAAGCCGGCGCCGCAGGGATCACCGCGGTGAGCCTGCTGCTCGAAGCCCTGAAAAAAGCGGAGCTTGCCAAGCAGGCGGCGAAGGAACCGCCGCCTGACACGGACAGGCCGCCGTTCACCCGCGACAAATTGCCTGACATCAGGCAACCGATGGAGATTACAAGCGAGGATCTGAGCCCGGCCGAGCCCGAGCCGACGGCCGAGCGCGCCGAGAAACCGGTCCTCGAACTTGCGCCGGAGGAACCGCCGCGGCGCGCAGCGCCCGCCCCGGAGCCGGCGGCCGCTTTGCGGTCCGCGCCTGTTGAAACCGACTATTCACCCACTAGCGAAACGCAGGAACGCAAACAAGCGCAGCAGTTGTTCGAGGCCAAGGAACTGGACGTCAATCCGCGCAAGCCGTTTTACTACACGGTAGGCGCGTTGGCCCTGTTCGCCGTGGGCACGGTCGGCTACTTCTGGTATGAGATGCAGCCGAAAAACAATTACAAGATACCCCCGCCATCGGCGCAACCCGCGCCGCCGCCAGTGGCCGCGGCACCGGCGGCTCCTGCAGCCTCGCCGGATGCACCCGCGGCGGCCACGGTGACACCGCCGGTCGGCAGCCAGCCGGCCGTACCGGCAACAGGCGCGGCCCCCGCCGGCGCAGCGCCGGCCGCAGCCCCCGCACCGGTTGCGGCCGCAGCTCCGGCCGCTCCGCGCGGGCCGGTATTTGCGCGCCAGGGCGAGCCGGCGAGCCGCGCCGCAGCCGCGCCGCAGCCCGGCCCAGCGCGGGCGCGACATCACCATCACGCCTGCCCGCGTGCAGGCCGACCCTGTGCTGGAGGGCGCATACCAGGCGTACAACGCCGGCGACCTGGCCCGGGCGCGCGACGACTACCAGCAGGTGCTTCGCTCCAATCCGGACAACCGCGATGCGCTGCTTGGACTGGCGGCGGTGGAGACACAGGCCAAACGCTATGACGCAGCCGATCGCTTTTACACGCGCCTGCTCGAACTCGATCCGCGCGATGCCCACGCTCAGGCCGGGCTGATCGGCTTGCGCGGCCAAGTCGACCCGCTGGCGGCGGAATCGCGTCTGAAGAACATGATCGCCGCCCAGCCCGAAGCGAGCTTCCTGCATTTCACCCTGGGCAATCAATTCGCGGCACAGGAGCGCTGGGCCGAGGCACAGCAGGCCTATTTCAACGCCTACGCCGGCGACACCGAAAATGCCGACTTTGCCTGCAATCTCGCCATCAGCCTGGACCAATTGCACCAGAGCAAGCCAGCCCTGGAATATTACCGGCGCGCGCTGGCGCTGGCGGGAAACCGGCCGGCGTCCTTCGACAAAACTCAGGTAAGCAGAAGGGTAGCGCAGCTCGAGCGCTGACCATGAACTCCCCGGCATCTATCACCACCGCGCCCACCGCCACCGCGGCCAAGCGCCACATCGGCCAGATCCTGATCTCGCAGGGGATCCTGACCGAGGACCAGTTGCGCATCGCGCTGCTGGAGCAGATGAAGTCCAAGCTTCCGGTGGGGAAGCTCCTGGTCAACCTGGGTTTCGTGTCAGAAGCCACATTGCGCGACGCGCTATCCGAGAAACTGGGGCTGCAAAGCGTCGATCTGTCCCAGATCATCATCGACTCGCAGGCGATGAAACTGGTGCCGCGCGACTTCGCGCTGCGCCACCACATATTCCCGATTGCGCTGGATCGCGACCGCGGCACGCTCATCGTGGCCTTGTCGGACACCAACAACCTCGTCGCCCTGGACCAGCTGCGCGCGCGTCTGCGCGGCGAGCTGGAGCTGGAGCCGCGCCTGGCGGGCGATACCGAGATCTCGCGCGCCATCGAGCAGTACTACGGCCACGAGCTCTCCATCGATGGCATCCTGCACGAAATCGAAACCGGCGAAGTCGACTACCAGAGCCTGGCCGGTGCCGGCGAGCAGTACAGCCAGCCGGTGGTGCGGCTGATTGCGGCACTGCTTGCGGATGCGGTCGGAAAGAATGCATCCGACATCCACTTCGAACCGGAGCAGAACTTCCTGCGCATCCGCTACCGCATCGACGGCGTGCTGCGGCAGATACGCTCGCTGCACAAGACCTATTGGCCGGCGATGGCGGTGCGCATCAAGGTGCTGGCGAAAATGAACATCGCCGAGACGCGCGCTCCGCAGGATGGACGCATTTCCCTTTCCCTTACCGGCAGGCAGGTGGATTTCCGCGTCGCCTCGCAGGCCACCAGCCACGGCGAAAACGTGGTGCTGCGGATTCTCGACCGGCAAAAGGGCATCGTGCCTTTGGACGGTCTCGGGCTCGAATCGAGCCAGCTCGACTTGCTCAAGCGCCTGATCTCGCGCCCGGAAGGCATCATCCTGGTGACCGGCCCGACCGGCAGCGGCAAGACCACGACCTTGTACTCGGTGCTGAACCACATCAATTCCGACACGGTCAACATCATGACCATGGAGGACCCGGTCGAATACCCGATGACCATGATCCGCCAGACCTCGGTCAACGAGGCCGCGAAAATGGACTTCGCCAGCGGCATTCGTTCGCTCATGCGCCAGGACCCGGATGTGATTCTGGTGGGCGAAATCCGCGACGAGGAAACCGCCGAAATGGCGTTTCGCGCCGCCATGACGGGTCACCAGGTTTATTCCACGCTGCACACGAACTCCGCGGTTGGCGCGTTTCCGCGCCTGCTCGATACCGGCGTCACGCCCGAAGTGATGGCCGGCAACATGATCGGCATCGTTGCCCAGCGCCTGATCCGGCGCCTGTGCAAACACTGCCGCCAGCCCTATACCGCGACGTCGGCCGAATGCCGTCTGATCGGCGTCAAGGCCGACCGGCCGCCCACCGTGTACCGCGCGGTGGGTTGCGACCACTGCGATTACCAGGGCTATCGCGGGCGACTGGCAATCATGGAGATACTGAAACTGGACGTCGATCTGGATGAACTGATTTCGCGGCGCGCCACCGCGCGCGAGATCCAGCGTGCCGCCGTAGCCAAGGGTTTCCGCACGCTCGCCGACGACGGCGCGCGGCGCGTTCTCGAGGGCACGACCTCGCTCGACGAGCTGATGCGGGTGGTGGATCTCACCGACCGCATGTAGCGCGCCTGCCGCTGGACCTCCACACGCATGGCGCTGTACTCCTACAAGGCAATCGACGGCCGCGGCAAATCGCTCATGGGCCAGATCGAAGCCATCAACCTGATCGATCTGGAGCTACGCCTGCAGCGCATGGGGCTCGACCTGATCGTCGGCGGACCGGCGAGCAGGCGCTCGAGCATGTTCAAGGGTGCGATCGGGCGGCCCGAGCTGATCAACTTCTGCTTCCACCTGGACCAGCTGACGTCTGCCGGAGTGGCCATCCTGGAGGCGCTGACCGACCTGCGCGACAGTGTCGAAAACCCGCGCTTTCGCGAGGTCATCAGCGGGCTGATCGAAAGCATCCAGGGCGGGCAGAACCTTTCGTCCGCCATGGGCGACTATAAGGAGGTGTTCCCCAAGGTGTTCGCCAACCTGATTCGTGCGGGCGAAGAAACCGGGCGCATGTCGCAGGTTCTGAAAAGCCTCGGGGAAAACCTGAAATGGGAGGACGAACTCATCGCGCAGACGAAAAAACTGATGATGTATCCGGCCTTCGTCGGCAGCATCGTGCTTGCGGTGACCATGTTCTTGATGATCTACCTGGTGCCGCAGATGATCGGTTTCATCAAGAGCAGCGGTCAGGCGATCCCGCTGCAGACGCGCATCCTGATCCAGGTGTCGGGTTTTTTTATCAATTACTGGTGGGCGGTCCTGATCACCCCGGTGATCGCCGTCGCCGGCATCAAGCTCGCCCTGACGCGCAGCCCGGCGTTTCGCTACAAGTTCGACGATTACAAGCTGCGCGTGCCGCTCCTCGGACCGATCCAGCGCAAAATCATCCTGTCGCGTTTCGCCAGTATCTTCGCCATGATGTATTCCGCCGGCATCACCATCCTCGACTGCATCAAGAGCTCCGAGGATATTGCAAACAACCTGGTGATCAGCGAAGGGCTCGCGCGCGCCGGACAACAAATCGCCGAAGGCAAGAACGTTTCCACCGCGTTTCAGGACGTGGGCCTGTTCCCGCCGCTGGTGATACGCATGCTGCGCGTCGGGGAATCCTCCGGCAAACTCGACACCGCGCTGCTCAACGTGTCCTATTTCTACAATCGCGACGTGAAGGATGCCATCGGCAAGGTGGAGGTGATGATCGAGCCGGCCATGACAGTCATCCTCGGCGCGCTCCTCGGTTGGGTAATGCTGTCGGTGCTGGGCCCCATCTACGACTCCGTCAGCAAGATCAAGTTCTAACCCGATGCTGCGAAAAAAGCGCCTGCTCTATCTCACCGCCAACCGGCTGACGGCGCATAGCCTGTCGCGCGGCAAGCTGGTCGTCGATGCGAGCTTCGAGCGCAACGACACCGGGCTAGCCGCGTTCGCCAGTTATCTCGCCGGCTCGCGCAAGCTGTACTACCTGGTGGTCGACGTGGTCGAGGAGGATTACCACCAGGACATGATCCCCGACCTCGGCCGCAAGGACCGACGGCTGGTGCTGGCGCGCAAGCTCTCGCAGCGCTACCGCGACACCAGTCTTACCCTAAGCCTGTCGCTCGGTTTCGACAAGGGCGAGCGGCGCAACGAGAAAGTCCTGTACGCGTCGTTCTCCAACACGCAGCAGTTCCAGCCCTGGCTCGCGGCGCTGGAGCAGAAGGAAGTCCGCCTGGTGGGGGTCTATTCCACCGCGCTGCTCGCGCCAGCCCTGATAAAAAGCGCCGGGCTCAAGTCGCCGCGCTGCCTGCTGGTGAGCGTGCAGCAGACCGGCCTGAGGCAAAGCTACGTCGAGGACGGCAACATCCGCTTTTCCCGCATCGGCCGCGTGAACCTGGAGGACGCCGCCGGCGTGGCCGCCGCCTGCGCCGGCGAGTCGGCGCGCCTGCAGCAATACCTGGTTACCCTGCGCTTGCTGCCGACGGCGAATACGCCAATCGACGTGATGGTGCTGGCGGCGGGTCGGTATAACGCCGCGCTCACCGAGGTCTGCCGCGGCACCGAGGTGCTGAACTTCCATGTCGTCAACGCGGACACTCAGTGCCGGACGGCCGGCCTCCAGCGTTTTCCGGCCGACGCGCCTTGCGATGCCTTGTTCCTTTACGCCGCGGCCAGCGCCACGCCCAAGCAGCAGTTTGCGCAGGATCAGCACCGGCATCATTATCAGCTTTGGCAGATCGGCAAGGTCCTGTACGCCGCCGGCGCGGCAGTGCTTGGAGCGGGCCTGCTGTTCGCCGGCGTGGAACTGTTCGACGTCTACAACCTGCGCCAGCGCATCGGCTCCGATCAGACCCAATTCGACGCGATCAGCGCCGAGTACGCGCGCGTCACCGCCACGTTCCCGCCGACGCCGACGTCGACCGAGAACCTCAAGACCACGATCAAGCAATTCCGCACGCTGCAGTCGCAGACCGCTTCCCCGGCCTACCTGTTCGCGGAAATCAGCAAGACCCTGGCCGGCTTTGCCCAGGTGGAAATTGAGCGCATCGAATGGCGCGTCGGCAAGCCGACGCAGGAGAGCGGCGCGAAGGGCGCGGCGCCCAAGCCCGCTGCGCCCGCGCCTGCGCCGGTCGCCGCGGGCGCGCCCGCGGCTGCACCCGCGGCCGAGCTGGGCTATCAACTGGCCACCGTTTCGGCGCGAGTGGTGGGCGCGCGCCGCTCGGACGTGCGCTCGATCACCGACATCGCGAGTCAGTTCATGGCCGCGCTGAGGAAGGTTCCCCACCTGGAGGTCATGAACGTACGTTTGCCCTTCGACGTCACCGCGGATGATACGCTCGCGGGCAATATCGGATCGGAGCGCGCGATAGCCGAAGACGCGAGCTTCAGCTTCACCATCGGCAGAAAGCTCGGCGGATGAAGCTCGGCGCAAGCGACCTGAAACGGCTGCGCCTGCCCATGGCGGCCTGCGTCACCCTGGCCGTCGCCGGCGTGGGTTGTTATTTCGCCGCCGACAATTATCTGCAGGGAACGAAACAGCTCGGCGCGGCAACGTCCGCGCAGCGTGCCGAAGTGCAGACGAGGCTTGCCAGCGCCAACGAGGAGGAGCGCGAGATCAAGGCCAACCTGCAGGAGTACAAGGCGCTGGCGGCGCGCGGCGTCATCGGCGAGGAGAAGCGCCTGGACTGGATCGACGCCCTCACGGCGATCAAGACCGAGCGGCGGCTGTTCAATATCGGCTACAGCATCGAGCCGCAGAAGGAGCTCGACTATCCCGGCTTTGCCCCTACAGCCGGTGTCTATTTCGTGTCCAGCCGCGTAAAGATCGATATTCAGCTATTGCACGAGGAAGATCTGCTCAACTTCATCGACGATCTGAGCAAGCGCAGCAAATTGTACGTGTCGGCGAGAAGTTGCGAGGTCAAACGCACCGACCGCGGCAGCGGAACAGTGCTCGCGCCACGGCTGCAGGCAAATTGCGTCTTCGACCTGATCACCATCCGCCACAACAAGCCGGCCTAGGCCATTGGCGGCCGACGCGTGGCACCTGCCAATCCCGAGGCTATAATGAATCATGGGAATCATGAAGAATTGTCATTCTAAGAATTGTCGTTCCGAGGCCGTCCCCCAGGAGGACTTTCCCCTCAAGGGGGATCGAGAGCTTCGCGGCGCAGGCCGAGGAATTTGCTTTTTGTTTTCCCTGAAAAGCAGATTCTTCGCTTCACTCGCGCTGATCCTGTTGTGCCTTGCCGCACCGGCGGCCGCGGCGGCGGAAGAGCTTGGACGTCTTTTCTTGACGCCGCAACAGCGCCAGGACCTGGACCGCAGGCGCGCCACCAACCGCGCCGAGGAAGAGGCGCCGCAGATCAGCGAGGGCCCGCTCACGCTCGAAGGCCACTTGCAGCGCTCCAGCGGCAGGACTGCTACCTGGATCAACGGCGTGCCCCAATACGATAGCCACGCGAGCCGCGATCCCGCCCGGATCATGGTGGTCCCGAACCAGGGCGAGCCCGGCGTCAGCCTGAAGATCGGGCAGATCTACGAGCGCACCAGCGGCGAGGTGCGCGACAATCTCCAGGGGGGTGAGATTACCGTCGGAAAAACCTCGCGCAAAGCCCAGCCGGTGACCCGTGGAACCGCCGCCGGATCGGCCAAAGCGGCGCGTTAGCAGCGTGCGCAATTTCGCAATCATGAATTTGCCCGGCCGCCAGCGCGGCGCGGCCCTGCTGATCCTGCTCGCCATGGTCAGTGTCGCGGTCATCTATACCGTGGTCGCCGGCATGAACCGCAGCGCGGGTGACATGGCAAGGGCGCGGGAGCAGAAAACCTATGCCGCGCTGGCGCAGGCGAAGGCAGCCCTGATCGCCTACGCGGTCACCTACAAGGACACGCACGACAACCCTGGTAGCAGCATCTACACCGTACCCGGTTTCCTGCCCTGCCCGGACGCGGGAGCATCCGTGAGCGAAGGCGTGGCTGCCGCCAGTTGCGGCAGTTTCCTGGTCAGCGTCACAGGCAGGCTGCCGTGGCAAACGCTGGGAACGGAAGCGCTGAAGGACAGTTCGGGCGAGTGCCTCTGGTATGCGGTTTCGGGGACCTACAAGAATAGCCCCAACGGTGTCACCAGCAACAACACCACTTCCAACAATATGATGAACTGGGACACCAATGGCCAGTTTGCTGTCATGGATGCGAATGGCACCTCTTTTCTCGCCGGATCGACCGAGGACAATCGCGCGGTCGCGGTGATCTTCGCTCCCGGCGCCGCGCTCTCGGGGCAAGACCGCACGCCTGTCGCAGGCACCACCAACTGCGGCGGGAACTACTCCGCCGCCGCTTATCTGGAAACCGCCAACGGCATCAACAACAGCACCTTGGTCGCTCCTTCTTCGCCCGGCGCCGTCACCGACGTCAGCAGCTTCATCGCCGGAACCGGCAGCGACACTTTCAACGACAAACTGGTGTACATCACCCGGGCGGACATCTGGACCGCGATCAAAAAGCGCTCGGATTTCAACAATTATTTGCGCGCGCTCACGCGCCGCGCGGCCGAATGCACCGCCCTGTACGGAACCCTGAACGCCGCCGGCATAACCGACAAGCGTCTGCCGTGGGCCGGCAATGTGGCTGTGTCCACGACCATCTTGTCCTATTACGCAGTCGATCGGCGCTATCGGGATATCAGCCCCGATATGTCCGGTCGTCTTTCCTATCGGGTCCGCACCTCCGACACCGCGACAAATAATGCGCTCAGCACCAATAGCGACCTCGGGTATAGCAATATCCTCCTTCTAACCAACGGCTCCTATTGCTCTTACTTTCCCGAGGAAAAGATTTGGTACGACAACTGGAAGGATCAGTTGTTCTACGCCATCGCCAACTACTACCGTCCGTCGGCTTCACCGCTAACACCGGCCTGCGACAGCTCTAACTGCCTGAAGATCAACGGCGGCGCCACCTACTATGCCGCAGCTGTGATCTTCGCCGGCGAAAAGCTCTCGGGCCAGAATCGCAATACGCTGTCGGACAAGAGTCTGATAAGCAACTATCTGGAAGGAACCAATGCCAGCAACCATCCCAATAGCGGAGGAAACGGCAACTATCAGGCCGGCAGCGCCTCTAGTACGTTCAACGACATCGTATACGGGATAGACACCAATCTGAGAGTGCAGTGCTACTCCGGCAGCGGCATGGTGTTGCAAAACTCCACGCTCCTGACAGGCATCGCCGCCTCGCCTCCCGCGCCGCTTATTCCTCCAGGCCCCCCGAACCTGCCCCCCGGCCCTGTGGCGCCTTACGCCGCTTGCCCTTGAAACGATTGCTTCCTCACGCAATTTTCCGGCCCCGGCTGCCGCGGGGATTCACGCTGGCCGAGCTCGCCATCGTGCTGGTCATCGTCTCTTTCCTGCTGGGTGGCACGATGGCGATGATTTCGGCGCAAACGGAGCAACGCTACTGGAACGATACGCAGAGCCGGCTCGAAGCCGCGCGCGATGCGATTCTCGGCTACGCGATTGCGAATGGACGCCTCCCCTGCCCGGCAAACAGCACGTCTTCGGGTGCCGAGGTGCACGTAGCCGGCGTCTGTGGAGCAGCGGGCAATACCTACGATTATTACGGCGGCATCGTCCCCGTCGCCGGCGTCACCTACGGCCTGCTGCCGGCCGTCACTCTGGGCTACCAGCCGGTCGACACGCAAGGATTCGCCCTGGACGCATGGGGCAACCGCATTCGCTACGCAGTTTCTCGGCGCACCGCGCCCATAACGACCGCCGCCAACTTCACCAACGCGGCCAACTTGAAGGCGAGCGGCGTCGCGGTGCTGCCCGACGATCTGGTCGTGTGCGCGTCGGCGACAGGGATCGTGGCTGGCCCCCCCGGGAGTTGCGGGCTCCCCGCCCCCGGACCGAACTGGGTCACAGGTCAGAACACCGTGGTCGCGATCCTGTACTCACCGGGCAAGAACGGGCGAGACCCGATCACCCTCGGAGCAGACGAGGGCGCCAATGAAGACCGCACCAGTGGCACTGGCAACGACGCGGTTTTCGTCAGCCATACGCCCGCGCCGACCGGCGCGACCGGCGGCGAGTTCGACGATCAGGTCCTGTGGATATCGGTAGGCACGCTGTACGCGAAACTCATTGCAGCCGGCGTACTGCCCTAAGCGGGGGCCGGCTCCGCAGCAGGTTTGAGCGCGCCGGCGAGAACGAAGCACACATTGCCATCGGCATTGTGCGTCAGCGACAGCGAGTAGCCCGAAGCCTCTGCATGCCGCGCCACCTGGTACAGACCGATGCCCAGACCGCTATCCGAGGGCACCGGCCCGCGCAGCAACTCGGTCGCGGTTTCCACAGCGATCGCTCGTCCGCCGTCGCACACCTCCAGGCGGGCAGTACCGCCGCAGGCGAAGCTGACGCTGATGGCGAAGTCCCCCTGCTGCTGGCGTTTGCCGATCGCATTATGTATAAGGTTGTCGGCAGCGCGGTCGAATAACACCTGCGGCAGCGACGCCTGCTCGCCGATCTCGCCCTCGTGAAACGCGATACTCTGACCGGCATAGTTGCGCTGCAGATTACGCCACCAGCTTCGCGCCTGCACCAGACGGCTGTCGTCGATCTGCGGCTGGCGCAGCTTGTCCAGGGTCTGCTGCAGGCGCTGGGTGATCACCGGCAACTGGCGTTGCATCAGTGCCTGCAGCTCGTTTGAACCGCCCGCT
>Ga0209514_10003818_pt1 | contig 20992 bp, 18 predicted proteins | sample Subgrocontami58m_FD_187452 | JGI IMG/M metagenome (GOLD analysis project Ga0209514, IMG submission 187452) | Subsurface groundwater microbial communities from S. Glens Falls, New York, USA - GMW37 contaminated, 5.8 m (SPAdes) (version 3) | ecosystem: Environmental > Aquatic > Deep subsurface >...
AATTTTTCCGACTGGGTCACCGGGTTGAAGATGCGGAACCAGGGCTGGGCGTCGCAGCCGGTGGAGGCCGCCCACTGCCAGCCGCCGTTGTTGGCGGCGAGGTCGAAGTCGAGCAGCTTTTCGGCGAACCAGGCCTCGCCCAGGCGCCAGTCGAGGCCGAGGTCCTTGGCGAGGAAGGAGGCGGTGATCATGCGCAGCCGGTTGTGCATCCAGCCGGCATGGAGCAGCTGGCGCATCGCGGCGTCGACCAGCGGATAGCCGGTGCGGCCGGCGCACCAGGCCTCGAACAGGCCGGGTGTGCTGTCCCAGCGCAGGTCATCACAGGCCGGTTTGAAACACTGCGTCGCGACGCGCGGGTGATGCCAGAGGATGGCATGGTAGAAGTCGCGCCAGATCAGCTCGGAGAGCCAGGTTGCGGCGCCCCGGCCCGGCTGGGCCTGGGCGTAGGCGGCAAGCTGCCGGATCGAAATCGTGCCGAAGCGCAGGTGCGCCGACAGGTAGGAACAGCCATTGAGCGCGGGAAAGTCGCGGGTGGCGGCATAGTCGGCCATGCGTTCGGTGAAGTCGCGAAACAGGGTCTGCGCACCGCTCATGCCGGTGGGCAGCTTCAAGTCGGTCAGCCCGGCGGGCTCGAAGCCGAGTTGCGCCAGGGTCGGCAGCCGTTCGCCGGCGCGCGGCGGTGCCAGGCGGGCGGCGAGTTCCTCGACGGGCCAGGGGTTCAGGTCGCCCGCGGCCAGCCGCTTGAGCCATGCGTTCTTGTAGGGCGTGAATACCGAGAATGGGGTGCCGCCCCGGGTCATGACTTCGTCGCGCTCGAAGATCACCTGGTCCTTGAAATCCCGAAAGTCGGCGCCGGCAAGACGCCGAGCCACTTCCGCGTCGCGCGCCACGGCCGCCGGATCGTGGTCGCGGTTGGCATACACGGCGCCGACGCCGAGTTCCGCGGCGAGGCGCGGAACCTCGTGCGCCGGATCGCCATGGCGCACGATCAGTTCGCCGCCCATCGCGCCCAGCGCGGCAGCGAGCTCTTCCGCGGCGCACAGGATGAATTCGACGCGCCGGTCGCGGCGCGGCAGCCGGTCGAGGATCGTCGTGTCGAAGACGAAAACGCAATGCACGCGCGGGTGCGCCCGCAAGGCGTGATGCAGGGCGGCGTGGTCATGCACGCGCAGATCGCGACGGAACCAGACCAGGGCGGCGGACATGAACCAGGCGTGGGGATACTCGGGAACGGGCTGACAGATTACAATGTCCAAACCTTGATGGAAACCGTCAGCCTAGCCAACCACTTCCTGATCGCCATGCCCGCCATGGCCGACCCGAATTTTTCCCGTACCCTGACCTTCATCTGCGAGCACAACGCGGAGGGTGCCATCGGCATCATCGTCAATCGGCCGACCGACATGAACCTCGCCGGACTGTTCGACCGGGTCAGCATTCCGCTCGACGATGAAACGGTCGAGGCACGCTTCGCGGAACTGCCGGTGTATTTCGGCGGCCCGGTGCAGACCGATCGGGGCTTTGTCCTGCACCGGCCGGCCGGGCAGTGGCAATCCTCGCTGAACATCAGCGACAGCATCGCCCTGACCAGCTCGCGCGACATCCTCCAGGCCATGGGCAGCACCGGCGAGCCGGCCGAGGTCCTGGTCAGCCTGGGCTACGCCGGCTGGACCGCGGGGCAACTGGAATGGGAGCTGGCGCAGAACTCCTGGCTGACGGTCGAAGCCGATGCCGGAATCATTTTCGCGATCCCGCCCGAAGAACGCCTGCCGGCCGCGATGCAACTGCTCGGCGTGGATTTCGCCAATCTCTCCGAAGTCGCGGGCCATGCCTGAGGCGACGGGGACGGTGCTTGCCTTCGATTTCGGCCAGAAACGCATCGGCGTCGCAGTCGGTACCCGGCTTGCCGCGGGACAGCTTGTCTCGGCGCGGCCGCTGACCACCATCGCCGCCGCCGCCAACGATGCGCGCTTCGCCGCCATCGCCACGCTGATCGCCGAATGGCAGCCGCTGCGCCTGCTGGTCGGCCGCCCGCTCAATGACGACGGCACGCCGCACGAGATGACGGCGCGTTGCGAACGCTTCGCCAATCAACTGCGCGGACGCTTCCAACTGCCGGTCGACGATGTCGATGAGCGCTTCAGTTCCGCCGAGGCCGACGCCAGGCTGCGCGAACGCGGCTTGTCCTGGCAGCAGCGCAAGGCGCAGGTCGATGCCGAGGCCGCGCTCGTGATACTCCAAACCTGGTTCGATGCCCATGCCCGCAACCCCGCTACTGCCTGACGCCGAAGGACTTTGCGTCGCGCTCGCCGCCGCGATGCGCGGCCAGGTCGATCCCGCCATAACGGCACTGGTCGGCATCCACACCGGCGGCGTGTGGGTGGCCGAACGCCTGCACGCCGCGCTCGGCCTGCGGATTCCGCCCGGCGCCATCGACGTCTCCTTCTATCGCGACGATTACCACCAGCGTGGCCTCCACGCCAATGCCCGCGCCTCGCAACTGCCCTTCGATGTGGAGGGCGCCCACATCGTGATCGTCGATGACGTGCTCTACACCGGCCGCACCATCCGTGCCGCGATGAACGAATTGTTCGACTATGGCCGCCCGGCGCGGATCGACCTCGCCGTGCTGAGCGATCGCGGCGGCCGCGAGCTGCCGATCGCGCCGACCTGGTGCACCCACACCCTCGGCCTGCCGGCGGCGCAGATGCTGGCGCTGGAGCGGGCTCCCGACGGCGGGCTTTCGTTCCGCCTGATGGAGAAATGAGCGTGATGAACATGGGCGGCAATCCGCAACTCAACCGGCACGGCGAACTCAATCACCTGCTGACCATCGAGGGCCTGCCGCGAGAGGTTCTGGTGCGCATCCTCGACACGGCGGCGCCCTTCACCGAAGTCGCCGAGCGCGAAGTGAAGAAGCTGCCGCTGTTGCGCGGCAAGAGCGTGTTCAATTTGTTCTTCGAGAACTCGACGCGCACCCGCACCACCTTCGAGATCGCCGCCAAGCGGCTGTCGGCCGACGTCATCAACCTCAACATCAGCACCTCGTCGGCCAACAAGGGCGAGACCCTGCTCGACACGGTGGATAACCTCGCCGCGATGCAGGCCGACATGTTCGTCGTGCGCCACGCCTCCAGCGGCGCGCCCTACCTGATCGCGCAGCACCTGGCGGCGACCGGGCGCGACCACATCCATGTCGTCAATGCCGGCGACGGCCGCCACGCGCACCCGACCCAGGGTTTGCTCGACATGTACACGATTCGCCACTACAAGAAGGACTTCAGCCAGCTCACGGTGGCCGTGGTCGGCGACGTGCTGCATTCGCGCGTGGCGCGCAGCCAGATCCATGCCCTGACCACGCTGGGCGTGCCGGAGGTGCGGGTCATCGCCCCCAAGACCCTGCTGCCCACCGCGGTCGAGCGCCTCGGTGTGAGGGTCTTCCACGACATGCGCGAAGGCCTGCGCGGAGTCGATGTGGTGATGATGCTGCGCCTGCAGAACGAACGCATGCAGGGCGCCCTGCTGCCCTCGACCCAGGAGTATTTCAAGTCCTACGGGCTGACGCCGGAAAAGCTGGCCCTGGCCAAACCCGACGCCATTGTCATGCATCCGGGGCCGATGAACCGCGGGGTGGAGATCGACTCGGCGGTGGCCGACGGCGGCCAGGCGGTGATCCTGCCGCAGGTCACCTTCGGCATCGCGGTGCGCATGGCGGTGATGGCGATGTTGGCGGGGAATTGAGATTGGTGGAATCCCAGTGATATCGCTGGAACTTGCTCGCTACAAGAGCGCATCTCAACGGGCTCGAGTATTCAGCGAGACCTGGATCGAAGCCAACTTTGACTGCCCAAAATGTTTCGGCTCGTTAGAACGGACACCTAACAATACTTCGGCGAAGGACTTCGTATGCTCTCCGTGCGGGTATGGGTTTGAGTTGAAAAGCAAGCAAGGGCTATTCGGTAATCAGGTAGTTGACGGTGCATATCAGGCTATGTTGGCTTCGATACGCTCAGATGCCCGCCCTCATTTGTTGCTGCTCAGCTATACCACGGACTATCAAGTTCGTGACGTCACTGCTGTTCCAAGGCAGTTTCTGATTGAGGAAATTGTTATTCCACGAAAGCCGCTTGGGCGACATTGCCGGAGAGCGGGTTGGCAAGGCTGTAACCTTAACATCGGTATGCTGCCACCCGATGGTCGAATTAAATTTGTCTCCAATTTCAGGAACGCTCCTCGTGAAATCGTAAGCGCTGCTTGGGAGCAGGCTGCATTCTTGGACAATTACAAGTCTGCCAAACGAAGCTGGATAGCAGTCACCATGGCGTTAGTTCGGCAACTAAACAAACGCTCCTTTACGCTTGGCGAGCTATATGAGCTTGAAGGAGAAGCAAGAAAGACTTTCCCGAACAACGCGCACGTCAAGGAGAAATTGCGCCAGCAACTTCAGCATCTCCGCGATAGAGGGTGGTTGCATTTCGAGGGTAGGGGAAATTACCGTCTTTCTGATACTACGTTACGCGTAACAGACTAACCAAGCAGGATGGCCACTATGCCGACAGAATTCAGACCCACGTCTAACCGATCTCCCAACGCGAAGCCGCGAGTTCTCGTCGTCGTTTCAGGAGGTGTCGCTGACTTCATAGCGGACGATGGTGTTGATGTGGTGATTTTCGATTGGGATGACTATGAATCGGCCGCAGAGATTACGCTTAAGCCACCGCGGCATTTTGAGGACTTGGCTGCTGAATGCGGCATCCCCGTTTCAGGCGACTTGGCTATAGCGACACCATGAAAATCCACATCAAGAACGGGCGCCTGATCGACCCGGCGAGCCAGACCGACAAGCCGCTCGACCTGTTCGTCGCGGCGGGGCGAATAGTCGGCGTCGGCAACGCGCCGGCCGGCTACGAGGCGAACAGCGTGCTCGATGCCACGGGCTGCATCGTCTGCCCCGGCCTGGTCGACCTGGCGGCGCGCCTGCGCGAGCCCGGCTTCGAATACAAGGCGACGCTGGAGTCCGAAATGGCCGCCGCCGCGGCCGGCGGCGTGACGCGCCTGGCCTGTCCGCCGGATACCGATCCGGTGCTGGACGAGCCGGGGCTGGTGGAAATGCTCACGCACCGGGCGCGCCTGCCCGAGTTCGCCCACGTCCATCCGGTCGGCGCGCTGACCAGGCAACTGGACGGCAAGACCCTGACCGAAATGGCGGAACTGGCCGAAGCCGGCTGCGTCGCCTTCGGCCAGGCCAATCGTGCCGTCGTCGATACCCAGGTGCTGCTGCGCGCGATGATGTACGCGGCAACTTTCGACTTCCCGGTCTGGCTGCAGGCGCAGGACCCCTTCCTGGCGCGCAAGGGCGTCGCCCATGACGGCGAGGTGGCGGCTCGCCTCGGCCTCGCCGGCATCCCGGTGGCCGCCGAGACCATCGCCCTGGCGACCATCCTGCACCTGGCGCGCGAGACCGGCGCGCGCGTGCATGTGACGCGGATTTCGTCGGCGGCCGGGGTCGAGATGGTCGTTGCCGCGCGCGCCGCCGGCATCGCCGTGACCTGCGACGTGGCGGTTCATCACCTGCACCTGTGCGAGGCCGACGTCGGCTTCTTCAATCCCCATGCGCGCTTCGATCCGCCGCTGCGCTCGACGCGCGACCGCGATGCGCTGCGCGCGGGGCTGGCCTCGGGCGCGATCAACGCGGTCTGCTCCGACCACACCCCGGTCGATGACGACGGCAAGCAAATGCCCTTCGACGAGGCGGAGGTCGGCGCCACCGGGCTCGAACTGCTGTTGCCGCTGACACTGAAGTGGGCGCAGGAAATGAAGCTGCCGCTGCTGACGGCGCTGGGCCGCGTCACCAGCGACCCGGCCCGCATCCTCGGAGTCAAGGGCGGCAGCCTGGCGGTGGGCGCCGCGGCCGACATCTGCGTCTTCGATCCGGCGGCGGATTTCCTGGTCAGTCGCGAGAACCTGAAGAGCCAGGGCAAGAACACGCCCTTCCTCGGTTATGCCTTCCCCGGCCGCGTGCGCTACACGCTGATCGACGGCCACCTGGCCTTCGACGGCGGCCTCAGCTAGCCCAGTCTGGCTTTCGCTGCGGCGTCCGTAAGGCCGCTGACATGCACGCGCTTGGCGCGCGACGTGTCGCCGCTCAACAGCACAACTGCCGATTTGGCGACGCCGAGCTTTTCCGCGAGGAATTGGATCAGGCAGGCGTTGGCCTTGCCATCCACGGGTGGCGCGGCGAGCCGGATCTTCAGTGCCTCCCCGTGCATGCCGACGACTTCGGTTTTCTTCGCGCCGGGCTGGATGTGCAGCCGCAGCGTGACGCCGTCGCCGTCGCCGACCAGCCAGTTCATGGCAAGCCGGTCACGAGACCAGCATCAGCGGCAGCACGCTCTGGCGCAGCCCGGCGAGCACGAACAGGGCGATCTGCAGCACCAGCAGCAAGGCCAGCGGCGAGAGGTCCACGCCGCCGATGGGCGGGATGAAGCGTCGAAACGGCTGCAGCAGCGGTCGGGTCAGGGTATTGAAGGTACCGGCCAGCGGCGCATACGGATTCACCCAGGAAAAGATCGCCGAGACCAGCACCGCACCCATGACCAGGTAAAGCCCTATCTTCAGCACTTCCAGCATGGCCAGCAGGGCCACCACCAGAGTCGGCGCCGGCGAGATGGCGACCAGGACGCCGGTGAAGCCCAGCGCAATGCCCTGATAGGCCACTTGCCACAGCCAGGCCAGGAACAGGCTGGCCATGTCGAGGCCGAACAGTCCGGGAATCAGTCGGCGTACGGGACGCACCATCCAGTCGGTGACGGCGACGATGAACTGCCCCAGCGGGTTGCGGAAGGGTGTGCGCGCCCACTGCATGGCAAAGCGTACCAGCAGCGCCAGCGTGAAGAAGCCGCAGACGGTGTCGAGGACGAACAGCAGGATCTGGACCAGCATCAGTCTTTACCGAGCAGGTCGCCCAGTTCGCGCCCGCGCGCATCGGCCGCCACGATGCCGCGCTCGATGGCGGCCGCGATGCCGTCGGCCTCGAAGGAGAGCAGGGCGGCTTCGGTGGTGCCGCCCTTCGAGGTCACACGGCTGCGCAGGGTGGACAGCGAATCGCCGCTCTGCGCGGCCAGTTGTGCCGCGCCGGTAAAGGTTTCGACGCTGATGCGGCGTGCCGTTTCGGCATCGAAACCGAGATCGACGGCGGCCTTCTCCATGGCTTCGAGAAAATAGAAGACATAGCCGGGGCCGCTGCCCGAGACGGCGGTCACGGCGTCCATCTGCGCCTCGTCGTGCACCCAGAAGGTGTTGCCGACGGCGCGCATGAGGCTCTCGGCGTTGTCGCGGCCGTCCTGGTTGACGCCGGGATCGGCGCACAGGCCGGTGATGCCGGCGCCGATCAGGGCCGGCGTGTTGGGCATGGTGCGCACCAGGTGGCGATAACCGCCGAGCCAGCGCGAGATGTCGGCCAGGCGCAGGCCGGCGGCGATGCTGACCACCAGTTGCGCGGAGAGCTTGCCGACCAGCGGGGCGACGGCTTCGCGCATCTGCTGCGGCTTCACCGCCAGCACCATGACCTGGCAGCCCAGCGTGGCCGCATCGACGGTCGCCGCGCAACGCACGCCGAAGCGTTCGGTGAGTGCGTCGCGGGCTTCCGTGGACGGCTCGACGACCTGGATCGCCGCTGCCGAAAAGCCCTGGCGGTAGAGTCCGCTGATCAGCGCGACGGCCATGTTGCCGCCACCGATGAAGGTGATTTTCATGTGCTGTAGCTCCTCTGTCCGAAAATTGCCGTGCCGATGCGCACGATGGTCGCGCCCTCCATTATCGCCGCCTCGAGGTCGTCGCTCATGCCCATCGAGAGGGTGTCGAGCCCGAAACCCAGTTCGCCGTTGATGGCTTCCAGCGTCTGCCGCAGCAGGGCGAATTGTCGCCGCTGGCGGGCAAGGTCGGTGGTCGGCTCGGGTATGGTCATCAGTCCTCGCAGGCGCAAGGCCGGCAGCTTGCCGACGGCGGTCGCCAGTTCAATGCACTGTTCAGGTGCGCAGCCGCTCTTCGAAGCTTCGCCGGAAATATTCGCTTGCAGGCACACCTGCAAGGGCGGCAGGTCCGCCGGGCGCTGCGCGGCGAGGCGTTCGGCAAGCTTCAGGCGATCCACGGTATGCACCCAGGCGAAGTTTTCCGCCACCGGACGCGTCTTGTTGCTCTGCAGCGGCCCGATGAAATGCCAGTCGAGCCCGAGTTCCGCCAGCGCGCCAGCCTTGTCGATGGCTTCCTGCACATAGTTTTCGCCGAAGGCGCGCTGGCCGGCGGCAGCGGCCTCGCACACGCTGGATGCCGGCCAGGTCTTGGAAACCGCCAGCAGTTGCACGGAATCCACCGGCCGCCCGGCGGCCGTGCAGGCGGCGGCGATGCGCGCACGCACGGCTTGCAAGTTGGCGGCGATTGATGTCATATAGCGTCTGCAAAGTATATCGCACCCCATTTACAGGAAAGCGCCATGGACATTACCGAACTGCTGACTTTCGTCGTCAAGAACAAGGCTTCCGACCTGCACCTGTCCGCCGGCCTGCCGCCGATGATCCGGGTCCATGGCGACGTGCGCAAGATCAACCTGCCGCCGATGGAACACAAGGACGTGCACGCGATGATCTACGACATCATGAACGACGGTCAGCGCAAGTCCTACGAGGAAAACCTCGAGTGCGACTTTTCCTTCGCGGTGCCCAACCTGGCGCGCTTCCGCGTCAATGCCTTCGTCCAGAACCGCGGTGCGGCGGCCGTGATGCGGACCATTCCTTCCAAGATCCTGTCGCTCGAAGAGCTCAAGTGCCCGAAGATTTTCGAGGAACTCGCCGACCAGCCGCGCGGCCTGGTGCTGGTGACGGGGCCGACCGGTTCCGGCAAGTCGACCACGCTGGCGGCCATGGTCAATCACAAGAACGAAGTCGAATACGGCCACATCCTGACCGTCGAGGACCCGATCGAGTTCGTCCATGAAACCAAGAAGTGCCTGATCAACCAGCGCGAAGTCGGGCCGCATACCCTGTCCTTCAACAACGCCCTGCGCTCGGCGCTGCGCGAAGATCCCGACGTGATCCTGGTCGGCGAAATGCGCGACCTGGAAACCATCCGTCTCGCCATGTCCGGCGCCGAGACCGGCCACCTGGTGTTCGGCACGCTGCACACCTCCTCGGCGGCCAAGACCATCGACCGCATCATCGACGTGTTCCCGGCGGCGGAAAAGGAAATGATCCGCGCCATGCTGTCGGAATCATTGAAGGCGGTGATCTCGCAGACCCTGTGCAAGACCATGGACGGCTCGGGCCGCGTCGCCGCGCACGAGATCATGGTCGGCACGCCGGCGATCCGCAACCTGATCCGCGAGGCCAAGGTGGCGCAGATGTATTCGGCGATCCAGACCGGCCAGCAGTTCGGCATGCAGACCCTGGACCAGAACCTGCAGGACCTGGTCAAGAAGCGCATCATTGCCCCCAGCGAGGCGCGCAGCAAGGCCGCCAACAAGGACAACTTCCCCGGTTGACATGGTCATCCGGGGAAGTTGTCCTGACGGACAAATTACGCCCGCCCCTCCCGACCTCCCCTCGCGGGGAGGTGACTAAGTTGGAGCCGCTGACGCGGCTGTAGTACGAAGAAACAACCGGAGATTTGCACCATGGAACGCGACGAAGGCCTCAAATTCATGTACCAGCTTCTGACGATGATGATGCAGAAGAAGGGTTCCGACCTGTTCATCACCGCCGGTTTTCCGCCGGCCATGAAGATCGACGGCCGGATGACGCCGGCCACCACGCAGCCGCTGTCGCCGCAGCACACGCAGGAATTGGCGCGCGCCATCATGAACGACAAGCAGGCCGCCGAGTTCGAGGCGACCAAGGAATGCAACTTCGCCATCTCGCCGGCCAGCATCGGCCGCTTCCGCGTCAACGCCTTCGTCCAGCAGGGGCGCGTCGGCATCATCATGCGCACCATCAACGTGCAGATCCCGGAGTTCGAGGACCTCAAGTTGCCGCCGGTACTGAAGGACGTCTCGATGACCAAGCGCGGTCTGGTGCTGTTCGTCGGCGGCACGGGATCGGGCAAGTCGACCTCGCTGGCTGCGATGATCGGCTACCGCAACCAGAACAGCTATGGCCACATCATCACCATCGAGGACCCGGTCGAGTACGTGCATGACCACCGCAACTGCGTGATCACCCAGCGCGAGGTCGGCGTCGATACCGATTCATGGGAGATCGCGCTGAAGAACACCCTGCGCCAGGCCCCCGACGTGATCCTGATCGGCGAAATCCGCGACCGCGAAGTCATGGAACACGCCATCGCCTTTGCCGAAACCGGCCACCTTGCGATGGGCACGCTGCACGCCAACAACGCCAACCAGGCGATCGACCGCATCATCAACTTCTTCCCCGAGGAACGGCGCCCGCAGTTGCTGATGGACCTTTCGCTCAACCTCAAGGCCATCGTTTCGCAGCGTCTGATCCCGGTCAAGGAAGGCAAGGGCCGCGCCGCGGCCGTCGAAGTGCTGCTCAATTCGCCGCTGATCGCCGACCTGATCTTCAAGGGCGAAGTTCACGGCATCAAGGAAATCATGAAGAAGTCGAAGGAACTGGGCATGAAGACCTTCGACATGGCGCTGTTCGACCTGTTCGAGGAAGGCCGCATCAGCTACGACGACGCCTTGCGCTTCGCCGATTCGATGAACGAAGTGCGCCTGATGATCAAGCTCAACAGCAAGGATTCGCAGGCCATGGATCGCAACGCGGGCATCCAGCACCTCGATATAGTCTGACTTTCAGATCGTGGGCGCGGCCCACGATCAGGAAAGTCAGACTACTCTTCTTGGAGGCCCCCCACCCCCAACCCCCGCCCCGGGGCGGGGGCCAAATTCAGCTCGCTGCGCTCGAAGATGCAGGTCGCTTCGGGACGCCCGCGCCTTACGACGCCCGTTCGCGGCGATTGCCGCCGGCGACGATTTCGATGTTGTACAGCCGACATTCCAGCGGGCCGTTGTAGAGAGGGATTTTTCGCGAGGTCTGCAGCCGGATCAGTTTCGGCAGGCGTGTGTCGGCCGAGAGGAACCAGCAGCTCCAGCCGGCGAAGCGCTGCTTGAGCGCATTGCCCAGCGCCGGATAGAAGGCGGCGAGTTCCTCCTCGCTACCCAGGCGTTCGCCGTAGGGCGGGTTGGCCACCATAATGCCGGCCGACGTCGGCGCCGGCCGCATCAGCAGGTCCGCCCTCTCCACGGTGACCAGGTCATCCAGTCCCGCTCCGGCAAGGTTCTGCCGGGTACGAGCAACCGCGTCGGCGTCGATGTCACTGCCGAACAGCGGCAGGGCGACGGCTTCGCGACGGCGTTCGGCGGCGGCGCGTTGTAGCCCGCGCCACAGCCCGGCATCGAAGGACTTGAGGTGCTCGAAGCCGAAATCGCCCGGCTCGCGCGACAGCCCCGGTGCGTCGTCGAGGCTGATCTGCGCGGCCTCCAGCAGGAAGGTGCCGCTGCCGCACATCGGGTCGAGCAGCGGCGTGCCGGGCTGCCAGCCCGAGAGGCGCAGGATGCCGGCGGCGAGGTTCTCCTTGAGCGGCGCGCCGACCTTGGCCAGCTTGTGGCCGCGCATGTAGAGCGGCTCGCCCGAGGTATCGAGGTAGAGCGTGGCCTGGTCGGCGGTAATGAAGAGGTGGATGCGCACCTCGGGATTCTTCGTGTTGATGCTGGGGCGGCGCCCGGAGTCGGCGCGGAAGCGATCGCAGACGGCGTCCTTCACCTTCAGCGTGATGAACTCGATGCTCTTCAGCGGGGAGCGGATCGCGGTGACATAGACGCGTATCGAACGATCCACCGAGAACAGCCGCGACCAGTCGATGTCGTAGGCCAGGCGATAGACATCCGCTTCGTTCCGGTAGGCACCGTGTGCGACGCGCCACAGCACGCGCGTGGCGATGCGCGATTCGAGGTTGATGCGGTAGCCGGTGTCGACGCTGCCGTCGCAACTGGCGCCGCCCGGCACCGTGGCGACGTCCTTGCCGCCGGCGCCGGCGAGGTCTTCAGCGAGCAGGGCTTCGAGGCCGCGCGGACAGGTGGCGAAATAGTGGTTCAAGCTGAAATCCCGGAGTTGCTCATCCCGGCATTATGTCACCGCAGAATGCGGTGACGGTATCCCTTGTGGATATCGACGCTATCCGCGTCGCCGTATCGCCGGCGCCGACTCTCGTCATTCCGGCGAAAGCCGGAATCCAGCAGTAATCCAAATTCGCCGGGTCTCGCCCCGGCGGGCGAGGTACTTTCTTGTTGCACGACAAGAAAGTACCCAAAGAAACGTGCCCCGCCTCCCCGGCCCTGCGGGCTGCCCTCGCTGCGAAAGCTCCGCCGGGCCGGTCGCTAAACTAGCCGGCCGCAAAACGGCCGTCGTCGGACAACGCGACCGGACTACTCCCGGCGAACCTTCCTCGCTCGGCGGGTCAGAGGGGAAGAAAACCGCCGCAATGGGACTGCGGTGCCGAAAGAAAACCGGAAGGCGATGAGTCTGGACTTCCGTTCTGTGCCCTTTGCTGCCGTTCCAGCCTTCAGAGGCTCAACGGCAGGTATAGCGAGATAAGCAGACCGTGATTTGCGAGCGGTAGCAGGTAAAGAAAACGGCGCCCGAAGGCGCCGCTGAACAAGCGAGAAAAAGCCAGTCAGACTATGTTGCGTGGCTTCAAACTCATCGCCGTGAAGTTGTTCTTGTAGGGTGACTCACCGACCTTCGTCAGCGTACCGCGACCGAGCTTGTAGCGGTAGTTGTTGGTGACCGGATCGGGCACCGCTGACACCACGGCATTGGCCGGCGCGCCGGGGAAGTTGAAGCTGGCCATGGCAACACCGGGGCGCATCTCGTCGGAGACGATGGCTACCGCTGTGAAGAAGCCTTCAGTAGTCTGGATGTGGCCTTCCTTCATAAGGCTATTGAAGTTGAGATCAGGGTCCTTGACGCCCTGCGGCTGGCCGGTCTGGATATACACGGCATCGTTATGGACCTTCACCAGGTCGCCCGATTCGATGCCCTTGGGTTTGGCGTCGACAGGATTGATGAAAATCGGCGGCCACGGCCAGCGCTGCAACAGATGCGACTTGCGCAAGTCGTCGAAGGCTGATTGCCAGGTCTCATTGACTCGACCGTTGGTAACCCAAATCTCGCCCTTCTCGGCGCGCGGTTTGATCGCATCGTAGTACTGGATCCAGCCGGCGAACTTCCACGGACTCTTGAGCAGGATGGCCTTGCCGGAGTGGGTGTTGAAGGCGTAGAGCGACTTGATCTGCACTTCCGGACCTTCCATTTCGCCCCAGTTGTTGGTCGGATCGTGCAACCGCTTTGTGCCGACCAGCTTACCGTCGCGCACCCGGATTGGCGTCTGAATGCCCTCGGTGCCGTAGGTGCGCAGAAGTTCGTGACCGCGCACGCCGCGTTTCTTGGCTTCCATCACCAACGGATGGTAGTTGAGAACGCCGCCGCGACCGAAGCGCGCCGCCTCCTCGAACACATCGTTTGAGTCCTTCCAGTCATAGCCCTCGAAACCCATTTTCTTGGCGAACTTCATTACTGCCCACCAGTCTGGCTTGGACTCGCCCGGTGCGTCGTAGAACTTGGAGTAAAGACGCAGGCGACGCTCGGAGTTGCAGCGCGTAAAGTCGTCCTCGCCCCAGGTCGCCGCCGGCAGCACGATGTCGGCAATGTCGGTATTGATCGGCTCGACCGGGTAGATGTCGGAATCCACCAGCACCATGCCGCCCGACTCGACGCGCTTCTTCAGCGTTTCGAAAATGGCGGCCCGGTCGAGACTGGCGATCTGGTTCGGATTGCCGCGCGTCTGCTCCAGCATGCGCGTCGCCAGCGTCTGCGAGCCCATCATGGCAGCGATCCAGGTGGTGCCGAAGACCCAGGCGAACTTCACCTCACCGTTCATGACCCACTGGTCGAGATTGAAGGACTTCTTGCGCCGCCCCGGATACTTCTCTGGATTCAGCCAGCCTGATCCGCCGCCGGCGCCCATCCAGCCGCGCTGGTGGCCGCCGCCGCGCGAGATCACGCGTCCCGGCCGGTTGCCGGCACCGCAGATCAGGCCCAGGCTGGAGAAGGACGTGGTGTTCATGTAGTTGTTGGTCCAGTAGTTGCCCTTTTCCAGCATGAATGAAGTTTTTGGCGCCTTGCCATTGACGGGCTTGGCAATCCATTCGGCCGCCTTGCGAATATCGGCTTCGGCGAGGCCGGTGATTTTCGCAGCGACGTCGAGTTTGGATTCCTCTGCGCCAAGGATGAACTTCTTGTAGTCCTCCCAGTCGCTCTGCCAGGTTCCCCAGGTGGTACGCCACTGCCAGCCGGTGTTGCGCGTGCCGCGACCGTAGCCGGAATCGACTTCCCAGGAGTTCGCGATGAACTTGTCGATGAACTCCTGGTCCTGCCAGCCGTTCTCGATGATGATGCGCGCCATGGCGTTGTGCAGCACCGTGTCGGTACCGGGAATAATGCCGAGCCACAGGCCGCGCCCTTGCGACTCGGCCCAGGCCACGCCCATGGTCTTGTGCGGGGTGACGAAGATCATCTTCTTGTCGCCGGGCATCATCCACGAGGTGAACAGCGTGGTCTTGGTTTCATAGGGATCGACACCCGACATGAAGGCCACTTCGCAATCGCCCCAGTCCTGGTAAGCGGCACCGAAGGAGTCGATGCCGGCATCGTCGAGTCCAGCCGCGTCGTTGGTGCCGGAGCACTTGTCGTGCGGCGCGATCGAGGGCGTGCCGATACTGGTCATGCCCAGCCGGGTGATGGCGTAGGTGTTCTCGAAATACTGGTAGGAGTACATCTTGATCGCCCAGGCGTGCTCGCCGTGCTTGGCGATGACGTATTTCGATATGTCGGCCATGACCTCGGTGGCGAGATCCCATGACACCGGCGTGAGCTTGCCGTTCACCCGGATCATCGGATGCTGTAGCCGCTCGCGCGTGCGGGTTTCCGGGTTGTAGCATTTCTGCGCCAGGGTTCCGCCGCGAATGGAATGGTTACCGCCCGGGTTCACGACCTTGGCATCCTTGTCTGGAACGACGAGAACATGGTGTGGCTTGCCCTGATGCGAAACAACGGTGTGCTGGGCCGGGCTAGCCCACGCGGAGGTGTTCATGTTCTGATGGGGAAAGCCGACGCCCATCGCGTTTTGGCCGGCCTTGGCACCGCCATCCTTACCCACCGGCCAGCGATAGACCTTGTAGCCGCAGGCGACGGTGCAGTAGTCGCAGGCCGTGGTCAGTACGTCGGCGTTCTTCGGCGGCAGCGGCACGCTATTGACGGCCTTGACCGGCTCGGGCAGTTGAGGTGTTGCCTTGGATTCCCAGAGTTTGCTCATTTCGTTCTCCTTATGCCTTGCCGATGCTGGCGTGGCCATAGACCAGGCCCATGACGCCAGTGGCGTAGATGTCGTCGCCCTTCACTTCCAGCACGATCTGCGGCAGGCTTTCCGTGGCGTGGCCGGAAATCACCATGCCGTGGCGGCTCAGATCGAAGGTGGTCAGGTGCAGCGGGCAGGGGCCAAGCGCCTGGTACTTTGGCTTGTAGGTCCCGTCGAGCGGACCGCCCATGTGGGTACATTGCTGGTTGAAGGCGACGATGTCCTTGTCCGCGCCGATGCCGCCGCCGCCGGGGGTACCCAACTTGACCAGAAGATTGCGTACATCGGCGAAGGGGTAATTAAAAGTCACGGGCTCGCCTACTTTCAGCGCCGAGAGCTTGGCAATCTTCTGCCGCTTGAACCCGGCCTGGATCGCCTGTGCCTGGGCAAATCCGGGCAAGGCCGCCAGCGTTACCAGCGCGCCGCCAGACAACAGAAACTGGCGCCGACTCATGCACAGGCGATCACCGTCCTCGGCATGGGCGTGATCGTGAATCTGTATGGTTTGTGTCATTTCTCGACTCCTTATTTCATGACCGCATACGGCGGCAGCTTGGGCGCTTCCATCATCAGCGGCTTGTCCATCGACAGCGACTCAATGAAGGCCACCAGATCCTTCTTCTCCTGGTCAGAGAGACCCAGCGGCTTTATCAGCGGCGACTTGTTCGGCCCGTTGCCGCCACCCTTGTTGTAGAAGTCCACCACTTCGTCGAGCGTGTAGAAGATGCCGTTGTGCATGAAAGGTGCGGTGTACTTCGTTTCGCGCAGGGAAGGTGTGCGGAACTTGTGCTTGTCCTTCGGGTTCTTGGTCTGGTAGTAGAGCCCGTAGTCGTAGTCGGCGCCACGGTAGCCTTTCTCGTCTATGCCCTTTTGATAGTGCTCCCAGCGGTGGGTGATCTGATAGAGCGGCTCGGTCTTGAACACCTCGTTTTCCGGTACGCCGAGCGAGTAGAACTTCTGGTCGGACGCAAGCGGTCCGTTGTGGCACTGAATGCAGCCACCCTTGCCGTGATACACCGCCATACCGCGCTGGGCGCTATCCGACAGGGCCTTCTTCTCCCCCTTGGCGAAACGATCGAAGGGCACTTGCTTGGGATCCGAAACCAGAGTCCGCTCGAAGGCGGCGACCGCTTGCCACGCGTGAGTAATGCGCGGCCAGTCGGTACCGAAGACCTTCTTGAAGCGCGCCACATACTCCGGAATGAAGCGCAGGCGCATTTCCATCAGCGAACCATCGCCATTTCCGGCGACGTTGCCTTCGGCGGCGGCCGGAGCCTGGCCTTCGAGACTGGTGACGTTACCTTCCCAGAACAGCTTGTTATAGAAGGCCGAGTTCAGCACGGTCTGCGAGTTACGCCAATGCTGGGTGCCCGGATAGCCGCGCGAGATTTCACCGGCGTCGCCCCAGCCTTTGCTTGGTTCGTGGCAGACCACGCAGGGCGAAGACGCATCGCCACCGAGGCGGCTGTCCCAGAACAGCATCTTGCCGAGTTCGATTTTCTCGGGCGACATCGGGTTGTCGGCTGGAATCGGCGGCGGCGGCAGCGGGCCCAACGACGGGAAGGTGCCGGCGGCATCCGCCAGCGTCATGGAGCCGATCGAGCCGATGGCAACGATGGCGGCAACAACAGGTTTAAGTTTCATCGCATGTCCCCTTAGTTCTTGCCAAAGGCCCAGACCTTGTAGGCCGGCATCTTGGGCGGTTCTACGATCACTGGATCTCCCGACAGACTTTCAAGAAAGGCCACCAGCGCCTTCTTCTCGGTCGCCGCGAGACCCAGCGGCTTCAGCACCGACCCGGCACCGCCGCCCCTGTCGTAGAAATCAACGACCTGATCGAGCGTTGTGAACATGCCGTTATGCATGTAGGGCGCCGTGTACTTGAGGTCTCGCAGCGAAGGCGTGTTGAATTTGCCGATGTCGCGCTTGTCCTTGGTGATCGCATAGGAGCCGACGTCGGTGCGCGCATTCATGTAGTTCGGCATGCCGTTGGTCGAGTAATGCCTCAGCATGGTGATGGCGCGCAGCGGGTCGTTCCAGACGCCGGGGTTCTCGGGCACGCCGGTCTTGTGCAGCTTGCCGTCGGAACCCACCGGACCGTTATGACAGGCGACGCAGCCGGCCTTGCCCTTGAACAGCGCATAACCGTCCTTCTGCTCGGCCGTCAGCGCTGATTCATCGCCCTTCTTGAACTTGTCGAAGGGTACGTTCTGCGACACCACGCTCTTGATGAACTCCCCGACGACGTTGAACACGCGCATGCCGTTGATGTCGTCCTTGCGGAATTTCTTCCACATCTCGTTGTACTCGGGAACCTGTTTCAAGCGCTCCTGCATCAGGCGGCCATCCATGTTCATGAACACGGATTCGGTGATCTGGTCGCGCACCAGGGTGCCGGCATCGCTGCCGTCAAGCCTGCCGTCCCAGTGGAAGCGCGACTTGTAGGTGGCATTCAGGATCGTGGGCGTGTTGCGGAAGTTTTCCGAGGCGGGATATGCCTTTCCCAGCGGCTGGCCATCGGTCCAGCCCTTCTTCGGGTCATGACAGGTGGCACAGGAAATCGCCGCATCGCCCGACAGGCGTACATCGAAAAACAGGTACTTGCCCATGTCGGCCATGGCCTGGTTGAACTTCGGATCGGGCAGCGGCTGCAAATCAGCCAACTGAGCGGGCGCCTGGGCCAGTGCCGCACCCGTGGCCAGACCTGCCACGGCAAACGCACCGAGAAGGCGCGCAAGTTTGCGAGGTTTCATGAAATTCCTCCCTGATGATTACTTCGAAAATTCGAAAGCGGTATTGGCAGAGCCGCCGGCAGAAACAGTCACCTTGGCGCTTTTCTCGCCCAGCACCGGATGCCAGGCTTTGATTTCGTACTCGCCGGCCGGCAGGTTGTCGAGCGTGAAGGAGCCGTCCTCCTTGGTTGCCACCGCATAGGGGTTGTCGGCCGCGAAGGCCCAGGCGTGCATGAAGTCGTGTGCGTCGCACTCGACCTTGATGACGTTGGCACGACGCACCTTGATCGGCTGCTTGAGGTCGCCCTTGTCGGGCTGGCCGACGTTGAACATGGTGCGGCGCACGGCGCCGATGATTTCGTAGGTATGGATGTTGTGCAACACCGTGTCGGAGTTGCGGATGGTCACATCCGCGTCTTTCTTCACAACCAGGGTGTCGGGCGCAAAGCGGCAGCCCTTCTGGTCGAGCACCGGTGCATCCAGCGCACCCCAGGCTTTGCCTTTCTCGATCTTCGCCACATAGACCACGGCGCCGGCGAGATTGCCACCCTTGGCATTGACCTCGACGATCTCACGCTCGCCACTGCCGCAGACGGTGTTGTCCTTGGTGATGGGCAGCTTCTTTGCCGCCGGTGCGGCACCCTTGAAACTGACCTTGCCGGCGACCTTGCCGCCGCCAGAAACCGCGCCGGCCTCGTAGGCCATGGCATGAGTGACGAACAGTGCGCCGACTGAGATGGCACAGCCGGTAAGAAGTTTTTTCATTGCATTACCTCCTGGAAAAAATCACGGGACAAACCAGTTGCTGCACTGCCTAACGCAACAGCCATGCCACGGCTATTTCCCTTGTCAGCGCAAGGGCTTCGCGTGGTCACTCAGATGCCGAGTCGATGTGGGTGCGGTCAGTTTTCTGCCGGAGTGAACAGAAAGCGACCAGTCGATTTCTGTGATGAAATCCGCGATGCGGCCAACTACAACGACTTGAGGCAAGGCACGGCTCTTGCCTCAAGAGCTTCGTGCGTGCGCGATCCCATTCCTCGAACTCCCTGATAGCCGTTCTCGGTGGCGGTATCTCCGGCCTTACTGCCGCCCATGCGCTGATGCAGCAGGGCCACGAAGTCGTGGTCCTCGATCGCGGTGCGACGCCCGGCGGACGCATACGTACGGAATACCGCGACGGATTCCTGGTCGAGCATGGCCCCAACAGCATGATCTCGCCGGCACCCGGCGCGGAAGACCTGATTGCGTCACTGGGCCTCGCTGGCGAGCGTATCGACAAAGGCAGCGGCGTACGCCACCGATACCTGGTGCGCGATGGCCGTGCCCACGCGCTACCACTCGATCCACTGGGCTTTTTTTCGTCCGGATTCTTCAGCCTGCGCGGACGCCTGCGCATGCTGGCCGAGCCCTTCGTGCGGCGCGGCCCTCAGGACGAAACCGTTGCCGACTTCGTCCGTCGGCGCTTCGGGCGTGAATTGCTCGACTATGTCTTTGATCCGCTGGTCGGCGGTATCTACGCCGGCAATCCCGAGAATCTCAGCATGACGGCGCTGTTGCCGCGCCTTAAGCAACTGGAGTTGCGCTACGGCTCGGTGGTGCGCGGTGTGGCGACAAAGGCGCTGACCGGCATGGACCCGCGCTTCGATCCGCGCCACCGCAACCTGTTTTCATTTCGCCAAGGCATGGCGAGCCTGCCGCAACGACTGGCCAACGCGCTCGGTCCGCGTGTCTGGTCAGGGGTTCGCGTCGTGAGCCTGCATGCTTTGGCAGGCGGTGGATTCCAGCTTTGCCTGCGTGACGGCGACAGCGATACCTCCCTGCGGGTTGATGGTGTCGTCGTCGCGCTCCCCGCCTATGCCGCCGCTAAGGTATTGGCGCCGATGGCGCCGGCGGTCAGCGACGGGCTCGCCACCATCGAACACCCGCCACTGGCCGTGGTGGCTCTCGGCTATCGCCGTGCGCAAATTGCCCATCCGCTCGACGGTCTCGGCGTACTGACACCAACGGTAGAGCGAAGGAAGACGCTCGGTTTCCTGTTTTCCTCGACGTTGTTCGCCCAACGCGCTCCCGACAATCACGCGTTGCTGACGGCCTATGTCGGCGGTGCGCGCCAGCCCGAACTGGCGCAACTGCCGCGCGAAGAGTTGGTCGCCATGATCAGAACGGAAGCCGCCGATCTGCTTGGCGCTCGCGGCGAACCGGTATTCGACAGTGTGCGTTACTGGCGCCAGAGCCTGCCGCAGCCCGATCTTGGCCATGCACGTCGGATCGCCGCGCTGCGGACGCTCGAAGAGGAATATCCCGGCCTGGTGGTCACCGGCAACTATGTCGCCGGTGTATCTACGGCGGCCTGCATCGACGCCGCGATCGCGGCGGCCGGACGCATTCCGCAAAAGTCGGCGCTGGTGGGACGGCAACCCGGAATCAAACGCGTGAACTCGGGCGGCTGAAGGGCAGGTTTGCCGGGCGCTGGCGGCTCATGAAGTCGGCAGAGATGACAGCCTCACCGGCCGCCGACGCCTTTTGCTCAAGACTGTCGCGCACCTTTGCGCGCACGAACGAAGGGATACGCTCCAGTAGGCGTTGCGCCTCCGGCGACCAAGACACCACCGAAGCGCATCGCGACGACTTCATCTCAGGCGTGGTCGAGCCGGAGGGAATGTAGTTGCACTTGTTGTCTTCGTCCATCAGGTCGCCGGAGGTTGCCAGTGCACGTGCGCGGCACCCCCCGCAACTGACGCGGTAGTCGCAGCTGCCGCATTTGCCCCTGGGTATTTCTTCGCGCAGCCGAACGAAGTCGGCTCCGGTTTCCCAGATTTCCCGAAGCGATT
>Ga0209514_10003819_pt1 | contig 20990 bp, 19 predicted proteins | sample Subgrocontami58m_FD_187452 | JGI IMG/M metagenome (GOLD analysis project Ga0209514, IMG submission 187452) | Subsurface groundwater microbial communities from S. Glens Falls, New York, USA - GMW37 contaminated, 5.8 m (SPAdes) (version 3) | ecosystem: Environmental > Aquatic > Deep subsurface >...
CAAGACCCATGGCTTTCTCGGCAATAAAATTGCGGGCGCTGGTTACTAGGACCGGCATGCTTGACGAAGTGCGAATCTTCTTCAGCACCTCAAGCCCGTCCATTCCCGGCATAAAGACATCCAGCAGCACTAAATCTGGTTTTTTTACGTCAACCATTTCCAGAGCTTCGTTGCCGTTGTTTGCTGTGATTACCTCGTAGCCTGAGGCTCTGAGACTAATACAGATGAACCTCTGGATTGCTGACTCGTCATCAACGACCAGGATACACTTTTTACCTTCATTTTTTGCATTCACAAGTGCCCTTCTCTTTTTAATTAATTAAGCCCAAAGAGGTTATTAAACAACAAAAATAATAGCGACCTTATTTAGTTGCTTGCCTATTAATTGAATGTATACCTAATGGCGTTGAAAAGTCATAAAATTAGGGTTAAAAATATTACATAATTATTAAATTTTAGGCTTTGTATCAAAATAATGTAATAAATTGGCCCCGTGTGTTTAAATATTCTTAAGTGAGGGCATGTTATCTCAAAAGCTGTTTAGTATTTGTAATTTCGTGCTTGGAATTTGGGTGGGTTGGAAAGAGGGAGGGGAAATGGTGGGCCACTGTGGACTCGAACCACAGACCCCAGTCTTATCAGGACTGTGCTCTGACCGCCTGAGCTAGTGGCCCCTAAAAAACCATTAAGCACGGTCTCCCGAACCACAGACCCCTCCGGTGCTCCGTTCGGAGAGCTAAGTGGCCCACGACTTAGATTATTATAACATGTGGGAATCTGTATGCAATAACCTGGAGAAAACCGGGATAACACACAATTCAAATAATATGCTTTAATTTCATTAACACAAAATGAGTACCCCGATTATCGAACCCAAGGTTGTAACCCAGGATGAGTTAAAAGAGAACCTCAAAAGATATTTACAAAGAACTTCCCAGACATCGTGTCTCTGGTAGCTTCTCGGTAGTCATGGACATATGGCTAGTGGTGGCGGGGTTTTGATTGACAATTAACATCATTACTGCTATCATGATGCTATGGAACGCACCACAATCTCTCTCTCTGAGGAATTACTCCAACGCCTGCGAGTGATTGCTGCGGAGCGGCGTACATCCATTGCCGCTCTGGTCAGGGAGGCCCTAGAGGAGAAGGCAAGGAGCTATCGTCCACGGCCGCGAAGTTGGGGTATTGGCGCCTCGGGGTACACAGACACCGCGAGTAAAGCGGGCGACATGCTGCCGGAGCCCCGGCTATGGCGCTAGTCCTCGACACCGGGCCGCTGTATGCGACCCTCGACCGAACCGATGCCCAGTACCGGCGTTGTCTTGATCTTCTGCAGGATACTGTGGAACCGTTGGTGATCCCCGCGCCCGTGCTGATCGAAGTTGACTGGCTGGTGCACACCAGGCTTCACGCCGGAGTCTTCCTCGCCCTTCTCGACGACATCATTGCTGGCGCTTACCATGTGGAGGAACTGCACCCCGAAGACTACCGGCGCATCCGCGAACTCATTAACCGCTACGCTGACGCCGACATAGGGTTTGTGGATGCTGCAGTCCTTGCGGTTGTTGAGCGGCTCAACGAGCCGAAGCTGGCAACCCTCGACCACCGCCACTTCCAAGTTCTCCGGCCCCGCCATGTAGACGCGCTGCGGCTACTCCCGGAATAGCAGGCATGAAGAACGGAGTGAATGCGGGAAGTGGTGTGTGAAGCTCTATGGACAGTATAAGAACTTTCTGCGGCCCGATTTTGTGCCCAGCCTGAGGCAACTGTTGGCTCACCGATAACCTGGTCGTAGCTGGGGCAGCGAGGGCAGGACTTGGACCTACGACTCTTAGATGTGTCGCGCCCGCATTAAGGGACTAAAGGAATTGCTGGGCATACTTCAGCAACTAGATAACTCTGAACCATCCACCGAACTGACTTGGCTTGAATGGTTGACCATTCAGTTGGGAGAAGTCCAATATGAGCTGTCCAGAAGGCAGGCCGGAAACAGTAAACGAGCATTGATATCCACGCCCAACTTGCCAGCTAGCAGCATAGCTAGAATGTGCGATGGCACATCGTAGCTGGTAAATCACGCATCGTATAGCCCGACGCTTCCCATCCGTGTCCTGCAGCCTGTCTTTGCCATGCTTAGCCTCGAGTGCCTGGTCTACCATGAGTATCCACATACCCAACAAGGCCGTCTGGATATTTAGCGCCCAACCTTTCAAATCCTCAGCGGAAATCTGCTGTTCTCGCGTAAAGCAAACAGTCTTTCCCCCTGGTCTGTCTTCTATCGTGACATTGGTGCTGAGCATGGAAGGGACAATTGTGCCGGAGGCGATCGTTTCAACCATACTCTGAGCAATGAGGACATCGTCTTCGACAGTTTTCAACAGCTTGTGCCAATCTTTTTGAACCACTGGTTATACATTGGCTCCTTGGTGTCCGAGGGTGCTCGCCGGACTTTCACAATATTACAGCTGGTGGGCCGCTATGGACTCAAACCCCAGTCCCCCGATCCTATCAGTCCCGATAAATCAGGATAACCACCTGAAACTGCGAAATGAATGGTGATCGGTAATGTATTTTAGACACAACAAAGACGTTTGAGTCGGTTTTTAGTCTTACGGGATAGTGTTATAGGGAAATGAATGGACAAATCATACCCTTTCAAGAATTCTATTTCTTGTTTCTGTTAACAATCTGATAGGCGCAAAATAACTGGCAGGATATAAATAGTCTCCTCCAGATTCATCGATGATTCTTACTTGCCCGTGGATTTCAGCTTCTTTATCTAGTATATTTTCATAAAGCTTTCGCAATTCGAGTGAAGCTTCATAGCCCTTATTATTAACGCACAGAAGAAATTTATTTTTCACTACCTACTCCAAATACTTTTTAATCTTGATTTCTTTTCTTCCTTTGCCATGCCCCTCATACCAGTGAAGTTCTGCAATTTTTATCGCTCCGTCTGATAACCTGATTTTAGCGATTCCTTTTCGTTTTCTCCAATTTGCTTTTCCATAAATCCGGTTCAGTCTTTTTAACTCACGAATGCCCCGAGACGTAGCTATATTTTCAATCCATTGAATGTTATCCAGGATTTCGAAATCCATGTAATCATTATAACATTACTATTAAAAGCTTCTTTGGTTTAGGCTGGTTTTTAGTGTTAAACAAGATACTCTTCGACATCACGGGCATAAATTTCTATTTTGTCTCGCAAGAGAAACGCTGGGTGTACTATTTCAGCTTTGCATACGCCGGCATTATAATTATGAACATTATTGGACATAACCGGGTAACAATTATATCAGAGAGCTATTTCGAGGGTGTTGCCGGTAGATATGCCGGTAGGGGACTTGCATAACCTGAGCTTTATAACACTTACGTATGGTATATAGAACGCAGGGGCGTCACGATACATCGTGACGCCCCTGCGTGGTCAACAAAAAAACCTTAACCCCTGAATAGTGGAAGGAAAAGAGAGTTCCTATAAGCTAAGTAAAGCCCCGATTCCCCGATTGCTCGGGGTAGGTCGGGGACCGACCTAGGAGTTAGAGTCCCCTCCGTAGAGCGGACCCGGTTCTCCCTAGAAAGGAGGTGATCCAGCCGCAGCTTCCGCTACGGCTACCTTGTTACGACTTCGTCCCGATCACCAGTCCCACCCTCGGCGACTACTTCCCTTGCGGGTTAGTCCATCGACTTCAGGTGTTACCAGCTTTCATGACGTGACGGGCGGTGTGTACAAGGCCCGAGAACGTATTCACCGCAGTATGCTGACCTGCGGTTACTAGCAACTCCGACTTCATGCAGGCGGGTTTCAGCCTGCAATCCGAACTGGGGACGCTTTTGGGGATTAGCTCTTGATCGCTCCATTGCAACCCATTGTAGCGTCCATTGTAGCGTGTGTGTAGCCCAAGACGTAAGGGCCGTGCTGACTTGACGTCATCCCCGCCTTCCTCCCCGTTTTGCGAGGCAGTCTGGTTAGAAAAACACAACTAACCACGAGGGTTGCGCTCGTTACAGGACTTAACCTAACACCTCACGGCACGAGCTGACGACAGCCATGCAGCACCTGTGCTGGCTCCTGACTTTACAGGCCGTCCACCTTTCGGTATCCTACTTCCAGCATGTCAAGTCTTGGTAAGGTTTTGCGTGTTGCATCGAATTAAACCACACGCTCCGCTGCTTGTGCGGGCCCCCGTCAATTCCTTTGAGTTTTAGCCTTGCGGCCGTACTACCCAGGCGGGATACTTAAAGCGTTAGCTTCGGCACGGAGAGGGTCGATACTCCCCATACCAAGTATCCATAGTTTAGGGCGTGGATTACCCGGGTATCTAATCCGGTTCACTCCCCACGCTTTCGGGCCTCAGCGTCAGGGACAGCCCAGGAGGTCGCCTTCGCCACTGGTGTTCCTCCCGATATCTACGCATTTCACCGCTACACCGGGAATTCCACCTCCCTCTGCTGCCCTCAAGCCACTCAGTATCCAAGGACTTCTCTCAGTTAGGCCGAGAGATTTCACCCTGGACTTAAATAGCCGCCCGCGCCCTCTTTACGCCCAGTAAATCCGGATAACGCTCGCATCCTACGTATTACCGCGGCTGCTGGCACGTAGTTTGCCGATGCTTATTCACCAGGTACCGTCATTTTTTTCGTCCCTGATAAAAGGGGTTTACAACCCGAAGGCCTTCATCCCCCACGCGGCGTCGCTGCGTCAGGCTTTCGCCCATTGCGCAAGATCCCTTGCTGCTGCCTCCCGTAGGAGTCTGGGCCGTGTCTCAGTCCCAGTGTGGCTGGTCGTCCTCTCAGACCAGCTACCGATAATCGCCTTGGTGGGCCGTTACCTCACCAACTAGCTAATCGGACGCAAGCCCCTCTTCCAGCGGCCTGATTGCTCAGACCTTTAGTGATGGGCGTTTATACCCCTCACCGTATGGGGTATTAGCCTGCCTTTCGGCAAGTTATCCCCCTCTGAAAGGTAGGTCACTTACGCGTTACTCACCCGTTTGCCACTATCTCGACACCCTTGCGGGCATCAAAACCGTTCGACTTGCATGCATTAGGCACGCCGCTAGCGTTCATCCTGAGCTAGGATCAAACTCTCCAATAAAAAAGGTTTTGACTTTCCTTCCACTATTCAGTTGTTAAAGTTCTTTTTAAAGACACAATAAGCCTTGGGGGTTTCTCAACCCCTCAGGCTCGTATTAATACTACCATCCGGTGATATGGTTGTCAAGAGGTATTCAGCTTTGAATAAAACGGAAATAAATTTGTTTTTTAACTGTATCCGCCCGGTCGCTCTTATAATTTTACCAGTTTGGCAGTATAAACATATGGTAATTCCTGAATCTGTTGAAGCATGGGTTGAGTGAGCGCTTCATCGAGGCCCATTACCATAAGGGCATCGCCCCTCGGCCCGAGACGGCCAAGTTGCATTGAATGGATGTTTATGTTTGCCTTGCCGGTTATGTTGCCTACTGTGCCTATCAGTCCAGGACGGTCCTGGTGGTCGGCAAACAGGAAGTAGCCGCCCGTTGGCACAACATCTATCCAGTATTTGTTTACCCGTACAATGTGGGGTTCTCCCCGCATATTGGTACCGGAGACGGAAGTAGAACCGGTGCTGGTGTCGACGCGGACAGTAAGCAGGCTGGTATAAACTTCGGAGGTTCCACCCTTGTGCTCCACGACCTGTAATCCCCGGCGTTGCGCCACCATATTGGCATTTACCAGGTTAACCCGCTCTTCGCTGACTATTTCTAGCAAGCCGCCGAGGATGGCAGCTTTAAGAGCAGTGGTGTTATGGTTGCCAATTTCCCCATCATACTGTATGTGGATAGACTGCATCTGGCCGCCAGCGAGCTGCGAGACAAGGCGTCCCACTGCAATAGCTACTCCCAGATAGGGGCCCAGGATGGGATAAAGATCTGCCGGGATAAGTGGGGCGTTGACGGCGTACCGTGCTGGTTTTCCCTGCAGAACCGCTATTACCTGCTCTGCTGTATCTACTGCGACGCCTGTTTGAGCTTCAACTGTCGAAGCTCCCAGATGGGGGGTGAGGATTACTTTATCACTGCGTATCAAAATGTTATTCCGGGCTGGTTCTTCGGTAAAAACATCTACCGCCGCCCCGGCAACACGGCCTTCCTCCAGGGCTTTGTACAGGGCTTCTTCGTTAACCAGTCCTCCCCGGGCTACGTTGATGATGCGCACGGAGGGTTTCATTTTGGCTATTTCGCGTTCGCCGATAATATTTTTTGTCTGGGGTAATAGAGGTACATGGACGGTTATAAAATCGGATTCCTGAAATAGCTCGTCCAGGGTTACAAGCCGCACCTGAAGGCGTTGGGCGTATTCTGCGGAGATAAACGGGTCGAAACCTATTACCTTCATTTCCAGTCCGACAGCCCGCTGAGCTACGGCAGCGCCTACATTGCCCAGACCAATTATCCCTATTGTTTTATTTTTTACTTCGATGCCGGTGAATTTACTCCGTTCCCACACGCCGCCTTTAAGCAGGTTATGGGCTTGCGGGATGTGACGGCATAACGCCAGCATCATAGCTATAGTATGTTCGGCGGCGGAAATAGAATTGCCCGTCGGGGCATTTACTACTACAATTCCACGGCGGGTTGCGGCTTCGACGTCCACATTGTCCACACCCACCCCGGCCCGTCCGATAACCTGAAGTTTTTTCCCTTCGTTAATTATCTCGGCAGTAACTTTAGTCTCGCTACGCACCACCAACCCTTCATATCCACCGATAATTTTCAACAATTCAGCCGGCTGAAGTTTCAACTGGACATCTGCGCTGGCGAAGCTATTGAGGAGTTTTATACCTTCGCTGGCTATAGGGTCAGCAATTAGTACCCTGGGACGCTTTTCGGTTTTATGTTCGATATTCATTTCTATTATTTACTGACCGGATTCTGCTTTGTATAGCCGACCTTAGGCAGGCATTTTGCAAGAGCCTGTATAACGTCGTCTATTTCTTTTTCGCTTACCCAGCCTAGATGACCGATACGGAATATTTTACCTTCCAGCTTTTGTTGTCCGCCTGCAAGCTCGATACCGTATTCTGTTAACATTGTCTGGAGGAGCTTCTTAACATCTACTCCCTCAGGCGCTTTTACGGCCGTTACGGTTACAGAGGCGCATTTCTCATCCGGGAACAAGGACAGCCCCAGAGCCTTAACCCCGTCCCGCGCTTTTTTTGCTATCTTTTCATGGCGGGCGGCTATTCGGGGTAAGCCTTCGGCTACCATTAACTCCAGTGCCGCGGCCAGGCCGTAAGCAGTGCCTACTGCTGGCGTCCACGGCGTCTGGTTTTTTTCATAGAATTTCCTGGCCTCGGCCAAATCGAGGTAGCATCGAGGCATTTTTGCCTGAGCCTGGGCTTTCCAGGCGCGGGGGCTTAAGCTTACCATAGCCAGTCCGGGTGGTGACATCCAGGCTTTCTGGGAAGCGGATGCGACGACATCCAGCCCTAACTTGTCCACCGGTAAATCTACGGCGCCCATACTGCTAACAGCGTCTACCAACAGGAGCTTATCAAATTCACGGACCACAGGCGCAATTGCTGCCAGATTATTGGCTACACCGGTTGAGGTCTCATTATGCACAACCATTACTGCTTTATAACGGGGATTTTGTTTCAAAGCCTGGCGAAGGGTATCAGGGTCGGCTGGTTTACCCCATTCGAAGTTCATCATGGTTACGTCCGCTCCATAGGCGCGGGCGATGTCGCTAAATCTATCCCCGAAAAAGCCACAGGATATTGCCAGCACAGGGTCTCCAGGAGATAGGGTATTGACGACAGCGGCTTCCATTCCTCCGGTGCCGGAAGCGGTTAACAGGAAGATATCGTTTTTAGTCTGGAAAAGAGTTTGCAATCTGCCTGTTATCTGCCGTATTATTTCTCCGAATTCTTTGCCCCGGTGGTTAATCATCTGCCGGTTCATGGCCTCGATGACCTGAGGTGGAAGGGGAGTGGGACCTGGGATACGTAGTTGCATATATTATAACCTCCGCTAAGATTTCTTAATTCATTTTTGGGGTACAGATACCAGTTTAAGACGGGCAAACCGTCGCTTGCCCAACGTTATAGTCAAGGCGCTATTAACAGGAACAGGGATGGCCTCCTGGACTACGGATTTCCCATCAATTTTTAAAGCTCCCTGGGCGATGAGTCTTCTAGCCTCACTGCGGCTTTTTACAAGTCTGGTTGCCAACAAAGCCTGGGGTATATCCAGCGACAACGAGCCGGCTCCAGTGCCGCCCGGTAACGATAGAATAAATTCAGGGATGTTCTCCGGCACCTGTCTTCGCTGGAAGGTAGTTTCAAAAGCGGCTTGAGCCTCCAACGCTGCCTGGGGAGTATGGAACTGGCCTACTATTTCTCTGGCAAGTTGTTTTTTTAACTCCATTGGGTTGACGGTTTTCGATTCTAAATCCCGGCCGATTTTAGTCAGATCGTTATCAGATATATCTGTAACCAGTTCAAAGTAAGGCAGTATCAGGTGGTCGGGGATTGACATAACCTTGCCATACATCTCATCCGGCGGCTCAGTTATGCCGATATAGTTGCCCAGGCTCTTGCTCATTTTTTGTTTGCCATCGCGGCCCACCAAAAGTGGCATCAAGAATACCTGCTGAGGTCTTTGCCCCTCTATAGCCTGGAGTTCCCGTCCAACGAGGCAATTAAACTTCTGGTCTATGCCGCCGAACTCCACATCAGATTGAACTACGACCGAATCGTAAGCCTGTAATAAGGGATAGAGAAGCTCGGTTATAGCAATAGGCCGGCCGGATTGGTATCTTTTAGCAAAATCGTCCCGGGCCAGGAATTGCGCCACTGTGAATTTACTGGTTAGTCTGATTACCTGGCTGAGGTCGAACTTACCGAACCATTCGCTTTGCCAGCGCACCTCGGTTTTAGCCCTGTCCACTACCTTGAAGAACTGCTCCATATAGGTACGGGCATTGACTCGAACCTCATCGGCGGAAAGCATGGGGCGGGTAACCGATTCACCACTGGGGTCGCCTATCTGAGCGGTCCAGTCCCCAACAATAAGGACTACGGTATGGCCCATTTCTTGAAACTGCCGCAATTTTCGCAGGCCAACCACATGCCCCAGGTGAATATCTGGCCGGCTGGGATCGAATCCCTGCTTGAGCCTCAATGGTTTGCCCGATTCGGCGGATGCTTTTAACATCCGTTGAAGTTCGAGCTCACTAATTATTTCGGCCACACCCTTTTTAAGGAGTTTCCAGGTATCGCTATCAGAGGGTGTTTTAATTGACATAAAGTATCACCTGTTTCTCTAACCGATGAATATCTTCCGGGCTTTTTCTACATCCTGATTAATTTGCTTTTGAAGCTCTTGAGGGCTATCAAAACGCTTCTCTGCCCTGATTCTTTCCAATACGTCGATAGTTAAGGTCTGGTTGTATATATCTCCTGAATAATCTAACAAAAACACTTCAACTGTCCGTTCGCAGCCACCGAATGTAGGGCACTGGCCGATATTGGTTACTGACGGGTAGCTTTTATTAGATATGTAGGCCCTGGTCACATAAACGCCATCGGCCGGTATAGTTGCGTTATGATTAACCTGCATATTAGCCGTGGGAAATCCCAGAACCCGGCCCCGGCCCTTACCGGAGACGACAGGCCCTGTAAGAGTATAGGGTCTGCCCAGCATCCGGGTAACCGATGCCATAGCTCCAGTACTCAATGCTTTCCTGACCGCCGTGCTGCTCACGGCTTCATTCCCCTGGGTCAAATGGGGCACTACCAGGAGCTGGAATCCCATTTCACCGGCCAGGCGCTGCAGTGTGACTACGTCCCCCTCACGGCCTTTCCCCAGAGCGAAATCAGGGCCGACAACTAATCCGTGCAACCGGAGGCGTTTCTGGAGTAAACCTATAAAAGCCCGGGCCGAAAGTTGAGCCAGTTCCGGAGTAAACGTCAGGGCGATTACCACGTCTACCCCCAGCTCTTTTAATAATCTTACCCTCTCATCCAGGTTGGTAAGGTAGGTTATTGGCGTCCCTGCTGAAATAACCTGACGGGGGTGTTGTTTAAAAGTTATAACCCCGCTTATTGCTCCGGATTTTTGCGATTGCTCCAGCAGGTTTTTAATTAAATGGCGGTGGCCGAGGTGAACTCCATCAAAGACTCCGATGCTGAACCAGCTTTTCGTATCCGGGGTGTAAGCCTTCAGCTCATCCTCTACTGTCACATGTCCCCTTATCTAATATCCAGTTTAAAAAGATGTATGGAGGCATAGCCGCCATACATCATAAACATTATACACAATTATTCGGTGTAAGGTCACAGGTTATAGAAAAAGTACGATGCTGTTTGATACTATCATAAGGTCTGGGGAGCGTCAAGGTGTCTGTTTCCACTTTCATCTCCATAGGAAACTGACGTATCGCGAGTCGGGGACCTCCCCGTTCCCAGGGCGAACCATCGGTTCGCCTCTACGGGTTGTTACGACTCGGTCTGTCCCCATCCACTAAAAATACTGTCGTGTAATAAGCCCCTCAAGGAAGATGGAAGCAGAAAAACGCTACTTACGGAAGCTAAGCACCGGCCCTGTGGCCTGGCTGCCTGTCCCGCTGAACTGGCCGGCGGTGGTTGTGACCACCAGGTCCCGCAGGTCGGTATCCGCAGCTTGCAGTTGTTCCACCGTCAGGCTGACCGGCCCTGCTTTTCCCACCGGAGCGAACGTCAACAAAACGACGCCGCCATCCCCGGAAATACCCGAGGCGGCCACCAGTCCGATCTGTACCCTTCCGGGAGCGGATATTTTCGAGTCCACCAGGGCATTACGGGCTAGAGGACCGGCTTTGACATCCTTTAGCTCCAGGGCTTGAGGGTCGAAGCGCAATTCCAGTTGCAAACTGCCTAAATTGGATGCCCCACGCACGGTTACGGGAATATCCAGTGTCGCTGGAGCAGGTACCGGTGTGGGAGCGGGAGTAGTTGGCCGCGCCGTCGCAACAGGGGTAGGGGTGGGTGTTGGTGCAGCTGTAGGCCGGGCGGTTGCCGACGGGGTTGGCGGTGGCGGCGGCGTCGGGGGTGGTGTCTTCTGGCAGCTTGTGGATATAGCTGTCAGTACCAGGACGAGAAAACCCACCGCTATAAGAAGCTTTATTTGACCCGGACGAAACACTGGTACTACCAATCCAACGTTTTTCATCGCATCAACCTCCAAAATATACAACGATAATAATCTTCATAATAAATATCAAACCATTCAGCGAAGCTCATAAACATATTCCACCTTTGTACTTGTATTCGGGTTGAAGCTGGTTCCACCGGCTATTTCAATGTTTGCTGTGCAAGTGGCGGTGAAAGTCATTTGTTTGTTTGGCGGGCCGGGTACTTGCCACTTGAACCTTTCAGACTCGCCTACGAAGCTTGGAAGCGCCGCCGGGTCTTTGGGCAGGTCCGCAGTGACGGATATGTCGCGAGAGTTGAGAGCTGCAACGGATGCCGTCCACGAGGGACTGACTGTAAAAGTCGCGACTCCCTTGATGGACCTTGCCTTTGCTAGCTCCGACCAGTCGTTCTCAACAGTGACAACCCCCTCCCAGGTCTGCCCTGGCGTCAAGGTATCAGGCTGTGGCCACCGACATATCCACCGGGATTTATCAATATATAACGCAATGACATTGCCTCTCTGGCCTGATTGAGTAGTTGCCACGAACACAGAGCCATCCCAGGGTTCAAAGGGAGTCATACCGGGTGGCGCCAGGGATGCGTAATCGCAGACCCACTTTGCCGTATAGGGCCCTTTGGAAGTATGGCCTTCAACAGTAACCTGCGCTGTATTCCCCGTTGCTCGCGTAGCAGTCGCCTTTAAACGCGTCCCTACCTCCGGCGGAGCTGTTATCCAGTTGCATGCCCACCGCGCCTCGTAGCCAGTAGCCTGAGCTTCAAGGACAACCGAGGCTTCCTTCCCGGAAATAGAGGCAGACCTGGTCAGTTTGGGGTCCGAGACGGCTGTTTCCGGGTTACGAGACTGCTTTGTACTCACCAGCACCCACTGGCCACCAACCACTTGTTCATCATCTGAGACCCTCACGCTCAGGTTAACGCCGCTTGTCTGGCTATTCACAGCCATGATATACAGCGTTTCATTTTTCTTTACAGTTACGTTTGCAGTTTGGCCTCCATCCGAATAGAGGGGGACGAGCTTCGTTGCTACACCACCCGGTACCCGCTGGTCGTTGGGTAGGACAAAGGCATTTACTGTTACCTTGCCCTGTTCAGATATGGCGGCTGCCATCACTTTAAGGGAGCGTTCTGTTTGAGAGTCCTTTAGTCCTACAGTTATACGCCATAACTGGGCAGCGTAATCTGATGGTAATTTAAAGTCGTATAACACCGTTGAATCGGTAGAAGAAAGAGTGCTATCTTTGCTCACAGCCCCGGTGGAGGCAAGGGTCTTTCCTGTTTCTAACTCGATCTGGCTATTAGAGTCAAAAAACACCTCGGCTGCCCAACTCCGGAACAGCGTGTGCAAGTTGGGCTGACGCTGCTCATGGTATGCCTCAATACGTTGGAGCATTGTGGTGTTGACCCTTTGTGGGCAGGCGATACATGCTACATCGTCCCACATGGCCTTAAAGTCAACGCGCCTCTTCGCCATATACTCTATGAAGCGTGAGGTCACATATTCCCGCTCATTGCCTTCCCTTGGCAGGGACTGCTTAAAATAGTCTAGAGGTATTTTGGGTAAAGCATCCGGCTTGCTCAACCCAACCGACACCGGGGCATAATCGGCAGTAGCCTCAATCCACCAGTGCCCGTTTATTCCCCAAGCATCAGCAATTGGGCCTCCCATTTCAGCCATGGAGAAATAACCATTCTGGATGGCATGGAATAGCTCATGGGCCAGATCGTGGCGTAGTTCGGACATACTGGCATTTCTGAGGGGGATAAAGATTTCGCCCAATTTAACTTTGCTCCACTCGGCGGTAACAGTAGCACTATCCAGAATAACATATGTCTTGCTATTAACCAGGATTGCACCCGCGGCTGTACCTATTCCAGCGCCTATATTTTTCCCTACATCAGCCCCTGCTAGTGCTCCCCATAGGCCTGCTAAAGGACCTCCGGTGACAGTTCCCGCAACACCTCCGACGACAGCTCCTGTGCCAGCTCCGGCTAACCATCCTATAACAGCTCCAATACCCGTACTTGGTATAAAAGTAAGCCTCATGCTGTATCCGGCCTCCTGATAGGCTTTGTAATCATTCTCCAGCAATAGGCCTACTTCCTCAGCCAGAATTCTTGCGAGACCTACACGCCCTTCGACGTTAAAACTGTCATTTGGGTCATAGTAGATTTTGAAGTGCTCGGTTTCCTCTAGTCGCCAGTTTTTGACCAAAGCTACGGCTTCCCAAACTGTCAGGTGGGTTGTTGGGATAATTATCACGTTCCTTGAGGTATCCACCGCGAAGGGCGCATTTACCCATGACTTCAGACCGTCATCCCACCAGGCAACGGACATGGCCTTATCCGGGCGAATACCAGTAGGGAGTACAGAAGGGTCATAGGCGATTTCGATAATTAGAGCCTCCTTGAACTCCCGGATGTTTCCCATGGAGACATCGTAAGCTGCTAGCTGGGTGAAACCTTTAGACGGATGGGCTTGCAGATTTGGTGCGGGGCTAATAGTTACGGTCTGGCTGCTCTGCAGGGTGCCACCGGGGATAATCACGCCAACCTTGTCCTGATAAGATACCAGTTGGGGAGAGGAAGAAGGCTGCAGCACCTTAGATACCAGAGGCGGCAGCGCCGGCCCCGTCGCTGGCGCAGCCCGGGGCGTGGATACCGGTACGGGTAAAGATATGGTGGGTTGGGTTGGTTGAGAAACGGCTGGTATAGCGCCGCCCAGAGCCCCTGCCAGAATCCGCCGGGCATCCTCGGCTGTCACCTTCCCATCGCCATCCATATCCAGGTTGAGGTCTTCTGGCAACTCCCCTACCGAGATCTTGAGCGCCGCCAGCGCGTCTTTGGCTGCTATCTTTCCGTCCCCATCGTAGTCACCCTTTAGCTTGGTTGCGATACTTATCCGCCCAGCGCGCAGGGTTACTCCCAGTTTGGCGCCAGCGGTGTCTGTAGCCAGCAGGTCTCCCAGGGATAGCTGCGACTGCGCCCCCCGGGCGCCCAATGCAGTGAACTCCACATGGGCTACCGGCCCATCTCCGGTAATCCCTGCCGTTCCCTGGGCTACTATACCAAAACGGATAATACCCGCGTCACGTATGTTCGCCTGGAATAGCGTCCCTCCTGCCAGGTCTCCGCTATCCGCCTTGTTCACCTTGAGCACTGAAGAATCATATCGGAGGGAGAAGTTCAGGCTGCCCAACCTATCGGCTTTATCCAGCCGGATGGGAACTGTGGTTTTGCCGCCGGGCGATATGGTGCGTTCCTCTGCCACGAGGGAAGCGTCCGTAGCCTTCAGGTCAGGAGAAGGGGCAGGTGTGGCAGAAGGAGTGACTGCACTGCCGGGTATACCATAGATTTCAACTTCGTCTAGGTGCAAATAGTTGGTTTCGTTGAGTTGTAGCCTAACATAACGGGCCGGCGCCCCTTTCAGGTCGACAACCAGGGGTTTGCCGTCAAATCCCCCAAAGATGCTGCCATCATGGGAATAGACCCGCCGCCAGCTTGACCCATCGTTAGAAAGCAGAACTTGAATGGTACGTGCCCGTTCCGAGCAGCAATTAATCCGGTTTAGGATACGGATTTCGTTCAGGGTACTCACTGTTTGCAGGTCTACCTGCCACCACGGGTTAGGCTCTTGATTAGTATGAAAACCAAAACTACCATTCTTTACGCCGTTAACCGCACCCTGAGCGTCGTCCACTGTGGACGCTGAATAAGTGGAACTCTGGCGCGCGGGTTTGTTTAGAGCGAGATTGACGGCCGCCGTAGTGGTTGTGGGCGCAGGTGCGGTGGACGTATTGGCCCCGGCGGCGAGCCATTCGTACACCTCAATCTCGGCGATGGCGGGCTGCAAACTGCTCGGAGTGCCCCAGATTTCCGCTGTCAACCATATATATCTGGCTGAGGCCGCGCCGTTAAGGGAAAAGGTATAAGGATCGCTGGAGGTTTTGGCGCTGCCGAATAGTTCGGGGTAGGACGTGAAGACCCATGGCGAGCCGGCAGGAGCGGGGTCAGTCTCGGCCAAAACCGCCAGGAAATCATGGACGCGTTGAGGGGAGACGACAACCTTGCCAATCCTGTACTTGGCGCCCAGGTCAATCTTTATCTGTCCGTAGTTCGACCACTTTCCAGTTCCATCGTCCCGGCCGGACTGGCTGCTGGCCCAGGAAGTAGCTGGATTACCATCAACTGCATATGTGGGTTGATTTGACTGGATAACCGAACCCATTATGTTAGTCACAGTCTTGTTCAAAGCCAGATTCGTAGAACCATTGGCGCCGGATGGAGTAGGAGGGGGTGAGGCAAGCCATTCATAGACACCTATCTCTATAACGCCTACATATTGAGACCAGTTGGCATAGCCCCAGTACTTGATATATCTTGCGGAAAAAGCGCCGTCCGGTGTCACCGATACGGGTGAATTTACAGTAATACCTGGCCAGGGACTCTTATACCTTTCTGTCCATGTGGTGTTGTCATTAGATGTATTTATGGTGAACCCGTGGACCTGCGCCGGGAATATATCTATTTTACCGATGTTGTAGACGCTGCCCAGATCCAGGACGAATGAGCTGGCGTTGCTATTACCACCAAAGTTAGAATTAAAGCTGTACCAAACGCTAGCCACACTGCCGTCGTTCACATCCCCGGGGTTCCCTTTCACGGTATTGGTCAAGGGTGTGACAGGTTTGCCTTTGGCCAGATTGACCGTGCCGTAGCCCCCGGTGGCGGCTTTAACCTCGCTATTGGGCACAATAATAGGTCCAACAACAACCAATATGAGCAATAATACCAGGGATAACTTCTTCATCAGACCATCCTCCATTTATTCTGTTACATACGACAGGTTGTAGTTATTTCACTACTTTGCGCCTACATCTAAAAGCCTAAAAAATGACACGTAGCCCTGATAGGTGGCACAGGCGTCTCTTCCAATGAGCGCCAGCTAATAAAAATATCAACGTTTTCCCGTGTATGCCTGGAACTTTTCTAAAACCTCCCTTGCCCTGGACTCCTGGCCGTGGGGCACAGGTACGCGCACATCGCGTTGTTCCAGCCCGGTACGTGTCGGGGCAAAATAGGAAAAAACGAGTAGAGGAGGGGTTTCCTCGATATATTCAACCGATCCCAAATAAGCGGCTAACTGGTTCCACAGGTGAAGTTGCTTATTGAGATAGATGCCGTCTTTGCTGATATATGCCTCTCCCAGGTGTTTAATATTTTGCCGGTGGTCGTGCCAGGCGGTAAACCAGGCTACGAAGCCGATTATTGCGATAAGGGCAAGCATAACAACCAGCACCCAGATACCGCTTTCCGGATCGACGATCACGAAAACAATCCCGATTACCAGGGCAAAACCCGCTATGATGAAAAAGAGTATCCTTTTAACCGATTTCTCAGTCTGGTACTCTTTCTCAGCATATTGCAGCCATTCATCCGGTGTGTAGGTCCAATGCGCTATCAGGCCCTCGCCTGAAAGAATTCGGTCGAGTTTTCTGGCCCGGCTGCCGTATATCACCGCCACTATAATGGCTGTAATAAACATGATAAAACTGCCGAAAGCTATGGCGAAACCTGCATCGCCTATTCCGGAGGAAAACGAGAAGAAAGTGAGGAATAAAAAGACTGGAGTGAGTATCCACCAGACGACGGATGTTGTGCGTGCGGGGTTGTTTTTACTCATTTTCGCACCCCCTAATTAAATATGTAGCAAATTGACCGCAAGAATAACAATATTAATAAGAATAATAAACGAGTTTCGCTATGATTTCAACAGCCTGACACGAGATTATTAGTTGGAGGCTGGGGTAGGGGGTTGTCCGACTGAATAACCTCCCGCAGAGCCGCTATGGCCACCTCTAGCTGAGCATCATCGGGTTCTCTCGTGGTCATGGATTGGAGAGCCAGTCCCGGCGCCATGAATGGCTTCATTAACCTGTTGCCGGCTCGTGCGGCGCTAAGACGTATGAACTCGTATCCCAGGCTAGCGATAACCGGCAGGAGGACTATGCGTAGGATAATGCTGAGCCATAACGCTGGACGTCCGAAAAGGGCAAAGACAAATATGGCAACTATCACCACCGCCAGCAGGAAACTGGTGCCGCATCGGACATGGGCGGTGCTATATTCCCTTACCTTGGATACCTCCAGGGCAACACCGCCTTCGTAAGCATTCACCGCCTTATGCTCAGCTCCGTGATAGGCAAAGACTCTGCTTATCTCTTTGGAAAATCCTATTGACCACAGGTAAGCTATTAGAATTCCCAGCCGGATAAAGCCTTCGATTATGTTTACTATCAAAGCTGAAGATATGAAGCTTCCCATGAGGCGGGCTAGCAGCAATGGCGTTACAAAGAATAAAGCTACAGCGAAACCCAGGGCCAGGGTGAGGGTGCCCCACAAAGAGCCTTTACTTAGCTCCTCCTCTTTACCCAATTGAGCATTAGCTGAAAAAAAGAGGGCTTTCATCCCCAGGGCGAGTGTTTCCACCAGGATGATAACACCCCTTAGAAAGAAGAACTCGCGCAAACGGCCGGTATATATACGGGGTATGGGTTCGCAGGTAACAGATAGTCCGCCATCGGGGAGGCGTACGGCAATTGCTTGATGCTTTTGCCCCCGCATCATTACCCCTTCGATAAGGGCCTGTCCGCCGTAATGAAAGGTCTTTGCCATTTTACACCAAATAAAAAGGAGCGGAGGGTTCCGCTCCTTAATACCCCAATTAGATGGTTTACCAGTTATGACATCTTGTAGCGCTTTTTAAAGCGTTCTACCCGTCCGGCTATATCCAATACATGCTGTTTCCCGGTGTAGAAGGGATGGCATTTGCTGCATGCCTCTACCTTGGTTAGCTGTTTGGTGGAGCCAGTGGTAAAGCTATTGCCGCAGGCGCAGCTTACTTTAGCCTCCAGGAAGTATTTGGGGTGGATTTTATCTTTCATGCAGCGGGAGCAGCGTATACGCTGACCCGTCTCCTTTCCCGCGTGGCGTGTTCATATTTAACAATACCATCGATAAGTGAAAACAATGTAAAGTCCCGGCCCAGGCCGACATTAATGCCAGGTTGGATACGCGTTCCCCTCTGGCGAACCAGTATCGCCCCCGAACGGACCGTCTCTCCGGCGAATTTTTTCACACCCAGCATCTTCGGTTTGCTATCCCGGCCGTTCCGGGAACTGCCGCCCCCCTTTTTATGCGCCATCCTGAATCACCTCACCTTGATTACCGGCGCCCGCCGTTACGATATCTTTTATGGTTATTTTCGTAAATAGCTGGCGGTGCCCCATTTTTTTCCTGTACCGGGTCTTAGACTTGTATTTAAATATGATGACTTTCTTCCCCACGCCTGCACCCACAACTGTAGCTGTTACCTTAGCGCCCTCGATGAATGGCCTGCCCGAGGTGATTTTACCCTCATCCGAGATAAGGAGAACCTTATCCAGCTCTACCGGGCTGCCCTCGGCTGCGGTAATTTTGTCTACAGTTATGGTCTGGCCGGGAGAGACCTTGAATTGCCTGCCGCTGGTTTCAATTAAAGCGTAAATTTTAGACCTCCGATTGATTTTAACAGGCATCTAAGGGGCTGTCAAGGTAAGTTCGATGTAATTCGTGCTAGCTATACCCATAATAGTTTTTACCATTGAAAGGCGAATTATTAGTGATAATGATAATATATAGGCGTCACCTTTGGGCAGAGAATTAGATTTGTTTTTTAACTTATTAATGCTGCATCAGCACGTCATAAAAACGGCTGGCATTTTGCCTCTGTAACTCCGGCCCGAAGCTTTCCCGCCCCGGATTCATGGGGTAGCGGTCTAAGAATGAAATAGAGTTCATAATAGCTTCTTTGTTCATGCCCCTGTCAATAGCTTTTTTCACTGCGTCCAGCCATTCTTGGATGAAATCAGAGAATTCCTGTACATAGCTCTTGTCCCGGCAGACATCGCCGTGGCCCGGGACTATGCAATCGGCATCGAATTGCCCTATCCGTTTCAAGGATTCCAGCCACTGAAAGGGGAGGCTTTCGAAGAAGTAGGGCTGGTGATGATGGACTATGTTATCTCCGGTAAAGAGGACTTTCTCCTGGGGAACATATATAGCTGTCTGACAGGAGGTGTGTCCGGGCAGATGGTATAGCTCGAAGGTATGGTCGCCTGCATAGAGGGTAAGCTCACTGGCGAAAGTAATTTCGGGAAGACGTACCTGATAGCCCTTTACCCGGGATAACCCCTCCGGGTCTACCATCTTCATCCAGCCCAGAAATTCCTTTGCAGCGTTGGGTCTGGAAAGAGACTGTCTTATCCCTTCTTGAGCGATTAAAGTTCCAGGGAAGAAGAAGCCACCGCTGGTATGGTCAACGTGAGGCTCTGTGTTAATCAGGTAGCTTATTTTAGCGTGCTTCCCTATTTTTTGCCGCCATTGTTTTGCCTGGGTCGGTGCGCCAGGGTAGTCTATCATCACTACGCCTGCCGAAGTCACCACGAAACTGGCGTTACATCCTTTAAAACCGGTTTCTACGAATACGTTGTTAGTGATTTGTTGCATGATATACCTCCCGGGTTGCTTTTATTTTATTCTCCCGAAAATAATCGCTTTATTCCACTCGCCCTACCCAGGGCGAGGTAAGGGAGAGGGTGATAAATAAAGACTTTGTTAAAAATCCCCCTCTCTCTAAAGCTTTCTCCATAGGGGCGAGAGGTTTATAAATAATTTTCGTGCTTGGTGGTGGCCTGGTAAAGACCGTGAACGATTCCTTCGAAAATAGACTTCCGTTCGTCATTGCGGGCATAATACTTAAATTGTGTTGATAATTACCCTGTGTTTTCAAAGTAACAATACCAATGAATATATTGAATTTTGTGCTTTTTGCTCAAGCCCCGGTGACGTCGATAATCTGCCTTTAGCCGGGAATGGAACCCCTCAAGGGGATTGGTTGTTGAATAGATATTAGGGTCTTCAAGAAAATGAAACATATCTGGCAAAGCATTGTTAATGAGCACCATGGTACGTTGCAGGTCTTTGTAGGCAATCGTGGTATGAGGGAGAAAGCGGACATAGCCTTGATACGTCTGAAGCCACTCGGCATATCGTTCGATAAAAGCATCTCGTTCCCTGATATTCTTGATCCGATTGATTTGGAAGAGGAGTGCCCGCAGTTGCTTACCAGCTTCAGTTTTAGGATATGTCCTGAGCCAGCGCATCCCTTCCCGTTGGATATGATACAAACATCTCTGGAGTACCGCTCCTGGCCATACCAGCCTGATGGCTCGCGTAATAGAGCGCTCACCATCGGTAGTTATGAATCCAGGATTCAGCCCCTGGCGTTTGAGATCGTTAAACCAGGGATAGGCTTCCTGAAAGGACTCTTTCTTAACATACACGTGGGCGATAATCTTCTGATCCATACCATCCATAAGATTCAACAGGCAGCCGTCCTTGTGAAAGTAGGTTGCATCGTAAAGCATATACTGTACCCTGGAATAATCGACTTGTTCGTTAGGCGCCTGGTTAAGCCAGTAATTCTTAATGCCATTAAGTGTAAAAGCACTGTAGCCAGAAAGTTGTTGAAGCCGCCTGATGGAACAGCTCTCGGTAATCCACAGCTTGAACCAGTGTTGGCGGCGGTAGATGCGGTTATGACGCTCTTTCCAGGTAAATGTGCGCTGACACCGCAAACATTGATAGCGCTGTTTGAGTAGAGCTGTTTTTCCAAAGCGTCGAACGGAGGCGGAAGCACAATAAGGACATCTTTTTTATGCACTGTATTTACCTCAATCATTGAACCGTTTCAATGAATAACATT
>Ga0209514_10003820_pt1 | contig 20989 bp, 21 predicted proteins | sample Subgrocontami58m_FD_187452 | JGI IMG/M metagenome (GOLD analysis project Ga0209514, IMG submission 187452) | Subsurface groundwater microbial communities from S. Glens Falls, New York, USA - GMW37 contaminated, 5.8 m (SPAdes) (version 3) | ecosystem: Environmental > Aquatic > Deep subsurface >...
GAGCGGTGATGAGCTCACCCTTGCGGTCGGACACCTTGATCGTGCGCACGCCCTTCGTGGGGCGACCCTTGCGGGGGTAGTCCGCAACGGGCGTGCGCTTGCCGTAGCCGTTGCCGGTGACCACCAGCAGATCGGTCTCGTCGTCAGCGGCGGCCACCGCCAGCACGCGGTCGCCCTTGTCGAGGTTCATCGCTCGCACACCCTGGGTGTCGCGTGCCGTCGCGCGCACCTGGGACTCGGCGAAGCGCGCGGCCTGGCCGCGTGCCGACACGATCAGCAGATCGGCCTCGCCGTCGGTCAGCTGTACGCCCACCAGCTCATCCCCGTCGGTAAGGCGAATGGCGATGAGGCCGGTCTCCTTGAGCACGGTGTTGTACGCCGAGAACTCGGTCTTCTTGACCACGCCGTCGCGCGTGGCGAGCACCAGATAGCGGCCCTCGGCGTAATCGCGCGTGCTGCAGACCTGCCGAATCTCCTCGTCGGGCAGAAGCGCGAGCACATTGGCGATGTGGCGCCCGCGTGCGTCGCGCGCGGCCTGCGGGATCTCGTGCACCTTCTGGCGGTACACGCGCCCCTGGTTGGTGAAGAACAGGAGGAAGTCGTGAGTGGACGCGATGAACAGGTGATCCACCCGGTCCTCGTCCTTCAACTTCGCCCCGCGTAGACCCTTGCCCCCACGGCGCTGCGCTCGGTAGGTCGTGACCGGGAGGCGCTTGATGTAGCCACCCCCCGTGATCGAGACCACCATCTCCTCCTCGGCGATGAGGTCCTCGATGTCGATCTCGCCCTCGGCCGGCACGATCTCGGTGCGACGGTCGTCGGCGTAGCGGCCACGCACCTCGAGCAGCTCCTCGCGGATCACGCGGTAGACCCGGGCCTCGTCGCCGAGGATCGCCCGCAGCTCGGCGATCTCGGCCTGCAGCTGCGCATACTCAGCTTCGATCTTGCCGCCCTCGAGCTGGGTGAGGCGCTGCAGGCGCAGGTCCAGGATCGCCCGTGCCTGGAGCTCGCTCAGGTCAAAGGTGCTCATCAGGCCCGTGCGGGCGTCGTCGGGGTCGGCCGCGGCGCGGATGAGCGCGATGACGGCGTCGATGTCGCGCAGGGCGATGAGCAGGCCCTCGAGCACATGGGCCCGGGTCTCCGCGCGGTTCAGGCGAAACCGCGACCGGCGGGTGATGACCTCGCGCTGGTGGTCGAGGTAGTACCGGATGATGTCTCGGAGCCCCAGCGTGCGGGGCACGCCGCCCACCAGCGCGATGGCGTTCACCCCGAAGGTCGTCTGGGCCGCGGTGTGCTTGTAGATCTTGTTGAGGATGACCTTGGGGATCGCGTCGCGGCGCAGCTCGATGACCACGCGGATGCCGTCGCGACCACTCTCGTCGCGCAGGTCCGCGATCTCCTTCAGGACACCGTCGTTGGCCAGCTGGGCCATCTTGCGAAGCATCTCCGACTTGTTCACCTGGTACGGCAGCTCGGTAAACACGATGGCGTTGCGGCCGTGCTTCAGCGGCTCGTTGTGCGCTCGGCCGCGCACCACCACTCGCCCGCGCCCGGTGCGGTAGGCGTCACGGATTCCGGACATGCCCACGATCAGGCCCGCGGTGGGGAAGTCCGGACCCTTCACGTGCTGCATCAGGTCGTCCACGGTCACGTCGGGCTGATCGATCATCGCGATGCAGGCGTCGACGACCTCGCCCAGGTTGTGCGGCGGGATGTTGGTGGCCATTCCCACGGCGATACCGGACGAGCCGTTGACCAGCAGGTTGGGCACCCGCGCCGGCAGGACGGTGGGCTCGCGCCGGCGATCGTCGTAGGTGGCGATCGTGTCGACGGTGTCCTCGTCGATGTCCCGCAGCATCTCCGTGGCGAAACGCGAGAGCCGGGCTTCGGTGTACCGCATGGCGGCGGCGGAGAACTCCTGGGAGCCGAAGTTGCCCTGGCCGTCGACCGTGGGGTAGCGGCTGTTGAAGTCCTGCGCCAGGCGCACGAGGGCGTCGTAGATCGCCGAGTCGCCGTGGGGGTGGTACTCACCCATCACGGTTCCCACGATGTTGGCGCACTTCACGTACCCGCGGTCGGGCTGCAGTCCGCGATCGTGCATTGCGAACAGCACGCGGCGGTGCACGGGCTTCAGACCATCGCGCACGTCGGGGAGTGCGCGCCCCACGATCACGCTCATGGCGTAGTCGAGGTACGAGGACCGCATTTCCTCGCCGAGTTCCCTCGGCTCGATGCGGCCGTGACGATCGATGGCCATGATCAGACGTCCAGGAATCGCACGGAGCGGGCATTCCGCTCGATGAAGTCGCGCCGGGGCTCGACCTTGTCACCCATCAACATCGAGAAGAGCTCCTCCGCCGCTGCAGCATCTTCCATGGTCACCCTCTGCAGCACCCGGCGTTCGGGGTCCATCGTGGTCTCCCAGAGCTGCTCCGCATTCATCTCGCCCAGGCCCTTGAAGCGGCTGAGGGCGATGCCCTCGCGCGCAAGGTCCATGATCGCCGTGCGCAGGGTGTCGTAGCCCGGGGCCTCGCGGCGCCGCGATCCGCGCAGCACCGTGAAGGGCGGCTCGCCCATGATCTCGCGCAGCTTCGCGCGTGCGGCGCGGAACGACCTGAGCTCGGGGGTCTCGAAGAGGGCGATCGGGATGGTCACCGTTCGCGCCTCGCCGGTCTTCGACTGGATCGCCCTGGCCATCACCGTGCGGCGCTCGCGATCCACTTCGAGCGCGGTGAGCGCTGCGACCTCGCGAGAGGCCTCGGCCACCGCGATTGCCAGCTCCTCGGCGCCCGGCGGCTCGGCCTCCACGAGGCCGTGCACCTGGATGAACTCGATGACGTCGTTGCCGTAGTTCGCACGAAGCGCCGCCGACCAGCCATCGTGCTCGCGCAGGGCACGGGAGTAGCGCTGGAAGCGGGCCTTCGTGAGGGCCGACTCCTCGCCCGTCGCCGCGATCAATTGCATGTCCCCGATGTTGCGATCCAGGAGCCACTCCTCCAGGTCGTGCTCCTTCTCGATGTACTGCTCGGTACTGCCCTGCTTCACCTTGTAGAGCGGTGGCTGGGCGATGTACACGTAGCCGGCGTCCACGATCTCCGGCATGTGCCGGAAGAGGAACGTCAGGATGAGCGTGCGGATATGGGCGCCGTCCACGTCGGCGTCGGTCATGATGATCAGCTTGTGGTATCGGGCCTTGGCGAGGTTCAGGTCGATCCCGATACCCGTGCCCATCGCCGTGATCATCGCCTGGATCTCGGTGTTCGACAGCACCTTCTCAATGCGGGCCTTCTCGACGTTGATGATCTTTCCGCGAAGCGGCAGGATCGCCTGGAAGCTCGACTGGCGCGCGCGCACTGCGGAGCCGCCCGCGGAGTCGCCCTCCACCAGGAAGATCTCGGTGTTCTCGGGATCCCGGTCGGAGCAGTCCGCCAACTTGCCGGGAAGGCTCGTGGAGTCCATCACGCCCTTGCGGCGGGCGAGATCGCGGGCCTTGCGGGCGGCCAGGCGCGCCTGCTGGGCATGTCCGGCCTTCGTGCAGATGGCCTTGGCGGTCTGAGGGTTCTCCTCGAAGAACTCCGCGAGGCGCTGATTCACCATCTGCGCCGTGAAGCCCGCGAACTCGGAGTTGCCCAGCTTCGTCTTCGTCTGGCCCTCGAACTGCGGGTCGCGCAACTTGACCGAGATGATCGCCGTGAGCCCCTCGCGGGTATCCGTGCCCTCCAGGTTGTCGTCCTTCTCCTTCAACAGCCCCTTCGCGCGCGCGTAGTCGTTGATCGTGCGGGTGAGCGCGGTGCGAAACCCCGTGAGGTGCGTGCCGCCCTCGTGCGTGTTGATGTTGTTGGCGAAGGTGTGGACGGACTCGGTGAAGCCGGTCGTCCACTGCATGGCGAGCTCGACCTGCCCCTCCTTGCCCTCCTGAATGAGGGCGATCACCTCGCCATGCAGGGGCTCGCGGGTGGCATTCAGGTGCTTCACGAAGTCGGTCAGGCCGCCCTCGTAGAGGAAGCTGTCCTCGCGGCGTTCACCGCGCTCGTCGGTGATCGTGATCTCCAGGCCCCGCGTGAGGAAGGCGGTCTCACGGAACCGATTGGCGAGGGTCTCGTAGTCGAACCCCAGCTCCTCGAAGATCTCCGGGTCCGGGGTGAACATGATGCGGGTGCCGCTGGTGTCCGCATCGGCGACCTTCTCGATGGGGCCCTCCGGCGCACCCCGGTGATAGGTCTGGGTCCACATGGCACCGTCACGTCGGACCTCGGCGATGAGCGTCTCCGAGAGCGCATTCACCACGCTCACGCCCACTCCGTGGAGCCCACCGGAAACCTTGTAGCCCTCGCCGCCGAACTTTCCTCCCGCATGCAGCACGGTGAGAACCACCTCGAGGGCGCTCTTGCCATCCTGGTCGGCCATGGCCGACACCGGGATGCCGCGACCGTCGTCGGTCACCGAGCACGAGCCGTCCGGGCGCAGAACCACGTCCACCCTGGTGCAGTGGCCCGCCATGGCCTCGTCCACGGAGTTGTCCACGACCTCGTAGACCAAGTGGTGCAGACCACGGGGCCCCGTGGACCCGATGTACATACCAGGGCGCTTGCGGACGGCCTCGAGGCCCTCCAGGACGGTGATCGCCTCCGCGTCGTAGCGCGCGGCATCGGTGGCGGTATCGAACGCCGGCTCGGTCACCTGTCTCCTCGGTGTGGCCTGGTGCATCGCCCCGGATGGGAGCGCTGCGCGGACAGCTGGGCGACCCTGCTGCGGGCCTCTGGACGGGGGCGCGTGACCCCGCGCCCCGGAACCCAGGGTCGCCTCATATATTCACGATGGAATCTACCAGTCGGTGTCACGGCGCCTTCGCACCGGGGGCCCCGCCCGACCCCTGTGCGCGATCGATCGAGCGCGCCGCCGCCCGTGCGACGAGATCCCTGAGCTCCAGATCCTCGATCACCTCGGCGGCCTGTCGTCCAAGGGCCTCGGCTGCCGGCGCCGGATCGGGCACGGGACCCCGCCGGGGGGCTGTGGGCGCGGGTGTCGGCAGCGCGTGGTCGGCAACCACGAATCGCAGGCCCGCGACGGCATCGGGGTTGTCCAGAAGGGCTGCCAGCCTGCCCATCAACTCGTCGCTCTGCAGGTTCAGCTCCTGGGCCCACACGGCGTCGGCGCAGGCCACGGTGACCACGCCCACACGGGACCTTCGGATGGGGTAGGCGTGGTTCACGGTGCCCGGACCGGACGCCTCCACCCAGGCGGCGCGCACGGCCGTGAGCACAGAATCGCTGCCGTGGGCCAGGCGGCGGGTCGCGCGGCCAAGGAGGTCGCCAACCCCCACGGGGTCCCGACGCCTGCGACGTCTACGCGGCAAGGTGCCCCTCCCGTACCGCCATCACGCGCGCACCACGCTCGGCGGCCGCCGCGGCCGCGGCGGGATCGGCCGTGGTCAGGATGCACTGGCCCGTCCCCATGGCAGCGTCCAACAGATGTCCGCGTCGCGTCGGATCGAGCTCCGACAGCACGTCGTCCAGGACGAGGATCGGCAGGCCCGACCGGGCACCCAGGTGCTCGCGATGGGCCATGATCAGTGCCAGAACGGCCGTCCTCTGCTCGCCCTGGCTACCAACCCTGCGCAGGTCCGCCACCTCTGTGCGCATTCGTTGGCCCACGAACACGTCGTCGCGGTGGGGCCCCGCCAGGGTCTGCGCCGCCCGTACCTCGGTTGCGCGTGCGCTCTCCATCCGTGCGACGAGAGCCGCCTCCACATCCACGTCCGGCACCTCGCCCAGCGCGGACGGTGAGCACTCGAGCGCCAGGATTCCGTCGGAACCGCCACCCAGAGTGTCGAGCCATGACGCGAACGGGTCCTGCAGGGCCCTGATCGCCTCGCGGCGCGCCACCACGATGCGCCCGCCCGGATTCGCCAGGGCGTGCTCCCACGGCACAACCGACTCCAGGCCTGTCCTGCCCGCACGCACCGCACGCAGTGCCGCGTTTCTCTGGGACAGAGCGGCGCCGTACGCGGCGAGGTCGTCGGAGTAGCCGGGGCTCGAGGCCTCAAGCAGTCGATCCAGGTGGCGGCGGCGGGCGGCGGGCGGACCCTTCACCGCGCGAATCTCCTCGGGAAGGAACACCAGCACGCTTCCGTCCGCGCGCCAGGCCGAGAGGCTCTGCACGCCCTCGCCGTCGAGCGACAGGCGCCGGCCGGCCCGCGGCGCGTACCCGATCTCCCGGTGCGCGGCCCCCCGGGGGCCGGAGAGGTCGAGCGATATATGCAGGGCCGGGGCCCCCCGCCGAATCACCTCGGCATCGCGCGACGTCCGGCACGACACACCCATACAGGCCATCACCAGCGCCTCAACCAGAGATGTCTTTCCCGCACCATTTGGCCCGGACAACACGATTCCGCCCGGCGGAAGGTCGACGGACAGGCGCGCCCACGACCTGACGTCGGCCACGTCAAGGTGGCTGGCCGTCCATTCGGCGGCGACCGCGGGACTACCCGGGCAGGCGGATGGGCATGATGAGATAGCGGTGGTCATCGGATTCCCCCCGCAACAACCCCGGCCGAAGAGGGCTGATGAGACCGAGCCGGACCTCGTCACCCTCGACCCCCTCCACGCCCTCGCGCAGGAATTCGGCGTTGAAGCCGATCTCGAGGAGCTCCCCCGAGTAGGGGACCGGCATGGATTCGCGGCCCTCCCCCACCTGATCACTGGCCGTGGCCACCGTCAACTGGCCCTGCTCGAAGCGCAGCCGCATCGGGGAGGTGCGCTGGGCGAGCACGGAAATGCGTGTGAGGACCGCCAGGAACTCCGCCCGGTCAAGCCGTACCTCGTGGTCGAACTCCGCCGGGATCAGCTGGCGATAGTCCGGAAACTGGCCATCGATGAGGCGGGTCGTCAGACGAATGCCCCCGATACGCACGGTGGCCTGGGCGTCGCCCAGTGCGAGTTCCACCACGCCATCCTTGTGCTGTCCGGCCAGGCGTACGGCTTCCGCCACGGCCCGCGCAGGCAGGATGGCCTCACGAACGTCGGCGGGTGCATCATCCAGCGGCACGGTGCGCACAGCCAGGCGATAGCTGTCGGTCGCCGCCATGGTCAGCCCATCCGGACCGATACGCACGAGAACCCCGGTCAGCACGGGGCGCGTCTCGTCGCGTGACGCCGCCCGCACCACGCGCTCTGCGCAGGTGATGAAGCGGTCCGCCGGGATCGACAGACCGATACCCGCATCGGCGGGAAGTTCGGGGTATTCCCCGGCCTGGTGGCAGTTCAGGCTGAACGACGATCCGCCCCCGGAGATCTGAACCTGGCCCTCGTTCTGGTTGTGCACCAGCGACACCGGACCCGGGGCCATGCTTCGCACCAGATCCGCGGCGAGACGTGGCAGGACGACGGAACCGTGTTCTTCAACCCCGGCATCGTCCAGGGGGACGTGGAGGGAAACCTCCATATCCGTGGCCGCGAGTTCCACCAGGCCCTCCTCCGCACGCAGCAACACGTTGGCGAGGACGGGGATGGTCCCCTTGCTCGATGCGACACGCGATGCCATGGCAAGGCGTGTGGCGAGTTCATCACGGGGACAGGTCAGGCGCATTCGATGAGCGTACCGGCTTGGCGGATCCGCGTGCCCACGCATCTGACACGCAGTGTCATACCTCTATGACAATAAGGGGTTGAAGTAGTAGTGGTGTACGTCGTAGGGGGTGTGGAAATAGTGGAGAAGTGCTGATTTGGCCCGCTGACACTGGTATTTGGAGGGTGGTGACATCCTGTGGATAAAGGCGGGAGAGGCACCGGCTTCTCCACAGCCACTCACAGGGGGAAACACTCGGCGGAGTGGGCTGTGGAGGGGTGTGGAGAGTCTGGGTGGCGTGGACCCACCTATCCACACATTGTCAACAGGCTGTCCACACCCCTCCCGTGATGGCGGTGAGGATCGGTGCCGGGGAAAATGCCGCATCACGCGGGCATGACAGCGCCTGCCCCCCGACACCCGGGTGCGGCGACAGCCGGCGGCACCGGGTGCGCCGACTCCGTGAACGACGTGCCGACACGTGTTCCGAACGCGAACGAGGACATGGACCAGGCCTCCCGCCAGGCCACGGGTGTCACGGCTCACGGTCCGAGGGAGGCACCCGCGGTGCAGCACCCCCACGCCGGCCTGGCGTCCGCGGGACGACGACGCAGGGTCGCGCCGGTCCGAAGACGAGGGTCTCGTGTATCGCTCCCGCCGCCTGCCGCGGGGGGCGATCTCGACGGTGTGTGAGTGGATCCGTTGCGTGAGGGGTGCCACCGAGCACGAGCGTGCGGACCTCGCGTGTCCTGGTGGTCGCATCGTCAGGTCCCACTGCCCCCTGGATCACCGGCCGCGCGCGTCAGGAGCGCATCTTCGCCTCCTGGAGGCGCTCCTGCGGGGGCCTGAGGCCGATCGCTGCGACCGAGGACACCGCCCGACTCGGTTCTCGTATGCCGCAACAGCGTGCATGGTTCGGTCGGGATCCCCGCAGGACCGGCGCATGTCGGTGGTCGCGTCTCTCTAGGAGGAGAGCGAACCGCGGCCCGTGAGGGTCGCGGTGAGGGACCGCACGGCGTCATAGATGGCGCCTTCGTCGGTGATCTGGTGGGTCACCTTGTTCACGGCGTAGATCACCGTGGTGTGGTCTCGGCCACCAAAGGATCGTCCGATGGCGGGGAGGGACGAATCCGTGAGCTCGCGGCACAGGTACATGGCCACCTGGCGTGGTACGACCACGCGCTTCGTGCGTCGGTCACCCACGAGGTCCTCGAGGGATACGCCGTAGTGGCGGGCCACCGCCTCCTGCACGAGGTCCATGCGCACCACGCCATCGCCATCCGGGAAGAGGTCGGTCAGGACCTCCTGGGCCAGATCCACGGTCACCGGCCGGCCCGAGATCGACGAATGGGCCACCACCCGGATCAGCGCACCCTCCAACTGGCGCACGTTCGTGGACACACGGGCGGCGATGTAGGACAGCGCCTCGGGGTCGCGGATCTGGTAGCCGTCGGTCATCACCCGCTTGCGCAGAATCGCGATGCGCAGTTCCAGCGCGGGCGCCTGCACGTCGGTGATGAGGCCCATCTCGAACCTCGATCGCAGGCGGTCCTCCAGGGTGCTGATCGCCCGTGGTGGACGATCGCTCGAGATGACGATCTGCTTGCCGCTCTCGTGCAGGGCATTGAATGTGTGGAAGAACTCCTCCTGGGTCTGCTCACGACCCTCCAGCATCTGGATGTCGTCGATCAGGAGGATGTCGGTGCTGCGATAACGATCCTTGAATGAGCGGATACCGCCGTCGCGCAGCGCGTTGATGAACTCGTTCGTGAAGGTCTCGACCGAGACGTACCGGACCGAGAGGCCCGGGTGGTTCTCTGCGGTGAAGTGCCCGATGGCGTGCAGGAGGTGGGTCTTGCCCAGACCCACGCCCCCATAGATGAAGAGCGGGTTGTAGGCACGAGCGGGGGTCTCGGCCACGGCCAGGGCCGCCGCGTGGGCGAATCGGTTGCTGGGGCCGATCACGAAGGCGTCGAACGTGAAGCGCCCCTGCAGGCGTTGGCCGGGCCCGACTCCGCTCAAGGGCGGTGGCGTGGCGGCAACAGGAGCGGTCTGCTCGGCGGGCGGACCGCCCTGGAGCGTATTTGCGCCGGCCGACGGGAGGGCGGCCGGCGCAACGACCTCCACGGTCACGGCGATGTCGTTGCCGAGAACCTCGAAGAGCGCGTCGCGCACCAGCGAGATGTAGCGCTGCATGATCCAGCCCCGCGCGAACTCCGTCTCCACCCCGATGCGGAAGCGGCCATCGTCGAAGCCCAGGGCACGGGCGCGCTCGAACGTGAGCTTGTACGTGGCGGTGTTGAGCGTGCCGCCCAGCCTCTCGAGGACCTGCGCCCAGATCTCGGCCAGCCGGTCGGGCGACGAGTTCTGGATAAGGGGCACCGAGGCGCTCATGGGTTAGAAGAGGGTGGCGACGATTGCCGCACCTCGCTCGGTGAGGACACGTCCGCCATCGGCGAACCGGGAGACGAGGCCGCGGTGCTCGAGGAGCACCAGCTCACGCCCACAGGTGCCGAGGGGCAGGTCGAGCTCGCGGGCCATGGCCTCGGGGTGGGCGGGTGCCATCTCGAGGAGAAGCGCGAGGAGACGCCGTTGCACGTCGGAGGGCACGCTCGGGTCGCCCGCCGGCTCGGGCGCCGGGGGGCCATCCGTGGTGATCGTGACCACGCAGCCCCCGCCGAGGTTGTCCTGGATCTCCAGGGAACCGCCCGCCGCCGCCACGAGCCCCGCGGCGAGCGCCAGCCCCGACCCCGACCCGCGCACGACCGCACGAACGGACTCGTCGGCCGTGGTGTAGCCCGGCTCCATGGCGCGGCGGGGGTCAGCGACTCCGGGTCCACGGTCGGACACGCGCACCGTGCGCCCGGCGTCGAGAACCGTGATGAGCGCATCCCGGAACCCCGCGTGGACAAGATTCTCGATGATCTCGCGCAGCGCCAGGGGCGGGACGGATGAGACCTGGGCCACCCGCGAGAAGGCGGTCTCGATGATCGCCGCCGCGTGGACGTCCCGGATCTCGATGATGGCCGGTGGCTCCAGGGCAGCACGATGCACGGCCACGCGTACCACCATGGTGGGTCCGGTGGCCTCGTCGGTTGGGGTCGTGGTGTGGGGGTGAGTGCTCATCGTGGAGAGCGGCGACCCTACCAACGGGCCGACGCCCGCCGCGGGTGTTTCGGGCCCTGTGGATGAACTACGACCGTCTGAGCGGGAAAAACGCGCGTGATGTCACGAGTGCACCCATGTTGCACGAGGATCACATATCGTCTGAGCAGGAAGAACACGAGTTATCCACAGAAATCTCCACATCTGGGGATAAGGCGTGGAAAATGCCGACCGCGAGGCGTCCTCCGGGGGTCGCGCCGTCTCTGCTACTCTTCCCCGGTCGCGCCGCGGCATTGCCCGTTGGCGTCCCCGCGCCCGTGTTCAAGGAGCAGTAGGCGAGTGAAGCGGACATACCAGCCGAATACGCGTAAGCGTAAGAAGACGCACGGATTTCGCAAGCGCATGTCCACGCGCGCGGGTCAGGCGATCCTGAAGCGCCGCCGCACCAAGGGCCGCGCCCGGCTCTCGGCCTAGGTCCTGGGAGCCCCGTGCAGGACGGGGAACGGGCACCACGTGACAAGAGAAGCCGGGTCACCCGATCCGGTGACTTCGACTCGGTGTACCGCCGTGGCCGATCGGCTGCGGGGCGGCACCTGGTGGTATATGCGTTCGACCGTGGAGAGGGCGATATGGCACGACTTGGCCTGTCCGTCGGTAAGCGCGTGGGTGGTGCCGTGGAACGCAATCGCGTGAAGCGCGTGCTGCGAGAGGAATTCGCCCGAATCGCCCCGGATCTCGCACCCGGGGTGGACTACGTGGTGATCGCGCGGTCCGGGGCGCACGAGTACATCGAAGAGCGCGGCTCGCGCGCTCTCGGGGAGCGCCTGGTGGAACTGACCCAGCGTGTCGTGCCCGCGGCGGCCGCATGACGGGGTTCGCGATCATGCTCGTGCATGGCTACCAGCGCATGATCTCGCCGCTGATCTCCCGCCGCTGCCGCTTCCACCCCACATGCTCCGAGTACGCCGTGGAGTCCATCCGCATGTACGGAGCCGGCAAGGGCCTCGTCCTGGCCGGATGGCGGTTGCTGCGCTGCAACCCATGGAACGCCGGCGGCGTTGACCATCCGGCCGACCAGCACGTGTTCGGCGCGCGTTGAACCCTCTCGATCTTCTTGAGACACCGCTTCGCGGGGTCCTGGACTTCCTGCACGGGACCATTGGGTTCACGTACGGCTGGGCCATCGTCATGCTCACCGTGCTGGTGCGCCTGATCCTGCTTCCGCTCTTCGTGAAGCAGTACAAGTCGGCGCGCCGCATGCAGGAAGTGGCCCCGCAGATGAAGGCGCTGCAGCAGAAGTACAAGGGCAACAAGAAGAAGCTGCAGGAAGAGATGATGCGGTTCTACAAGGAGAACGACGTAAACCCGTTCGGCTCCTGTTTGCCGCTGGTCGCGCAGGCGCCGGTCTTCATCGCCCTCTACTACACCCTGCGCAGCACGAACTTCCAGGATCGGTCCGACCTGTCCTTCATGGGCGTGATCCCCGATATCTCGAAGCACCTGACGGAGATCGGATGGGCCGTCATCCCCCTGGTGCTGATCTACGCGGTGTCCCAGCTGATCTCGTCGGAGCTCTCCGCGACCGCCAGCATGAGCAAGAACCAGCGCTGGTTGATGCGCGTGCTGCCGCTGGGGATCGTCTTCTTCGTGTTCCAGTTCCCGGTGCCCGCCGGTCTTGTCATCTACTGGGCCACGACCAACCTGTGGACCTGTGGCCAGCAACTGGTGCTGAAGCGCCGTATCGAGGCGGAACTGGAGGCCGTGCCCGCCGGTGCGGGGGTGTCCGGCGGGCGGTCACGTGCCGACGGGGACGGCATGATCGCAGTTGTTGAGGCTGCCGCAGTGCCCGAGGAAGGCGACGTGATCGAGGCTTCGGCAGGTGCCGCAGCAGTCACGCCACGTTCCGTGCCCAGGCGTCGTAGCGGGCGTACGCAGCCGAAGCCGCCGTCGGCTGCGGCCTCTGACCAGGCCGGGAGGCCTGATGCCCACGAGGTTTCGGGCCCAGATGCGGAGCCCACGCCCCCGGCGGCGCCGGGCCAGAAGAAGGCCCGTCGGCAGCCGCAGGCCCGCAAGACCCTGCCCGGCGGGCCATCTCGCCCCGCCACCCGTAAGCCACCCAAGAGGCGCAAGTGAACGAGTCTGACGAGGGTGGTCGCGTTCTGCTGGAGATCGTGACCGCGGCGGTCGAGGGCCTCGGGGTCGATGCGACCGTCGTGATCGAGGATGGCGACGAGGGCGGGCTGATCGCTCGCATCAGCGGAGAGGACGTCGAGGCGATCATCGGCCGTGATGGGCAGGTGCTGGACGCCGTTCAGTTGCTGGCAGCCCAGGCGGTACGCCGGCTCGAGGGCGGTCAGCGGCGGGGCGTGCTGGTGGATGCGAACGGGCACCGCGCAAAGCGTGCCGACCTGTTGACCCGGCTTGCGCTCCAGGCCGCGGAAGAGGCTCTGGAGCACGGCGAGGAGATCGAACTGGAGCCAATGGGCGCCCTCGACCGCCGCACGGTTCACATGGCTCTCGCCGATCGGGAGGGCATCGAGACCCGCAGCGAGGGAGAAGAACCTCGTCGGCGGATCGTGGTGGTGCCTGCGTCAGGCGAGTAGGTGCGTCGGGCCGTCGGGCCGGGGTGTTTCACGTGAAACAGGGGCGGACGCGCGCGCTTCACGTCGTTTCGGGCCCCACCGAGCCCAATCGCGGTCGGGGTGGGGCCCCACCGCCGTGCGGGCCTTCTGACCGGACCTGTTTCACGTGAAACAGGGCCCCGCTGCGGCCCTCATCACCCGGTGCGATGCGATGGGGGTGGCAATCGAGCCCGCCGCCGCCGGAACCCTCGTGGCACTGCTCGACGCCATGTCGCTGGAGCGCCAGAATCTGTCCTCTGTCGAGGGCCTCGCACGAGAGGTTGATGTGCACCTCTCGGACTCCCTGAGCGGGTTGGTCGTGCCGGAGCTCGCGAGCGCGACAGCGCTGGCCGATCTGGGCACCGGCGGGGGTTTTCCGGGCCTGGCACTGGCCGTGGTGCTGCCAGGCGCCATGGTGACCCTTGTCGAGAGCGAGCGCCGCAAGGCCGAGTGGCTCACCCGGGCGAGCGCGGGATTCCCTAATGTCCGCATCGTGGCCGACCGGAGCGAGTCCTTTGCGCGCGCCGAGCGCGGCACCCAGCCCGTGGTGACGGCTCGGGCGCTGGGCCCCCTCCCCGTGGTGCTCGAGTTGGCGGCTCCGCTTCTCGCCCTCGACGGTGTTCTCGTGGCATGGCGCGGACGTCCCGATGCCGATGCGCTGCGGGTGGCCGCGCGCGCAGCGGATGTGCTGGGAATGGCGCATTCCGCCGAGGTGAGGGTGGACCCGATTCCCGGTGCGAGCAGGCATCTTTCGGTGTGGAGGAAGGTCGCCCCCACCCCCGAGCGGTTCCCGCGTCGGCCCGGCGTCGCCGCCCGGCGGCCCCTCGCATGATCTACGCGGTGGTCAACCAGAAGGGCGGGGTGGGCAAGACGACCACCGCGGTGAACATCGCCGCGTGCCTTGCCGAGGCGGGAAACCGGGTGCTGCTGGTTGACGCGGATCCCCAGGCGAACGCCACGAGCGGCGTGATGCGCGGTGCGCGCCCCGACGCAGGGGCCCTCACCACGGCGGATGTCCTGCTGGACGGCATGGACGTTCACCGCGCCACACTGGAGACCGCCGCGCCGGGCATGGATCTGCTGCCGTCATCCGCCGACCTGGCGGGCGCCGCCGTGGAGCTCGTGGATCGTGACGGACGGGAAGGCCTGATGGCCCGGGCCCTGGCCCCCGTGGCGGGCGACTACGCCTACGTGTTCATCGACTGCCCGCCATCGCTTGACCTGGTCACCGTGAACGCGCTCGTGGCTGCCGATCGGCTGATCGTGCCGGTGCAATGCGAGTACTACGCGCTGGAGGGCCTGACCCGCCTGATGCAGACCGTGGGTGAGGTGCGTGATCGGCTGAACCCGCGCCTGCGTGTGAGCGGTTTGCTGATGACCATGCATGACCCCCGCACACGCATCAGCGGTGAGGTGGTGGCCGAGGTGCGGCGCCACTTCCCCGATCTCGTGTTCCATACCATCATTCCGCGCAACGTGAGGGTGACCGAATCGCCATCCCATGGTGAGCCGGTGATCCAGTACGACCCGCATTGCGCGGCCGCAGATGCCTATTTCGATGTGGCCAAGGAGGTCGCGAGCCGTGGCTGAGAAGCACTCACCATCGCGCTTGGGGCGTGGCCTGTCGGCGCTTCTGGGTGATGCGCCGCTTCTGGATGCCCCCGGCGACCGCCTGCTCATCGTGCCGCTGGACCAGATTCGCCCCAACCCCGCGCAGCCGCGGCGGCGCGTCGATGACGATGCCCTGGCGGTGCTGGCGGAGTCGATCGTCACCACCGGCCTCGTGCAGCCTGTCGTGGTGCGACCCCTTCCGGAGGGTGGATACGAGCTGATCGCCGGTGAACGGCGCTGGCGCGCAGCGCGCATCGCGGGCCTGCCGGGGATTCCCGCAGTGCTGCGCGAGGCTGACGAGCGGGAGCGGCTCGAGATGGGCCTGGTGGAGAACCTGGTACGCCAGGACCTGGACCCCATCGAGACCGCCCAGGCGCTGGCCGCCCTGATCGAGGACTTCGGGCAGACCCAGACCGAGGTCGCCCGGCGCGTCGGTCGCAGCAGGTCGTCGGTGGCAAACCTGATCAGGCTGCTGGAACTGCCGGACGACGTTCAGGCCCTCCTGGTGGCGGGAACCCTGACCGAGGGCCATGGGCGCGCCATCCTGATGGCCGATGGAGCCCGCCGCCGCCGCGAGGTGGCTCGTCGTGCCGCCGCCAAGGGCCTGTCGGTACGAGCCACGGAGGACCTTGCGCGCGCAAATACCGATGGCGGCCGACCCCGCCGCGAGCGCGAGGCCCCGGACATCAGCGATGCGGCCATCGATGCATTTCACGGGGCATTCGAGGCCCCCGTGCGCGTGCGGTCGGCCGCCAGGGGTCGCGTCATCGTGGAGATCGCGTTCCCCGACGAGGCCGCGGTGCGTGTGGCGATGGACCGCTTGGGGCCGGGATGACCCGGGTCACCCGGCGGGTCGCGTGGAGTGGGCGATCCTGGACTCGAACCAGGGACCTCATCCTTATCAGGGATGCGCTCTAACCACCTGAGCTAATCGCCCGCGGCGCGGGACGTTAGCAGCCCCTCGCCGCCCGGTCGCGGCCCGCCCGTGCCCACCGTCCCCGCGGGCGAGCGGCGCTATCATCGCCGCTCCGGTCGGGGTTGGGGAGGCGGAGCGGCGTGCAGGAGATGGTCATCTACGGCGTGAGCTTCGACATGGTCGGAAAGCAGCCCATCGTGCTGCTCAAGACCGTGGAGGGAAGCCGCTTCCTGCCCATCTGGATCGGTCACGCGGAGGCCGCCGCCATCCTGATGCGGCTTCAGGGCGCGGATTCACCGCGGCCCATGACCCACGACCTGATCACCGACGTGCTCGCGGAGCTGCGCGCGGAGGTGGCTCGCGTCACGGTCACGGAGCTTCGGGACAACACATTTCATGCTCTTATCAGCCTGCGCACCGACGCCGCCGAGGTGGAGATCGACTCGCGGCCAAGCGATGCCATTGCCGTGGCCGTGCGCGCCGGCGCCCCCATCTTCGCCGCCGATGCGGTGCTCGACGAGAACGCCATTGAGTTCGAGCACGACCCGGAGGATGCGGACGAGATGGTCGAGAAGTTCAAGGAGTTCCTCGACCAGGTGACCCCGGAGGACTTCGCCGAGGGCTCCTAACGGAGTGACCGCCGACGTTCACCGGGCTCCGGCGGCGGCGAACACCTCGCCGGGTGGTGGCCCCGGTCGCGCCCATATGTCCGATAGGGGTTCTCAGTCCTGGCCCGGATCGGTTCCCCGACGCCACCGCAGCGTGCGTGGTTCGGTCGGGATCCCCACACGACCGGCACACGTGGGCGGTCACTCCACTAGGTCGGGTCGCCGCCCTTCTGGCGGATGGTCTCACGCTTGGTGAGGTCGAGCACGTGTTCGTATATCTCGGTGAGACCCTCGGACGACAGCGGGCCACGGTTCGCTCCCTGCAGGTAGCGGTGCATCCACTCCTCGCGGGAGGGGTCCACGAAGTCGATGCCGCGTGACTCCTTGAATGTGCGCAGGCGAGCCACGAGGGTGAGTCGGGCGTTCAGCGCCTGGAGGATCTTCAAGTCGTTGTCGATCACCTGATCGCGCATCTGCCGGATCAGGTGATCCTCGGCGGGCTCCTCAGGGTCATGTGCCATACCCGGCACGGTATCCCACGCCCGCGCTCCGCTGGTCCGCCACCCGCGAGGGGGCTAGCCTTCGATCCCGCATGTTTGATCTCTCGCCAATCCAGCTCATCATGGTGTTGGTCATCGCGGTTCTGGTACTGGGCCCGTCACGCCTCCCGGAGTTCAGCCGCACGGTGGGCAAGGGCATCCGTGACTTCAAGGCGGCCCTGGCCGGCGAGGACGTGGAGCCGGCGTCCGCGCCCGTCGCCGCTGCGGTGGAGCCGGTGATGACGGCCACCGCCGGTGAGCCGCAGAGCCCCGCGGCATCCGATGATGTCCTCGACGGCATCGTGGTGAGCGGCGACGCACCGCCAGCGGACAGGCCGTCGACCTCCGCTCCGCGGTAGGGAGCATGGCCCGTCTTCCCCGGCGCCTTGGCCCTCGGCGTGTGTCACCGACGGAGGAACTCAGTGTCGTCGAACACCTGACGGAACTCCGCCACCGTCTCTTCGTATCCGTTCTGGCGCTGGTGGTGGCCTTCGCGGCCCTCTACGTGTTCAACGAGCAGTTGCTGAACATTCTTCTCGACCCCCTGCCGGTCCAGTACCGAAAGCTCCTGGCGCTGTCACCCCAGGAGCCGTTCATGGTCATCCTCAAGGTGGTCTTCGGGGCATCCGTGCTCGTCGCCCTTCCCGTGCTGCTCTACCAGCTGTACGCCTTCGTCATTCCTGCTCTGGCCACGCAGACGCGCCGGGTGATGCTGGCGATCGTCGGCGGGATATCCACCCTCTTCATCGGTGGGGTGATCTTCGGGTACTTCCTGGTGTTGCCCGTGGCGCTCAACTGGCTGCTGGGCTTCGCAGGCAACGATTTCACGGTCGCCCTGCGCGCATCCGATTACTTCTCGTTCGCGCTCACCATGCTGTTCGCGGCCGGGCTGGTATTCGAGGTGCCCATCGCGATGTTGCTGCTCGCACGCCTTGGCCTGGTCACGGCCACGCAGTTTCGGCAGGGGTGGCGCGTTGCGATCGTGGCCATCGCCTTCGTGGCGGCGATCCTGCCGGGCGGCGACCCCGTGAGCATGCTGCTTCTGATGGTGCCGCAGATCGCCCTCTACATCGTGGGCATCTGGTTGGCGTCGGCCTATGGCCGCCCCGCCCCGTGGGCGCGCGACGGGCTGAAGGCCGACGCCCAGTCACCGACCCCGTAGGGCCCCAGCGCTCTCGGCGGGGTCGTCCTCGCGCAGGGAATGTCCGGTGACGACGAGGAAGAGATCCTCCAGGGTCGTTCTGCGGGCGCTGATCAGTTCCATCCGTACGCCGGTCGCCCGTGCCCTGGAGTGGAGCGCCTCGGCGTCGTCGCCATATGCGACAAGGCGGTCGCCCAGCACGGCGTATCGCCCCCCGAGCGCCGCGACCACGCGCCCGGCATCCGCGGGGTCCAGGCGCAGCTCCAGCGCCTCGCGCCCCACCTCGTGATGCACCAGGTCGAGCGGGGCGCCCTCCCGCACGATGCGCCCTCGGTCCATCACCACGAGGTGGTCGCAGAGGCGCTCGGCCTCGTCCATGTAATGGGTCGTGATCACCACCGTCGTGCCGTTCGCGCGCACGGACCGCAGGCGTTCCCACACGAGATGCCGTGCCTGCGGGTCGAGCCCGGTCGTCGGCTCGTCGAGCAGGATCATCTCGGGGTCGTTCACCAGGGCCCGTGCGATCTGCAGGCGCCTCTTCATCCCGCCCGAGAGCCGCTCGACGGTCTCATCGGCGCGGTCCGCGAGCTCCACGAACGCCAGCAGGTCGATGGCCCGTGCGGATGCAGTGCTCCGTGGGATACCGAAGTACCGTGCGTAGACGAGCATGTTCTCGAGCACCGTCAGCTCGAGGTCGAGGTTGATCTCCTGTGGCACCACGCCAAGGCGCGCCTTCAGGCCCCGCGGATCAATCCCGGGGTCACGGCCCAGCACCTCGAGCACGCCCGAGTCGCGCGCCGACAGGCAGGCCAGCATGCGCATCGTGGTGGTCTTTCCGGCACCGTTCGGTCCGAGGAATCCGAAGCACTCCCCACGCTGAACCGTGAGGTCGATTCCATCAACCGCGACACGTGGCCCGTAGGCCTTGACCAGCCCGCGCGCGACCACGGCCGCGCGCGTCATGTGCTCGGTCAGGCCCGCGCGGCCGGCAGCGGGGCCGTGGAACCGTGGATGGTCATGGCGAGACCCTCGGCCAAGCCGATGGTGGGCTCCCACCCCAGGATGCCGCGGGCTCGCGTGATGTCCGGCTGGCGCACGGCCGGATCGTCCTGAGGCAGTGCGTCGTACACGATCTCGGCGGATGACCCGGTGGCCGCGAGGACGGCTTCGGCGAGCTGGAGGATCGTGTACTCCTCGGGGTTCCCGATGTTGACGGGATCGTGCTCGTCGCTGCGGATGAGCCGGACCAGGCCCTCGATGAGGTCGGTGACGAAGCAGAAGGAGCGTGTCTGGCCGCCATCCCCGAAGACCGTGAGGGGGGCGCCCTCCGAGGCCTGGCGCAGGAACGTGGGGATGGCGCGACCATCCTTGGGCCGCATTCTGGGCCCGTACGTGTTGAAGATTCGAACGATGTGCGTGTCAACGCCCTGCTGGCGGTGATAAGCCATGGTGAGGGCCTCCGCATAACGCTTGGCCTCGTCGTACACGCCGCGCGGCCCGATGGGGTTCACGTGGCCCCAGTAGTCCTCTCGCTGCGGGTGCACCTGCGGGTCGCCGTAGACCTCGCTGGTGGATGCCAGCAGGAAGCGTGCCCGGTGACGTTTCGCCAAACCCAGGGCGTTGTGCGTTCCGTAGGAGCCCACCTTCAGCGTGTGAAGCGGCAGCCGCAGGTAATCGATGGGGCTGGCCGGCGATGCAAGGTGGAACACCTCGTCCACCGACTCACCCAGTTCCAGGTGGGCGATCATGTCGTGCTGGACGAACACGAAGTCGCCCGACCGTATGTGCTCGATGTTCTCGAGGGACCCGGTGTCGAGGTTGTCCACGCAGATGACCCTCTGGCCATCGGCCAGAAGCCGGTCGCAGAGATGGGATCCGAGGAACCCGGCTCCACCGGTGACGAGTGAGGTAGGCATGACCTGGGAGGCTACTGCACCCGCCTGCTTGACCGGACCGCCCGAGCGGCCGCGAGCACGGTGTCCGCGGAGTCCGGCGCCTGCACCACGCGAGTGCCTCCCGGGCCGCGCACCACGAACGCCGGGGTGACGGTGACGCCGGCCCTGCGCGCCTCTTGGCGGATGGCATTCAACTGTGGGTAGGCCGACCGATCCTGGGCATCGCGAAGGAATCGGGTGACGGCGAGTCCACCCACATCCGATGCGACTGCGCGAAGGGTGGTGCGGTTCACCCAATCGGACCCCAGCGGGCCCTGAGCGCGGAAGAGGGCGCTTGTCACCTGCCAGGCGCGGTCCTGGCGCGCCGCGGCAATGACCGCCACGGCGGCCTGCAGGCGCTCCTGGTCGGATCCGGTGATGAGCGGCCGTAGCGTGAGTGCCCCCATTCCCGTGGCCGCGATTCCCTGCATCAGGCCGGGTACCACCCGCTCGTGCACGGCGGCACATGTTGCGTCACCCAGGTCCACGTATTCCCGTACCTCCACGCCCCCACGCCTCCCGGCCCGCAGGCCGTCGGTCGTCACCGACCGTGGCACCGCCTGTGCGGAACCGGTGGCCGCACCCGACCCACCCGACCCCGACCGTGCGGGCCCGGTTGTCGTGGGGGCGTGGGGGCCATCGCCGGAACCCCCGGATCCTGGAGACGGGGGTAGCACCGGCATCGGTGTGGTCGTCGTGGTGCGGGGTGTGACCGGGCTCGGGCGCGTGCTCGGGTGGTCCGACCCACCGTCCAGACCGCCGCCGGAGCTGCCGCCGTCGGCAAGGGCACCGGGGGTCGCGATGAGAGCGAGGCTCAGCGCCCCCGTACCCACCCGCACGCTGATCGATCGAGGCCTCACCCCGCAACTATGACGGACATCGGCGGATTCACATGTCCGGGGCGTCGCGCCGGCGCCACCTCCGGCCGGGGAATCACCCTCGCGGCCC
>Ga0209514_10003826_pt1 | contig 20974 bp, 13 predicted proteins | sample Subgrocontami58m_FD_187452 | JGI IMG/M metagenome (GOLD analysis project Ga0209514, IMG submission 187452) | Subsurface groundwater microbial communities from S. Glens Falls, New York, USA - GMW37 contaminated, 5.8 m (SPAdes) (version 3) | ecosystem: Environmental > Aquatic > Deep subsurface >...
GCGACGCGCGGCGACACGGCCTCGACAAAGGCCGCGGTGGACGAGCTGCGGCTGCCATGGTGGGGCACCAGCAGGAAGTCGCTTTTCAGCGCGACTGCGCTTTCCAGGAGCGCCTGCTCGGCGCCGCGCTCGATGTCGCCGGTGAGGAGCATCGACCCGCCCGCCGTCGCGATGCGCAAGACGCAGCTGCGATCGTTGCGCTTCGCGGGCAGCACGCCCGGGTGCAGGAGCTCGAAACGCACGCCGTCCCACTCCCAGCCCTCGCCGGCGCGACAGCGTCTTGCGGTGCCGGCGAGCGCATGCAACGGATGCTCGCTCGGCAGCGACGAGGCGAAGGTCTCGACCGGCATGCTCTCCAGCACCGAGAGCGCGCCGCCCAGATGATCGATGTCCTCGTGGGTGATGACGATCTTGTCGAGACGCGAAATGCCGGCGGACTGCAATGCCGGGACGACCACGCGCAGCCCGCTGTCCGCGTCGGCGCCGAACGCCGGGCCCGCGTCGTACAGCAGTGTGCGCTGCGCGGTGCGCACGACGACCGCCAGGCCCTGGCCGACATCCAGGGTGGTGATCCACGCCTCGCCTGCGGCCGCGCTCCGCAAGGCGCTGGCGCACGCGACCAAGCAGCATGACGCGAATGTCCCGTTTTTCGAGCTGTTGCCGCCCGAAATCTCCGCCGCGATGCGGGCCCAGGCCAAGCCGAAGAAATTCGCGCTCGGCCAGACTCTGGCGGAGTTCAACGAGGTGGTGTCGCAGTTGATCGTGCTCGAGACCGGCGAGGTCGAGATCCTCTCCGCAACCGGCGGCCGGGCGGTCGAGGTGCTGCGCCCCGGAGACTGCGTCGGCGAAGCTTCGTTCCTCTCGGGCGATTCTGCGGCCATGGTCGCGAAGGCGCGTACGGTCGCCACCGTGCTCGTCCTCGATCGGATGGGCTTCGACATGGTGCTGCTGGAGCATCCGGCGCTCGGGATCTACCTCACTCGCCAACTGGCCCGCCAGGCCGCGCGGGACAATGCCCGGCTCTGGTCCAAATTGGCGGACGGGCTCTCCGGCCACCTGGGGATGATGGCCATGGGCGACCTCGTGCAGACCCTTCACGCCGGGCAGAAGACGGGGTTCCTGCGCATTGCCCAACCCGGGGAGCCGGGGGAGATGTACTTCGAGGACGGGGAACTGCGCCACGTGCGGGTCGGCGCCCGGACGGGGGAGATCGCGTTCTTCGAGCTCTTAGAGCGGACCGAGGGGAGCTTTTCATTCCAGGCCGGGACCCGCGATCTGCCCAAGGAGGAGCTGCGCGGGACCATGGCCCTGCTCCTGGACGGCCTGCGCCGGCTCGACGAGATTCGCCGGCGCGCCCCTGCCGCGCCCGTGGCCGGGGGATGACCGGAAGGCCGTGCCCGAAGGGGTTTGTCCCCGGGCCAAGCGAACCCGGACTCCGAGTTGGACACCATTCCCAGCGCGGCCTCCGCCGCACCCGCTGTTTCGAGGTTGAAGGCCCACTGGGCGGTTTCGTGCCTCGTTCCTCCGCGGCGCGCACCCGTTTCGCGATCGTTCCGCGTCGCCCTTGATTCATCCGCGGGCGGGGCGTAGAAGAGCGCCATGGCACATCCCTCCGCACCCGGGCCCCGCTCAGACGCACCCGGGACTCGCGCGGCCGAATCGGCGCCTCCCCCTGGCGGGACCGGGCCCCTCCCCGCCGGATCCGGAGAATCCCCGCTGCGCGGCGGTCCCATTGCCGAACGGGCCCGCGTGGTCCTCGTCGCGATCGTGCTGGGCGCCCTCTCCGCGGGGCTGGCTGCGGCGGTCGTCGGCTCGGCCACGCCCGAGCGCCAGGATTGGCTGCTCTGGGGCTTCGCGGGGATGCTGCTCGGGCTCGGGCTCGGGGCCGGAGCGAGCCACGCTTCGGGGGAGTGGATCAATCTCGGCGTCCTCGTCGCGGTGATGACCACGCTGGGCGCGCTCTCCGGCGTGGTCGAACGGTGGTTCCCGCAGGACGGCACGCTGTACCGGTGGGAGATCGCCGTCCTGATCGCGCTCGGCGCGTGCGCCGTGCGGCGGCTGGAGAACCTGCGGGAGCTCGATACCTATGTGCTCCGCCCGCGCAATCGCACCCAGGTGGCGGTGGGCTGGACGCTCCTGGAAGGGCTGGGTTGCGGCGGCGAATGCGGCCTCGGTGCACTCATCTCGCCCGGGGGGTGCTTCGTGGGCGGCGCGTTCTTGCTCGTCGCGCTGCTGGCGGGCGGCGGAGTGTATTTCGTGTACCTCTTCGGCCGGCGGCTCCTCGGAGCGACCGCGGACCTGGGCATGGAGCGGATGGTCGAGGAGTTCTTCCTCATCGGGGCGATCGGCGCCGTGATTCCAATGTTCTTCGGGCGCTTCTTCTTCGCGGGCGTGGTGATCGTCGGGCTGCTGATCCTCTTCCTCGCTTACGTCTGGCGGATCCTCTCGCCGGCGGGCCTGCTCTTGTACGGCATCGCCGGCCTCGCGGTCGGGCTCTTTCCCTGGTGGATCCACTCCCGGCTCGGCGCGGCGGCTTGGGTCGGATACGGCGCTGCGGCGGGCTTCGCGATGGCCGGGGAGGTGTGGGTCGGCGAGCTCTTGTCCGCTTGGGGCCGGGCGTTGGAGAGGGCCGGGTGGCGGGGCGCGGCCTTTCGGGTCTACTCCGCGCTCGCGCGGGGTCACGCGGGACGGGCCGAAGCCCGATCGTTCGCCCTGCGCGCCGCGACGCTGGCTCTGGAGATGGGACGCCTGTCGGCCGCGGCCGAGCTGTTTGCGCGCGCTGGAGAACACGCGGCGGCGGGCCGGGTGTGGCTGGCCGCGGCTCGCCGGAGCCCGGGTCCGCACGGAGGGGCCCCGCGTGGCCACGGGGACTCGGACGCCACGCAGCCCCGGTGCGCTCCGTAATACCCACCGGCACTATCGTCGCGAAAACGACGCTGTTGGAGTCGAGCCTCCCACGTCTCACTCGGGCGACAATGCGGGGTTGGGATTTGGGTCAGGCTATCGGGCCAAGGGGATCTTTGTCTCCGTCTCCCGATCATGTTAGACTTCCGCCAGTCTTCAAGAGCGGTCGTCTCTCCCGCGACGTGGTCGCCGACTGGGGAGCCCCACGCCGCCCATGTCTCGCCGGCACATGCTCGCCGCGGTCGCGCTCGTCGCGCTGATCGCCGCGGGCCTTGCGTGGTACCGCGTCGGGCGCGACGCCGGACGCGGTCACGAAGCCCAGCCCGTTGGCGAGGCCGGCTGGCCGCACCTGCGCGGTCCCCGCTTCGACGCCGTGTCGCGCGAGACCGGGCTGGCCGATTCCTGGCCTGCCGAGGGGCCACCCGTCCTCTGGTGCCGCGAGCTCGGCCAGGGCTACTCCGGGATCGTCGCCGTCGGCGACCGCCTGTTCACTCAGGCCCAGACCGCGGCCGGACAATGCGTGCTTTGCCTCGACGCGGACACGGGCGACGTCCTTTGGCGCCACCGGTACGATTGGCCTTGGAAACCGGACGGCGAGTACCCCGGTCCCTACGCCACCCCGACGGTCGACGCCGGCCGGGTCTTCTTCGCCGGCAGCGACGGCTCCGTGGGCTGCCTGGACGCCGTGGACGGCCGCGTGCGCTGGCGCGTGGATCTGTTGAAGGCCGAGCGTGGCGAGGCCGGGGACTTCGGATATGCCTGCACCCCGCTGGTGCTCGAGGGGAAGGTGGTCCTGCCGGTGGGCGGACCGCTGGGCGCCGTGGTCGCGCTCGACGCCCGCGATGGCTCGGTCCGGTGGCGCGCCGGCGAGGGCCCGGCCACCTACAGCTCCGTCCTCCCGTGCGCGTTGGCGGGCCGGACCCAGCTCGTGACCATCCTGCAGAACTCGATCCTCGCCTGCGACCTCGCCGACGGGAGCGTGCTGTGGAACCACGAGTTCTCCGAAGGGTACGACGAGCACTCGTGCTGGCCCCTGTATGTCGAGCCCCATCTATTCGTGGCGTCGCCGTTCGGCCGCGGGGCGCGCTTGTTTCGCCTCTCCCCGAAGCCGTCCCCCGAGCCGCCGCGGGTGTGGGACAAGGTCGCGTTCTGCAACGACGTGATGTCGAGCGTGGCGCTCGACGGGCAGGTGTACGGCTTCCATCTGAAGGAACTGCAGTCGGCGCGCCCGGACCGCGAGACCACGGGGACCTTCGCGTGCCTGGACCTGGGCACGGGGGAGCGGCGCTGGTCGACCGAGGCGGTGGGTCACGCGTCCGCCCTGGTGGCCGACGGGAAGTTGATCCTGCTGGAGGACCGCGGGACCCTGGTGCTGGCCCGTGCTACGCCGCGCGCGTACGAGGAACTGGCTCGCTCGCCGGTTCTGCCGCGCTCGCTGTGTTGGACGCAGCCGGCGCTGCACCGCGGGCGCCTCTATGTGCGCGACCAGGCCCGCGTCGCGTGCGTCTATCTGGGACGGCCGGAGTCGCTGGCGCCGGAACGGGCTGCGGCCGCGCGGCCGGCGCGTGCCGTAATGGCCGCTCTGGGCGCGGGCCCCGCCCGCCGGCACGCCCTCGACGAAGCCCTGCAGGCGCCACGACGCGCCGACGTCGTCCGCTGGTTCCTGCTGTGCCTCGCCGTGCAGGCAGCCGCGGCGGTCTTCGCCTGCGCCACCGCCGCGGTCGGGAAAAAGCCGCGACCGGACGGTGGCGGGAACCGGTTCGCGCGCCTCTTCCTCGCCGGCACGTTCCTCCTGGCCGCCGGCTTGCCGCTCGTGCCACGCGGCGGGGCGCCGGTTCCCCTCACCTGGCCCGCGGCGGTCCATGCCGCCTACGTCGCCGCCCTCGCCTGCTCCGCCGGAGCCGCAGGCCGGCGCCGCACCCGGTTCCTCGCCGCCCTCGGCTTCCTGGCCTTCTGCGCCGCCTACCAGGCCGCGTGCATCCGCCTGTCCGCCCCCGTCGGCATCGGCTTCCTCGTCGGTCTCCTGCCCGCCTGGCCCGCGGTCGCCTGGAGCCTCCGCGCCGCCGGCCCCAGCCGTCGCGCCGCGGGCTTCCTCGCGGGGTTCGCCGTCCACTTCTGGACCTCGGCGGCCTTCATCCTGTGGAAGACGGGGGCGTAGGTCCGCCGCGGCCGCTCCGGGGCGCCCGGTCGGAGGGTGGGTCGCTCAATCCTCGGTGCGCTTCACCCTCTCCTCGTCGGAATCCGGCGGGGTGGCTACCACGTTGCCGGAGAATCCGCTTCCGCTCATCGGCGCGTCTGCGCGCTCCGAGGTCAGGGTGAGCACCGCCCCCGCCGTGCAGGCGACGCGGCCGGTGATGCAGTGGTGGCCCGCCCAGGTCCCGTCCGAGTTCTGCAGCCGGGTCAGGTGGTCCTTGATGTAGCCGTTCCACTTCTTCCATTCCGCGCCGCCGCTGCGGACCAGGCTGTCGCTGAGCGCCAGGTACGAGAGGAACTCTTCGCCGCCCATCGATCCCAGCCCGCTGAGGAACTGCGTGTCCGAGAGCTTGCGGGTCACGGTCTGGCGCAGCTTCTCGACCTCCTTGGCCGCCTTCGGGTCGCGGCTCAGCGCCTCCAGCGCCTGCGCGGCCTGATAAAGCTCCACGCCTGCGCCGGCGGACGCGTCGAAGCTGCCCGCGGCGGCGTTATAGCTGTTGCGCGCGCAGCGGTCCGCCTTCTCGAGGACCGCATCGCTGACCTCGAGGCCCTTGGCCTTCGCATTGTGGAGCGCGCGCGACGCGAAGCCGCTGCCGATCACCGGGGCCCACCCCTGCCCGGCGTTGAAGCTGCCGTCGGGCTGCTGCAGCCTTTCGATCCGGGAGATCACCCGCTGCAGGGCCTTGTGGACCTTGTCGCCGGACGCGCGGTCCGGCATCCGGCCGTCCACCTCCACCAGGAGCAGGGCGCCGAGAAAGGTGTCGACGTGGGTGCCGAGCTTCCCTTCGATCTGCGTGCGCGTCTCGCGCGATTCGTCGTCGACCCGGTCGACCACGAAGTCCACCGCCTTGCGCAGGCTCTCGGCGTGGACGCCGGTCTTGAGCGTGGCCCCCGCGCGCAGTAGCGACAGGCTGACCAGCGCGGTGTTCGCGACATCGGCGCCGCCCGGCTTCAGCCGCGAGTCGCTCCCGCCGTCGGTGCCCCACCCGCCGTCGGGCGATTGGGCCGCGAGCAGCCAGGTGATCCCGCGCTGCGGAACCTTTTCCAGTTCGGTGTTGCGCCAGCGCGGGCTCGGGGAAAAGCCCCACCCAGGGGTGCGCTCCCCGGCCGCCACCGTCTGTCGGTCGTCCGCCAGTGTGTCGCCGCCGCTGGTGCCGATCGCGAAGACGGCGCAGCCCGCGATCACCACGGCCAGGTGTCCCAGGGTCCGCATGCTCGAGTCTCCTTGCCAGCGAAGTTCCGCTGGGTTGGGAAGCAAACCCGATGCCCGGTACCGCAAATTGCAACGGTCTATTCAGCACGGGGTTGCGAAATTGGCCGTGGCGGGACGATGTAAAGGAGCTGAACAAAACGCGGGGCGGGTAGGCCAGGCGAGGAGTGCCCTTGCCCTTGCCCGCTTCCCGACGAGAGAGGGCAAGGGCAAGGCACGACCACGGGATGCGACCATCGTTTAGGGCTTATGCCTGGTCACGGTGCGGGGAGTTCAGCGGGAGGCCGGGAACGTGAGGATCCCCTCCTGATGCTGGCGGATGTCGCGGACGAGGTCGGTGGCCGAGGGATAGCGCTGCTGCGGATCGTCTTCCATCAAGCGCAGGACGAAGTGCACCGTGGCGCGGTCGAAGCCCACGGAGTGCCGCCGTTTTCGTGCGATGCCGTCGAGCACCGCCTGGCGTCGCAGGTCGGGCCGCAGCGGATCGTGTACGGGCGCCTCGCCGGTGACCATGTGGTAGAGCGAAGCGCCGAGGGCGTAGAGGTCGCTGCGCACATCCAGCTTGATTTTCCCGCGCGCCTGCTCCGGGGACATATAGCCGGGCGTGCCGGCGGTGAGCCCTGCGTGCGCCCCCGAGCTCACATTGGGGTCCACCTTGTAGGCGAGGCCGAGATCGCAGAGCTTGGCGCGTCCCGTGGGAGTGACGAGGATGTTGGCCGGCTTCACGTCGCGGTGGACGATCCCCTGCTCGTGCAGGTACTGCAGCGCGGCGGCGACCTGGGCGATCAGGTCGAGTGCGACGCGGGGCTCCAGGGCTCCGTTCCACTGCTCAAGGAGCCCCTGGGCCGACTCCCCCTTGACCCACTCCATGACCAGGTGAACCAGCCCCTTGGCCTTGCCGCAGCCGAAGCCCTTGACGAGGTTGGGGTGGTCGAAGCTGCACAGCAGGCGGGCTTCGAGCAGGAACCGCTGCACGAGGGAGGGGTCGAGCGCGGCCCTGGGGGCGAGCACCTTGAGGGCCACGGTCTCGCCGGTGGGAACGTGCTGGGCCTTGAAGACGGTGCAGAAGCCGCCCGCGGCGATCTTCTCGAGGATGCGCAGGCCGGGAATGGCCTGACGCGCCGTCACTTGCTGCTTCTGCTGCTTCTTGCGCCGCAGAGTGGTGTCGCCCGGGCGGCGGCCGAACCCGAAGAGCATGGTCGTCCCCCCAACGCGGCGGCCCGCCGCGAAATCCCCAACCCCAAATCCCAAGTCCCAACGCCGCCGTGTGCAGCGCCAGAAAGAATCTCCGCTGGGCGCGAAGAACCTCACGGATAGTAGCTTGGCGCGGCTGCCGCCGCAACCGACGGAACTACGGATTATACGGATTGTCCGGATTGCACGGATTGTCCAACGGCAGAAGGTGTGATTGCTCGCAAGCACGACGCTCGCAGAATCTTGCTGCGCCGCGGAGAATCTCACGGATAGTAGAACAGGGTACGCAAACCATGAGTGCGCGGGCATGATAACATGCGGCCCGCCGCGGTCGGGAGGTCGGAATCGTTGCCGGCTCTCTGCCGAATGCCGCAACGGTCACGGTCCACGGATCGTCCCCAGGACGCTACTTCGCCCGGAACCCGTCTCCCGTGACCTCGAGCACGATCGACGCGCGATAGGCCCGCGTGCGGTCGCCGCGGCGCTTGATCTCGGTCAGCGCCCGCTCGAGCTTCCGCTCCGGGCGCCAGACCGCGACGGTCTTGCGGCGGAAGCGGATCGGGACTTCCTCCGCCTCCCCGAGGAGGGTCTCGTCGAGGAAGATCTCGATCTCACGCAGGCGCGCGCGGTCGTCCGCTTCGGCCTCGAGCTCGATGCCTCCGTCGCGGACGCGGGCGGAAAGCGCGACCAGGTCGCCCGGCGAGTAGGCGCCGTCGGTCTTGGCCCAGGCGACCGGGCGCCTGAGGCTGCGGATGCGCAGCCACGCGCGCTCGGCGGCGTAGGCCTTGCACGCGCCGAGATAGATCTCGGCCGGGGCCGGCGGGCGAGAATGACTGCGCATCCAGCGCAGGATGTCGGGATACTGCCGCCAGGCCGCGTCGTGCCCGAACATCCCCAGTTCCTGGTAGACGATCTCCCCTTTCCATGCGGTGAGCCTGGCCACGGCTTCGCGCGAGATCGGGACGCTCCGGCCGTTGAAGGCGCCCTGGACGTGCCAGATCGGAAGCGTGGCGAGGTTGCGCAGGAGCGTGGGCAGGAGGGGAGCGGTGGGGGCGCGTGCGTCCGGCGCGGCCGCGGCCCAGGCGTCGGTATAGGTCTCCGCGAGGTGCCAGCTCTGCGCTCCGCCCATGGAGCAGCCCGCAACGTAGAACCGGTCGGGGTCGACGTTGGTGCGCAGTCGGAGGAAGCGCAGCAGGGCCATCGTGTCCGCGTCGTCGGCGAGGGCCCGGCCGACGCCCTGGCCGCTGCCGTACGCGGGGCAGACCACTGCCATCCCGAGCGCGTGCGCGGGAACGTCCGTTCGCAGCGTTGCCTCGAGCCACTCTTCGGCATCGCCCCCCTGGCCGTGATGGGTCACGTACACCGGCACCGGCTTCCACGGGCCGTATCCCGGCGGGAAGGCGACGCACGCATGGTGAGTGCCGCGCGTCGGGTGGGGAAAGTCGATCCGGCCCGGTCCCGGCGGCGGGTCCAGCCAGGGGACGCGCTGGACGATGCGCAGCACGTCCTGCGGGCGGGCCTTGGCCGCGTCGGCCGCCGCGAGCAGGGTCTTCACCGCCGCGGCTTCCTCCTTGCCCTCGGCGGCGAGAAAGACCCGGGCCGCGTCCTCCAGCGCGGCCACGGACTCGGGCGCCGGCGCGATCGTTCCGTAGTGGTAGCGGACGCGGAGGAGGTGAAGCCGCCGCAGCGGGTCGTCCTCCTGCGGGTCGCGCGCGGCGGCGCAGCGCTCCGGATCCAGCGCGGAAGGCGCAGGGACCACCGCCGCCCACGCCGGGCGGCGCTCCTCGGGGACCGCGTCGCGCGCCGAGCGAAAGGCCTCGAGGAACGCGGCCACCGCGTCGAGCTTGGGCTCGAGCTCGTCCGCGAGCGCGTCGGCCGCCTTGCGCCCCGGCTCGGGGAGGTCGGAAAGCGCGCGCAGCGCCGCGTCCAGCTCGCCGCGCGCAGCGGCATCGCGCGCCGGGCGCAGCAGCTCTTCCGTGCGCAATCGCGTCCACTCCGGCTCGAGCCGCGCCGCGGCCGCGGCGGTGCGGGGTTCCGCGGCGGCGGCGTCCAGTTGCTCCCGCGCCGCGGCGAGGAAGCGCAGATCGAGCCCCAGCCGGGCGGCGTTCAAGGCGGCCTCCGGGCGGTCGCGCTCCGCGCGGCGGCGTGCCGCAAGCCACCAGCGGCGCTCTTCGGGCGCGCGCGGGGGCAGCGTCCACAGCTCGACGCCGAGCGATTCGTGAAGGAACAACGCACCGCCCGATTCGACGTAGCGCGGCTCGAGCACCAGCGACTCGTCGCGCGGCGGGCCCGGAGGCACGACCGCGCTCGCGTCGATGCGCAGCGTGCCGTCCGGCTCCGGCGTACGGGCGTGGATCACGCCCAGGAAGAGGCCGGGGGCCGGCACGGCGACCTCGGCGTGCGAGCGCAGGTCTTCGGCGTCGACCCAGAGCCCGTACGATAGCTCGGGCACGCCGCGTCCGAGGCCGAGGGTGAACTGGTCGCCGATGCCGCGGGCCAGGCGCGGGTCGTTCGGGGCGAAGCGCGGGCCGAGCGGGGAGGGGGCGCCGGTGAGGGTCTTGCCGTCCTTGGTGACGATGCGCATCAGGCGCACCTCGCGCGGGTAGAGGTCGGCTCCGAGGGGAGCGACTTCGTCGCGCAGCGGGCTTGCGAGCAGGGTGTAGACCCAGCCGTCGCCGGCGTGCGCCTCGAGCTGCTGCTGGGCGAAGCGGTGGAAGAAGCGGATCGCGGCCGCGCGGTCGGCGACCGCGGTGAGCTCGCGCAGCAGATCGGCGTCGTCGGGGCCGATCCGCTGGGCCGCCCAGCCCTGGAGCGTGGGGGAGAGGCGGAACGGCTCTGGTGGCTCCTGTGCGGTCGCTGCGGCGGCGGCAGCGAGAAGCAGTAGCGGCACGAGCAGACGCGGCGCGCGCCGCAGCGACGTTGGCAGAAACCGCGCCGGCAGAAGCGGTATATGCCAAGGCGGTGCGTGCAGACCCGGTGCGTGCCTGCGAGCGCGGCGATTCATCGCGCGCCTCGGGCGCAGGACTCTGCGTCCGGAGCATCGCGGGTCGGAGACCTGGGTCGGTTCGAACCCGGAGGACCGCAATTTCCGCGGCGTGCGACAGCAGGGCTCATTTTGCACCGATGCTGCGCAGGGTCGGCTCGGCGAGCCGCGTCGCAGCCTCGTCCTGCTCGGGGGTGCACTGGACCGTGCAGGAGAAGACGCGGCCGCCGGCGGCCAGCACGTGGACGCGCGCGAAGTGCTGGTCGCCGTCGGGGTCCTGGTAATGGAAGACCGCCAGCTTGCCCTTGCTGCGGCCGAATTTGACCTTCGCGGCCTGGGTCTCGCTGATGAGCTTGCCATGGTTGGCGGTCCAGTTCTGCTTGAGCCGGCCCGCGAAGGTCGCCAGCAGGCCATCGATCTCCGCCTCCGTGCCGTCGCCGAAGTCGGTGATCACGATCGAGACCCCCTCGGCGATGATCAGGGTCAGCGTCCGATTCTCGGTGTCGTGGTCGTCGCGCAGGGAGAAAGAGGAGTGGTAGCGGAACGCGAGCGCGTCCGTGGCGTAGTCCTGCTCCGTCTTGCGGCGCACTTGCAGGGAATGGGTGCGCGTCGGATCGGCGCTGCACTTCACGGTCACGGTCTCGCCCTCCCGCACCGTGACGGATTCCCCGTCACAGATCAGCTCGAAGCTCTGCACCGGCAGGTCTTCGGGGCCGGCCTCGCGCGTCCGCACGGCAAGGACCATGAGGCATAGGGCGGAGATGGCCAGGAGGCGCGGGTGCTTCATCTCAGTCTCCTCTCGGGTCGGGTGGGATCTTGCCGCCAACAGGATAGCGCCGGCCGGGAAGCGCCCGCAAGCGAGATTGGTCATGTGGTCTTGGGGTCCGGCGCGATTGCGGGACGCGCAACCCTGGATCGCGGCGAACGAAAACCGACACCGTCACGAGGCGAGCGCGCCGGTGCAGTGGTCCGTGGACGCGTCACCCGCGCGCGCCTGCGCCGTCGGTCGGTCACGCGTCGCCCGCCTACCGTAACTTGACTCGACGGGACAAGGACCCGCAACCATCGGTCGCCGGGCGCAGTCGGGGCGAATTGCGGGAATGGCGTCGCCGGCTCCTGCTTGCAGCAGGGATCTCCGCGGTGCCGGGGGCCCTGGCCCTCGCCTATGCTCCGCACTATTGGAGGAGGGCATATCGAGGCGAAGAGGCCCCGGCTTGGCCGCTCTCCAGGATCTGCCTGCTCCTGACCCAACCCGGCTCAGAGCGGATCCAGCACCTCGATCGCGTACCGGGCCGCGGCGCTCATCCCCGGATCCGCGTCGTCCGCGAACTGCGCGAGCTTCGCCCGGACGCCGCCGAGCGTCGGCTCCAGCCCGAGGAGCGCCTCCCGTAGGGTCGCCGCCGTCCCCACCCCCGAAGCGTCCTGCACGAATCGTGCGGCTTCGATCATCCGGCGCAGGTTGCGCGGGTCGGCCGCCACGAGCCTCGCCCAGAATTCCCTCCCGAAGTCGTTGTCGCGGCGGGTGACGTCGAGCGCGGCGAGCGCCCACTCGTCGTCCGGCGTGGCCGTGCCGTCCGCATGGCGCCGGCGCAACCAGTCCGACAGGATGACGAGCGACGGCCAGAGGAACAGTCGCGCCGAGTCCTGGGGCTGCGGCTGCGGCGTTTCCTTCCAGTAGGGATCCGACTCCGGCAGCGCATTGAGCTGCCGCATCGCGGCTTTCAGGTGGCCGTGCAGGAGATCGATCAGCTCGCCGCCGGCAAGCTCGAGCTTCGCCCGGGCTCCGTCGATCTCGCGGGCCAGGAAGGCCTCCAACTCGGCTTCGGGCACGGGGTGGGAGGGGACTTGCAGCCGATCCGCGGCGGGCTCCTCCATCCATAGCAGGAGCCGCCGGCGCAACCAGGTGAGGAAAAAGCCTCCGCCGACCCCCACCGCCCCCATGAGCAGGAGATACCCCAAGAGCTCCAGTACCTTGAACAAGGTGATTTGCATCGCATGCCTCGGGACGCGCCGTCGGCGGATCGGCAAGAAGGGAATCCGCAGAGCCCAGGCTCTGTTTGAGACCTCGGACCGAGCCCGGCGGAGCGCCCGTGTCGCCCGCCCGGCGACGGGAGATTTCAGACAGAGCCTACGGCCCGCCTCCCGACCCGTCAAGGCACATGCCGCAACATCATTGAGTCCGACGCCCCGGTTTGGTACAGCTTGCCGGATCAGCGAAACCGGTTACGCCCATTTCACGAGGAGAAATCATGAGGACGTTCGCGATCCTGTTCACCTGCGCCGCGCTCGCGGCAACCGCCCTGGCCGAGGACGGGGACAAGAAGGAAGCCCCCAAGGAGGACCTGCCCGACGGGCTCTACGCCAAATTCGAGACGGACAAGGGCGACATCGTCGCCGTCCTCGAATTCGAGAAGGTCCCCCTCGTGGTGACCAACTTCGTCGGCCTGGCCGAAGGCACGCTCAAGACCAAGAAGCCCGACGGCACCCACTTCTACGACGGCCTGGTCTTCCATCGTGTCATCGCCAATTTCATGATCCAGTGCGGCTGCCCCGAGGGTCGCGGGACCGGCGACGCCGGCTACAAGTTCCCCGACGAGTTCAACGACTCTTTGCGCCACACCGGTCCCGGCATCCTCTCCATGGCCAACGCCGGCCCGGACACCAACGGCAGCCAGTTCTTCATCACCCACAAGGAAACCTCCTGGCTCGACGGCAAGCACGCCGTCTTCGGCCATGTGGTCAAAGGCCAGGACGTCGTCAACAAGATCCAGGGCGGCGACGGGCTCAAGAAGGTCACCATCCTGCGGGTGGGCGAGAAGGCCAAGGCCTTCAAGGCCGACCAGGAGGCCTTCGATGCCCAGAAGAAGCGCGTCCTGGCCGAACGGGAAGGAAAGTAGATCCCGGGCTCGCCGGTGCGTTCCTTCCGCGCACCGGCGAGCGCATTCCCCTGGGTCGGTTCGCGCATGGTCCGCGCCGCCCCCGTCGTGCTGCGCGAGCGGTGCGACCGGCAAGCCGCTTGGGACCCGATCCCGCCATTTCGTCGCGAGCGGACGCTGCCATCGGCGTTGGGATTTGGGATTTGGGATTTCGCGTCGTCCCGGACCGTGGAATAGGAGTGGCCCCCACATGCGTCTCCCGCCCGCCCGTCGCGCCTTCGGGCTTGCGCTCGTCTGCTCCGCCGCCTTCGCGATTTCCCTCGCGGCAGCCGCCGACGAGCCGCCGAAGCCGTTCGAGCTCAAACCCGAGACCCGCAACTACGACATCCGCCACCTCAAGCTCGACCTGCGCTTCGACCTCAAGGCCGCCAAGGTCGAGGGGACCTGCTCCCTCACTCTCGCGCCCAAGGCCGACGGCTTCGCCGTCCTCTACCTCCACTCGAAGGACATCACCGTCACCGCGGTCCGGATCGAGCCGGAAGGCCAGCCGCCGCGCCCGGCCGCGCGCTTCCGCACCGGGGACGGGCTCCTGCGCGTCGACCTCGACCAACCCTACCCCAAGGACGCCCCCCTCCAGGTCCACATCGACTACGAAGCCGCCCCCAGCAAGGGACTTTACTTTTTCGCCCCGACGCAGGAGCACCCGGAGATCCCCTGGCAGGTGTGGAGCCAGGGGGAGGGGACCGACAACCGCTACTGGTATCCGTGCTACGACGAGCCGGACGACCGCTTCACCAGCGAGATCGTCGCGCGCGTGCCGGCCGGGTTCACCTTCCTCTCCAATGGGAAGTGCGTGCTGGCTCCCGCTGCGGGCGCTCCAGCCCCTTCTGCCTCCGGCCCGCCGGGGAAGGGGAGCGTGGTCGACCTCCCCAAGGAGGAAACGGTCTGGCACTACCGCTTCGATCACGAGCATGTGAACTACCTGGTGAGCGCGATCGTCGGGCGGTTCGACCGGGTCGAGGAGGCCTGGGACGGCATCCCCCTGATCGCCTTCGTTCCGCCCGGCCGCGCCCCGGAAGCCCGGCTCGCCTTCGGCCTGACCGGCGACATGATGAAGTGCTTCTCCGAATTCACCGGCGAACGCTACCCGTACGGGAGCTACACCCAGACCACGGTGTGGGACTTCATGTGGGGCGGCATGGAGAACACCACCGTCACCACGCTCAACCTGCGCGCGCTGCACGATCACCGTTCCCACCTCGATTACCAGGCCGACGGGCTGGTGGCGCACGAGCTGGCCCACATGTGGTTCGGCGACCTGCTCACCTGCGAGGACTGGAGCGAGATGTGGCTGAACGAGGGCTTCGCCAGCTACTTCACCGACCTCTGGGTGCTTTCGCACCACGGCCCCGATCGCTTCGCCGTGGGCATGCACGGGACGTTCTCGTCCGTCGCGGGCCAGTCGACCCCGGAATCGCGCAAGGACCTCAAGCCCGAAAAGGAGGGCAAGAAGCCGCTCGAGCTCCCCAAGGGGATGAACTACAACAAGGGCTCCGCGGTGCTGCACATGCTGCGCGGCGTGATGGGGGAGGAGAAATTCCGTGACGGAATCCGGCGCTACGTCGCCAAACACCGGCACTCCTGCGTGACCTCGGAGGAACTGCGCGCGAGCATGGAGGAGGCCCACGGCGGCGATCTGGCGTGGTTCTTCGACGAGTGGGTATACGGCGCGGGTTACCCGAGCTACCAGGTGTCGTTCGACTGGTCGGAGGAGCGACGCGAGGGCGTGGTGCGCGTGCGCCAGACGCAGGCCGAATCGGCCTGGTGCGGTCTGTTCAAGATGCCCGTGGACCTCGTCTTCTGGACCGGCGCGGGCAGCGACTTCAAGGCGGCGCGGCGCGAGCGCGTATGGGTTTCGGAGCGCGAGCAGTCCTTCGTCTTCCCCTGCGAGCAGCGGCCGGCGTGGTTGCGCTTCGATGAAGGCGAGAAGATCGTCAAGCGGCTCGAGTTCCCCCGTTCCGTCGACGAACTCGCCCTCCAGCTCCAATTCGACGAGGTTACCGGCCGCATCGAGGCCGCCGAGGAGCTGGGCAAGCTGGGCCCGGCCGCGGTGCCGGCGCTGCGCGACGCGCGCCGCAAGGAGACCGTGGCCGGCGTGCGCGAGGTGATCGTCGGCGCGCTGGCGCGCATCAAGGCGGATGAGAGCTGCCTCGCCGTCCTGGCCGCGCTCGACGATGTCGACTCGGAGGTGCGCACCGCCGCCGCGGACGCGCTCGGCGACTTCGCCGCGGACAAGGTGGCGGAGCGGCTCAAGCAGGCGCTCGCGCTCGACGAGAGCTATTGGGTCCGCGGCGCAGCCGCGCGCTCGCTGGGGAAGTGCAAGGCGCCCGGCGCCTTCGAGGTGCTCGAGCTCGCCCTGGCTCAACCCTCGTACCGGGAGATCATCCGCGAGGGGGCCGTCGCCGGCATGCTCGCCCTCGACGACCCGCGCGCGGTCGGGAAGATCCTCCCGCTCATGGACTACCGCTTCGAGGCGGGCGGCCAGCACCACCTCGCGCGCGCCGCGATCGACGGCCTCGCGCGCAGCGGCACCCGCGACCAGCGCGTCGCCGCCCGGCTCGAGGCGCTCCTGGCCGATCCGTACTTCCGCACCCGCGCCGCCGCGGCCCGCGGGCTGGCGCAGTTGCATGCGACCGCTTCGCTGCCCGCGCTGGTGGATCGCTGGAAAACCGAGCGCAACGAAGAGGCCAAGGGGGCGATCGAGGGGGCGATCAAGGACCTGGGCAAGGCGGAGCCCGCGCCCGACGCCGACGTCGACGGCAAGACCGCCGAGGAGCTCCTCGCGCGCGCGGACCGGCTGGAAGCGGATGCGAAGGACCTCTCGCTCGACGCCGAGCTGCGCCGCCTCGAGGCCGCGAAGCTGCGCGTGCGCGCAGCGCGGCTCGGCCCCGCGGCGCCCGGGAAGAAGCGCGAGGGCGAGGGCAAGTAGGTCGGCATCGCGCGGCGCGTCCCATCGACGTTACTTCGCCGCCCGCCCCAAGGCCTCCCGCAGGCGCACGACGTCCACGTCGACCGAGCGGGCCATGAACTCGATCAGCGACGGATTCTCCTTCACTCCGAGCGCCACGTGCTCCAGGCCGAGCGCCATCAGCCGCGCGGCCTCCGCGGCGTCGGGCGGAACCGGCGTGCCGCCGTCGAGCGTACCCGCGGCTTCCATCGAGCAGATCTGGGCGCGAAGGAAGTGCATCTCCATCACGACCTCCCGCCCCGCGGGCTCGGAGAGATAGAGCTCCCAGGTGGGGTGGTAGCCGGTGCGCATCTCCGCCACCCCTGCGAGGCAGCGATCGAGCTTGCCGCGGGCTTCGCGATACCGCTTCGCCTTGAAGGCCGCATGCGCATCGGTCCACTCGTAGAGCCAATCGTTGTCTCGGGCGCGACGCTCGAAGTAGGTATCCACCAACCACCGCTGATAAGCGTCGAAGAACTCCGCGCCCGCCAGCCGCGCCGAAATCGGACCCAGCTGATCGAGAAGCTGGGGCAGGACCTCCCGCACGTGCCGCTCGCGGAACGCTTCGCGCTCCGCGGCGGAGTACCTCACGGGGGGACTCGGGCCCTCCATCCACGGCTCCAGGAACGTCTTGGCCACCGCGCGCCCGTCGGCGAGTTCCAGCGGAAAACGGCCGAGCTCCGTCGCGCTGCGGTCCAGGAGCCAACTCAGGCGCAGCACGGTTTCGCCGTCCCGTTCGACGATCTCCATCGGAATCACGGTCCGCACTCCCGCGGGGGCGTCGGCGAAGACAAGCAGCCACGCGTCGCCGTACAGCCGCCGTTCCACCGCGGCCGTCAATGCGGTGCGCTCCAGGAAGCGCTCGACCGCGTGACGAGGGAACCAGATTCGTGTGGGGGCGCCGGTCGGCCCCGGCAGTTCGAGTCCCCAGCAGTCGAGCGTGCCATGGTCGGTGGATTCGGAGGTGTGCGTACGTCGCCATCGCAGGTGGTGCACGACTTCGGGGTCACGCCGCCAATGGACGCAGGGCCAGTGCCAGGGCGGGTCGGATCGCAAGGTGCGGGCGGCCAGGGTGAGCATTTGCGCCAGGCGGGTCGCCTCCACGTCGCGCATGTCGCCGCCGATCCGCCGGCCCACGAATCGGCGCAGCAGCGCATCGCGCGGGTACATCTCCCGGGCACGTTCGACCACCGTCTCGAAGTTCACCGCCGTGTAGTCGGCCCAGTCGACGGCGGAAAGACCGCGCAGGTCCGACGGCGGGATGTGCTCGAACTTCGGTCGTCGCGCCTCCGCCTCCCGGCGCAGCCGCGCACGCGCCTGGCGCTCCTTGCCTCGGCGCCGGTCTCGTTCGAGCTTGCGTTGACGACGGTCCATACGTACGCGGCCTCGCACGACGAGGGCGATGACATCCGGTTCAATCGTGTGCGTCTCGGTCACCACCTCGCGGTGGGACTCGTAGTAATATTCCACATGTCGCTCGTACACGGTCACGACCTCGTGCCACGGTCGGCGGCTCTGGCGCGAAAAGTCGTAGGCGATCAACAGGTCGCCCGGGGTCCAGCCCCGGCCGAAGTAGAATTCGACGCGCGATGCCGGCCAGGAGCAGTAGGTTGCCACCATCTGAACGGTCGCGGGCTCGTAGTAGTATACCGTGGGCTGTTGCCACACCACGATCGTCACCGGCGGGGAGGCCGGCGCGGTCGCGGCCGGGGCGGGTTGTAGGCCTGAAAGTCCGCGCACCCACCCAGTCCGAGGACGACGGACAGAGCCGCAAGGTTCGAGCGCAGGTGTGGCTTCATGTGTGCTCCTGACGAGAAGGCGGCCGACGGAGAACCGCGCGGCGTCGGGCGACGACGCGACCGTTCGCGCACGGCAGAACCAAATCCCGTTGCCGGAGCGGCGTGCCGAAGAATCGCGCATTCGCATTTGCCGCTCATTGCGATCGACACGGCCAGGCCGCGGGAGGATTCTCCATCGAGTGACGGACGCCGCGAATGACCAAGGTGCCGCCCGGGCCGCGGGCTACGGGTGGGGAATGAGGCCGGTGGAAGGAACCAGACATGGCAGTGCTTTCAGCCTCCCAGGGAGATCGGCAAGGGGCGAGGGTGCGCTCCGGCCGCCTTTTCGGGGTCCGTCGTCACCTTGCGCTGCGCGTGCTCGCGGGCGCGCTCGGGTTTGCCGCGGGCACACGGTCCGCAGGGGCGGAGGACGGGCCCGCGCCGGCCTTTCAGCTCGGAGCCTGGGTCGGCGCCGATCCGTTCGCGTGGAACGATCTTCACGGGATGGGGGACGACAGCGCCGCCACGATCGACGCGATCTGCGCCGACCTTGCCGCGGCGGGGTGCAATTCGGTCTGGGTGGCGGGCTTCTCGCCGTTCTTCGCGGAACGGCCGCTGATCGGCGTCTGGCTCGATGCTGCGGAACGGCACGGCCTGCGGGCGGTGATCGAGGGCTCCGGCACCCCGTTCGCGATCCCCAAGGACGACCCGGCGATGGCCGCGATCGAGTGGGAGTACGGGACGGGGATGCGGACGCTCGACGGCCGGCCGACGGCATCCCATCGCGGCCTGGTCGCGGTGGGGCGAGAGCTGAAGCCGGCCCTGGCGCTCCTCGGCCGCATGAGGCCCGAGGGCGAGGCGATCGAGGTCGACGAAGTTCTCGGCCGGCTCTTTCGCGACCCCGAGGAGGGCGCGGACTACGTCGTTCTGGTCAACCGCGACCTGAAGCAGGCGCGACGCGTGCCGCAGGAGTTGCAGCGTAAGCTCGAGATGGTGTGCGACGAGTCGCTCGAGCCGGGGGATGGGCGGCTGATCCGGCGTCGGTAGCCTCTGCGGACCGCTGAGGGGCTTCTCGCCGTGCCGCACGACCCGGATCGCGGAGTACGCGAAGTTGGTGCGGGAGGTAGTGTAGCGTGCCATAGCCCCGAAGAAGAAGGGAGTTTTTGCGCCCTGGCGGGGACTGCGCTATGATCGGCCCTGGCGATGGCCCGATCCCCGGTATGCCGCGTCCCGCGGACGGGGACGCTTCGGGCGGAGCGTACCGCGTAGGTAGGAGGGAACCCGTCATGTCGCGATTTCTCGCCGCACTGATGCTGGCGCTCGCCGCGTCACCCGCGGCGGCGGACCTGGTCTCCACCACGGACGGCTTCGTGCTCGAGGGGAAGATCCTGGAGGAAAACGACCAGTTCGTCCTCCTCGAGGTGACCCGCGTCCACGGAGGAGAAAAGGTCAAGACCCGGATCGAGCGCGCACGCGTGGTGAAGCTGCTGCGATCGATGGACGCCGAAGCCAACTACCAGGAGCGCCGCAAACTCGCCCCGGCCGGGGACTGGCAGGCGAACTTCGCGCTCGGGACCTGGTGCGCGGAACAAGGGCTGCGCGCCCGCGCCGTCGAGCACCTGGTCCCGATCTTCGGCCTGGAGTTCGCGAAGGCGGAGGCCGAACAGGCGCGCTCGATCGTACTCCGTCTCGGCTATCGGAAGTACCCCGACTCGGGATGGCTGCCCGAGGAGGAATTCTGGCAGTCCCGCGGCTTCGTCATCTTTCGCGAGGCATGGATGACCCAGGAGTCGGCCCAGGCCACCGAGGCCTACGAAGCCGCCTGGGGCGCGTGGGAGGAGGCTTCGATCGAAAACCAGCGGAAGAGCCTCCAGTCGCTCGCCGAGGTCCCCGAGAAAGACGAGGAGAAGCTCGCCGAGCTCGTCGGCGCGTGGGAACTGATCGTGGCCGAGGATCGCAAGAAGGCGCTGACCTGCGACCAGAGCGCTCTGCAGACCCTGCGGGCCCTGCGCCGCGCCGGCGCGCTGACCGGCTCGATGGAGGACCTGGGCGAGGTCGAGCTCCAGGCGAACGGCGCCGTGGTCGGGCCCGGCGGCCGGGTGCTCATCGAGGCCTCCCTGGTGGACCGCGCACTCCTGATGGAGTTCAACGCCCTCGCGGCGAACTGGGCGAAGGCGGAAGCCGCGCGCGAGGAGTTGGCGGAGGCGGCGCGGGCGACCGTGTCGGAGATCCTCGCGCTCGCCGGGCATGGCGAGGAAGAGGAAGCGCCCGCCGGACCCGACGACGAAAAGGTCGCCGAACTCGAACGCCGGCTCGCCGAAGCGGATGCCAAGCTCGAGGCCGCCAGGACGGCCATGAAGGAAAAGCTGCGCGCCGACGGGCTGCCCAAGTGATCCGGACCAGCGCACCTGAGCCCGGTAATGCCGGCCGAGCTGGATCGCGGGGTACTCGAGGTCCCGTGACTCTTCGCCTTGGGGCGCTCGGGTGGATGGCGCTCATGGCCTTGGCTCCAGGCGCATGGGGCGAGCCGCGCTTCCCCGATTGGGCCTATCATGCGCGCCTCGCCGATCTGGTGTTGGATCCCTCGGTGCCGGACGGGGAACTCGACGAGCTTCCCGAGGAGTGGGCCGGGCAGGGGTACACGGCGGTCCTCGTCCATTTCGACGCCGAGAACGGCCACGACAGCCTGATCGACGAACGCGGATTCGCGGAGTACGCCCGCCGGCTCGGACGCCTGGACGACGCCTGCAGGAAGCGCGGCATCCGTACCGTGTGGTACGTGAACGGCGCCGAGGTGATGACCCCGAAGGCCGCACAGGACCCCCGGCG
>Ga0209514_10003829_pt1 | contig 20967 bp, 17 predicted proteins | sample Subgrocontami58m_FD_187452 | JGI IMG/M metagenome (GOLD analysis project Ga0209514, IMG submission 187452) | Subsurface groundwater microbial communities from S. Glens Falls, New York, USA - GMW37 contaminated, 5.8 m (SPAdes) (version 3) | ecosystem: Environmental > Aquatic > Deep subsurface >...
AAGCTGCAGGACCGGGGTCGGCGCCCGCGCTTTTCGGACCGACCTTGAGCGCGCCCGCGTCGTCCATCCACGCGATGCTGCCGCCGCCGGCGCCGATCACGTGGATGTCTATCATCGGCGTCTTGACCGGATAATCGGCGATCAACCGGTTCGAGCTGAACAGCGGCTTGCCGCGATAGACGAGCGAAACGTCGGTGCTGGTGCCGCCGACATCAAACGTGACGAGGTTCGCGAAACCGGCGACGCGGCCGATTTCAGCCGCGCCGACCACGCCGGCCGCGGGCCCCGACAGGCAGGTGCGCACCGGAAACGCGCGCACGGCGCGCATCGACATCAGCCCGCCGTTCGAATGGATCGTGAACGGTTCGACCGCGATGCCGAGATGCTTGACGCGGGTAAGGAAGCTTTCGAGATAAGTCTCCATGCGCGGGCCGACCGCGGCGTTGAGCAGTGTCGTCGACCAGCGTTCGTATTCGCGGAATTCGGGCAGCACTTCGCTCGACACGCTCACATATGCGTCAGGCATCAGGCGTTCGACGACGCGACGCGCCGCCTGTTCGTGCAACGGATTGCGGTAAGAGTGCAGAAAACACACGGCGACCGATTGGATGCCCGCGCGACTGAGTTTCATGGCCGCGGCCTCCACTTCGCGCTCGTCGAGCGCATCCAGCACGTCGCCGTGTGAACTCATGCGTTCGCCGATTTCGATCCGGTGTTCGCGCGCCGCGAGCGGCGGTGGCTTGGTGACGCCGTAGTCGAACAGATGCGGACGCACCTGGCGGCCGATTTCGATCACGTCGCGAAAACCGCGGGTGGTGAGCATGCCAGTCACCGCGCCGCGCCGTTCGATCACGAGATTGGTCGCGACCGTCGTGCCGTGCCCGAGGTGGCCGACTTCGCTCGCCACGATATTATGCATCCCGAGCAACTCGGCAATGCCCTGTTCAATCGCCTGCGAGGGATCGCGCGGGGTGGAAGCCACCTTGTGGAAACTGACCGTGCCGTCTTCCTCGCGCAGCAGCGTGAAATCCGTGAACGTGCCGCCGACGTCGATTCCGATTCGATATGCCAAAGGCTTACGCTCACAAATAACGAAGTATCCCGTCGAGGCTTTTTGCCGTGTCGAGCCCGTATACCAGCGGGATGAACTCGGCTGCCTTGGCTTCGCTCCAACCCGCGAGTCCCGTCAGGCGCCGGAACTTTTCAGCCAGCATCGCCCGGTCCATCGGAGTCTCCGGCTCGCCCAGCGGGTAGTCCACCCGATGCGAAAACCGTTTGCCATTGGTGAGTTCCATCTCTACTACCGACGACCACTGGTCGGGAAAATTGCGGTCCAGATCGGCGTCCGGAATGACCTCGATCTTTTTCATGATGTCGCGGATTGCAGCGGAATCGCGGTACTGAAGCGGAACTTTCTTATCAAGAAGGTTCCACAGCCCCTGACGTCCGTGCAGCATCGCAACCGCGATATTGAAGTGCGCGGAAAAGCGGGTTCCCTGGAGACCCTTGTTGCCATCCCATGGAACCGGGTCGTTCACCAGAGCCGCGCCGGTACTCAAAATTCTTGCCTTGACTTGTCTGACATCGCACGGCGAAAAGCGCGCCTCTTGCTGCAACGCGAGCACGGCGTCGATGCTCGCATGGATGTAACGGCAGGCCGAGTACGGTTTATGCGCGACCTCCAATGTCTTCCATTGAGTGCCCAGCCCGGCGGTCAGCAGTTCCGGACGATTATTGCCTCCGTAAAGAACCAGGAAACCGTGCCGGTTTTCCAGCACATCCGTGGGACCCGTGAATCCCTCGGCCGCCAGCATCGCCGCGATGACTCCGGATTTCGCGGCATGCCCGCAGTTAAAGTCCTTGGTCATCGCGCGTTCGGTCAGATGCGCAAAATTTCCCGACGCCTGCGCGCCCGCGGTGCCCAGCGCCCACGCCATGGCCGTTGGATCCAGATTGAGCAGACGCCCGGCGATCGCGGCCGCGCCGAACGACATGATCGACCCGCTCGTATGCCATCCGCGGCGATAATGATCCGGCATAACGGCCTCGCCAATGCGTAGCGCCACTTCGTACCCGGCAATGGCGGCGACCAGAATGTCGGCACCCGACGCTCCCTGCTTCTCGCCGACCGCCAATGCGGCAGCCCATACGCTGTCCCCCGGGTGCGACATGGTGCCGCGGTGCGTATCGTCCAGTTCCGCCATGTGGCCCATCGTGCCGTTGACCAAAGCGGCCCACGGGGCCGCGACCGACAGTCCGGTGCCCAGTATCCGGGATTCAGTCGGACCGCCGACTGCTTTGGCGAATCGAATGAGCTTCTGCGCGGGTTCTTCCTGCACGACGGCAACCGCATGACTGATGTAATCCAGCAGCAGCTCCTTCGCCTTCGCCACGACCGCGGGCGGTATTGCAGCGAGCGTCAGATTGGAAGCGAATGCTGCCAGCGCGCGGGTCGGTGAAGTATCCATGCGGGCGTCCGCGGCCCTATTCGAGCTTGATACCGGCATCCTGAATCACCTTGCGCCATTTGACGATTTCATTGTTGACCCGCGCCGCGAAATCGGCGGGGCTGCTCGCCACGATTTCCAGGCCCTGGCTGGCGAGAAGCTCGCGCATGGTGGGCGTATTCAGCACGCGCGCGCATTCCGTGCCGATTTTCCTCACGGCCTCGGGCGGCGTGCCGGCGGGCGCGAACAACCCGAACCACACGATCGCCTCGAAGCCCGGATAGCCCGATTCGGCCACGGTCGGAATCTGCGGCGCGGTTGGCGAGCGTTTCAGGCTGCTGATGGCCAGCGCGCGCAGCTTGCCCGACTGCACGTGCGGCTGGGAAGTCATGACGACGTCGAACATCAGTGAAAGATGTCCGCCCAGCAGCTCGATCAGCGCCGGACCGGTGCCTTTGTACGGCACGTGCACCATTTTTATTTTCGCCATCGACTCAAACAGCGCCATCGCCATGTGCGAGGTGCTGCCGCTGCCGGCGGTGCCGAAGTTGAGCTGGTTGGGACGGGCCCTGGCGAGCGCCACCAGGTCCTGCAGCGTTTTCGCCGGGATCGAAGGATGCACCGACAGCACCTGCGGTATGTTCGCGATCTCCGTGATCGGCACGAAATCGCGCTGCACGTTGTACGGCAATTTCGCGTACAAAGATGCCGCCACGGCATTGGTCGTGTTCGTTCCCACCAGCACCGTGTAACCGTCGGCCTGGGATTTCGCCACGTGGTCGGCGCCGATGATGCCGCCCCCGCCGCCGCGGTTGTCCACGACCACCGGCTGTTTCCAGGCCTCGCTCAGCCGCTGCGCCACGCTGCGCGCGAGCAGGTCGGTCGAGCCGCCGGCAGCGAAGGGAACCACCATGCGCACGGTCTTGGAGGGGTAGAGATCCGCTGCAAGCGCAGCGCTCGCCGGAAACATGATGGTGACGCTCAGCAGGAGCCTGATCAGACAATTCATTGGGAACCTCCCATCGGCAGGAAACAACCACTGGCCCATACGCGGTTAAACATAACGTCTCAAATAATGCCGCATCTCGGGTAGGTCACGTTGCAAAGCTACGTGACGGCGATGTCAGGTAACCTGCGGCAACCTGACCTACTATAGCAGAAAGCTCGCCCAGCCTCGCCGTTACTGCTTGCGATCGAGCAGCGCGTTGGCCTCGCCCAGTACCGGATATCCCTCCACTCCGGGCTGGGAACGAAACTGCGGTGCGACCGGTACCGGCAGCGCGCTGATCTCCTTGCCGCCGGCGGCAAGCTTGGCCGCGAACACGCCGCGTGAAATAAAATGCGGATCGCGCAACGCCTCTTCGAGCGAGCCCACGATGCAGCAGCACAGATCCTTGCCGGCAAACAGCGTGCGCCACTCGTCGGCGGTTTTCGCGGCGATCTTCTGCGCCACCGCGCGCTTGGTCGCAGCGGCATCGCGGCTGTCGTCCCTGAATTCGGGAGCAAGCCCGAGTAGCGCGCAAAAGTTGTCCCAGAACTTGGATTCGAGCGGCGCCGCGGCGACGAACTTGCCGTCTTTGGTGCGATAGATGTTATAGCGTGGGCTACCGCCCGTGACGAAACCGCCACCGGGCGTCGGCCACTGTCCCTCAGCCAGGCCGTTGCCGAGCGCCCAGTACATGAACGCGAAGAGGTTTTCGCCCATCGCGATATCGAGTTTGCAGCCTTTGCCTGTGCGGTCGCGCTCGCGCAACGCGAGCAGGATGTTGATCACCGCCGGGTAAGTGCCGCCGCCGATGTCGGCGACCAGTGTCGCCGGCACCACTGGCGCGCCGTCAGTGCCTGCCGCGAGCGCGAGCAGGCCGGCCCCGGCGACGTAATTGAGATCGTGCGCGGCGACCCCGGCACGCGGCCCCGACTGGCCGTAGCCCGTGATCGCGCAATAGATGATGCGCGGGTTGATTTTGTTCAGCGCCGCGTAACCGAGACCGAGGCGGTCCATCACGCCGGGGCGGTACTGCTCGACGACCACGTCAGCCGATTGGAGCAGCGGCAGCAGTTTTTCGACCGCGCCTTGTTGCTTGAGATCGATCGCGATGCTGCGCTTGCCGCGGTTCAGGAGCGCGAAATTCACGCTGTCGGCGCCGAACTTCGGCGTATACGAGCGCATTTCGTCGCCGCGTCCCGGGCGCTCGATCTTGATCACTTCGGCGCCCGCCTCGGCGAGCAGCAGCGTTGCAAGCGGCCCCGGCAGCAGCGTGCTGAAATCGAGCACGCGGATTCCATGAAGCGGTCGCATTCAGGACGCTTTCTTAGCCGGCGATGCCGACTTTGATTCCTGTCGTCATCAAAACCTCGCAGATAATGCGTGAACGAGTGCGTAGGATGGGTTGAGGCCGTTAAGGCCGATACCCATCGCGACCGATGCATGATGGGTATCGCTGCGCTCAACCCATCCTACATTTGCTCTGCGCACCTCGGTGTCCTCTGCGGCTACTTCTTTATGAAACTGCGGCCGATGAACTGGCGATGGATCTGGTTGGTGCCTTCCCAGATCTGGGTGATTTTCGCGTCGCGCATCAGCCGCTCGACGCGATAGTCCTTGCAGTAACCGTATCCGCCGTGGAGCTGCACCGCATCGGTGGCGATGCGCATCGCGAGGTCGGACGCGCGCAGCTTGAGCATCGACGCCTCGACGCCGAAGTCCGCGGCGCCGCCATCGACCAGGCGCGCGACGTGCCACAGCCATGCTTCGCACATCGCGAGATCGGTCGCCATGTCGGCAAGCATGAACTGGATGCCCTGGAACTCGATGATCTTCTGGCCGGACTGCCTGCGTTCGTTGATGTAACCGACCGCATCCTCGAAGGCGGCGCGCGCGATGCCGAGCGCATGCGCGGCGACGCTGGGGCGCGAGCGGTTGAGCGATGCGAGCAATATCCTGAGGCCGTCGCCCGGCTTGCCGAGCAGATTGGCGCGCGGCACGCGGCAATTGTCGAACGCGAGCGCCGCTGTGCTCGACGCGCGCAGTCCCATCTTGTCCTCTTCGCGCACCACCTTCAGACCCGGCGTGCCCTTCTCCAGCACCAGCACCGAGATCGCACCCTTGCCGTCGGCGATCCCGCTCCACTTGCCGAATATCACGTAGAGATCGGCGTAAGCACCGTTGGTGATGAAAGTCTTGTTACCGCTGACGACCACGTGATCGCCGTCGGGCCGGAACCCGGTCTTCATGCCGGTTGCATCCGACCCGGCGGTGGGCTCGGTAATCACCAGCGCGGCAAGGCCGCCGGCAAGCATCACCGGCAGCAGGCGCCTTTTCTGTTCCTCCGTGCCGAAATCGATCAGCGGCTTGATCGCATGAAAGTTGGTCGCCCAGATCACACCGGTCGCAGCGCAGGCCTTGGAAATTTCGCGCACGCATTCGAGGTAAGCGGCATACGAGAGCTGCGCGCCGCCGTACGCCGCGGGGATGAACATCGCGTTCAGGCCGAGTTCGTTGATCGCCTTGACATTCTCGTGCGGAAATTCGCCGCTGCGGTCGTAGTGTTCGGCGCGCGGCGCGATCTTCTCGCGCGCGAGCAGCCGCACGCTCTCGACCAGCATCGCCTCTTCCTGAGGCAGCTTCAGCGTCGCATCGAGTCTTTCAAATATCTTCATTCAAAAATCCTGAGCCGCCAAGTTGTTGGCCCTTCACCGTGCGTAGGATGGGTTGAGGCCGTCAAGGCCGATACCCATCGCGACGAATGCATGATGCGTATCCCCCGGATCAAGTCCGGGGTCAACCCATCCTACACTTGCTTCGCTCTTCAATGGTTGATCCCTTGCGCGCCGTCGAGATAGATCGTCTCGCCGGACAGAAACGGCATGTCTTCGCTGAAAATCGCCGCCACGAGCCTGGCCACGTCGCCGGCGGTGCCGAATTTTCCCGACGGAATGCGCTTCTTCAGGAAGTCGGCAAGCGGCCCTTCCGTCATCGCCTTGCGGTTGAGGTCGGTCACGATATAGCCTGGCGCGACGTCGAGCACGCGTATGCCCTTATCGGCCCATTCGACTGCAAGACAGCGCGTGATCGCGCCGACAGCGGCCTTCGACGCGCAGTAGGCGACGTTGCGCTTGACGCCGATCTTGTCGAAAAACGAGCCGATGTTGACGATGGTGCCGCCACCGCTCTTCACCAGATGCGGATACGCCTCGCGGCACGCGACAAATACGGCGGTCGCATTGGTCGCCATCACCTTGTCGTAGGTCGCGACGGGCAATTCATGGCTGCGTCCGTCGAGATGGATGCCGGCGTTGTTGACCAACCCGTCGAGCGCGCCGGACTCGCCTGCCAGGCGCGCCAACGCGTCCCTGACGCTAGCCTCATCGGTCACGTCGCACGCGACGTTGATAAAGCGGCTCACGAATTCCGCCGCTTCTGGCACTTCGGGGCCGAGTCCTTTACGGGTGAGGCATCCGACCGTGAAGCCGCGGCGGGCAAGCTCGAGCGCAATCGCAGCCCCGATGCCACGACTCGCGCCGGTGACTGCGATCACCTTTTTGCTTGCAGTCATTTGTCCTTGAAGCGCGGCTTGCGCTTCGCGCTAAACGCTTCCATCCCCTCGAGGGCGTCTTCGGTGCGAAACGCGAGCGTCGACAGGTCGGCCTCGATCCGCAGCCCTTCGTTGACCGGATTGTCGAGCGCGCGCGTGACCGCTTCACGCGCAAAACCGAGCACCGGCAGGCTGTAGCCCGAGAATTCGCGCGCAAACGCGATGCCTTGTGCAACCGCATCGCCGTCGATGAGCCGGTTGACGAGCCCGATGCGGTGCGCTTCTTCCGCGTCCACCGTGCGGCCGGTCATGATCATCTCGAGCGCACGCGCCTCGCCAACGACCCGCGGCAGGCGCTGCGTGCCGCCGTAGCCGGGGACCAGGCCCAGTTTGATCTCGGGCAGACCCATCTTCGCGTTGCGGGTCGCGATGCGAAACGTGCACGCGAGCGCGAGTTCGAGTCCGCCCCCGAATGCATAGCCGTTGACGATCGCAACCGACGGCATTGGCAGGCGGCCGAGCCTGGCGAACGTCGCTTGACCGATTTCAGCGTCGCGCTTCTGGGCCACCAACGAACGCCCGGTCAACTCCTTGATGTCGGCCCCGGCGCAGAATGCCTTGGCGCCGGTGCCGGTAATGAGCAAAGCGCGGGCATCGCCCGCCGCAACCTCGTCGAACGCGCGCCCCAGGTCGCGAATCAGCGCGAACGAAAGCGCGTTCAACGCCTCCGGACGGTTCAGCGTGATCAGCGCGAATTCTTCGATGCGTGTGAGCTCAATAGACATAACGGCGGTGATTGGTGATTGGTGAATGGTAATCGGTTTTTCGCAAAGCTGCTGTCTCGAATAAAATTGCTGCGCGTGCCCTGCGCATATCCCTACGGCAAGCCACGGGGAATCGCAATTGGTGTAGGGTGCGCTTGCGCACCATCCGGCGATCGGTGCGCAAGCGCACCCTACACCGAAATTTACGATTCACGCCTTTCAGGGCTCACCCACCGCGCGGGCGCAGGCTTGATCCTGCCCGCTTTCGCCCATTCGACGAGCTCACGCTTGAGGATCTTGCCGCTCGCCGTCTGCGGGAAAGCGTCGAGGCAGATGAAATATTCGGGCATGTCGTATTTCGAAAGACCCTGCTCATTCAGATGTTCGAGCATCAAGTCGGCGTCGACCGCTGTGCCGTCGCGCACAATGATCGCGAGGCAGACCCGCTCGCCCAGCCGCTCGTCGGGAATCGGGAACGCCGCAGCCTTGAGCACCGCGGGGTGCTTGACCGTCAGATTCTCGATCTGCGCCGGATAGATGTTGTGGCCGCCGCGGATGATCAAATCCTTCTTGCGGCCGACGATCTGCAGATTGCCCCTGGCGTCGCAGCTCCCGAGGTCACCGCTCATGAACCAGCCGCTGGCGTTGAATGAATTTTCGGTCGCGCTCTGGTTGTTGAAGTAGCCGAGCATCAGCAACGCGCCGCGCGTGCCAATTTCGCCGATTTCACCGGGTTTCGCCTCGCGGTCGGAATTTTCCTGGTCCCACAGGCGCGTCTCGTAGCCAAAGCACGCGCGTCCGCAGCTTGCGGTAATTGTTGCAGCGTCGTCGTCGGGCATGGTGTATTGGTGCGAGCCGTTTTCAGTCATGCCGTAGATGTTCTGCGGCTTGATGCCCATGTCGAGGAACGCCTTCGCGGTCTGCGGCGGGATGGTCGAGCCGGCCATGTAGAAGATACTGACTTTGCCAAGCTTGTCCATGCCGCGGCGCTTCATGTCGGCGAGGATATCCATCGCGTGCGTCGGCACGCCCATCACATAGGTCGCGCCGGTTTCCACGATCCAGTCGAGGGGCTTCTTGCCGGGCGGCAGGTCATTGACCACCACCTCGAATCCGGCGACCAGGCTTTGCTCGATCGCGACTGTCGCGATGTGATGCGACAGCGGGCTGTGGCTGAACAATATGGTGCGGTCGCTATGGTGCCAGTCCGTGACCATCGCGCGGCCATTGGCGAGCAACGTGTTGTCCGAGTGCAGCACGCCTTTGGGCAGGCCGGTGGTGCCGGATGTGAACGCCAGATAGACGATCTTGTCAGGATTGAGATCGGGTGCGGGAAGCACATCGGCCGGGGGCGCCGTCCCGAATCGGGGAAACGCGGCGTAACCCCCGCGCAGGTCGTCCGCAATGCCGCCTGGCGCAAGCCGATAGGTGCGTTTCATCGCCGGCAATGCCTTCGCTGCCGCAAACACGTCCACCTTGTCGGCATCGGACCCGTAACCGGGCTGCGCGAACAGCACGACGCTCTGGATGCGCTCGAGCAGCTGCGTGATCTCACCGACCGTGTAATTCTGGTGCAGCGACGGATTGCAGACGTAACCGTTGCGCGAGCAGGCGAGCAGCACCACGACTGCTTCGACGCGGTTCGGCAGCCACACCGAAACGCGTTGCCCGCGCTTCAGGCCGGCGGCATGCAGGTCGGCCGCCAGCGTATCGACCCACGTGAGCAGCTGCGACCAGGTGATGCGGCGCACGCTGTCGCGCAAGGCATAAGCAGCCGGCCGCACCCGCGCATGCCCGGCGAGCAGTGTGTACATCGTGTTGGAGCGCCACGCGCCGCTCGCGTAATATTCGCGCGCGGTCTGCGGGTCATGCAGCGTCAGTAACGAGCTCATTAATGCCCGAACTTATCGGGATCGGGCTTGCGCCGCTCGCGAAACGCAGCACCAAGCTCCTGCGACTCCTCGGTGTCGAGATACAGCCGCAGCAGCAGGTCGTGCGAAACGCGGCCGAGTCCGCTGACTCCGCCGTGGCGCGCGGTGAACGCAGCTTTGAGGGAGGCCAGCGCGAACGCGCCGCGCTCGGATATTTCGAGCGCCATCTTGCGCGTTTCCTCTTGGAGCGCCGCATCCGGCACCACCTTGTTGATGAGGCCGATGTCGAGCGCCTCGCGCGCCGAGAGCTTGGGGTTCAGGAACCACAGCTCTTTCGCTTTCTTCTTGCCGACCAGGTCCTCGAGATACCACGTGCCATAGCCGGCATCGAAGCTGCCCATCATCGGGCCGACCTGGCGGAACACCGCGCTCTCTTTCGCGATCGTGAGATCGCACACCACCTGCAGCACCTGTCCGCCGCCAACGGCAAAGCCGTTGACCGAGGCGATTACCGGCTTCTGCAGGCGGTCGATGCTTTCGTAGATTTCGAGCGTTGGTATCATGCCGGCGTAAAGCGTGCTGTCCTCCATGCCCTCCTTGCGTCCGCCAATGCAGAAAAATTTGTCGCCCGCGCCCGTGATCACGAGCACGCGCGTGCGGGTCTCACGCCGGATGTCATTGATGCAGTCGCGGACCTCGTGGCACATCTGCGGCGTGAACATGTTGCCGTCGTGCGGGCGGTTGAGCGTCAACCAGCCGATCGGCCCGTCTTCCACGTAGAGTATGGTTTCGAACGCCATGACTATTTCCCTGGTCAGTCCACTTCCTGATTGCGCGGCCGCATGTTCCGAACTTCCTGTTTTCCGGGAGACGACGCCGGCAGAGACTCGTAGGGATGTATCGGACGGGTAAGGTCTGGCTGCGAAATTTCCGGCGTTGCGGCCGGTCAGGGGAAATTATACCGCTACCGCATTGGAGCACCCGCCGGAAAATGGTAACATTGCGCCCGCTTCGCGCTCGCGGGCACGGGTGGTTAGCTCAGCGGTAGAGCACTGCTCTCACACAGCAGGGGTCGCTGGTTCGAACCCAGTACCACCCACCAATAATCAAGCACTTATAAAAAAACCCCGCCGCAGCGGGGTCGTTGTAATTGCTGCGGGTTGAATTACGCGTCGCCCTTCTGTCTCCTGCGACGCGCCACGTATCCCATCAAACCAAGACCGGCGAGCATCATCGCGTAGGTTTCGGGTTCCGGAATGGGCGCCGCGACCGACGTCAGGTAACTGGTACCAACGTAATAGCTCGCACCTGCGGTAGCCGTGCCGCTGATTTGAAGATCGTATTGAAGACCGGCAGTCAGTAGTGTGGGTCCGATCACCAACGTATTTGGGGCGTCCGTGGCGATTGCAGTGGGGCCGGGACCGTAAAGCGTCGCGTCAAGACCACTGAATAAACCGAAACTGGTATTGACATTATTGAGATTGAACGTGGCTGTCGAAGCCGGCGTGAACCTCCAATGGTCCAGGAACGAACCAGCCGCACCAAAAACGTCGAAAGCGGGAAGCGCGGTGCCGGGAGTGGAAGTCGGGGTTATCGATCCAAAATTAACATCACTTGCACCGGCGCGCCCCGGCAGCATCAATAACGCCACCACGGCAATCGACGCGAGGATCGTGGTATAACCGGCTTTCAATAATCTTCGCTCGTAGTTCATGGTACTCGCCTTTACTCTTCGATAATCGGCAAATGTGACTTCTGCCACGCTCGAAGCAAGGATATCCTCAAGGCGTCAGGTTTGGGTGTGACCTTAGTCACGGATACCGTGTGACTTTGGTCACATTCGGTCCGGCCTGATTGCGTAGGGCCTGGCCATCCAGGCAGCCGGGCGTCGCGGCGCTGCCTGTCCCGGGAGAGAACGCCATACCCCGGTTTGCATAGAGTTGCAGAATTTGCGCGGGGTGGTAACATAAGTGACTTAGGTCACATGAGTTACCGTCATATTCTCCGATGTTATTGATTCTAAAAGAGAAAATAATTCGACTCGTTTGTGACTTAAGTCACAGAAACCCTGCTGGGTTTCAGGTATAAGAAGCTGGTGTGTGACTAAAGTCACATTTCCTCATCTCACAGAGTGAAGGAAACAACCATGGAACGCAGGGCGCAATTATTCAAAGACAGCTGGATCACGCTCGCGGCTTCGCTTGCTGTCGTCGCAATTATGGCGTTGCCAGGCCGCGCCAGCGCTGCAACTTTTGATTATGGTCCCCAGTCTTCGGATTTCTATTACGGCGTATTCAAGCCGGCCGGTTCATTCACGGACGACATTCTGTTCAGTGTGGCTACTCCGTTCACGGTGACTTTACTGGACAATTTCACTAATTTCAGTCTGGTCTCCGGGCTCAATGCCACGATTTACAATTCAGCGAGTGTGGCGGTATACAGCGGCGCCGCAAATACTCCGGTCGCGGGTTCTTCGTTTCAGAATCTGGTCCCCGCAACGCTGGCTGCGGGATCTTACGATCTTCGAATCAGCGGCTTGGCCCTCGGGCCCGCGACCACCAGTTATTACTCGGGAAAGTTGACCCTGGCGACGACCGCGATGCCAATTCCGGAGCCCGAAACCTACGCGATGATGCTCGCCGGGCTCGGGCTGATGGGATTCGTGGCGCGCCGCAGGAAACAAAAAGACGTCGCTTGATTCAATTCGACCGTCACTACAAAAAACCCCGCTGCGGCGGGGTTTTTCGTTGGCCGGGCGCATTCACGCGCGGGCACGGCACTCCCGGCAGTCGCGGGTCACATGGCGATGTAATCGCCCTTCCCGGGAATCACGTTTCTGATGCCGCCCCGGGGGTTCGCCACATCGCCATTGCGCCGCGGGATCAAATGGAAGTGGCAATGCAGGATGGTTTGTCCGGCAGCAGCCCCGATGTTGACACCGACATTGAATCCCGTGACCGTCGTATCCTCCGCCAGCACCATCTCGCGCACGCGCTGTATCAGCTCGTGGCACGCCACTAACTCGTCGTTGTTAAGGCTGAAATAGTCGCTGGCGTGACGTCGCGGAATCACGAGCATATGCAGCGGAGTGACCGGGAAACCATCGCGGATCGCATACGCAAGCTCGTTCTTGGCAATCGTCCGCTCCGGAGGCATCGGGCAGAAAAAGCAGCTTTCGAAATCCTGCGTCATGGTCGGCTCCTGACGCAAGAATAGCACGGATTTTCACATCCCCAGTATCCGCCCGATTTCCGCAATGTAGCGCCCCCCCTTCAGGCCCTCCGCCACGGCTGTGTCCAATGCATTCTCGAAAACTTCCCGGATGCTGTGCAGCCCGTCCCGCACCCAGTGATGCCTGCGCACCGGCGAGTTGAGCACATTTCTCAGCGTTTCCACTTCGTCACGCAAACGCTGAATGTCGCGCGAGTCCCCGGAGACTTTCTGCAGATCGCGATCCAGCGCTGCGATGAGTTCCGCCGCCTCTTCGAGGTTGACTTCCTGCGCATCGCGCTCGTTGCTGGTAGCCATTACGGATCCTCCTGCAATCTCGTTGACCAACGTGGGTTACAATTTAACGCACTGGACGGATATTATTCTGGGTCAGCCACCGGATACGCGTCCTGATCCAAATCAATAAGGCAATTATATGCCGGATCGATACCAGCCATCAGTCGTCCCGCCCGCCGCCCGCGACGAGCCCGCGTTGTGGTTTGCGTTCCATCGCGGCGAGGTGCTGATCGTGCAGTCCGAAGCCGCAGCGCAGCTGCCGTATTGTCTTGACCTGTCCGAGCTTGGCCTCAGTTCCGTGCGCAGCCTTTATCTCGGCACGTACGACGGCAAGCATTGTTATGTGTCCGAGCTCGCGCACGCGAATGAACTGCCGCATGGCCACGCGTTGCAGGGCCTGCGCGCGCTGTTCGGCATGGTCGACGAAACGCTCGCGGTGCTCGCCGGACGCGCGTTTCAGATCATGGAATGGGACCGCAACCATCAATACTGCAGCCGCTGCGGGACGCCCACTGAAACGCGCGGCACGGAGCGGGCACGTGCCTGTCCCAAATGCAGATACACCGTGTATCCGCCGATTTCGCCGGCGATCATGATCCTGATCAGGCGTGGACGTGAAATCCTGCTTGCGCGCAAGAAGGAATGGGTGAACGGGCGCTTCAGCGCACTCGCGGGATTCGTCGAGCCCGGAGAAACGCTGGAAGACACGGTGCGGCGCGAGACGCGCGAGGAAGTCGGCGTCGAAATCGAGAACATTCGCTACTTCGGCAGCCAGCCGTGGCCATTCCCGCATTCGCTGATGATAGCATTCACTGCCGATTACGCAGGCGGTGAAGTGCGGCCGGACGGCGTCGAGATCGAGGAGGCGCGCTGGTTCGACGTCGAGCAACTGCCCAAGCTGCCGCCTGGCATCAGTATTTCACGCCGCATGATCGTTACGGTTTCGTCCAGGCTCGCGCGCGGCGAAACCCTGTAAGCACCGCCGCCCGCGCGGCGTCAGTGATCTTCAAGCCTCGGAACGCTTTCCTCGGCGAGTTCTCCGGTCTCGGGATCGATCCAGTCGGAGAGTCCGAGTTCCGCTTCGGCTTCTTCGACGGTTTCGCCGGGCCCGACGTCGGATTCACCCTGGTACTGCATGTCCTCGACCGCCTCGGTCAGAGTTGCAAATGGCCCCGCTTCGCGGCCGTCGGTCTGGGACTGCCAGTAAAACCCGTCGGGGCGTTCGACGACGCGCGTCTTGTCGTACTCGAGGGGTTTTTCGCGAAGGATCTTGGTCATATGGCAGCTCCTGGCTCCGGTAGCAAAATGCTACCACAGCTTCAAGCCGCAGTGATGAGCGCGCGGTACATGTCGCAATAGCGTTGGGCGCTCCTCCGCCAACTGAAATCGACACGCATGCCGTTGCGTTGCAGTTCGCGCCACCGCGCGCGGTCACGCCACACACTGACCGCGCGCACTAGCGCCGCGAGCAGTGCCTGCGGTGTGGGCTCGGTGAACACGAACCCGTTGGCGGTGCCATCGGCAAGCGTCGCCGCATTGCAGTCGACCACCGTATCGGCAAGCCCGCCGGTTGCGCGCACCACCGGCGGCGTGCCATAGCGCAGGCTGTACATCTGATTCAGGCCGCAGGGCTCGTAGCGCGACGGCATGACGAAAATGTCAGCGCCTGCCTCGATCAGGTGCGCGAGCGCCTCGTCGAAGCCGATCACCGCCGCGCAGTGGTCGCGATGCGTGCGCGCCAGCGCGGAAAATTGCCGCTCGAGCGCCTTCTCTCCGGAGCCGAGTACCGCGAGCTGCGCGGGCAGGTTCAGGACCTCGCGCGCGGCCGCGATCAGCAGGTCGAGCCCTTTTTGGGACGTGAGGCGGCTCACCACGCCGAGCAGCGGCATTGCGTCGTTCACCGCGAGCTTCAGCCGTTGCTGCAGCGCGACCTTATTCGCGGCCTTGGCTTCGAGCGTGGCGCTGTCGTAACGCTGGACGAGGTGCGCATCAGTCGCCGGATTCCACCACTCGGTGTCCAACCCGTTGAGTATGCCGCTCAACTGCGGCGCGCGGTGGCGCAGCAAGCCGCCCAGCCCGAAGCCGAGGTCCTCGCCCTGAATCTCGCGGGCGTGCGTCGGACTCACGGTGGTCACCGCATCGGCATACTGGATGCCCGCTTTCATGAACGACAGCTGGCCGTGATATTCGACGCCATCCATCGCGTAAGCCTGCGCCGGCAGCGCGAGCTGCTCCAGCGCAGCGCGCGGGAACAAGCCCTGGAAGGCAATGTTGTGGATCGTGAACACGCTGCGTACTTTCGCGGCCGCAGCGAAATGCAGATAGGCGGGCGCAAGTCCCGTGTGCCAGTCATTGCAATGCACCAGCTGCGGCATCCATTTGATTCCGGGCAGGCCCAGCGCGATCTGCGCGGCGACTTTTGCCAGCAGGCCGAAGCGCAGGTGATTGTCCGTCCAGTCGCGGCCGCGGGCGTCGCAGTACGGGTCGCCGCTGCGCGCATAAAGCGCCGGGCAGTCGACCGCGAATACGGGCACGCCCGCTGCCGTGGCGCCGGCCAGCACCTGAGCCGGTGGAAATGCCCCTCCTGGCTGCGCGATTTCGGCCGTGGCGCGCGCCGCGCGCAACGCGGCGCGTACTCCGGGGTAGGCGGGCACCAGTATGCGCGCGTCGACTCCCGCGGCGCGCAACGCCGCCGGCAGCGTTGCCGCGACTTCGCCCAAGCCCCCGGTCTTCATCCACGGTGCCAGCTCCGCGACGACGAACAATACGCGCGGTGAGGAGTTATGAGCACTCAAGCCGTGGGTACTTTCAGACGGGCATCGAGTGTCGTCACAGCCACGTCATCATGCCCATTTCGAAACGATGGGTGAGCAACTCGTGATGAGGATAGACGCGGATCCGATATTCGATCTTGCCGCACAGGTCGGGCTTGAATTCGAGCGCGTAGAGATGCTCGTTGCCGCCGGCAATCTGCCCTTCGTCCTTAAGAGAGTACAACTGGGCCCGCTGCGGCTGGCCGCCGTCGCCTGGCCGGCCAAACAACAACTGCACCACCACGTCATTCGGGGCGAGCCCGTTAAGGTTGACCGCCATCTCGAGCCGCAGGTTTTCGCCGAACGGCAAGCGCGGGCGCGGATGGTCGATGCGGCGCAGCGTGACCTCTTGCCACGCCGCGCGGATTTTCTGCTTCCAGCTCGCAACCGCGCGCGCACCCGCAAAATCGCCCTGCGAGTAACGACGCCACTGTTTCCACGCCGGCTGGTAGGACTTCGCGAGGTACTCGCCGAGCATGCGGGTCGAATTGTAGCGCGGCAGTATCGACGCCATCGAGTGCTTGGCCATGGCGGTCCAGGCCGGCGAGTAACCCCCGGGTCCGAGGTTGTAGTAAAGCGGCACCACGCTGTCCTGCAACAACTCGTAGAGCGTGCGCGCCTCCTCGCGGTTGCGGCGCGCTTCATCCGCCGTGGCGGAGGCCGGTTTGATCGCCCAGCCGTTTTTGCCGTCGTAGCCTTCACCCCACCAGCCGTCGAGCACCGACAGGTTGAGTACGCCATTCATGCCGGCTTTCATGCCGGAGGTACCGCACGCCTCGAGCGGATAAACGGGATTGTTGAGCCAGACGTCGACGCCCGACACCAGCCGCCGCGCGAGCTGCAGGTCGTAGCCTTCAATCAGCAGGATATGCCCTTCGAATTCAGGCAGCCGCGCGACTTCCGCCACGCGGCGCAGGAAATCCTGCCCTGGCTGGTCGGCCGGGTGCGCCTTGCCGGCGAACAGCAACAGCACCGGCCGCTTCTCGTCGCAGACAATCTCGCGCAGCAGTTTGAGGTCCTCGAACAGCAGCGTCGCGCGTTTGTAAGTGGCAAAACGGCGCGCGAATCCGATCGTCAGCACGTTCGGATTGTTGGCATCGGCAAGCTTCAGGACGCGGTCGAGATGCGCCTCCGAGCCTTGATTGCGCAGGTGCTGGCGCGCGATGCGAAAGCGGACCAGATGCAGCATCTGCGCCTTGAGTGACTGATGCACGCTCCAGAACAGGTGGTCGGGGATCGCATTGATGCCGCGCTGGCAGTCTGCATCGGCCAGACGCTGGCTCCACCCCGGGCCGAGCTGGCGCTCGAACAGCTCGTACCATTCGTCGGACAGAAAGGTCGGTATGTGCACGCCGTTGGTGACGTAGGTCAGCGGATTGTCGAGGTGCTCGATCTGCGTCCACAACGGGGCGCAGATGCGTGAAGACACGTCACCGTGAATGCGCGAGACACCGTTCTGGAAACGCGAGCCGCGCACCGCCAGCGCGGTCATGTTGAACTCGCGGCTGAACGCATCGCGCCCGAGCGCCAGCAGCTCCTCACAGTTGATCTTGAGGTCGCGGCACCAGCCTTCGAAGTAGCGGCAGATCATTTCCTCGCTGAAGTGATCGTGCCCGGCCGGCACCGCGGTGTGCGTGGTGAACACAATATTGGCAGCTACCGCTTCCAGCGCGGTTGCGAAATCGAGCCCCTGCAGCGTGAGCTGGCGCATGCGCTCGAGGACGAGGAACGCGGCGTGCCCTTCGTTGATGTGCCACGCTGTGGGCGCGAGGCCCATTTCGTTGAGCGCGCGCACGCCGCCGACGCCGAGCACGATCTCCTGCTCGATGCGCGTGGTACGGTCGCCGCCATAGAGCTGGTGTGCAATGTTGCGATCGTCGGCGCTGTTCTGCTCGAGGTAGGTATCGAGCAGAAACAACCGCACCCGGCCGGCCTGAGCCTGCCAAACCTTGACCGCGACACTGCGCCCCGGCAGGTCAACCGTGACGAGCAGTTCGGAGTCATCATCGCGCGTGACCGGCCAGATCGGCAGGTCGTCGAAATCAGCATCCGTATACAGCGCGTGCTGGCGGCCTTCGTTGTCGATGGTCTGGGAAAAGTAGCCCTGGCGATAAAGCAGGGAGACGCCGACAAACGGCAGCGCGAGGTCGCTCGCCGCCTTGCAGTGGTCGCCGGCGAGGATGCCGAGCCCGCCCGAGTAAATCGGCAGGCTCTCGTGAAAACCGAACTCGGCGCAGAAGTAGGCGATCAGATCGCCGTGCGCCACGGACCCGCCGTGCGCGCCGTGCGGCCCATGCAGATGGTAGCTGTCGTAGGCCGACAGCACCCGGTTGTAGCTGCTGAGAAATACCGGATCGTTCGCGGCGGCATGCAGGCGCTGCTGGCTGATGCGTTTCAGGAACGCTTTCGGGCTGTGGCCGATGGCGTGCCACAGTTCGGGGTGTAAGCGCGAAAACAGCGTGCGCGTCGGCCGATCCCAAGTGTACCACAGGTTGTTGGCGAGTTCCGCGAGCCGCAGCAGCTGCGGCGGCAGGCGCGGATTGACTTCGAGTTGAAATGCAGTACCGGGCATGCAGCCTCCGGAAGTTATGCCGATGATTTCAGAAACGGATATTGTGCGTCATTTTCGCTGCGATGACACCCGCGCCAACCGCGCGTGTCGCCTCAGGCGCCGGGTGCCACCGCAACTTCAAGCGTAAGCGTGAGTACGCTCCTGCCGGGCGCCAGCGGCCAACTCAGTGTCACGGTTGCTGCCTGCATGATTTTCTCAAACCCGGCTTCGGATTGCGAGACCGTGAAATGGGGCGCGGCACGCAGCGCGACCGTAGAGCTCGCGGTCAATACCAGTGCTCCCCCCAACTCGCGGTCATCCAGTGTGATCGCGGTGAGCGCGTCCTGCGCCAGTTCCTGGCCGAAACCACACGGTATGTCGCCGTTGGCAAGTAGGTAGCGCCCGGAGAAGCCGTCGCATGCCGGCAGGCTCACGTTGAGTTCGGTCGCAAATGTGCCGCCCGTGAACCCTTCGATTGCGTAGCTTACGCTGAGCCGCGAGCCTGCCAGCTCGTAGCGCTTGCACACCGTGCCGCCGCCCACCCCGGCGCGAAATACCATTTCCGGGCGCACCGCATCGGCAGCGTCCAACACATAACCGCTGACTGCGTGCACCTTGCCCTCGGGCGCGATGTAACGGTCGCAGAACAACACTCGGGGCAACGCGTCGGGCACCATGTCTTCGGCCGCAATCCGGTGGCGGAAGGCGACGCGGTCGTGCGCCGAAGCGATGCCGTTCGTGCCGGGAACGCCCTGCGCGCCGCCCCCGATCTTGGCGTAATAGTGCTCGTGGCTGCGGCGCAGCGTGTCGGCAAAGTTGTGCACCAGTGCGTAGCTGTCCAGTTCGTGCAGCGCCGCCAATCCGTCGTCGCGCGCAACCGCCTGCACTTCGGCATTGCACAGAAAAATTTCCTGCGCGCCGTCGTAATCGAGGTCCAGCCGCGCGCAGGCCGCGCGTGGCGCCACGGCATCGAGCGCGGCCTCCAGTGCGACCAGGTTGCGGTACACCTCGCGTCGCAGATGCGGCAGGTAGAGCCCGCCAAACAGGCCATGCCAGTAGGCGTCATTGGCCTGGGCACGGTAAAGGTGTCTGGTTAGTTCGGGGCGCTGCTGCGCCACCGGCAGCGCGGCAAGCCGTGCAGAGAGCGCCAGCATGCGCTTGTGCATCCAGTTGGACTCCGGGTAGCGCGTCAGGAAGTTCTTCCAGAACCCGCCGCGTATGAAAGGTTTGGTCAGCTCGTAGCGCCCCGCGCGTTTTTCCCGCTCGACCATCTCGTCGTAGGTCGCTGCCGCCGCCGGGGGCAGCGTCCACTCGTTCATCTCGATGTAGGAGGTGTTCGGGAGATAAACGATGCCGCGCGTCGGACGGCGCGCGTGGTAGCTGCGGTAGGTCTCGGTGCGGATTCGCGGCGAGGCGAGCACGCCCTCGATGAATTGCTCCAGCCAGCGCTGCTCATAGACCCAGGCGTAGGTCTCGGGCCAGATGCCGAACTTCTCGATGTCGTCAAAATAGATCGCGGCGGACTGGCCGCGGTTCGCCAGTTCCTCCACGTACGCCACCGCGTCCGCGGCCGGGGAAAACGGCAGGCGGTAGCGCAATTGCTCGGAAATCGGGAAAACGTCGAGCACGCGGCCGTCGTCCTCGGTGGTGTAGTGGCTGTCCAGTTCAGCGGCGGTCTTGCCGGTGCAGATAAAGTGGTAGTCGTCAACGGTGGCATAGCGCAGGCCGCATTCGGCCAGCGCGGATACCGCGGTAGCAAGCCAGACGCGCTCGGTGAGCCAGGCCCCCTGCGGGCGCACGCCGAAATGCCGCTCGAGTTTGGCGGAAAGCGCCTCGAGCTGGCCGATCTGGTCGCGGTGAGGAATGGCCGCCAGCACCGGCTCGCAGTCGCCCGAGCCGAACATCTCGGTCTGGCCGCGCGAGGCCATCTCCTTGAGCAGCGCCATGTCCGCGGGATACTTGTCCAGCAGGTAATCGAGCAGCCCGCCGGAGAAATGCGCCGCGAAGCGGAACTCGGGATAACGGTGCAGCGTGCGCAGGAACGGCCGGTAGCAGCGCTCGTGGGCGTCGTTCAGCACGGCGGGAAAGTTTCCCTCCGGCTGATGCGCGTGGACGCCGAACAGCAAACTGATGGTCATCGTGGTTATCCGTGCGTCTGCCCACGCTCAGGCGGCGCGGCGCATCGTGCCGCCGCCTTCCGGCTCGCCGCCGCCGTGGCTCACCGCCTCGGCGAGTACCGCCGGCGGCTCGACCCTGAGGCGCTGGTACAGATTGGCGAGATCGAGGCGAAACAGGCGGTCGAAACTCGCCACGCTCTGCGCGGGATTGTTGCCGCCGAACCACCAGAACCAATCCGAGCTCTCGCACACCGCAAGCTGCGCCGCGGCGGCGCGTTCTTCCTGCGCGTTCAGACGCCCGCTGCCGGTGACAAGGTCGTAGGTCTGCTTGGCCGCGCACAACAGATCCCACGCGCGGTTCT
>Ga0209514_10003844_pt1 | contig 20904 bp, 16 predicted proteins | sample Subgrocontami58m_FD_187452 | JGI IMG/M metagenome (GOLD analysis project Ga0209514, IMG submission 187452) | Subsurface groundwater microbial communities from S. Glens Falls, New York, USA - GMW37 contaminated, 5.8 m (SPAdes) (version 3) | ecosystem: Environmental > Aquatic > Deep subsurface >...
CGCCCGCCGCGAGGAGGGATAACGAACCGAGAGTGCCGGCGGGAAGCGCGCAAGGGCAGGGGCAGGGGCAAGGCGGTCCGTTTAGCGTTAATGCCTCGTCACTCCGTACGCCGTGCAATGCCAGACGTGCACCCAAATATCGGCGGGCCGCGCGCAACAAGATCCTTGCATCCGGGAGAAGGCGCCGATAGATTCATGTGTGGAACCTCGCTCGCACGCAAAACGTCGACCGACGCGGAACCGACAACTAGCCACTTAGGGCGCCGCGCTCGGAGGGCAGACAGAGGACGCCTCGGGGCCCCGAGGTATCTGAGTCACCTTCCGGCGGTGCCCACGTTGATCGCAGGTTCTTCGGCAGACGGCGACAGTGCGGGCGAGGTTCTTTTGTCGATGGCGCTTTCCCCCCCCACCGCTCGCCAGCTCGCACACTGGCGCCAACTCACCCTCAACACCACCCGCTCCTTTCCGGGCGGCTCGGGCCGGCGGCTCGGGCCGAAGACCGGAAGCAGCATCGAGTTCGCCGAATTCCGCGCGTACGCGCCCGGCGACGACCTGCGCCAGGTCGACTGGAATCTCTTCGCGCGCAGCGAGAAGCTGTTCGTGCGCACCTTCCTCGAGGAGCAGCACGTCAAGCTCGCGCTGCTCGTGGACGCGAGCGCGTCGATGGGGGAACCGCGCCCGGAGAAGCTGCGCACCGCGGTCGGCCTCGCCGCCGCGCTCGCCTACGTCGGCCTGGTCGGCGGCCACGTCGTGCGCGCCGCCTTCCTGCGCGACGGCGAGTGCGAAGCCGCGCCCCCGGCGAGCCGCGAGGCCGCCTTCCCCGGCCTGCTGGAATTCCTCGGCCGCCGCAATGCCTCCGGCGCGACCCGCCTGCTCGCGGGGCTCGAACGCTTCCTCGCGCTCGACGCGGGCCGCGCGCTGGTCGTCCTGCTCTCGGACCTGCTCGATCCCGGCGCGCCGCGCGCGATCCCCGCCACGCTGGTCGAGCAGGGACACCAGGTCCAGGTGCTGCACATCCTCGCCGGCAGCGATCTCCGCGCCGAAGACGGCGGAGCGGTGGTCCTGGTCGACCGCGAGACCGGGGAGAGCCGCGAGGTGATCCTCGACGTGGCGACCGCGGAGGAATACGCGGGCGCGGTCGGCGCCCACCTCGAAGAGTGGCGTCGCGCCGCGTTGCGGCACGGATTCGGGTACCGGGTCATCCACGCCGGCGCGACCGTCGACGAGAACCTGCTGCACCTCGTGGGATCCGACGGCCTGCTGGCCCGCAAGGGGTGACGGATGGCCCACCCCTGGATGCTGCTCGCCCTCCTGCTGCTTCCTGCTTACTGGTGGATGCGGCGCCTCGAGGCCCGCCCGCGGCGGCGCGTGGTCTCGAGCCTGCTCCTGTGGACGGGGGTGCCGGCCCGACGCGAGGCGCCGGTGCAGGAATGGGAGCGGCGGACGACCCTCGTGCTCTGGCTCGAGCTCGCGGCGCTGGCCGGCGCGATCCTCGCGATCGCCGGTCCGCGCTTGCCCGGGTCGGCGGCCGCGCGCACCCGCGTCGTGTATCTCGACCGCTCGGCCAGCCTGCTCACGCGCGAGGCGGACGGGCGCACGCGCGGAGACCGCTTGCGCGCGGCGCTCCTGGCCTGGATCTCCGCACGTCCCGCGACGGAGCGGTTCCGCATCCTCACGGGTGCGGGGGAGGACGGCGGGGAAATGGACGCGGCGGCGGCGCGCGACTTCGTGTCGGCGCACGGGCCGCTCGCGCGCGGCGAATCGCTCGTCGAAGGCGTGGCCGCGGCGTGGACCGTCGCGCGCGCCGCGGGCGGTGATCCGCCGGTCGTGGCGACCGACCGGGCTCCCGAAAAAGGCGAAGCCGCGCACTGGATTTCCCGCGGCGCGCCCTCGGCCAACGCCGGCATCGTCGGCTGCGTTGCGGAGCGTCGGGGCGAGGCGCTCGACCTCCTGGCGACCGTGCGCAACGCCTCGGCCGGCGCGCGCCGGGTCGCGGTCTCGGCCGCGGGCGTGACCGTGGATCTGCGGTTGGCCGCGGGCGCGGAGGAGCGCGCCGTGCTCACCCTGGCCTGGAAGGACGCGGCGGCGGCCGGACCGTGCCTGGCGGTCCGGCTCGAGCCGGGCGACGAGCTGCCCGCGGACGACCTCGCCTGGCTCGCCTTCCCCGCGCCTCCACCCACGGTCTGGCGTCTCGGTCCGGACAATCCCGCCCTCGACCGCGCGCTCGCGGCGGTGTTCGGCGGCGTCCGCCGCGCGGAGGCGATTCCTGCGGACGCGACCGGGCTCTTCGTGTTCGACCGGACGGCCCCGGAGCGTCTTCCCGCCGGACCCGCGATCGTGATCGCGGCGCCGCGCGACGTTTCCGGATGGTGCACGATCCGTCCCGGACCACGGCCGGCGGGTGCCCGCACGGTGCGCGATCCGGCTTCGCCGCTGCTGCGTCACGCGCACCTGGAGTGGGCGCGGGTCGACCGGCTTTTGGAGGCCGTCTTTCCGCCCGGCGCGGCCCATGTGCTGGTCGAGTGCGAAGGCGTCCCGCTGGTGGCGTGGACCGGTCCCGAGGGGGCGCCCGCGCTGTGGATCGGCTTCGACGTGGCCTGGACCGGGGCAGGGGGAAGCTCGGACTGGGCGCAGCTTCCCGGCTTCCCGATCTTCTTCGCGAACCTGGCGCGCGAGTGGGGGCTCGGCCTCGCCGGCACGGCCGCCCCCGCGTGCGTGAGCCCGGGGACGCCCGTGCGCCTGCCGCCCGGGGCGACCGTGCGGGCAGGCGCTGGGCCGTCGTTGCCGGCGGCGCGAGTGTGGCGGGCGCCCGAGGCCGGCTGCTGGCGAGTGGCGTCTCCCGGCGGCGTGCAGACCGTGGCCGCCAGCCTGCTCTCCCGCGCGGAGACCGACAACGGCGGCGCGGACGTCGAGCGCCTGCCGACGGAACCCGAGGGGGGCCGGGGCGAGCGCCGCGAGGCCTGGCGTGGTCTCGCCGCGCTGGCTCTGCTGGCGTTGTGCGGCGCCCGCGTGGTCGAGTCAAGGCGGAGCAAGTGAGCCCCGGGAGCAGCCAGGCGCTCCCGAGGCGGACCATAATATGGACCATGGACCATGGACCACGGACCATGCCCGGCGGACGGGGTTGAACCCGCCGCCCCGTGCCATCGACCGGCCGAGCGACCTGGTACCGGCCCCCGCAGATAACCGGCCCAGCGGCCCGGCGATCTGGTTCGGGCAATTAGTCGAGCCAGTACAGGAGCAGCGCGAACAGGATGGCGAGGCCCAGGACGATCGCGATCATGCCGAAGTCCGTGCCTCCGGCCAGCTGCACTTGCTCCGGCGATTCGGCCAGGACGCAGAAGTCCTGCGGGTTCATCTCCGCCAGGCGGGCGGCGACGTCCGTCTCCTCGAGCCCCTGGGCGCGCAGGGCGTCGGCCACGGCGCTGCCTCCCGCGGGGGTCTGCAGCTCGGGCGCGGACGCAGGGACCGAAACGGGGGCCGACGAGATCATGTCGGCGGCGACTGTTGCGGGGACGAAATAGACGAGAGACGCGACCGCGAGCGCGGCGAGGATCCAACTGGACAGATGGCGCGGCATGAACACACCCTCCTCTGACACCGGAACGGCGGACAGAACACCGGGATATTAGGGTGGTTCGTCGCGCCGACGCAAGACTTTCTCGCCTTCCTTTTTCTGGCGCGCGGACCCCCCCCGGCTCTATATATCGACCGGGGGGGGCGGTTCCGGAGGAGGTCCGCATGAAGCTCGACCGCGACGTACAGATTACCTGGCTAGGGCATTCCACGTTCCAGGTGGTCACGCCCAAGGGAAAGACGATCCTGCTGGATCCCTGGGTGGCCGGGAATCCCGCCTGTCCTGAGGCCCGGAAGAAGATCGGGAAGCTCGACGCGATCCTGGTGTCGCACGGCCACTTCGACCACATCGCGGACTGCGTATCATTGGCGAAGGACCATGGGGCCGCGGTGGTCGCCAACTACGAGACCTGCCACTGGCTCGAGCGGAAGGGCGTGGTCTCGGCCCAGGCGATGAACAAGGGCGGCACGCAGGAGGTCTCCGGGCTGCGGGTGACCATGGTGCACGCGGACCACAGTTGCGGCATCCTCGACGGCGACACGATCGTGTACGGGGGCGAGGCGGGCGGTTACGTCATCGAGTTCGAGAACGGCTTCAAGGCGTACTACGCAGGCGACACCAACGTCTTTGGGGACATGCGGATCATCGGCGAGCTGTACCGGCCGGAGGTGGCCTTCCTGCCCATCGGCGACCGGTTCACGATGGGGCCGCGCGAGGCCGCCTATGCGGTCCGGTTGCTCGGGGTGCGCAAGGTGATCCCGATGCATTGGGGGACGTTCCCGCCGCTGACGGGAACACCCGCCGCGCTGCGCGAGCAACTGCGCGACGTGCCGGGGATCGAGGTCGCCGAGATGAAGCCGGGCGAGACCATCGGCTGAGCACCCGCCCATCCTCGACCTCCTCCGCCGCGACCGTCGTGCGCGGCCGGACCTGCCGGGGGCGGAGTACGTGGAGCGGGACAACCCGCTGGCGCCGGCGCTGGCGGCGCTGATGAAGCCGGGAACGCCGCAACGGGAGGAGTGGAAGTTCCGTTGCCTGAAGGCGCTGGCGCGCTTCCGTCTGGACGCGGCGCGGCAGTATCTGCTGCTGGATTGCGTGGAGACCTACCTGCCGCTTCCCCACCGAGAGGAAGTGCGGTTCCAGGGGTATCTGACACGAGACCGGGAGGTGAAGAACATGCGCAAGATGTGGTCGGAACAGCTCATGGAGAAGGGCGAGAAGCGCGGCGTGAAGCTGGGCGAGTTGCGCGCCAGGCGCCAGACGTTGCTGGAGCTGATGCGGGCGAAATTCGGTGCGCGACCCGCGTCCGCGACGCGCCTGGTCTCCGCCATCACGAACGTCCGACGATTGGACACCCTGATCCGGCGCGTGCTCACCGATCCCGTATGTGCTACCGCCGGCGCGCCCAGTTCCGTCCCTCTTGCGGAGAATCGCCCATGTCCGTCGAACGCCGGGACCTCCTCATCGGTCGCCGCGCCGTCGAGCGCGGTTGGATCGCCGAGCCCGTCCTCGCCGCCGCGATCGCGTGCCAGGAACGCGACATCACGGAGGGGCTGACCGCCCGCCCGATCGGCGCCCTCCTGGTCGAGGCCGCCGCCCTCACACCCGACCGGGTCGCCGAGCTCATCGACGAGCAGTCGCACGCCCTCGTCCTCGAGGAGGACGCGCTCTTTGGCGCCATCCTGGTGCGCAACGGCCTGGCCGCCGCCGACGCGGTCGATCGCGCTCTCGCCGACCAGCGCGCGGGCGCCGCTTCCGGGCGGCTGGGCGAAGTCCTGCTGGCGCGCGGGGCGATCGACGCGAAGGGGTTGCGGGCCGCGCTCGCCGCCCAGGGGCGCCTGGCCGGCCGCCAGGCCACCCGCGCCGGCGTCGGGGGCGGCGACACCCGGCAGGGCGCATTCGTCACCCAGGTCCCGGAGGTGGTCGGCGAGACCGCCGCGCCGGAGCTCGCGCGCTTCGGTCTCACCCCGGCGGACCTCGACGAGGCGCGGCGGCTGCGCGACGCGGGCGCCGCCGCCTTCGATCGCACCCTCACCGAGGCCGACAGCGACCGCTTCGACGCGCTCCGGGGCAAGCCGCTCGCCGAAATCCTCGTCGCGCTCGGCAAGCTGGCGGCGGCGCACGCGGCAGACCTGGAGGCCGCCCTCGCGACGCCTGCCCCCCGCGGCCCGCGCCGGTTCGGCCGCTACGAGCTGCGCGCCGAGCTCGGCCACGGCGGCATGGGCAAGGTCTACCGCGCCTGGGACCCCGACCTCAAACGCGAGGTCGCGCTCAAGGTCCTGCTGCTCGGCGACCGCGCCGATGCCGACGGGGTGGACCGCTTCCAGCGCGAGGCGCGCGCCGCGGCCGGCCTTTCCCACCCCGGCATCGTTCCGGTCTACGACGTCGGCGCGGTCGCCGGCAAGCCCTACTACACCATGGAGCTGGTCGCGGCCGACGAGCTCACCGACCTGGCGCGCGCAGGCGGCCTCACCGCGCGCGACGCGGTCGAGATCGTGCGCCAGGTGGCGGAGGCGCTGCGCTTCTCCCACGCGCGAGGCATCCTGCACCGCGACATCAAGCCGCGCAACGTCTTCGTCGCGCGCGACGGCGCGACGCTGACCGCGCGCGTGATCGACTTCGGCCTCGCCAAGTTCGCCGAGGACGAGGTGCGCATGGACGCCGGCTCGAAGGCGGGCGCGTCGCTGCGCACGCTCACCCAGACCGGGCAGATGCTCGGGACGCCGCTCTACATGAGCCCGGAGCAGTTCGCCAAGGCCGCCGAGGTGGACGGGCGGGCGGACGTCTACTCGGTGGGGGCGACGCTGTACGAGCTGTTCACCGGCGCGCCGCCGTTCGCCGACGCTGCCGGAGCTGATCCGCAAGGTGCAGGACGTCGATCCCGAGCCGCCGCGCAAGCGCGTGCCGGACCTGGACGTCGACGCGGAGACGATCTGCCTGAAATGCCTGCACAAGGCGCCGGCGGACCGGTACGCGGGGGCCGGCGACCTGGCCGACGACTGCCGGCGGTTCCTCGCGGGCGAGGAGATCGCCGCGCGGCCGGTGGGTCGGCTGGGGCGGCTGTGGAAGCGGGCGAAGCGGAACCGGGGCGTGGCGACGCTGGTGGCGGGGCTGGCCGCGCTGCTGGCGGTGCTCGCGGTCTGGGGCGGCGCGGAGGAGGCGGAGGAGAAGGCGGAGAAGAAGGATCCGCAGTCGGTGGCCGCGCGGTTCGCGGAGGCGAAACAGAGCGCCGAGCTCGCCGTTGACCGGGCGCCGAAGGAGGCGAAGTACCAGGCCCTCGCCGACCGCGCACAGGCCGGGATCGACGGCACCGAAGCCGGCGCTCACCTGGCCGCAGGGAAGTGGGAGGACGCGGCGAAGTCCGCGCGCCGCGCCATTGACCGGGCGCCGGAGGTCGGGCGCTACAAGGACCTGCTCAACCGGGCGCTGGCCGGCGAGAAGCGCACGGAGGGCGCGCGGTTTTTCGCCGCCTGGAACCAGGAAGTCGAGCGGAGCCGCGAACTGGAGGACGCCGTGGAGCGGGTGAAGAAGGAAGAAGCCGCGGCGCCTCCCGACCAGCGCGCCGCCCTGAAGGAACGCCGCTGGAACGACACCGAGGATTTGCGCACGGTCTCGCTCCAGCGCGAAAACGGCTGGTCCAAAGCCGTGTCGCGGTTCACCGAGGCGACGACCCACTGGCGCGAGGACGAGGAGTCCCGGAAGGCGCTGGCCGAACTCTACTGGTACCGCTTCCGCAAGGCCGAGAGCGAACGGGACCGCACCAACGAGGCGGCGTTCGCCCAATTGGTACAGGACGTGGGCGGGGACAAGTATCGGGACCTGGTGCGCTGCGAGCGCGCGGTGCGCGTGCGCTTCGAGTTGCCGCCGGCGTTCGCCGCGGGCACGGTGGTCGCATACCTATATCTCTACGCACAGAAGAAGGCCCCGCCGATCCTCGTCCCCGTCCCCTGCGACCGCGCCACCGGCAAGGCGTTCGACGCGGACGATCTGCTCGCCAAGGACCTCGCTTTCGGCCGTCCGGTCCCGCTCGCCCTGGCGACGGCGCCGGCGGCGGCGGGCGCGTCCGCCCCGCTCCTGCCGGCCGCGGAGCTCGCCGAGCGAGAGCGCCAGGCGGACGCGCACGTGGCCGCCCAGCGCTACGCGGCGGCCTTGCCGCTTCTCGACCTGCTGACGCGGGCCGCGCCCGCCGCTTCCGGCCACGCCTACAACCTCGCCTGCTGCCTCGCGGTCGGGGCGCGGGCGCCGGACCCCGCGGCCTGGCTCACCGCCGGCGCGGACGCGGCCGCGCTGCGGGAACTGGCGCAGCGCACCTCGGCCGACCCGCTCTGGACCGCCGCCCTCGCGCCGAAGGCGGCCGCCGGCGCCTGGAACGCCCTGGCGCTCGTGGCGCTGGAAGAGTCCGTCCGCCGCGGCTGGCGCGACGCCGCTCACACGGAAACCGACGCCGACCTGGCCGCGCTCCGTGCGGACCCCGGCTTCGCCCTGCTCCTGGCGACGATGCGGGGCGACCTGCCCGCGCGGCACGTCCGCGTCCTCGAGGTGGTGGCGGACTCCCAGGCCGCCAAGCTGGGCGTCCAGCCCGGCGACGTGCCGCTCTCGGTCGCCGCGAACGAGACCGCGCCGCCCGCGCTCGAGACCGTCGAGCAGGTCTCGTCCGCGATCTCGGCCGCGCCCGCGGGCAAGGAATACCGGGTCGTCCTCTGGCGCGGCGGCGCCCGCGTGACCGTCACGCCGACCGGCGGCGGCCCGCTGGGCGTGCGCATGGTGCAGGTCGATCTGCGCGCGGAGAGCCCGACGCGCTTCCCCTGGACCGGCGCCGCGCCCGCCGCCTCCCCGCCGGAGTCCCCGGAAGTCGAGCGCGCCCGCTGGTCCGAGCTGCACGAGTTCCGGCAGCGCGACGGCAACCGCGTGGACCTGCGGGTCACGCGGGATGGCGCGCGGCCCCACGCCGACCTCGCCCTCTCCCTGCCGCGCGGGTCGTACCTGCTCTACGTCCCGCCCGGCCAAGGGCTCTACGCGACGCGCTACCCGTTCGAGGTGGCGCGCGACCTGGACTGGGACGAACGCTGCGAGCTGCCCGCCGCGGACGACTTCCCGCCGCCGCTTCCGGCCGCCCCGCAGCCGCCGGACGCCGGCAAGGCGGTCGGGTACTGGGTCTACATCCCGGCGGGCCCGTACCGCGCCAGCGGCGACCGCGGCGCGCAGCAGTCGCCGGAGCGCGACGCGGCGATCCTGCGCGTTTCCCGCGAGGAAGGCGTCGCGTCGGCGAAGGCCCGCGCAGCCCCCTTGGCGGTCGAGGGCTTCTTCCTCGCGCGCTTCGAGGTCGCCAGTGCGATGTACCTGGCATACCTGAACGACGGCCCATGGCACGCGGAGCGCAAGACCGACCCGTTCACGCGCGTGCCGCGCCGGGACGAGACGGCGACGAAGGAGACGGCGTATTGGCAGAAGGAGGACGAGCGGATCGCGCTTCCGGCCGCCTTCGCCTGGTGGACCGGCGACGTGCCGGTGATGGGGATCTCCTGGGACGACGCGACCGACTGCTGCGCCTGGCTGACGCGGCGCGCGGGCGGGGAGCGCTGGGTCTTCGCGCTGCCGGCGGAGGACGAGTGGGAGAAGGCGGCGCGCGGGCCGGACGGGCGTTTCCATCCCTGGGGCGACGAGTTCGACGCGAGCTTCTGCCGAATGCAGGACTCGCGGATCGGCGAGCAGACCGATCTGCTGCCGGAACCGATCGGGCTGTGCGGGATCGACGAGGGGCCGTTCGGCGTGCGCGATCTCGCCGGCGGAATGCGCGAATGGACCGCAACGTTGTCTGGCGCCCGGAAGGAGTGGCGGATCACGAAAGGCGGGGCTTGGTCGGCGCCGCCGCCGTTGTGCCGTGGGGCGTCCCGGAGCGACTTCGAGCCGATCGGCGTGTCCGCGTTCTGCGGGTTCCGGGTGGCGGCGCGCAGGACCCGTTGACCCTCTGCGCTTTACTCTCTTACCCTTTTCCGGTCGTCGGTCCGCCGTGAGGCGGCGGCCGCCGAAAACGTCGAATGCGAGGTGTGGTGAACATGCAGAAAAGACCTCCCGAGCCGGAGGCGATCGCGGCGATGTACGAAGCGTTGGTGGCGTCGCTGCCGCGGCTCGAACGGTTGCCCCGTAGGCGCCGCTTCACGAGCCGCTCGCGCTCGATCTCCTGCCCGCGGCCGAGCCCGCCGACCACGAGCGCAAGGCGGCCGCGCGGGTGGCGGCGAAGCGCTACGCCGAGCCTGCGCGGCAAGGTCGCCGACGGGCGCGACGATCGGCCGGTGATGGGCGTCTCGTGGGACGACGTCGCCGACTACGCCCGCTGGCTGACGGCGCGCGCCGGCGGCGGGCGCTGGCGGTTCGAGCTGCCGGCCGAGGACGAATGGGAGAAGGCCGCGTGCGGGCCGGACGGACGGTTCTTCCCCTGGGGCGACGAGTTCGCTGCGACGTTCTGCCGGAGGCAGGACTCGCGCACCCGCGAACCGCCGCAGTTGCAGCCCGAGGCGATCGGGCTGTTCCCGCTCGACGAGAGCCCGTACGGGCTTCGCGATCTCGGCGGCGGCATGCGCGAGTGGACGGCCACGCTCGTGGGCGCTGCGCTGTGCGACGCGAAGGCGATCTCGATGAACGCAAGGCGCATTTGGCGGCCCGAGGTCAGCGCGCCCCCAGCAGCCTTCGAGCGATGTCCCGCGCAGCCGACATGGTCGCCGCGCACGCACGGGCGGTCGCCATGGTAGGTCGGCGACCGGGATAGCGGTACTCCACGGCGCCAACCGTCACCTTGCGCAAGCCCGGAAGGCGTTTCGGAAGACCCACAGGCAGGGAAACCGCCATCTTCCACAAATGCAGCAGGTCGTGCGTTCTGGGCGGGACGATGCCGTGTAGAGTCAGAAGCGCCTTGAGGTATTTCTCAATGCACTGTTGAGCATGGAAACAGATTGCGTCGGGGGAGGGATCCTTGCGCACGCGGAGTTCTCGGGCCGCCACCCGATAATCCGACTCGGCCTTGCTAACCCACTCGCGTACGGCGCGCTTCATACAATCGGCAACCCTTGCGCAGAATCTCGCACAGGAACGGATCTTCCTCCCGAAGGGCCCTTTCGACCTCGCGGGGAGTACGGACCACGATGTCCGCGGGGAAGCGCGCCTCGAGCGATTCGTGAATTCGACCGGCCAAGTCGAGCGGGCGGGTAGTCCGCGCGACGATGAGGAGATCCACGTCGCTGTCCGGACGGGCAAGGCCCTGCGCATGGGAACCGAACAGGATGATGGCGTCAGGACGGAAGACGCGGGCAATGCTCTTGGCGGCGGCGCCGATCTCCGGGCGGACCAGGCGTCTGACGATGCCCTTCTTCATGTGCGTATCGTACCGGAGGAGGCGATCCATGTCGAGGATCGCGTACCCGTCGAGGCCCGCTCACCCTGACGGACCCCGCTCCTGTCGCGCCCCTTCCGGACGGCCCTGCCCTCCCGCCCGAGGAGGAGGACCGCCGGTTCGGCGGCACCCCCCAGCGCTGGCGCGCCGTCCTGGAGTCCGGTCCCGCGTGACCGGCCGCGCAAGGCACCCCGCCGCCAGCTTCCGCACCGCGCGCGCGTTGGAGAGGATCCAGTCCGGGACTGAATTGTTTATCTTCGCTGGGCGCGAAGAATCTGACGGTTCGTAGCCCAGGGTCATCCCCCAGGCCCGGCCTCGGGCGGCACCGGATTCAGCGTGTGCCAGTACAGCACCCGCTTCCCGCGCAACGCCCCGGACGCGGCCATCGCGCGTAGGCCGGCCACGCACTTCGCGGTGTACGTCGGATCCAGCTCGATCCCCTCGGTGTCGCGCACGAGCGCCTGTGCCGCATCGCCCTCCGGCGTCGACAGGGCGTACCCGCGTCCGAAGGCGCCGTGGAACACCGTGAGCCGGCACGGCCCTTCGGGGGCGGTCTTCCCCAGCCGCGCCAGGCAACCCGCCGCGAGCCGGCGCACCGCGCGCACGTTGGAGACGATCCGGTCGACCACCCGCACCCCGATCGATTCCACCGGAAAGCCCGCGAGGCGGAACCCGGCGAGCAGACCGCCCAGCGTCCCGCCGGTGCCCAGGGCGACCACGATCGCGTCCGGCGCCGGCATCGCGCCCTGTTCCACCTGCTCGACCAGTTCGAGCGCCGCCGACACGAAGCCGAGCGAGGTGAGGGCGCTGGTGCCGCCGGTGGGGATCCAGTACGGCTTACGCGCGGCGTTCGCGCGTTCCTCGCGCCAGCGGTGCCAGGGCAGCGTGAGCACGCTCGGAATGCGCCGGACGTGCTCGGCGTGCGCGGCCACGTACCGCAGGTTGGCTTCGCCGCGCGGGGTGAGCGGCCGCTCGTAGAGGATCAGGCGTGCGGGCAGGCCGTGCTCGCGCGCGAAGTGCACGCAGGCGGCGGCCCAGTTCGACCCGGTGGCCGCCGCGGTGAGGAGCACCTGCGCCCCGCGCGCCTTCGCCTCCCCCAGGCAAAGCTCGAGTTTGCGGACCTTGTTCCCGCCGTGCGCGGAATGGGTCAGGTCGTCGCGCTTCACCCACAGGTCGTCGACGCCGAGTGCGGGCCCCGCCTTGTCCCAGCGGTGGACCGGGGTCGGCAGCGCGCAGAGCGGCAGTCGCGGCAGCCGCCCCGCGAGCTCGGGGAAGCGGCGTACCAGGGCCAGAGTCTCGTCGCTCACTCCGTGAGCGGCCAGCGGCCGGGGTTCATGATCCGGTGGGGATCGATCGCCGCGTAGGCGTGGTCGACGTCGGCCGTCTCCCGCGGGCGCACCACGAGGTCGGGCATGTGGCCGGGGCATTCGGTGATGTCCTCGAAGTACTCCCGGCGCGTGCCCTCGTCGGCGAATACCTTGTCGGCGCCGATGCGTGACCGGAACTCGCTGGCGAGGGTGTCGACCGCGGCGGCGGCGAGCGGCATGGTGCGGGTCTCCCATGGGAGAGGGGCGGCCGACCCCCCGCCCCGCGGAGTCGCGGGAACCGGGCGCCGACGCTTCGACTTCAGCATGTATAGAGGAGGCGCGCGCGGGAGGGAAGGAGGAATTTCGATTTGACTTCCCCGCGGCGCGTGGCAGAGTGGCGAGAGTGACGAGGCCGTCACGCTGAACGGGCCGCATTGCCCCTGCCCGCTTCCCGACGAGAGAGGGCAAGGGCAAAGCACGACGACGGGATGCGACCATTGTTCAGGGCTCATGTCTGGTCACGGTGGCGAGCGTAGGTCCCTGGCCCCCTCCCGGAGAGGACGCGATCTTCACGGAGATGTGACCATGCTCGGGGAGTCCGACGTGCCTCCTGATCTCCGCCGCACGCCCGCGGAGGACCCCATGGATTCCGCGCCGGGAGATCCCCGGGTTTTCCCGGCCGGCGACCCGGTCGGGCCCGCGCAGGGCGCGGGTCCCGCGTTCTGTCCCGGATGCGGACAGGCGTATCCGGGTGACGCCCTGCTGTGTATCCGCTGCGGCATCGACCTCCACACCGGCGAGCAGATCGCCCGGCCGGCGGCGCCGGAGGGGGACGCGGAGGAGGCGCGCGCGCCCTGGTGGGCCTGGTTCCCGGCGGTCTGCCCGGGCTTTTTCCGGGCCAAGACCCTGGTCTTCGCGATCTTCGTCCTGGCCCTCGCGGCGGGATGCTTGGCGATGGGTCTGGTCTTCCTCGTCATGGGGGTCTTCTTCACCGCGGTCACCGCCGGGGCCCTCGGCGTGATTCTCTACGCCCAGGCGGTGGCGTGCATCCTCACCGGCGACATTCAGCTCATCCACGATGCCCTGGTTGATTTCGACGGCACGCGCTGGACGGCGTTTTTCTTCGCGCTTGCGGTCCCGTTCACCGTGGTGCTCGCCTTCCTGATGCTGCACGGGAAGGCGCCGCAATGAGGCGGGTGGGCCCGATCGCGCTTGACATCCCCGGCGCTGCGGTCGATCATGCCCGCGGCGTGACCCATCCTCCGCGATCGGGCTTCCGCACATGACCGTTCCGCCGAAGCTCCTCCTGACCGGGCCCAAGGGCGAGAAGAGCGAGCACATCCTCATCGCGGACGCGCTCGTCCTCGGCCGGATGCAGGACTGCGACCTCGTGCTCAACGACGTGCAGGCATCGCGCCGCCACTGCCGGATCGAGCGCCAGGACGGCGCCTGGTTCGTCCAGGATCTCACCTCGGCCAACGGGACGATCATCAACGGCCAGCCGCTCAAGGAGCGCCGGCCGCTGCGGGACGGCGACAAGCTGATCGTCGGCGAGACCGAGGTGGTGTTCCGTTCCCCGACCCCGGCGCGCGCGGTCACCCGGGGTCGCGGGCTGGCTCCGCCGGGCATGCTCGACCCGAACCTGTCGATCGTGACCCTGACCGACGAGGGGGTCGGGGCCGGGATGACGCTCCATTTTGCTCCGGCGATGACCCCCGCGAGCACCGCCGCGGAAGTCGCCAGCCGCGACGTCGACCAGCTCCAGAGCGTCGCCAAGCGACTGAAGCTGATGGTCGACCTCGGCCGGACGATGGGCCGGTCGATCGATCCGCACGCGTTGCTGTCGTTGTGCCTCGACAAACTGTTCGAGGTTTTTCCGCAATCGGAGCGCGGGCTGGTGATCCTCTACGGCCCGGACGGCTCCCTGCCCGCGACGCTCACGCCCGCGAGCGAGCCGGCGGGGATCTTCGACCGCCGCAAAGGGGCGATGAGCCGCGTCAAGCACCGAAGTCCGCCGTCGGCGCAGGAGAACGACGTGCGGCTTTCGCGCACGGTGCTCCAACGCGTCCGCACCGAGCACAACGCGGTGCTCATCGCCGACTCGGGCGGCGATTCGGCGGCGATGATGTCGATGGTGCGCATGCAGGTGAAATCGCTCATGTGCGCGCCCCTGCTGGTCGGCGAGCGCGACCTCGGGATCCTCCAGCTCGAGACCAAGAGCCGGGAGCAGGCGTTCAAGCCCGAGGACCTCTCGTTGCTCACGGCGGTCGCCGGCCAGGTGGCCTTGGTGATCTACAACGCCGAGCTGGCACTCGAGGCGGCGGCCTCGGCCGCGCAACGCGAGAACCTGTCGCGGTTCCTCTCCCCCAAGCTGGTCGACGAGGTGCTCAAGGGCACCCTGGGCCTGGCGCTGGGCGGGACGGAGAAAAACGGCACCATCTTCTTCTCCGACATCGTCGGCTTTACGCGCATGGCGGCGAAGATGCGGCCCCAGGACGTCGTCACGCTGCTCAACCGATACTTCACGATCATGCAGGAGGTGGTGTTCCGGCGCGGCGGGTCGATCGACAAGTGCGCGGGCGACCAGATCATGGCCCACTGGGGGGTGATCGGCGACCAGGTCGACTTCACCGCCCAGGCCGCCTGCGCCGCGATCGAGATGCAGGAGGCGCTGTTCGCCTTCAACCGCGACGAGGCGATGAGGCAGGAGATCGTCCTGCCCTCGGAACCGCTCGGCCACGGCATCGGCGTGAACACCGGGACCGTGTGCGCGGGCAACATCGGCTCCGACCGCAAGATCGAGTTCACGGTGATCGGCGACACGGTGAACGTTTCGGCGCGGGTGGAGGCGATGGCCGGGCGGACGCAGACCTTCGTCACGGAAGGCACGTGGAAGGAGATCCAATCGCGCGCCTTCGCGATCCGCATCCCCGACATGCCGGCCAAGAACGTCGAGCTGCCGCTGCCGGTGTACTGCTTGCGCGGGATCGTACCGCCGGCCGCGGTCGCCCCGGCGGCGCCGCCCGACAAACTCGGCGACCTGCGATTCGCACTGCCCTGCACGCTGCGCCTGGCCAAGACCGGAGCCGGCGCCGCTCGCGTCTCCGGCATGGTCACGCGGATTTCGCCGACGCGCGGGTCCGGGGCGCGGCTGACCGTGCAGGTGGTGATCCCGGTGGCGGTCGACTCCGAGATGCTGCTCGATTGGGGCGTGGCCGAGAAGCCGACGTTGCCCGCGCTGCGCGGTTTCGTCGAGGCCTGCTGGGACCCTGAAGACCCGACCGGCTCCGCGGCGCGTGCGGCGGACGGTCCGGGCGAGAAGGGGACCGAGGACACTGCGGTGCTCAGCCGGCCACCCGAGCCCGGGTCGCTGACGTTGCGGGTGCTGGAGCTGCCGGACGAGATCGCCGCGTGGCGGCCCGGGACGCTCCTGGTCAGCGACATGAAGAGCCACGAGGAGGTCGTGCGGGCGTGAGCGGGGTGGGGCCGCCGCAACCGACGGAACTACGGATTGTCTGGATTGCACGGATTGTCCGACGGCAAGAGGTGTGATTCCTCGCAGGATCGTCGAGAATGCGACGATAGGGCCGGTGGGTAATACGGATGGCGGGGATCCGCCGAAGATCGTCGTGAGACGCGAAGCTGTCGGCCGGGCACGCCACGCTGCTGAAGAACTGCCACGACCCGCTGTGGGCCTCGGACGCGCGCACGCTCTACGCGGTCCGCGACGAGGATGCGGACTCCCGAGGCGATCGCCGCACTCGCGGCCGCGCTGCGCGACCCGTCTGACCGGGTGCGTGCCTCGGCGGCATCATGCCGCCTCTGCACCTACTGCCGGTCCGCCTGGAAGAGCTTGTGCTCCAATTCGTCCGCCTGCGTGGCCAGGTAGGCGGCGGCAAGGAAGGCCTCGGCCGGGATGATCCCGTGCAGCATCAGGGTGTGGGTCATCACCAGGTCGTCCCCCACGACGGCGAGCGATCCGAACACCAGGCCGCCGTTGAGACTGAGCGCGAAGCGCGGGCGCTCTCCCGCAAGCGCGGACTTGGCGCCGATCACCGTGCGCAGGCGCGCCAGCGGGACGCCGCTCCACTGCACGACTTCGACCTGGATCGTTTGCTTGCGTCCCTGCGGCAGAAGCACGGTGAGGAGGTCCCTCCCCGCGGCATCCTTCTGGCAGGCCCAGCCGGCGTGCGCGGCAATCGAAGCGAGCAATTCTTGCAGCGTCATGGCGAACTCCTTCTGCGGCGCGCCTGCGCCTGCACCCCCGACGTCGGTCCGGCGGCGGACACCAGTCCGATTCTCTGCATGTCCTCGAGCCCGGCCGCGCACGCGGCCATGACGGATCGGTCGTGCGCCGCGGGCGCGTGCTCGCGCCGTTTGCGCAACTCCGAAAGGATGTGGTCGCTCAACCCGGCCCCGCCTTTCGCGCCAGGTCCTCGAGCTCCTGGAGCTTCACCAGCGCCTGCATCGGCGTGAGCTGCTCCGGGTCGAGGGCGCGCAGGGCCACGACCGCGGGGTGCTCGGGCGGGGCGAACAGGCTCAGTTGGCGTGGTTGCGTGGAAGTCCGCGGGTCCGGGGCGTACTGCAGGAACCGGGGCCGGTCGGACTCGTCGAGGGTGCAGGCTTCGAGGCCGGCGAGGATTTCCTTCGCTCGGGCAACCACCCCCTTGGGCAGGCCGGCGAGGCGGGCGACATGGATGCCGTATGACTTGTCGGTTCCGCCTTCGACGATGCGGTGGAGGAACACCACATCGTCGCCCCACTCGCGGACGGCGACGTGGCAGTTGCGCACGCCGGGAAGGACGAGGGACAGCTCCGTGAGCTCGTGGTAGTGGGTGGCGAAGAGGGTGCGGGCGCCGACGCGGTCGTGGAGGTGCTCGGCGACGGCCCAGGCGATGGAAAGCCCGTCGAAGGTGCTGGTGCCGCGGCCGATCTCATCGAGGATGACCAGGCTGCGGTCGGTGGCGTTGTTGAGGATGTTGGCGGTCTCGGTCATCTCGACCATGAAGGTGCTGTGGCCGCGGGCGAGCTCGTCGGCGGCGCCGACGCGGGCGAAGATGCGATCGGCGACCCCGACGCGAGCGGCCTTGGCGGGGACGAAGCTGCCGATCTGGGCGAGCAGGACGATCAGCGCGGCCTGGCGGATGTAGGTCGACTTGCCCGCCATGTTGGGGCCGGTGACGACCATCACGCGGTTCCCCGCGTCATCGAGCAGGAGATCGTTGGGAACGAAGCGGTCTTCGATCACCTTTTCGAGGACGGGATGGCGGCCTTCTTCGATTCGCAACGTCCGGCCGTCGTCCACCTCGGGCCGGACGTAGCGGCCTTCCACCGCGACCACGGCGAGCGAGAGGAGGGAGTCGACCGCGGCGAGGGCGGCCCCGGAGGCGAGCAGGCGGGGGATCTCCTGCGCGACGCGGTCGCGCACCTCGAGGAAGAGCCGGTACTCGAGGTCGCACGCGCGCTCGTCGGCGCTGAGGATCTTCGCCTCGTATTCGCGCAGCTCGGGGGTGACGAAGCGCTCCGCGTTCTTCATCGTCTGCTTGCGCTCGTAGTTGGTCGGGACCTTGTCGAGATTCGACTGGGTGATCTCGATGTAGTAGCCGAAGACATGGTTGTAGCCGACCTTGAGCGACCCGATCCCGGTGCGCTCGATCTCGCGCGCCTGGAACGACGCCATCCAGTCCTTGCCCTCGCGGCCCAGTCGGCGGATCGCGTCGAGCTCGCCGTGGAAGCCCTCGCGGAGGATGCCCCCCTCCTGGAGGGTCACCGGCGGCTCGTCGGCGATCGCGCGCACGAGCACGTCGAGCACGGCGTCCATCGGGTCGAGGAGGTCGTGCAGCCTCTGGAGGTGGGGGGAAGCCTCGCGCGGGAGCGCCGCGCGGACCTCGGGGATCGCCTCGAGCGCCTGGCGCACCGAGAGCAGGTCGCGGGCATTGGCGCGGCCGGAGCCGATGCGGCCGGTGAGCCGTTCGAGATCGGGCACGAGCGCGAGGGCCTCGGCGGCCTTGGCGCGGCGGGCGGGATCCTCGACCAGGGCGGAGACCGCTTGCTGGCGCGCGCGGATCTCCGCGACGTCGCGCAGGGGCATGGTCACCCAGTCGCGCAGCATGCGCCCGCCCATCGCGGTACGGGTGCGGTCGAGCACCCAGAGCAGGGTGCCCTCGGTCTTGCCCTCGCGGATGGTGCGGGTGAGCTCGAGCGAGGCGCGGGTGGCGCGATCGAGCAGCACGCACGCTTCGCGCCGGTCCGGAGCGATCCGGGTGATGTGGCGCAGTTGGGTCTTCTGCGTGGCCTTCAGATACTCGAGCACCGCGCCCGCGGCGGCAACCGCGGGGCCGGCGTCGTCGACGCCGAAGCCCGAGAGGTCATGCACCCCGAAGTGCTCGAGCAGAACCTTGAGCGCGGCGCGCCGCTCGAACTGCCAGTCGGGAACCGGGGTGACGCGCGCGCGCACCAGCGTGCGCAGCGGCGGCAGGCCCAGGTCGGCGTCCGGACCGGCCTGCGATTCCGGCACCAGGCACTCCGCGGGGTCGATGCGCGCCAACTCGTCGGCGAGACCGCGCAGCGGCAGGTCGGCGACGCGGAATTCGCCGGTGGAAAGCTCGACCCAGGCGAGCCCGGCCTGCTTCCCCTTCACGTGCAGCGCGGCGAGGTAATTGTGGACCTTGTCCTCGAGCAGGTTGCCCTCGGTGAGGGTGCCCGGAGTCATCACCCGCACGACTTCGCGGTCGACCAGGCCCTTGGCTTCGGAGGGATCCCCCATCTGCTCGCAAATCGCCACGCGGAAGCCGGCGCGAAGCAGGCGCGCGAGGTAGCCGTTGCAGGAGTGATGGGGCACGCCCGCCATGGGCACCGCCTTTTCCCCCTTGAAGCGCGAGGTGAGGGTAATGTTGAGCACGCGTGCGGCGGTCTTGGCGTCCTCGTAGAACATCTCGTAGAAGTCGCCCAGCCGGAAGAAAAGCAGCGCGTCCGGGTGCGCCTCCTTGATGCGCGAGTACTGCTCCATGATCGGCGTGGTCATGGCGGGGATCCTACGCGCGGTCCGGAAGTCTGTCCAGCGCGGACTGCCTGCGCTTGCCTGCGCCGGCGGGGGGAGCCGTGATCCAGCCGGCCGGCCGGGTCCGGGTCCGGCCGGACATTGACGCGACGGCGCCGCGGACGGACAATCGCGGTCATGGACGGCCTTCCCGCGCTCTTCGAGGGCGCCCGCTGGCACAGCTTCAACACCTGGCTCGCGCGGCGCTGGCCCCACCGCGTCTTCAAGCTCGGCCTCGACGCGGGATTCACCTGCCCCAACATCGACGGCACGGTCGCGACCGGCGGCTGCACCTTCTGCTTGAACGAGAGCTTCAGCCCCAATTCGCGCGGCGCCCCGCGACCGATCGCCGCGCAGGTGCGCGACGGCATGAAGTTCTATCGCCGGCGCTACCGCGCGGAGAAGTTCATCGTCTACTTCCAGGCCCACACCAACACGCACGGCGAGGTTGCGCACCTGCGCCGGCTTTACGATGAGGCGACCGCGTTCGACGATGTGGTGGGGCTGGCGATCGGTACCCGACCCGACTGCGTGCCCGACCCGGTGCTCGACCTGATCTCGGAATACGGCGAGCGGCTCGACGTCTGGATCGAGTACGGACTGCAAACGAAGCACGAGCAGACCCAGGTGCTGGTGAATCGCGGCCACGGCTGGGACGCGTACGTCGACGCGATCGAGCGCACGCGCGGGCGGCCGATGAAGGTCTGCACCCACCTCATCCTCGGGCTGCCGGGCGAGGACGCAGCGATGGCGCGGGAGACGGCGGACGCGGTGGCCGGGCTCGGGCTCGACGCGGTGAAGATCCACCATTGCTACGTCTCCCCGGGCACGCCGCTGGCGCTCGACTGGCGGGCGGGGAGCTACCGCGCGATGGATCTCGACGACTGGCTCGCACAGGTGTGCGACGTGCTCGAGCGGATGCCGGAGAACGTCGTGGTGCAACGGGCGATGGGAGAGCTGTCGGGGCCGTTCGTGCTGGCGCCGCTGTGGGGGAAGAACAAGCAAGAGCTGCTCGCGGCGGTGGAGGCAGAGCTGGCGCGGCGCGGGACCTGGCAGGGGGCGCACGCGGAAGGGGGCGATCGGCGTCGGCGCCCGGAGTCCCGGCTGCGACGAGCCGCCGGGGGGAGCAGCTGATCGCAGCCCGGTAGCAACGGCACATCAGCGCGAATGCCGGCTCCGGCAGGCTCTGCCGAGGGGTGGCGGGACCTCCGGGCTTCGGGGTTCGGATGAGCGGCCACGATTCGGCGATGGAGCATCGTGCGTGCGACCGACCAAGGAAACTACGGATTGCGCGGATTACACGGATTCCCTTGTGGGCAAAATCCGTGGCATCCGTGAAATCCGTAGTTGGGTCCTATCGGGGTCCGTGCCACGGGGGACCCCCATTGCCTCCCGCATCGGCGGACGCGGACAGGTCGAGCGCGGGTGGGCTTTGCGGACCGCGAAGCGCTGTGCTGCTATCCGTGAGATTCTTCGCGCCAAGCGAAGATTCGCAGTCGCAAATCCGACGCGGTCGGGGAGGCACCTCCCATGCCTCGCCGCGCTCCATCGCGGGGTTGGGATTTGGGATTTGCGCGGACAGCCGCCCCGCGCCCGG
>Ga0209514_10003848_pt1 | contig 20884 bp, 26 predicted proteins | sample Subgrocontami58m_FD_187452 | JGI IMG/M metagenome (GOLD analysis project Ga0209514, IMG submission 187452) | Subsurface groundwater microbial communities from S. Glens Falls, New York, USA - GMW37 contaminated, 5.8 m (SPAdes) (version 3) | ecosystem: Environmental > Aquatic > Deep subsurface >...
AATCAATTGACTTTCTCTTTTATTTCTGATAATTTCAGAAGAAAATAGTATTTCTATTAATTTGCCGGAGGTAAAATAAAAATGAGAAAATGCGCTGCTATAGAAAAAATTGGAAGAGAAATGGAGACTTTACCTGTTTCAGCTTTGCGGGAGTTAAAAGGCTTCATTAAAACATTAAAGATTAAAAAGAACACCAAAGAGGTTCACAAGAAAAAACCATATAGTGTTTTTGATAAGATAGAAGAATCCGCTATGGATGTAGGCATCGAAGATTGGGCGCGTAATCACGATCACTATCTCTACGGGACTGATAAGCGATAATGCCCAGAAAAATATTTATAGATACAAGTTATGTCCTCGCCCTATTTAACGCGTCTGATGAATTTCACAAAAAGGCTAAAGAATTAAAAAAACTCACCTTAAGTCCTAATAAAGTAATCACAACAGAAGCCATTTTACTAGAAATAGGCAATGCCCTTTCCCGTCTGAACCTCAGACAAAAATGTTCCGTATTTATAAAGGGTTTTTACAAAACTGAGAATGTGGAAATCATACCTATAACTACCGCCCTAATCATGGAAGGTCTTGAATTCTTTGATAGAAGAATGGACAAGGAATGGGGGCTTGTGGATTGTATATCTTTTGTTACGATGGAAAAATATGGGATTAAAGACGCCCTTGCTGCAGATGACCACTTTGTTCAGGCAGAATTTAGGGCGCTCTTACTTGAAAAATGAATATGAGAAAGATTAAATATAGTAAAGATGTAGATGCTCTTTTGAGTTGTTGAATCGCTGCAATCACAGGTTCATCCATCAATTCTCTGACTGGTTCTTATTAGGGTAGGACAAAGATCGTGGAAAGAGAGCTTGGTTTTAGAGGAACGTTTGCTTACCTCCATTCCTCAATTCTTCAACCAATTTTTTTATCTGCTCGGCTTTTTGCTTGTGGCATATCAGTGTTGCATCTTTTGTATGAACGATGACCATGTCTGATACGCCGACAGTTGCTATCAGGTGCTGTTCATTGTTCACGATAATACACGAGCTGGTATCTATTCCATGATGCATGCCCAAGACTGTATTTCCCAAACCATCCCTTTTATTCCAGCGTTCGATGGCAAACCACGAGCCGACGTCGTCCCAGGTAAAATCTACCTCAATAACAAGAACGTCCTCTGCCTTTTCCATAACTGCATAATCAATTGAAATCTTATCGAAGGCGCAATATTCCTTTTCAAGGGTAGTCCATTCATGCTCCGTTCCCAGCGCAGCGCCAATTTTTTGCAGTCCCAGCGCTAATTTTGGCGTATATTTCTTGAGACATTCCAGTATTTTAGCTGTTTGCCAGACAAAAACCCCTCCATTCCAGTAATATTCGCCGCTATCAATAAAACGCTGGGCAGTCGCCTTATCCGGTTTCTCTTTGAATGCCTCCACTTCGTAAATAGTAAAATCGTTTTCGCCCGATGCTTGTTTACCGCGATGGATATAGCCGTAACTCACAGAAGGTTCCGTGGGTCTAATTCCCATGGTAAGTAAGGAGTTATTTCTACCCACAATATTTATGGCGGTTTCAGCCATTTTCACAAATCGGTTTGCAGGTTCAATTATATGATCCGCAGGCATAACAATCATTGTGGAATCGGGAGATTTTTTATAGACGATGGTTGCAGCCAGTCCTATGCACGGCGCGGTATCCCTTCCCATGGGTTCGGCAATAATGTTTTCTGGCGGAATTTGCGGAACCTGTTTCTGTATCTTTTCTTTATGGAGTACATTGGTAATGATAAGGATGTTTTCAGGCTTGAACAGGGGCGTTATCCGGTCAACGGTATGTTGAAGCATACTCTTCTGACCGACGATGTCTAAGAGTTGTTTGGGGGTGTCTTCTTTGCTCCAGGGCCAAAAGCGAGTCCCGCTCCCCCCTGCCATAATTACGGCATATTTTGAGTTAGTCATTTTCTAATCAGAATAAGCATAGAGTAACATTGCAGAAATTGCAACAACAGCCGTCTCAACCCTCAATACTGAATGGCCTATGCTGACGGGTATACACCCTGATTTCTCTGCCATTTCAATTTCACTACGGGTAAAACCCCCTTCAGGACCTATGAGGCAAATAATTTTCCTTGCGGACGGATGTTCACTCAATACCCCCTTAAGCGTTCTGGCAGGAACGTCTGTACACGCAATAAGCGGGAGGTCGTAGTCGCAAACGGTCTTCATTAAGCCATCGAAAGAGACGACTTCGTCAATCCGGGTCAAAAAATTCCTTTTACACTGCTTCGACGCCTCGATTACCACCTTGTCCCATTTTTCTGCTTTCTCAACGGATTTATGCCGAATGTCAACGACGCTTCGCTTGCAATGGAGCGGGATAAGCGCCTTTACGCCTAACTCTGCGCATTTTTGGATTAAGAAGGTGGTTCGCTTCCCTTTGGGAATGGAAAAGGCTATGGTAATTTCTACCGTCGGCTCTCTGTCTGTTGCTTGAGATTGCTCAATAGTTACCTTTACTTTATCGTCGGAGATTTCGGTAATCTTTGAAAGGTATTCATTTCCACTGCCGTCAAAAAGGGTAATTGTATTTCCCGGTTTTGCGCGTTTAACATGTAAGATATGGTGAGCCTCCCTGCCATCAATCCATATTTCATGGCCTGTAGGAGTATGTGGTATGTAAAAACGATCCTGATGCATTTATACGGTTAGAGTATGCGCGGCAAGGCTTCGCTCTCTGGCAAAGTTGATTATTGTCCGGTTTGGACAAACCTCGACGCATTTCCCGCAGGAGGTGCATTTGTTATAGTCAATTACTGCAAGATTATTTTGTACGTGGATGGCGTCGTACGGACATATTTTCTCGCACTGTTTACATGCGATACAGGAGTCCTGGCAAATCTTCTTTGCGACTGCGCCCTTATCGAGCGACTTGCATCGCACGTGCACCATCTTTGATTCAGGCACTATGCTGATAAGCTTTCTGGGACAAACGGCAGCGCACTTTCCGCAGGCAGTGCAACGCTCTTCAATTACCCTCGGGAGGTCATCATCACCCATATACATCGCCTCGAATTTACAGGCCTCTACACAGGTGCCCAGACCCAAACAGCCGTGGTCACAGCCAAGAAAGCCTCCTCCGACAATGTTAGCCGCGCGACAGTCCTTAATCCCATTATAAGTAAACTTCTTTTTCACACCTCTTGCATGGCACATTACAACGGCGACAGAACGTTCTTTAGCGTCGAATTTGACACCCATAATGTTCGCCACAAGCTTTGCCACGGCAGCCTGTCCCACCGGGCAGCCGCTTACGGGCGCTTTTCCTTCAACTACAGCCTGTGCAAATCCGCTACAGCCCGGCTGACCGCATGCGCCGCAATTTGCGCCTGGCAGTATCTCATTGATGCTGTCAATACGTGGATCAACCTTAACCGCAAATTTATCAGAGGCAATGGCCAGGCCGATCCCAAAGACCATGCCCAAGATGCCTAATGTAATTGCCGCGCCTAAAAGTAACTCCATTTGCTTTCCAGTCCTTACTCAAAAACATCTTTAGAATTTATTTCTAATCCTTCTACTATTTTGGATTTTACTGCTCCTGCTTTTTTACATGTAGAAAATTCCACATATTCGCCTTTTTCTAATGTTAAAACCTCAATAACTTTTTCATCAGGAAATACTATCCAATATTCCTTAACTCCGTATTTTCTGTAAACATCTCTCTTCTCTATCGTGTCATAAAAGGCGGACGAGGGAGACACTATTTCAACAATAAGGTCTGGTATTCCCTGAATTGCATTTTTGCCTATGATATTTTGATTTTCACTTCTAATAAAGACGATATCCGGTTGAAATACTTCGTCATCATCAAAAACAACATCGGTTGGCGCTTCAAAAACCTTTCCAAGATTTTTGTCTTTTACAAATTTCCATATTAGAGAACCTAGATTAATAGATATACCTTGGTGATCTGTTGATGGCACCGGAACCATAAGCAACTCCCCATGTAAAACTTCATAGCGGTTATTATCTTCTAACTGCAAATAATCCGCATAGGTTAGCTTTTTTCCAGTAATTACGGAGGCCATTGCTCATCTCTTTAAATTGAATGTTTGATATCTGCCTTTTTGAAAACAATACTTGAAGGTAATCTGTTCCCTTATGCCATGGTCCCGATCATCCTGTGTATTGCCTGGCCGGCAGGCACCATCGGAAAGACGTTCTCGCTTGGATCTACCCTGAAATCCATAACAACGGGACCTTTTATGGAAAAGGCTTTCTCGATTGTCGGGCGGACGTCTTCTTTCTTCTCGACCAAAAACCCCTCTGCGCCGTATGCCTCCGCAAGCTTTACAAAATCCGGATTGCCGTTCAAATTGACGCTGGAATACCGTTTGTTGTAAAACAATTCCTGCCACTGCCGTACCATCCCCAGATAGCCGTTATTTAAAATGGCTATTTTCACCGGGATGTTTAAACGCGCGACGGTACTGAGTTCCTGAATATTCATTTGAATGCTGCCATCGCCTGCAATATCCACGACGAGTTTATCCGGGCATCCCAATTGAGCGCCAATTGCGGCAGGGAAACCATAGCCCATGGTGCCCAGTCCGCCGGAAGACAGGAACGTACGCGGTTGTGTGTACGTAAAATATTGGGCAGCCCACATCTGATTCTGCCCCACCTCCGTCGTGATGATAATGTTGCCCCTGCCCGCTTCGCAGATTTGTTCGATCACATATTGCGGTTTAATAACGTTTCCGTTGTTGTTATATGATAATGGATTTTTTTCTTTCCACTGCTTGATTTTATCAAGCCATTCTTTCCTCTCTACAAACTGGATATGTTTATTGAGCTCTTGTAATATGTTTTTTGCGTCTCCCACAACGGGTATATCCACCCTGATGCTTTTGCTGATAGACGCAGGGTCAATATCAATGTGAATGATCTTCGCATGGGGGGCAAATTCATCAATCTTCCCGGTAATACGGTCGTCAAACCGTGCGCCAATCGCCACCAGCACATCGGATTCGGTCACCGAGAAATTTGCGTAGGCGGTGCCGTGCATCCCCAGCATTCCCAGGGATAACGGGTGATCCTCGGGAAAGCCTCCAAGACCCATCAGCGTTGTGGTTACGGGCAGGTTCCCCTTTTCTGCAAATTCAAATAATCCCTTTGAACACTCAGAGGCAATGATGCCGCCGCCCGTATAAATGACCGGTTGTTTTGAGGCGTTAATGGCCTCGGCGGCAACCATAATCTGGCGAATATTCCCTTCATATCTGGGTTTATATCCTGGCAAATCTACTTCTGCCGGTATTACTTCTTCGCATTTTTCCATGGTGACATCAACGGGCAAGTCAATTACCACGGGGCCTTTCCGTCCGGTATTTGCTATGTAGAATGCCTCTTTTACAATCCTGGCAAGGTCTTTAACGTCTTTTACCAAATAACTATGTTTTGTTATGGGACGGGTAATCCCGATAATATCGGCTTCCTGGAAGGCGTCATTCCCGATAAGAAACGTCTTGACCTGTCCCGTTATAGCAACCATAGGTATTGAATCCATATAGGCGGTTGCGATTGCCGTGGTCAGGTTTGTAGCGCCTGGACCGGAGGTAACAATGCAAACGCCCGCCTTTCCCGTGGCCCTGGCATATCCATCCGCCGCATGGCCGGCGCCTTGCTCGTGTCTGGTTAAAATAAATTTTATGGGGGACTCGAATAACGTATCGAATAAAGGTAAAACGGCGCCGCCTGGGATTCCAAAAACGTAATCCACCCCTTCCCTTATCAATGCATCCACCAAAATTTGAGAACCTGTTTTAATCATTGATTTGCAATGTATGTAAAATTTATCTGTAAAAATATTAAAAATGGCAAAATTATCTACGTATTACCTTCTAAGGTATGCTTTACGGAGGGTATAAATCCTGATAAAAACAGGAAAAACCAGCTATGACCTATGTGACAAGAAATTGATTTGAAAACAAATCTGTATGTTATCTATCAGATTTTTCTTGGTCTGCATCCTCGCCTAAGTCGTCTTCTATATAGTCAACATCATCCATGTCTTCATATTTTGGAGGCCTGTATCCGGGTTTCTTGGATTTTTCAACTTCGTCTTTATAAGCGGCAAGGACTTTTGCCTGTATTTCTTCCCTGCAATTTGAGTTTATGGGGTGGGCCGTATCGGCATGTAATTTCAGTCTGCCCGTACCTTTGGAGGCGCGTTTTTCATCCAATTTCGTACCGCAATCATTACAATATTGAGACATGAGGTGGTTTTTTCCGCCACATTTTGGACATCTGTCAGTGAGTTTCCTGCTGGGCATGGCGACAAATGCGCCTTTGTGTCCTTCGATAACCTTTAGATCCCTTACGACAAAATCATTGTCTATCGTGATGCTACAAAATGCCTGCAATCTATTCTTCTTAGCTTCTGTTAACTTTACCCTGACTTCGGTAATATTCACTGCCTTCCCCCTTCCTGTTCACTTAGCAATATCCTAGAAATCATTGGTTACCACAAACACATCACCAATATTGAGCATCTGTATTTTCTGTTCAATTTCTTTTAAATTTTTTTCTCCTTTATATAAACCGTATAAGGCCGACCCGCTTCCGGATAAAAGTGTACCACAAAAACCAAGCGTTGTTAATGTTTTTTTAATTTTCCCAAGGTCAGGATAAAGTCTGAAAACCACATCTTCCAAGCGGTTATGCAAACACAGCCCTAACTCTTCCGGATTCCCCGACCCAAGTTTTTGCATGAAAAAGCTAACATCTTTCAAATTTTTTGTCAAGTTTATTTTGAAATTTTTATAAACCGTAGCAGTGCTTACCTCAAACCGTGGGTAAATTATTATATAAGTATACTTTACATTCAAAGGATACGGGACAACAACCTCTCCGCGACCTTTACATACCGCCGTATGCCCTGTGACAAAAAACGGCGTGTCTGAGCCTAATTTCCCTGCCAATGACATCAACCGTTTTTCATCATATCCAAGTTTCCATAATCTATTCAACGCACACAACGTTGCAGCGGCGTCGCTGCTTCCGCCGCCAAGTCCGGCGCCAACCGGGATGTTTTTTTCCAGGTGGATTTTCACACCCTGCAAAACGCCTGATTCCTTTTGCAACAGCCTGACCGCTTTAACTACAAGATTTTCTTCGCCCGTTCCCAGTTTGGGGTTTGAACAGGTGAGCTCTACCCCTTTGTTGTGCTCCTCCAAATACAGGTAATCAAAAATACTGACCCCTTGCATAACGGTTTCTATCTCGTGATAACCATCAGGTCGTTTGCCCAATATTTCAAGAAACAGGTTTATCTTTGCAGGCGCTGCGACTTTGATCCTTCCCTCTTCTTCCCAGAATTTCATAAGCAATGTTCCCTATTTTAATGTGTTTCTAAAAAATGAAAGTTGTGTATCGCCATACGTTCGCGTATCAAATAATTCTAAGTGGAGGGCGTCCGGAGGCATTTCGAAGGTTGTCTTTCTGATCTGCAATATAAGAAAGCCCTCCGGCTGTACTATCTGTTTGCTGCATAAAACGGAAAGCAAGACCAGGAGATTGTCCCTGTAGGCGCTTTTTTCCACGAGAGGATATGGTGGGGTGGTAAAGACAATGTCTACCTTAACCTTATTTCTTTCAAGATAGGGAACCACTTCAAATACATCGCTGAGTAAAACCTGCGCCTTGTCCCGGAGCTTTGTTACCTCCAGGTTCTTCTTTATAACCTCAACCGCCATCCTGTCGTTTTCAACAAAAATGCAGGATGCCGCTCCACGACTTAACGCCTCTATTCCAATCGAACCTGTCCCTGCATACATATCCAGAATATGACTATCAGGAATAACGCCCGATACGATATTAAACAGAGACCCTTTTGTCCTATCCTGTATAGGCCTTGTTTTTTCTCCTTCCAATGACTGAAGAGGCATACCTCTTGCGCTGCCCGCAATTACACGCACGGTAGTATTAGTTCGTTTTATTTGCGCCTGTCTTTATCACGAGGTGCGTCGCCTGAGCAAGATTATCGTGCGAACTTCCGGCGTCAATCCACCAGCCGTCCAAAGTATCATACGTCATCAACCCGTTTTTTATGTAGTAATTATTGACATCGGTAATTTCGAGCTCGCCCCGTTCAGAACGTTCAAGCGTCCTGATAACATCAAAGACACGATAATCGTACATATAGATGCCAATAACGGCATACTCTGACTTGGGGTTTTTTGGCTTTTCCTCAATACGCACAACCTTGTCTCCAACAAGTTCCGGCACACCAAAATGCTCCGGATGTGGAACTTTTTTAATGATAATCTTGGCGCCTTCCTTCTGCTTTTCGAACTCCTCCTTTTGTTTGATGATGTTGTTTTCTATAATATTATCGCCTAAGACAACGGCAATTTTGTCTCCGTCAGCAAATTCCTCAGTCAGACCCAGCGCCTCGGCAATGCCGCCTTCTCCTTCCTGATAGGTATAGCTGAGATGTTTTAAACCAAACTGTTTGCCATTTCCCAACAATCTCAAAAATTCTCCCGCATGGTTTCCGCCGGTAACAATCATAATATCGCCTATCCCGGCATTAATGAGAATTTTAATCGGATAATAAATCATGGGTTCTTTGTATACGGGGAGGAGATGCTTATTGGTGATTTTTGTCAAAGGCAGTAATCGCGTCCCCAAGCCGCCTGCAAGCACAATCCCTTTCATCATCCGTCCTTTCTAACCCAGGAATAGGGTATTTCTGCACTGTGGGGGTCTATGCGATATTCATCCGGCGCGTTATAGCTGTATACCTCTGTAGGACAATTGACAACAATCGCTTCATGTTCGCTTATACATTTAAAGCCGTGTGTGACCATGGGAGGTATCTGGATTAAGATAGGGTTATGGATACCCGCAATAAACTCGTTTATCTGTCCAAAGGTTGGGGAATCTTTTCGTCCATCATAAAGGACAATCTTCATCATACCGTGGATAACGGTAAAGTGATCTGTTTGTATTTTATGGAAATGCCACGCCTTTACGACGCCCGGATAAGCCGTCGTTATGTACACCTGGCCAAATTTCATAAAAAGGTCGTCATCGTTTCGAAGTATTTCCATCAACCTGCCACGTTCATCTGGGATGGGTTTCAGTTTCTTTATCTTTACGCCATTGATCACAGTCGCGTCTCCTCCGTATGTTTTATAACATTACATCCATCAGCCAAAACATATTTCTTTTGTAATACGGGCGGGTTCAGGTTTGCAACCTGAACCTTGTAGTTTGAACAAACGATACCCAGTTGAACAATCACAACGCCCAGAAATACATAAACCTCCAGGTTCAAGTTGCAAACTTGAACCCGCGAAGGAACTTGAACCCGCAAAGTTGTGTTGTAGAACGAAGCGATTGCTTCGTTCTAGCGAAACAGCGCTTCGCTCTACATCAACAAAAAAGTCCCGAATAGCTAATGAATAGCGCCTGCGCGTTGGCGTTGCCTTTCAAAAGGCCAAATTAATACCTACCTGCAGGCGTTATTTCCCCAAAACTTTTTTCGCATTATACCTTACACTATCTGCATTGGCAAGCAAAGCTTTTGTGTCTGAGAACGGCTCCATTTGGGCGTTGCCGACACTTGTCGTTTCCTGAATGATTTCACCGCTTGATCGTATATGAAATTTTTTACAACACCCTGGTAATTTCGTCTGTCTTGTACGTTGGCATCTTCACAAGCTTACCATTTTTAGAAAATTTTAATCCGTCCTTTTTATTCGTAAGTTTACCTATTTTCGCGCACCCGATATTATTTTCAGCAAGGATGTCAATAACCGCCTTTGTGTCTTGCGGGTCGAGCGCAATCAGCAGCGCGCCCGACGCAATGAGACCAAGCGGATTGATATTGAATAGTTTGCAAATCCGCTCTGTCTCTTCATAGCGTGAAATCTTTTCTTCATCAACGACAACCCCCGTCCCTGACGCCTTTGCAAGCTCAAGAATGCCGGTAGCCAGTCCGCCTTCCGTTGGGTCGTGCATGGCATGTACCCTGGCAACTGAGTTGGCTAATAAAGCGTCTGATACCACGCTTAAACCCGGCTTGTCCGCAAATGCCTGCGCCCTTTTGAGGAATGCGCCGCCGAATCTCTTTTTTATTACGGCTGCCTTTTCCCGCGCGATAATAGCCGTTCCTTCTATGGCAATGCCTTTTGTAAGCAACACATCGTCTCCTGGCCTTGCACGGGTTTTCATCACAAGCCTTTCCTTTTCAACCTCGCCCAGGACATGGCCGATAACGATGGGTCTGTCTATTTTGTAAGAAATTTCGGTGTGGCCGCCGCACAGGGTAATACTGAGCGCCTGACATGATTTTACGATATCTTTAAAAATTTGCGTCGCCAGCTTTGCATTCGTCCTTCCTTCAGGCAGCAGCAAGGTTGCCAGAAACCACTTTGGAGTCGCCCCCATTGTGGCGATGTCATTGGCGTTTACGTTGACGGCATACCAGCCAATGCGGTGAGTGGTGAAGGTTACGGGGTCGGCCTTGGCCACAAGATACTTTTCACCAAAGTCAATAACGGCGGCATCCTCGCCAATCCCAGGGCCGACGACAACCCTTGGGTCTTTGATGGGGTTTAAGCCCAGAAGCCTTTCCAATAACCGGTAATCAAGCTTGCCTACGGGAAGGTATCTCATGATTTTGGACACATCCTAGCCCGAACGAGTGGGAAGAGATATGTAGGGCGAGGCTTTAGCCTTGCGATTATTGCACAAAGGCATGTTGTTTTAAACATTTGAATTTTGAGTTTTAGTATTGTTTCGTATTTCGGGATTCGAATTTAGACGCTTCGACATAGCGACAAAATTTTGTCGCTGTTTAGGCGCTAAGCGCCTATGTCATTCGTATCCCTTCAGTCCCAGTGTCTGCAGCTCCTTCAATCGTTGCATGCGATGCTGTTTTCTTTGTTCGGCCTCAGCCCAGCGTTTCTTCTCCACATCGGTTACAGGCGTAAATGGTGCAAGCAATTTTGGCCTGCCATGCTCATCCACCTTCACACAGGTCGCAAATGCCGTACAGGCGTGACGAATGGTGTTTTTTAGCGGGTCTTCAGCGAGCACCTTTACGCCAATTTCCATGGAAGACCTGCCGGTATAATTCAATGACGCCGCCAGCACCAGGATATTGCCGACATAAATAGGATCGTAAAAATCAAGCGCATCCAGGGATGCCGTTACAATAGCGCTTTGCGCAAACTTCATCGCCGTGATGGCCATAATCTCGTCGAGGATGAGGAGGAGCGTTCCTCCGAACATGAGATTACCGTAAATAGCGTCTTCCGGAAAGACCAGCCTGTGCACCCGAAGGCTCAATTGCCCAACGTCTCCCAGGTTTATATCTCCCACCCTTTCGCGTCTCAGGACGATTCGGGCAAGCCTTTCCTCCCGTATCTCCTTTGCATACTGATAGATTTTCATCTCCTTTTCATCGGCGGGTTCGATAAGTTGTTCTATTGCTACGGGTTTGCCCTGCTCATCGCTGGAGACGAAGGACATCCGGGCGCGGGTGCAGAGTTTCTCCTCCCCGTGTATCGGCTTGCAGAACACGATCGCTTCTACTTCAAGGGAGGTTTTTCCCACATACTCAACCATAGCCCTGACCGTAACCACGTTGCCAATCCTCACCGGCTGGATAAAAAACAGGTCTTCAATGGACGCCAGGAGGAGCGGCTTTTTGGTCAACCGGGAGGCGGCCAGATTTCCGGCCGTCACGATCCAGTTCATCATCCAGCCGCCGTATAAAGTGCCTGCGGGGTTGGCATGCTGGGGAAAGACGTGGTGCAACATTTCTATGACGGTGGATTGTATGCTGGCCATCGTTTAAAAACCTTTACGTGTCTTGTTTTTCACTTGTGGTGAGTAGTTTTATATCGCGATTCAGAAAAAAGTTCAGGACAATCCGGATGGTAACAACGGCGCCGAGCCTTTCAATCTCTTGCCAGGTCGGACTCAGTATCGTTGCGACAATATCCTTTCCGATGAATATCTCAAGCCCCAGGCTCAGGTATTTTCCCAGCGTCAGCCGTATTTGGTCCAGAGATTTGTTGTGCACATCTTGTTTTTTGTAAAGTTCCACCCGAAGGAATTGGTACAGGGATTTTACTATCCCCCAGTAAATAACCCCATAACCAAACAGTCCTATGTAAAAGGCGAATCGTTCTATTATGGTGATGAGCATATATCGCTCCTTTATAAAAAGGCAGATACCTCTACGACAAACAAAAAAGGCTTAAGGTGTCAAACCTTAAGCCAAAGGACTCGGAATACCATATTTTGTAAATGTAAAAGAAATGCCAGAGAAGGGAGTTGAACCCTTACCCCCTGTGACGGGGACCAGATTTTGAGTCTGGCGTGTCTGCCAATTCCACCACTCTGGCATAAAGCCGTATTTAAGCTGCTAGATTAAAGCAAATTCCTTGAGACAATGCAATGAGAAAGTATACCGCAACGGTTATAAACAAGCATGCTGGTTTTTAAGCGCAGGTATCTTTCATATTTAGAGTCGCGCAATAAAACTATTGACATAGATTCACAAAGTGTTATGATGCTTGCAAAAGTGCAGTAAATACGCTATATTTACCACAAAGTGCGATTATGAATAAATACCTGAAATACACCTGGATTCCCCTGGTAATTCTTTCCGGCTGCACGGCTTCCCTGCAACAAAGAGCGGAGACGACGGATAACGCCGAGAGCAAGCGCCTGGAAAAGAGGATCAACGACTTATCCAGCACCGTTACCCTGGTGGTAAATGACGCAAACAGACTCCACAACGACGTGGAGGATGCGAAGACGTCCGGCGAAACCGCTCAACAAAAGATCAGGGAAATTGAATCAACACTCAGGAATTTACAGGAACAAGTCGCAAGCCTGAAGAGTTCTCCAAAAACACAGGAAGCCGCCTCGCTGCAGACAGACACAAAAGAAACAGATGTCAAGCCTCCGTTACCGGCATCTGACGCCGTCACACCCGCCGATAAACCTGAATCCGACATTCAAAAAACAGTTTCTGCCGAAGACCAGATGTCCGTCGCAAAGGGATTTTGGGACGCAATGAATGCAAAGGACATTCAGGCGGTGCAATTGTACGTAACAAGAGGAAGCAAGGATAAACTCAAGATCAAAGAAGACGAAGCCAACTGCAAGGCCACCTTTGGAGATATTAAAATAGCGGATGACAAGACCACCATTGACACTACGATGCAGACACGCGACGGAACGACTGAGCTTGAAATCAAGATGCAGACGATCCTTGTAAAAGAGGACGGTCTGTGGAAAGTGGACGCCGAACAGACAATGATGTCCATGTTTGGAGGCGCGATGGGCGAGATGATGAAGGGACTTGGCAAGGCGCTGGAAGAAGGATTTAAAAAGGGTTTTGAAGAAATGGGAAAGTCAATGGCCGACGGCATGCAAAAAGGCATGGAAGGCATGTCGCAGGCTGATGAAGCAATATCTGACATTGTTCAGCCGGAACAGGCGACTCCTGCTGGCGAAGAGACGGGAAAGGCGGATATCGCAGAGTTGAAGCAAGTCGCTGAATCAAGGCCAGACAGCGCGCTGCCGCCAAAGCAGGAAACGGCCGTAACCGGCGAACAGGTTAAAGTTGAAGAAGTGCAGGGCAGCACGCTGGAAACTGCTCAATCAGCCGAGTCAAGGCCTGAAACCGCGCCGCCGAAACAGGAAACAACCTTTATCAGCGAAGAGGCCAAAAGGGAGTTGTTTCTGAGGAGTAATATTGTTCGGTTAGCAGAAGCAGAGTTTCCTGATAAGAAGGGAATTCAGTGGAACATTCTCAGCATTGAGCACAAGGCGCACATGACCCACGTGGAGGTAGAACCTGTGCCCCCAACCGTTGGTTATCCTCGTTTCAAATTTGTCGTGTCCTTTAAAAACCCAGAAAGTCCAAAGGTTATTGGGGTATTCTGCTTCGAAAACGGACAATATAGCCTGCTCGGTACAAAAAAATAACAAAGGATTATTTCCAAGTCTTTTTTATCTGTTCTAGTCTCTTTGTGCTTTTTCTGCTATCCTTTGTTTTACCCAGTCTTTCCAAGGCATTTAAGGGAATTTGTTTCTTTTCTGTTTGATTCTCTTTTGGTGTGTTCTTATGATTAGGTACGACGTAAGTACGACATGAAGGGGGTAGGGGCTGGATACCAAATGAACATGTTAAATATATATGTCCCTCTGTATAGTTTTTAAAATAAAAGGGTTTTGCCTTATGCAAAACAAGCGAAGGAAAATTGACACCAAATTTATCTTATAAATAAATTTATAAATTATGCTTGACAAATCTGGCAAGAACTCACATAATACCGCCGTTGATTGTTTTAATTCTTAAACATTCGTTAGAAATCCATTTTAATCAAGTTTTTATGAGTTACAAATAAAGAGGCTCTTCGGCCAGTTCAATCCCTAATTTATAGGGCAATGAAACTCCGAAATGATCGCACGGTGCATGGTTTACCATGACAACCACCGGCAAGACGATTATTTCGGAGTTTTTTTTTGGACTTTTTTTGAAACTTTTCGGAAGGGGGTGTGGAGTGGGCGCAACGAAACTAGTCAGCCTGGCGTTTGATTTTGCGAAATACACGGAAATAAAAAAAATTGCCAGAGACAACGAAATGTCTTTGTCGGAATTTGTCCGCAGGTGCGTGGAAATTGGCATGCGTAAAATGGTCAACAAAGATAAAACGCAGGAGGGTTAATAATGAAAGAAGTAAGCATTTTCTCGAATGTTGTTGATACGCAAGGGAAAACAGTTTCTCTTTCTGCAATTCTGGGCGGTATTAAGAACGGGAAATGGGCAAACCAAATTTCTGAATTGCGTTCTATCAAGGATGAGAAAGCTCAAAAAGCTTTCAAAAATACTTTGTCATGTTTTACAGGATCGGGGGTTTACAAAAAACGTACTATCGAAGGACTGGTATCGCATAGCGGCGCGCTTATTATAGACACTGACGTGAAAGACAATCCCATCCTTTCCGAGAATTTTGACGAAATACGGCAAAAATTGATTGCAGATAAACATACTCTCTTCCTTTTTACTTCCTGCCGGGGGAATGGAATTGCGATTGGTGTACGGATAAACGGAGAGAAACACGGGGAAACCTTCCAATATCTTGAACACTATTACCTAGAAAAGCACGGACTCACAATTGACAAAGGATGCAAGGACGTTACGAGGTTGCGTTTCATCTCATACGATCCGGACTTGTATTATAACGTTGGTGCGGAAACCGTTATTGTACCACCCGAATTTACGAAAGAAACGAAGCTTGGTCATACCGCGCCTGTATCTCATGCAAATGGCAAAAATCATGAAATTGTAGAAAAAATAATTGCCAGTGGCAAATTATTGGGCGACGATACCTATGAGTCGTGGGTAAGGATAGCCTTTGCATTGGTGAGTGAATTTGGAGAGGGAGGGCGTCTCTATTTCCATGAATTAAGTAGGATTTCACCAAAATATGATCGGGCTGATTGTGATAAAAAATACGATAACTGCTTACGCACAAATAAGGGTGCCCACACATTTGCAAGTATTGTACATTTCGCAAAGGAGCTTATGGAAACAACTGAATTTGAATTGGATGAGTCTTTGCTTGAATTAGAGAAAAAACCCAACGCAAAGAAAAAGTCAAACGACAAAAACGAACCTGTTTTGAGCGTTTACTTCGAGGGGTTGGTTGATGTTGTTACCGACAATAGAGGGAGGGTTGCGTATCTCGTTAATAACGAAAATTCTCCGGATGTTGTCACCGTGAAGGAAAACGACAAAGTGTTGTATGCGCCACCAGACCAGAAGCATTTACCGTTTGCACTTGCTGATGCTGATAACGTCCTTAAATGGTATAAGTCAGACAATGACCAGATACTATTCAAAGACGTTTTAACTTATCTGAAACGTTTTTCATATCTACCGGGCAGGCAATGGCTGATTGTCGCCTGCAATGTATTTTTGAGCTATCTGCAAGACCATCCTGACATCCATTATTTACCGATGTTGCTCTTCTACGCCGTTCCTGAGCGGGGGAAGTAGAGAACTGGCAAAGCCGTATCGTATATTTCTTACCGGGGTGTTCATATCGTAGACCTACGAGAAGCCAACCTGTTCCGCTTTTCGCAGAATCTAAAGGCCACACTGTTTTTTGACCTCATGGATTTGTGGAAAAAAGCGGAGAAGAATGGCGCGGAAGATATTCTGCTGCTTAGATTTGAAAAAGGCGCACGGGCTACAAGAGTTATCTACCCAGAAAAAGGGGCGTTCAAGGACACTGTATATTACGATATTTTCGGCAGTACCCTTATTGCGACAAACGAGGCTGTCCATAAGATACTTGGCTCACGCTGTATTGATATTTCCATGCCTAACAAACCCGGTGACTACGAGAACCCAACGCCAGAGAAAGCACAAGTATTAAAGGAAAGGCTTACAGCCTGGAGAGCAAGGGTAATGAATAAACCGCTTCTGGGGGTTGAAATGATTCCGGGCTTAAACGGCAGGCTGTGGGATATATCGAAACCGCTATTACAGGTGTGCCGTCTTGTATATCCACAGGGATTTGATGAATTAAAAAGTGCATTGCTTGAGGTGGCGGGACTGAGGATTGAGGATAAGAAAGAGAGCATCGAGGGGCGGATCGTATCGGCACTTTGCGAATTATCGCCAAAGGGACTACCTGAATGGAAGATAAAAACGGCGGAACTTTTGGACGCATTAAATAGTGATAGACCCGAAAATCATAAATTAACCTCGCAGTATATTGGAAAAAAATTGAAGGCCATCGGCATACATACCAAAATCACGATGGGACTATCGCACATATTATTAAACAGAAGCGATTTCGACATTCTCTTGAATCAATATGGTATTCCTTCCCCTGTGTGTGAAAAAACTCTACTACTCTCACCTATCCTCACTTCGCTTACAGAATCAAGGGATTCCAGTAGTAGAGTTTCAGTAGAGAGTGGGGGAAACTCTACTAACTCTCTACTACCGGACTGCCTACAGAATCAAGGTAAAGTGAGGATAGTAGAGAGTAGTAGAGAGTGTAGCGGGGCAGGGAAGCGATTGTCTGAAATTGAAAAACAAGAAAACAAGTTCGAGATTCCCGATGAAATGGAGGTGATAGCTTGATGACCTATAAGGTGATTGCTGGTGTTGATGTGAAAACACCGACGGGTATAAAGAGCCTTAAGCCGGGTCAGGTCATAAAACTCTCGACATCATCCGCAACGGCACTTATCGAGGGCGGTAAGATTGAGCAAATATTTGAACCGATGGACAATCTGCATGAGCGGGTGTGTATCATGGGCTCGAATTGCGCCCCGGAAGAAGTAAAGCCTTATGTGACCAACTTCGGCGTGTTGGTTATCCCCTGGAATAGCGATAGGAAATACCATTACTGGGCTGGAGGTCAAAGCATTTGCGTCACGCTGCGGGAATTGGGAAGGTGTGACCTTATACCTAAATATCGTTCAATCTATAATTAACATGAAGCCTAAGGAATCGAAAAACAAATGTCCCCGGTGTAAGGATACGGGATTCATAGAAATATTTGAGCCTGATTTGAAATTCGAGGTGCTTGTATCCTGCCCGGCATGCGATGCAGAAATCGAAAAATCATTGATGGAACTTTTAAAACAATAACTTTTTGGAGGACAAAAAAGAAATGCGAATTGTCGAAAATAACGGCTTATTGGACATGAAACAGGCGGCGCAATATTTGAATTTGAAACTTTCAACGCTTTACGGCCTATGTATGCGTCGGGAGGTGCCGGTTGTTAAAATTAAGCGCCTTAATAGATTTCGAGTTTCAGACTTGGATAAATGGATTGAAGCGCATATACAGGAGGCCGTATGACGCCAGCAAAAGCTATTAAATCTGAATGCCGTTGGTGCAGGGGCGGTGCGAAAAGTTTCAGATGTGAAAGCGAAATATGCAAGTTTAACGATAAATCACTATCGCCTTTGAAGCGTATCCGGGCGCACTGCCTAGACTGTGTAGAAACCCGGCAAGAGGTCAAAAGATGCTATTGAAATCACCCATTTGCAGAATCGGAGGTAAGGCCATGCTTACCGGCTGGCTATCTCAGCACATACCAGAACACGTTTGTTATGTTGAGCCTTTTTGTGGTGCATCGCATTTACTCTTTGCCAAAGAAATAAGTCAGGCTGAAGTTATCAACGACAAAGACGGCCACTTAATTTCTTTCTTTCAGGTGGTGAAAGACCACAAAAAGAGACAGGAACTCATAGAAAACCTGCAATGGATGCCGTATTCACGGCAATTATGGAACGAGATACGGCAAAACTGGAAGGCGGGTAATATCCCCGACGATGAAATTGAGCGTTCAGCGCATTGGTTTTACCTTAATCGAACTTGCTTTTCAGGAGACCAGAAGCGGGGCGGGTTTGCTATACCTTCCACTACTGGCAGGAATCCCGTCCAGAGCTTCAGAAATGCAGTTGATAGCCTGAAAGCTATTGCAGAGCGTCTCAGGAACGTTTGCATTGAGAATTTACCTTATGCTGAATGTATCAAGCGTTATGATTCAGAAGACACGTTGTATTATTGTGACCCACCGTATTTGAACACGGAAGACTATTACGGCAAGGGGTGTTTCACATTGGAAGACCATCATAAGCTTGCAGAACTGCTACACGATATAAAGGGCATGGCGATGGTTTCCCACTATGCTAACAGCCTATACGATAAAATGTATCATAACTGGCATCGGTACGAATACCAGGCGTTTAAGGGATCGCATAAATCCACAGGTGAAGCAAAGCCTGTTACGACCGAAATCTTGTACACAAATTTCAAAACTCAAAGAGGGCTATTCGATGCGATTTAACAATTTCAACAATCTTGATGATTTTCTTCTGTGGTGCGTGAGCTTCGAGGCAGTGCGGGCGGTGTGCTGGATGCTCTGGACTGGGTTTTAATGGGTGTGCTTATGCTTTTGGCGATATTCTTGGTAATATGCGATCCCGAACCCGACACAAACAATTGCAAGTGCAAGCGTTAAAAAAAGACTAAGAGAATCCATAATTATTCACCCTTTCTTGAAAACCAGAAACCGACAATAAAAAACATCATTGATAGACTTATCCCCAGTATGACATGCAGCGTATTTATACCTTTGGGAGATATTACACTACCAATTATGAACCCTGTATATGTGAGCTTTACAAGGTCATACAAAAGCTTGGAAATGTCTTCTCTTTGTTTCTTGGTCATACGCCATACTATATCAAATTTTATATAAACACGTCAAAAGAAATCGGAGGTGCAAAAATGGGGAACGAACTTGAACCAATAAAAGCCTTCCCGGCAGAAGATATGGAAATCGAATATCGTGACCGTGTTGACAAACCGCAAAAGGATATTCGATTAGCAAAAATAATTGAACTTCGACGCAAAAATCTATCCCTTCAGCAGATTGCAGACATTTGCAAATGCTCTAAACAAAACATTCACATGAGGCTTAAAGACATTGAAGAATTTGAGGACTACAGCAGAGATACGGCAGGACATTATGAAGTCTTACAGCATAGGATACTTAAATCCATTGACGATGCGGATATCAAAAAAACCCCCATGGCAAGCCGGGTTGTTGCACTTGGAATTCTAGAGGATAAGAAAAGGTTGGTGCGTGGGGAGGCTACAGAAAGAATTGACACGTTCGCGGTGACAGCTTCACTTCAGGAGCTTGAAAAAAGGAGGGCGCATTTACTTGCAACAATCAAAGGAAGACAATGAGAAGAAAACAAAGTAAACAAAAACACATAAAAAACAGTTGACAATAATCTGAAAGTACGATACGTACGTACGGCAATAACGGAGGCGCGGATAGGCGCTGTTACAATATGCCTGCATAGAGCGGGCAACAAAGGGCAACGGCTGAAGGTGCTATCCCACTTTCGGCCTGTTGCCTTTTTTGTTTCAGGAAAAGGAAAGATATGGAAAAGCAAGCAAGCAGTATCATCGTTTACAAAAGAGGGGAAAATTATTACTGTGATGCAGCCGGAGCATTCGGCGGTGGATATACCGGCGCCTATGCTGGGGCATCGGTGGAAGAGGCGGCATTGTTTGCATTGCGTGAAAAAGGCAGGTATATCACCAACAATCCAAAAGGCGGGCAAATGTATCTACCAAAAGAAGTCAGGGATTGGATTGAAAAGGAAGAAAGGAACGGTGAATAATGGCGGTGAGATTCAGAAAGTATTTCAACGAGTGCAAACCAATGCAATGCACTGGCCGAAGGTCAAGGCAGTGTCCTGAGACGCCAAGGCGGGCAAATGGCGAGTACAAGACCTGCGGCGTGTGGTGCATCGAATTCTTTGACGACCAGAAGCGTTGGCAATCGCTTACTTTCAAGGATATCCGCAACAAGTCCGATGCAGAGAAACGATTGACCCTGTTCATCGCAGACCGGGAACGAGGTCAATTAAAACTACCAAAGAAGATGGTTGTGCCGACTCTGGCGGCCTATTCTGAGACATACTTGGAGTTATCCAAAATGGAGAAGGAAAACACGTTTGCGCAAAAGAGAAGGGCTGTCGGTGCTCTGGCAGCACATCTTGGTGAATATCCGCTTGATAAGATTACAGGCTTTCTTGTAGAGCGGTACCGGGTAGCGCGCATAGAAAGCGGCCTTGGTGATAGCACTGTCAACACCGATGTTGCAGTTTTAACCCAAGTTCGACAAGTAGAAATCGTATCTCTTGCAATATCTGGTGGTTGCAATTTTTGCCCTTCATTTTTCGGCACTACATCTTTGAGTTTTAATGGATGATTTTATATATTTTCTGCCTAAAG
>Ga0209514_10003851_pt1 | contig 20867 bp, 14 predicted proteins | sample Subgrocontami58m_FD_187452 | JGI IMG/M metagenome (GOLD analysis project Ga0209514, IMG submission 187452) | Subsurface groundwater microbial communities from S. Glens Falls, New York, USA - GMW37 contaminated, 5.8 m (SPAdes) (version 3) | ecosystem: Environmental > Aquatic > Deep subsurface >...
AGCCGACGCATTATCCGTAAAGCTCGCCTGCCCGCCCCTGCCTTGCCGGCAGGCAGGTCTGGAGGGGCCTTCGGCCTCGCTTATTTTTTATGCGCGCGATTTTAATTAATTTATACACGTAACATTGGATAATAGTATAAAAAGATACTGTTATCCAGATGCCATTAGACAGCTAGATTTTACTTAATTTGATCGTATGTAGGAGGTACACGAATTCCGATCTCTACTACTTTCCTTAAAATACCTGTCACAGATAGATACGTCTTTAGTCATTTGAACGATGGCTCCGATGCAAAAAGTTCGGAATCTCGAACCTTTTTCCAAGTGTTGATCACATAAAGAAGCGTCTTTCATTGAAAATGCAGTTGAAGATACACAATTGTTCCAATCTTCTGAATTTTTTTTGTAAATTTGGTAACAGAACGAAACATCACCACTTGTTCTCGCGACATTTTTCAAACAAAATAGTTGCTTATCGGTATTAAGATACTTATTGCAGAGAGAATTATCATTAGATGCTATTGCTATATCCGTAATACAAACTCCAAAATCTGCTACAGCGCGATTACTAAACTCGGTACATTTTTCAATCGTCAGCAATTTGAGATTTTTAGTAACGTTATATATGCACGATTTGTATAAACCGGTTTCATAACCGTTTGCATTTTTTGTCTTTGGTATTTTCTCACAAGCCGGCAAACTTAATTTTTTTAATGCGTAATTGCTATAACATTTGTTTATTGCTCTTTCTCTCGAGAGACCAATAAAAACATCTTCGTCTAATTCTACAGACGGCATTGATAGTTTGCATACATCCGCTATAGAATACTTTATGGCTGATACTTCACTTATTATATTAATAATATTACCTAGAGGTGATCTAAACACAAACAACCCAACAAGTAAAAGCAACAATAAAATAATTCCCGTAAAAATATAAATAGATTTCTTTTTCATAACATGGTCGATTTTATATCAAAATCCACGAATGTGGCACTATTGTGTGGATACAATGCCTTTCATAAGTTTAACTTCAACCCCAAAGTTACTTAAACGACAAGAAGATATAAATATATAGTAGTAATTGCCCCAGAGACGTTTTGGCCGTCGCGAAGAAACGGCACAATCCATAAATTCGTCAAGTTTATATATTCTTCCGTCACACTTTTGATCATATCGACAGTTCCAAAGTTTTCCGGCGTTTGCCTGAATTCGAAGAGTTGAGCTAAGATGGGACGACGTATCCCTGTACGGAAGTTCTTCGCCATTTGCAAGATACAAAACTTCTTTGGTAAAGGCTTTATCAAGCCATGGCTTTCCTAACAAAGAACTGTCACTGTAGTCTATCCAACTTATTAAATACTTGATACAGCTTTTTCTGATCGCCCCTTTCGTGGTTCCTTCGCCTTTATCACACTGAAAAGACTGGTTTATACGAGATGTTTTGCCAAGACATTCCCCAATTTGATTCTCTTTTTTGTAATAAAAACAGGATTTATAATCTCCTTTATCAATTTTTTGTTCATAACAGAAATCTCTTTTGTTCACTAGCATATCATCTAGTCGGACCCATCCTGGTTGAGCTTCACAGTCCAAAGAGGCGCTAAGGATAAGATTTGAAATCGAACCGTAATTTTTCAGATTTCTTGTTACATAGAAACGTCTTATTGGTAAGACGATTGTGATAAGAAGTATAAGGCAGAAAGCCCCTAAAATAAATCTGTATGTTTTATTCATAAACTAGGATATGTCGTGCCCAATTAATGACCACGCTTTAATTGTACAGGTTTTTATGAAAATAAAGAAGGCCAACTTATTATTGTTTTTCTTTCTGAAAATTTGTATAGTGTAATTGTAGTCAACTAACCGAACCGCTTTTTTAGTGGCCGCATTGGGCAATCTGAAGCGATTCGGGTTGACTACAACCAGTGCGGCCATTTGAGTTAGTAAAAGTTCTTTAATATTTTTGCACATTTTCTTTTGACAAAGTTTTGAAAAACTTTGTCTTTCGAGCCGACTTTTTGCGAGGCCAAAGGCCCCTCCAGACCTGCCTGCCGGCAAGGCAGGGGCGGGCAGGCGAGCTTTACGGATAATGCGTCGGCTGGGTGGGGGCAGCCGACGCCACCGCTTTGAAATGATTTCGAACTTGTTGGTAAAACGGGATTGAAAGCATAAATTTGCCTTGTGGGGTGTTGTCAAACCAAAATGTGGGGAATTTCAGGTCAAGCAATTTTCCGGTATCGAGGAGGTAGATCAGTTTTCCGCCATCAACCGAGTTTCTGGCTAAACGATCCGGGTGCCAACTCAAAATTGCGTTTGCCTCTCCTTTCTCTATTTTTCGGATGACTTCCTCAAAAACTGGTCTTCCCAAACTTTTTGCGGTTCGGGATTCTGTTAAGAAGCAAATGATCTGCAATTTTTCTTTGGCAGCAAATTCTTTGAGTTCCGCAATTTGCGACTCAATAGACAAAACCTGTTTTTCCTTCTCGTCCGTTGATTTCCGGCAGTAAGCAATATATTTGATCATGGTTTTTATTTTCCTTCTTAAATTTTTGCGTTTTTCTTTTCTCTTTTCTTTGCGGCGGCTTTTTTGCGTATATAAACAGGGCTTTGCAGCGCTCGCCGCGGGGGCGGGCGCGGCGAGCGCCATTCCTGACTCGCCGGAAAATTCAAAACTGTGGACTCTTTACGAAAAAATACGGACTGAGTTTCAAAGGTAGCGCTGCGAGTGCCACCACCCACTCGCAGCGCCATCTTCACGTTCACCCTGAGCGCAGCCGAAGGGCTCGACCTACGGCCTCGCTTATTTATCCTGAGTGAAATCGAAGGATGTTTAGCGCGTGCGATTTTTCTTGTAAATATACTAAAAATAAATTATTCATTGCCTTTAATCAAGAGAAATCAAAACCACGCTACCGGTGTCAACTGTCCATCCACTTTCTTTTTTGGCACACTCACTGAACAATCAGTCAAATCAAAAGTTCGCCAGTAAATTGTTCCCAGATAGTCTGCATTAGGTTTACTTACCAACATTAAATAACGATTATCCCTAGAAAATATTTTCTCAGAATAAATCTCTGGGTGGATTGAATTCTTTGTTACATCACTATCGTTTAGTTCCCACATACACTTCAAGTTACCTTTCCGATTATATACATGCAGTTGCGGCTCTTTATATTCAATTCCATAGCCGCTTCTATCGTATTCTGCAATTACAGCCAACAAAGAATAGTCGTCTGACCACGACAAACTTTGATATCCATAAACAAAGTATCTCCTTGGTTCGGCTAATTGGACCAACCCAATCTGGGCTTGTAAATCTGAAATATGGCTAATTACAAAATTTCGCTCTTCATTAAAATTATGCTTAAAGTTGGTTCCGGCGCTCGGAAACGCTACTAAATATTCGCCCTCAGAAAACAGATACCCGCCAATGTTTATAGCTCGTTCTTCTTGAGTTTGTAAATTCTTCATAATCTTCTCTGAAGCCAACAGGCCATAATCTTTTACATAGAGTAACCATTGGCCATTTTCACTCAAATAAGTTCCTCTTAACCCTCGAGCTTGCCTATCGATCAAGACTTTTGCTATACCAGTCGATAAATTGTACTCTCCCAAAACGACTCTTTGTTGAGGTGCTTCGGGTTGCACCACAAAAGCATTTTTAGCTTCAAAATATAAGCTGTCGTTAGTCATCCATCCGCCAAAAATTACATTTTTAAATTCTCCAATCCGTTCCAATACATTTTTCGGGTTTAACTGACTAATTACCTTGCCATCCAATGATGTTACGAAAAAATCATATTTAAAATTCCACTCTACTATTGGCACGGGTGTACCCGTCAAGTACAAAACCGCCAACTTGTTCATCTCGTCAAATTCACCATTATCACCCACCGTCACCAGTAATTTTGTATGATCAGGAGATACGCTGACACTCTGAACATAACTGCGTTCTTCGTCAACTTGTATCTCCAAATTTAACGGCTCCATGCTGCTCCCATCAGCATCAGTCCAATACCATTTCTGGTTTTTGCCAATTTGTTGTTGTCCTTTGGCTAAAATTTTATTTTGAAATCCAACCGTTTCAACTTTATTATCACTACTTACATTAACCGCTACGGGAACTTCATTTGTTCTATTTTTAAACTTCCGATATCCCCACCAACTTATAACTCCAATTACCGTAAGAACAAGCATGACCGTTAAAACTACTTTTGAAGTCACCCAGTAATTTACTTTCGGTTTTTCGGGGAAAGAGAAGGGTTGACTAACTGGGTTTTGCCCGATTTGTTGAGTGTTTTGATCACCCACGTTGACTTTATTTTCCATATCAATCTCCAGAAAAAAGTATATCATATTTATGAGTTTCAAGTATGCTAAACTGAACCTAAGATCTTTAAAATTTTTGCGTTTTTCTTTTGTAATTATTTCTTTGTATTATCACGGAGAGTCAAAATTTTGAAACTCAGCCGTATTTTTTCGTAAAGAGTCCACCAATTGATCAAATAAGGCCAGGCCTTTTGTGGCTCAGGCAAATTTCAATCCGGGAATTTTTGAGAAATGGCGTTTGTTTCTGGTGGCCAGCCGGCAATCTTCCACTAAGCAACAGGCGGCGATCATGGCGTTGCGCCAGGCGAGGTCTGAATGGTTTCTGAGAATTTCTCCGGTTAATTCGCCGATTTTTTTAGTGATATTTGTACAACTGAAAAGAGATAAGAATTCATTGGCAATTTTTCTGGCAGAAACGATCTTCAATTTTTTATCGGTCAAATATTCCGCTACTATAACCGGATTTATGAATAGCCTGATTTTGCCTTTATCGGCTTTGATCAAATAAGGCCTGGCCTTTTTAAAAAGGCCAGGCCTTTTGTGGCTAATGACCTATTTAACGGTCATCAGAGATTTCCATATTGACCTCCCGATTTGGCTTATGGTATACTCGCTTCAAGTTTCGGAAGAAGTTAAAAAGTTCATGAAGAAAAATTTTTCAAATAGCCGATTCAACCAATGCCCTTGCGGTGGATGTGACGGTGATTGTGACAACGAAGGCTAAGACTTCTTTTTAATTTTTTCTGAAATAAATTGACATTGATGATTTTTGTGCCGACGAGGGCCCATGGCGCAGTGGTAGCGCGTCTCATTTGCAATGAGAAGGTCGTCGGTCCGAATCCGACTGGGTCCACAGGGACGCAAATTTAGAAATTGGTTGTGAAGTGTTTAGAGACAAGTAATAGATATTAGAAATTAGAAATTGGTTATTACCAAACACTAGTCTCTATTTTCCATTACCAGTCACTAAGTCACCTCACTTCTAATCTCTAGCCTTTATTTGGTTCCCAGAATCTGGGGCTTTTGATTGTTCAGGCGTCAGATACTAGGTACTAAATCTAGTTTTGCACTTTGACATCATTGGAGAATACTTATTCAATTTAAGATTCGAATAAGTGTTCGGAAATCTTGTGCATGGCACCAGGAAACATCAGATCAGAGACGATGGATGATGGAAGATAGAAGATAGGAGTAGAAGATTGAAGATGGAAAATAGATAAGCCGTATTGATGGTTTTCTACTTTCTATTTTCTATTTTCGACCACTATTTTCTATGCTCTATTTTCTATCGTCGTATTTGAGTTTTCTTGCGCTGTGCGCAAGATAAAGTAGGCCATATTTAAAATAAGTTGTTTCAATAATGCAAACGGCGGATGCCTTGGAAAAACAGGCCGAAGAAGGACGGTGTAGGCGCCGATAGCGTCGGGGAGCTGCCAAACAGGCTTTGATCCGGCGATGTCCGAATCTGGAAACAGATCGCGCAGCAATGCGCGATACCGTGCGTAGCACGGGGAAGCAGAGAATACGACGGTGGATGATAGAGGATAGAGGGTAGTGGTAGAAAGTAGAAGATGGAAGGTAGAAAGCCAAAAGCAATCTATTTTCTATTTTCTATCTTCCACCACCATCTTCCATTTTCCATCATCTATCGTCTAATTTCTTATACTTTCCCGCGCTGCGCGCGGGGGACACCCTCTGAACTGAAATATCTAATGTAGGAGGAGGAAAAGAAAATAATAATGATTCCGTTAGTAAGCGACGAGCGAAACCGGAAAAGCCCAAACCGCTCGTGCGTGGCACGAGGAATGTTGAATGTTGAATGAAGAATGTTGAATGGAAGGCAGACGGCTTTTTATTCGTCATTCGGAATTCGTCATTCGTCATTCTCGCGCTGCGCGCGAGTGGGGTTGTGGGAGTCCTTTTTAAGGATTTTTGGATAGCAGAATACCGTGGAATAGGTAGCCAAAGAGCGTGAGAGCCGCGTACGCGAAATCCGTAAAATTCTGTAGGAATTTCCCGAGTATGTCGAGAGACGGCAAACTCTTGATTGAATCAGCCTCGACCACGAGGCAAGGCTAAATACCTGTTTTTACCGATAGTGTACTAGTACCGTGAGGGAAAGGTGAAAAAGAAGGGTGAGAGACCCCGTGAAAAGTTCCTGAAACCGTTTGCTAACAAACAGTGAGAGCTCGTGCGGAGCACGAGGAATGTTGAATGAAGAATGACGAATGACGAATGAAGAATGAAGAATGCTCTATGCATTCAACATTTAACATTCAACATTCAACATTCTATATTCGTCATTCTCGCGCTCTGCGCGAGTGATCGCGTGCCTATTGAAGAATTAACCGGCGAGTTGGTCTGCGCTGCAAGCCGAAGCCTTTTACGAGGCACAGGCGGAGCGAAAGCGAGTCTGAATAGGGCGAATTAGTAGCGCACACCAGACCCGAAACCGGACGAGCTATCCATGAGCAGGGTGAACCCCGATTAAAATCGGGAGAAGGCCCGAACCGTTGTATGTTGAAAAATGCTCGGATGACTTGTGGATAGGAGTTATATGCTAAACGAGTCCGGAGATAGCTGGTTCTCCCCGAAATATATTTTGGTATAGGCTCTTGTATTTAAATTCCAGGGGTAAAGCTACTGGATGAGCGATAGGTCGTAAGGCCCGTCATTCAACCAAACTCTGAATACTGGAATGAACATCAAGGGACTCAGTAATGCGGGGCTAAGCTCGTGTTACAAAAGGGAAACAGCCCAGACTGTCAGCTAAGGTCTCTAAGTAACTATTAAGTGGGAAAGGAAGTCATGTCGCCCAAACACCCAGGAGGTCGGCTCAGAAGCAGCCATCCTTGAAAGATCGCGTAACAGCGCACTGGACGAGTGATGTGGCGTCGAAAATGTATCGAGGCTAAATAGTTCACCGAAGCTGCAGATGCTTGTGCGAAGCACGAGGAATGTTGAATGAAGAATGACGAATGACGAATGAAGAATGAAGAATGCTCTATGCATTTAACATTCAACATTCAACATTCAACATTTTATATTCGTCATTCTCGCGCTTCGCGCGAGTGTGGTAGGGGAGCGTTCCGTATTCTTTGAAGATTAACTGTAAGGTTGATTGGAGGATACGGTAGTGAGAATGCCGGTATGAGTAGCGAGAGTCCGATGAGAATTCGGACGGCCGAAAGTCCAAGGTTTCCCCAGCAACGTTCGTCAGCTGGGGGTAAGGCGGGAACTAAGGCGAGGCCGAAAGGCGTAGTCGATGTCCAATCGGTTGATATTCCGATCCTGCCGTTTGAGCGTTATCAATTGGGGCGGTACGCGTTGGGATAACCTGAGCGTTTTATAGACTATACGTCTAATCCACAAATCTCGTTCGATTGGAAAATCCGTCGAACTTAGGGTGAGTGGTGATGGAGACCGTGCTTCGCACGGAAATGTTGAATGTTGAATGAAGAATGTTGAATGATCAGAAATAATTTCTGCCATTCGTCATTCGTAATTCGTCATTCGTCATTCCCATGCGGAGCATGGAATTTAGGTGATTTCTAGCGCCGGGAAAAGCGTCGCAATGAGTTCAAACGGTACCCGTACCGTAAACCGACACAGGTGGACTGGTAGAGAATACCAAGGCTAGCGAGAGAACCTCTCTTGAGGAATTAGGCAAAACAACTGGGCGTAACTTAGGGAGATGCCCTGCCGTGCGTAGCACGGGAAATGTTGAATGTTGAATGAAGAATGTTGAATGGAAGGCAGACGGCTTTTCATTCGTCATTTGGAATTCGTCATTCGTCATTCCCGCGCTGCGCGCGGCGACACACAAAGAATACAGAAGGACTGTTTAACAAAAACACAGGTCTGTGCAAACTCACAAAGAGGAGGTATACAGGCTGAGGCCTGCCCAGTGTCGGAAGGTTAAATGAGTTTGTTTCCCGATGTAAATCGGGAGGCGAACAAGTGAAGCCCCGATGAACGGCAGCAATAACTATAATTGTTCTAAGGTGGAATCCGCGCCGCCTTAGTAAAACCTGACTAAATGCTGGAACGTCTTGACAGGCCATTGGTACCACTTTCTGTCATTCCCGCGCAGGCGGGAGATGTCATTCCTGCGAAAGCAGGAATCTATTTAAATAGATTCCCGATCAAGTCGGGAATGACAACAGGATTCCGTGTCAAGCACGGAATGACAATGGTAAAAAATCAATGGATAGAGATAATCAGCAGGAAAGGCCAGAAGAAGCGATAAAATACGACGGTAGATGATAGAGGATAGAAGGTAGTGGTTGAAAGTAGAAGATGGAAGGTGGAAAGCCAAAAGCAATCTACCCTCTATTTTCAATCTTCTACCACCATTTTCCATTTTCTACCATCTATCGTCAACTTTCTTGAACTTTCTTCTGGAATCCTCACACACTATACGTCAGGGTTCACGACTTTAGGTCGTGGAGAAGAAATAGTGGCGTCTGCATGGCGACATGCAGGAGAAAAGAATTTAGGAAAAATTTTCTCAAATTCCGATTATTAAATCGGGAAAAGAATACAAGCGAAATTCCTAGTCACTTAATTAGTGACGTGCACGAAAGGTGTAACCATTCTGTAACTGTCTTGAGAGAGGACTCGGCGAAATTGAAATGGCTGTGAAGATGCGGCCTACTGACTGCAGGACAAAAAGACCCCGGGAGCTTCACTATAGCTTCACACTTTTGTCATATTTTGGGTTGTTTAGGGTAGGAGGGAGATTTGGCCTTCGGGTTAAGTCGACGATGAAACACCTCTCACTTAAAATTTGACAAATTACTTACGAAGTCTGGATCGACTTCAAGGACCGTGTGTGGTGGGTAGTTTAACTGGGGAGGTTGCTTGCTAAAAAGTAACGCAAGCGCACAAAGGTACTCTTGGCCCGATTAGAAACCGGGTTTGACGTGTAATGGCAAATGAGTGCCTGACTGTGAGGCCAACAAGCCGAGCAGCGACGAAAGTCGGTCATAGTGATCTTCGTGTGTTTCGTGGGAGACACCGGACTTAACGGATAAAAGCTACCCCGGGGATACAATTTCTGTGTCCCGTCCCGATGGTAACATCGGGGCAGAGAAAACGGCTAATAACGGTGAAGCCCTATATACGAAAAGGTTTTAGTCTTCCTTTTACGAGGCGTATACTGGGTAATACCGTGGGAAGTTGGCTGTTATCGGTCCTCAGTTTTCTGTTTTCGGATTTAAGTTTGTCTGTTGTCGGTTAATCAGTTATCATTCTATTAATGATTAAAGATGTAACCGATCTGGAAATCTACGGTTTGGCTTTAGAAAATCTTGAGCCTCTGTATTATCTGACAAATTTAATTCCACCTGATCATCGGAAGATTAAATACCAAGCTAATGAGGCCGGAGAGAAAATCGCGCCGCAAATCGCGGAGGGATTCGCTAAAAAGAAATCCCCTCGTGAATTTTGCCGCTTTCTTTCCATGGCCCTTGGTTCGTCTGATGAAGTGATAACTCACATCCGCGAGATTAAAATACTCGCCAAAAGTTATCACAGAATCAATGTTAAAGATTGCGATGATTTAATCGAGAAATATAAAATTCTTTCCAAGAAGATGAATAAATTATTTTCTTCCTGGCAGAGATTTTGTTAACCGGTAAACCGAAAACCGGTAGACTAGTAACCGAAAACTGAAAACTGAGAACTGATAACTGTTTAACCCCGTATCGACTGAAGGAAATCTTAATATTATTTAATATTTAAGAAAGTACCGAGATTCGCCAGTTGGTGAATCAAACGCCGTACTCCGCCAACATCTTCTGCGAAGAAGTTGTGGCGGATGAAGATATAGTCAGCGCCGAAATGAAAATTTCGGAAACGATATAAATCGTGAACAGGCTGATCGCGCCCGAGCGTCCATAGCGCCGGCGCGGTTTGGCACCTCGATGTCGGCTCAACGCATCCTGGCGGTGAAGAAGCTGCCAAGGGTTGGACTGTTCGCCCATTAAAGCGTTACGTGAGCTGGGTTCAGACCGTCAATTTAGGCGGCTCCCGATGGTAACATCGGGATGCATAATTGAGCTATAACGGTGAAACCCGATTGGTTTAGACCTGAACCAAGGGCAATACCGTGGGAAGTCGGAAAAGACGATAGATGATAGAGGATAGAAGGTAGTCCCGATGAAATCGGGATAGAAGATTGAAGATAGAGGATAGAACTACTACAATGAAGTCGTGATTAGATCGTTTAAAGATCTGGAAGTTTATGTTGAATCTTACGATTTGGCAATTATTGTCAATCGGGAGGTTTACAAGCTTCCGATTTTCGAAAGAAACGATTTGGGATCACAACTTCGTAGATGTTCGAAATCTCCTCCAGCTAATATTGCGGAAGGATGGGCTAAAAGAAGATTCCCAAAGGAATTTAAGCGCCACATCGACTCTGCAATCGGTTCATGTAACGAGATGGAAGTCCATCTGGCAATGGCTAGAGATTTAGGTTTCTGGCCAAAGGCATTTTGCGACTCGTTGATTGAGCGGTATATCAAGCTGGGAGGAAAATTAGTTAGACTAAGAGATAACTGGAAAACCTTCTAATTGCCGTCGACGGTAGATGATAGAGGATAGAAGGTAGTGGTAGAAAGTAGAAGATGGAGGGTAGAAAGCCAAAAGCAATCTATCTTCTATCTTCCATTTTCCACTACTATCTTCCATTTTCTATCATCTATCGTCGTATTTCTATTTTCTATCATCTATCGTCGAATTCTTGACCCCCTAGAGACTACACGCTCGACTCCGATTTTATTTCGGAGATGATATAGTCCATGCTCTTAGCAATAAGGGAATTACATGCGCAAGACAGGTCGGTCTCTATCCGCAGTCAGCGTTGGAATCTTGAGGGAGTTTGACCCCAGTACGAGAGGACCGGGTTGAGCCAACCTCTGGTGATCCAGTTGTTTCCGTCAGGAGCATAGCTGGGTAGCTACGTTGGTATTGGATAACCGCTGAAAGCATCTAAGCGGGAAGCCTTTCCTAAGATTAGGATTCCACTCGTGCGAAGCACGAGGAATTTTCAGAATACGACGGTAGATGATAGAGGATAGAAAGTAGTGGTAGAAAGTAGATGATGGAAAGTAGAAAGCTAAAAGCAATCTATCTTCTATTTTCTATCTTCCACTACTATTTTCTATTTTCCATCATCTATCGTCAACTTTTGGAATTTCTCGCGCTTTGCGCGAGGAAGGGCACCAGAAGAGTACTGGTTTACCCGTCAAAGTTTTGCGCAAGCAAAATTTAGTCGGGTTAATAGGCCGGGAGTGGAAGCTCCGTAAGGAGTTAAGCTGACCGGTACTAATCGCCCGAAGAAACAACTAAATATGGTTTTTTCCGAACACTTATTCGAGTTTTAATTCATTTCCGTTTTCTGGTACTATAATTTCATGCGTTCTGTTTTGCGCCCCGGTTTATTCTTAGCCTTTTTGATTTCTTTAGGCCTAAACGGCTATTTTCTTTATCAACAGCGCCAAGCAAATATTCCGGCTAAAATTTTAGACGGCGATACTTTTCAGCTTCCGGACGGCGATAGGGTCCGGCTTTTGGGAGTTAACGCTCCCGAGATTGGCCGTTGCGGTTCTATAGAAGCCAAAGACGAATTGACAAAGTTAATTTCCGGAAAATCCGTCAGAATCGAAGAAGAAAAACGGGATACTTACGGGCGGCGGATGGGATTGGTTTTCGTTGGCCAAACATTGGTGAATAAATCAATATTGGCTGCCGGCTGGGCCCGGCCGGATTACACTAAAAACACCCGGAACGAAGAATTAAAATCAGCCTACCATGACGCTTCTAATAATCGCCGCGGCCTCCATTCTTTATGCAAAATTGCAAATCCGGTTCCGGAAAATCCCAAATGTGTAATTAAAGGAAACATTGACCAGTCCAGCTGGGATCATCTTTATCATCTGCCATCTTGCCGCCATTACGATAAAATAGTCCTTAATTTGGATTTAGGCGAGCAATTTTTCTGTTCCGAAAAAGAAGCCCAAGAAGCCGGTTTCACCTTGGCCCCCGACTGTTTGCGGTAGCTTACTTTCAAAAAGGTGTTACAATCTCCTTATGACTCAAGATGAGGCGGTAAAAAGTTGGCTGGAGAATGCTGAACGAAATTTCATAGCATCTTGTGATATGGCAAAATCCAATCATCGTGATTGGGCATTATTCATTGGTCAACTTTCGCTGGAAAAAATGTTAAAAGGATTAATCGTTAAAAAGATAAATCAAACTCCGCCTTTTATCCATGATTTAGTTAAACTTTCTCAATTAGCAGGCGTGAAAACATCGATTGATCAGATGAGCCAGTTAGCTAAGATAACCCGTTTCCATGTAGCTGTTAGATATGAAGAAATTAAAAGCGCTTTATATAAAGAGGCTACGCCGAAATTCACCGCGGAATGGATGAAAAAGATTGAGGAGTTTTATCTATGGTTCAAAAAACTTTATTAAACGATACTCCGGAGAATCTAATCCGTAAATATTTGCTTGTTTTAAAACAGGCTGGTATTAATGTGGAAAAAATCATTCTTTTTGGATCTTACGCTACCGGCAAAAATAAACCTTGGAGCGATCTGGATATATGCGTTTTATCAAAAGAATTTGGAGAACATCCGCTTCAAGAAAGTATGAGACTGGCAGTTTTGGCGACAAAAGTAGATTCTATGATTGAGCCTCATCCATATCATCCGGATGATTTAAATAATTATTACGATTCTTTAGCTCAAGAAATAAAATCTCACGGCATTCAGTTTCTGGCTAGTTAAAGTAAATAATATTTATTTTCCCCCGGTTTCACCCTCGCCCCCGACTGTTTGCGATAATCGATTACCCCGCCGAAATATATCAGACACTCTCAAAAGGGCCAAAAAAGGCCATCACAAAAGGCCTGGCCTTTTGTGGCTAAGAATTTTACCTGTCCGCCGTAAAACGCTCTTCAAGCCGTGTTCGAATAGAACCAGAAGGCTTGAAGTAAGTTTAGGTGGAAAGAACTAAACTCAAATGGCCGCCCCAGTTGTAGTCAGATCCTTTCGGTTCTGCTGGAACGGCCATTAAAAAATCGGAAGGAATATCTGACTACACTTATACTATACAAATTTTTCAAAGCAAGAACAACCGATCCTTGCCAAAAAGATAATTTGTTGTAAAATAATCATTGAATAGGCCGAAGAAATGCTATGAGCCCAATAGAAATAATTGCTTATACAGGTGGCGAAGGAATGAATAAATTTGGAGAAATTGATGTGCTTGAAGGTTCTGTAGAAGAATTAACTCAACTTTGACGCCATCTAGTAGAAAACTGGGAAATGATGGGGGAATCGATCATTATTGTTTACCAAGGCACTGATCCAAAAGCCGCGAAAGAGGTTATCGCTGGATTACCAAGAGTAAGTGAGGAGGTCGGTCTTTAATTTAATCAAAAAAGGCCTGGCCTTTTCCGCCAGCCAGATCTTCAATTCTTTTTGATCCCTTGGCTCAAGCCGTCAAGCCATCAATCTGCCAGCCCATTCGGGTCTGAGCCCCTCAGGGTCGAAGACTGGCGGATCAAAATCAAGAACTTCCACTTTCCGTCTTCAAGAAATCTATTTCTTGTGTTACAATATCTTTGCTGGTCTTTAGAGCGGCGTGGTCCCACCTCTTTACCCTGAGAGTAATCGAAGGGTTTCCATCCCGAACAGAGTCGTGAAACGCGCCAGCGCCGACGATAGTACCGGTTTATCCGGGGCGAAAATAAGTCAAGGCCAGCAATAAATTAGACGGTAGATAATATAGGATACGACGATAGAAGATGGAGTATAGAAGATGGGGGCAGAAGATAGAGGGTAGAGGATAGAATAAATCTATCTTCTATTTTCCATTCTCTACCACTATTTTCCATCTTCTATCATCTATCGTCTCTGCAAAACTCTTTGAGAGGAGAACAATGACAATATGGTTAAAACAAGAAACAAGAAACAAGAAACAAAATCTACCGGTATACAGCAAAAATCTTCTGTAACGGCCAAGAAAGTTGATCTCAAACTCCTTGACTCTGCTCTGGGTAAACCGGCCCGAACGATGGACGAATTGATGTCCCGAAAACAAGACAAAATATCGGTCCCCAAAAGAGGGGGAATTGTGATTGGAGTAGTAACTGAAATTTCCAGCCGAATGCTGACCGTTGATATCGGCGCTAAGACTGAGGGCATAGTGATTGAGCGGGAATTTGAAGAAGCCCGGGACTTCATCAGGACTTTAAATATTGGCGACGAGGTCAGGGTTTACATTTATTCTCCCGAAAACGACCGCGGCCAAATTCTGGTTTCCGTTAGAAACGCCGCCCAGGAATGGCAATGGAAAAAATTGGAAGAATGGATGCGGACCGGAAAAATCGTGGACGTGCGGGGGCTGGAAATAAATAAAGGCGGATTGGTGGCGCGAATTGACAGCATGGGATTTATGGGTTTTGTCCCCACTAGCCAGTTATCCTCCAAGTTGGCGGTTAATTTGGAAAATTTAGTCAACCGGGTTTTCCCGTCAAAAATCATTGAAGTTGACCGCAAGTCAAACAGGTTAATATTCTCCGAAAAATCGGTTTCCGAAGCCGGTGAAATTGAAGCCAAAAAAGAAGTTTTGAAAAAATTGAATATCGGCCAAAGAATTAAAGGTTTGGTCTCGGGTCTAACGGATTTTGGGGCGTTTATCAAGATAAAAATAGGGGATAAGGAAGTCGAGGGATTGGTTCACGTCAGCGAAATATCCTGGGATAAAATAGATAAGCCGGAAAAAGTATTAAAGTTGGGCCAGGAAGTTGAAGTAATAATTACAGATATATCGCCTGATTCAGGCAGAGTAGGATTTTCCATCCGCAATGCTCTGGCTGATCCGTGGGATGAAGTCGAAACCAAATTCCCGCCCGGGATGAAATTATCAGGCACGGTGATTAAATCAGCCGCGTTCGGAGCGATTATCCAATTGGAACCCGGGGTGTCCGGACTTTTGCATATTTCCAAAATCCCGGCCGGAAAAGAGCCGAAAGTCGGGGATAAAATCGAAGTCGTAATTGAGGACTTAGACAGAGGCCGCCGTAAATTGGCGTTGGGAATGTTTGAACAAACGCCGGTGATTTATAGATAAATTAATGCGTTAATGCGTTAATGAATCCATGAATCCATGAACGCATAAATCCATGAATCCATGAATCCATTAATTATCAATGTATGTCAATAAATGGAAAAGAAATGACACCGAAGATTGATTTAGCCGCCAGACTTGAGGAGAGTTTGAAAGGACTAGGAGAGCGGTTTAAGGTGGAACTGGTCGGCGCGGATTGGCTGGCCGCCAATAATTTAAAGATGATCTTTCCAGACAGTGACAGGCTTTGTATTTATGGGGAGGAATGTATCGACGAAAGGTCGCCATCCCCATTTGGTTTAATCCCCAGAACTTCATTTAAATATCCCGGGGCATCGTTGGGTCCGGCAGTCTTGGAAGCCGTGGCATCGCGCCGTCCAGTGATGGATATCCTTTGCGGCAAATTAATGAGGAGGAATCGGTGTTTCTTCATGATGACGCTCATCATGAACATGAATGGCAAACCGGTGGAAACGCTACCGGCTGCGGCGCTAACGATCATCTTCCTGAAATTACCGCCAGATTTTTGACTCTGACCGAAGGGTTGACGGATAACGCTGCTATTGAATTGGCTCGACAGTTAATCGGTATTCAAACCGGAGGTGACAGAACCCGGGAATTGGTGAAAGCCGGAGCTAGAATTGTGGCCACCTACACCGGCGAGCACACCGGCCGCCGGCTGGTAGTTAATCCGATAGCCGGAAGTACTTTAGATCATCTTAATCCCGATGGAGAAAGAAATTTCGTCGTCGACGCCGGATCAGTGAGAGATCCGGCCAAAATGATGCTGTTGGCCGCGGCCACGGTCGACGTTTTACTGCCGCCCGATCAACCGATTGAATTAGTCATTCTGCGAAAATAAAGCTGGTTTACCCGTTCCGCATAGTGTAAATGTAAAGTATCTGATACTTTACATTTATCCACATCTAGGCGAATTTTCATATTCGGAATTTTTCTGATAGTATTATTACTTATGTACATAGCTTTTTGGAGACAGCCGGAAGTCCCAAAATCTTCAAGATCTTCTAAAGCGCGAAGTTAGCCATAAAAGGTTGGACCTTTTTCAACTCTACGGCTACAAAAGTTTGTTGAGTATTATAATACCTTCATGACAGAATCTTTTCCAAATACTAGTGCGGAACTTTATGCTCTGCTAGACAAACTTTCAAAACTGCGATGTGAATTACGTTTCCAAGGTAAATCAGATGAAGCCGCTATCGTTTCCGAACTATATTGGGGTATAGGATCTGTAGCCCACAGGACAGATATAGTGGAAAATTTGGCTAGCCCAGACCCACAAGTTAAAATACGTGTTTTGAGGGAGGCGGAAAGAGAAAAGAGGGCAGATGCATTCGGCAGAGCCATCCTTATTGATAACCACGGAAAGGTCATGAAACCCTAATTACACACAGGGTGTGATACGCTCTGTCAAGTAGCAAATGAGGAATTGCTTTTAATTTACAGCTTCAAAAACTGTCAACCCTTCGACTCCTCAAATTCGCTCGGGGTTGACACTGAGCGTAGTCGAATGTGTCAATAAACTTGCGCACGTGCGCGGGTTTATGGACAAAATGGTAAAGCTAGCCAGCTAAAAAAAATAAGATTGACATATCGCTATATTGAAGGTTAGACCTTCAATGTATCTATATATCAATATATTTTTCCTAACTCGCCAAAATTTCCAGTTTGACTATTGGTTTATTGGTTTATTGGGTTATTTCCGCGCGAAACGCGGTAGTGCTATCATCAAATCATGGGAAAAGGGTCAGGAGTAGTTTGGGAATGTCAAAATTGCGGCTCGCAATTTCCAAAATGGACCGGGCAGTGCCCGGAATGCCAAAAGTGGAATTCATTGGTCGAAACTGTTGTTTCGACCAAACTCAAAGCTTCCGGCAGAGCAGGATCCCGCTCCGCGGGACAAAGTTCAAAGCCGCAAACCCTGTCAGAGATTTTGAATTTACAAGTAAATATAGCCCAGAGGATAGAGACCGGCATTGCCGAATTGGACCGGGTTTTGGGTGGCGGATTAGTTCCCGGCGAAGTGGTGCTTTTGGCCGGAGAACCGGGAATGGGGAAGAGCACGCTGTTATCGCGAGTAGCATTGGCGATGACAGCCGGTTATCAGTCTTCGGTTGTCGGTTATCAGTCTACTGTCAGTCGGTTGTCAGTAAATCAGTCTGAAACCGATAAACCGAAAACCGGCAAACTTGGAACCGAAAACAGACCTGCCCGCCAGTCGCTGGCGCTCCAGGCGCCTGCAGGCGGGAAACAGAGAACCGATAACCGAACCGTTCTCTACGTCTGCGGGGAGGAGTCGCCGTCACAAGTGGGTTTGCGGCTGCAAAGATTGTCAAAGGCTACAAAGGTTGAAAAGGCTGACAACCTTTCTAACCTTTCTAACCTTTCAAACCTTTCTAATCATTTATCTCTTCTCTCCGAAACCAATGTCGATGCGGTTGTTGGTCATATTAACGCTATCAAAAATAGTCAAACCTTACCAAAAAGGCCAGGCCTTTTTAAAAAGGCCTGGCCTTTTGTGGCTGTCATCGACTCCATTCAAACTTTGACCACGGATGATTTGACCGGCGTGGCCGGATCAGTGGGCCAGGTCCGCGAGTGCGCGGGAAGGTTGATGCAAGTAGCAAAAAGATTGAATATCCCAATTTTTTTGGTCGGCCATGTTACTAAAGACGGGACTGTGGCCGGTCCGAAAGTTTTAGAGCACATGGTGGACGCGGTTTTGGTTTTGGAAGGGGAAAGGTCGGGCAATTTCCGGATTTTACGGGCGGTCAAAAACAGGTTTGGGGCTGTCGATGAAGTTGGATTGTTTGCCATGGATAACGGCGATATGAAGGAAGTTTCCAATCCGGGGGAATTATTGTTGGGCGATGCCGCCGGAAAAGTATCGGGGTCGGTTTTGGGCTGTACTTTGGAAGGATTGCGCCCCTTGATTTTGGAAGTTCAGGCTCTGGCTGTGCCGTCAAAATTGGCCGTTCCAAGACGGGTCGGGCAGGGGGTTAGTGAGCGGAAACTGCAGGTTTTGTGCGCGGTGATTGAACGGTATATCAATCGTAAATTAGGGGATATGGATATTTTTGTCAGCATCGCCGGCGGCTTGACATCAAGTGATCCGGGACTGGATTTGGCGGTGGTTGCAGCCATTATCAGCTCGACTAGCAAGACGGTAGATGATAGAGAGATGGAAGATGGTAGTGGAAAATGGAAGGTAGAAGGTAGAAAAACCATAAGCGAAAAATCTATCTTCTATTCTCAATCTTCTACCACTACCCTCCATCATCCATCTTCTATCGTCTCTGCTAAATTTGTCCCATCGTCTAATTTTATTTTCTGCGGTGAAGTAGGATTATTGGGCGAGGTCCGCCAAGTACAGGGATGGGAACGTAGGGAGAAGGAAGTCAAAAGATTGGGAGTGGGGAATCTGGTCGGTTTTGGTCAGATAAAAAATATTCGCGAAGTCTTCAAGTTTTTGCGGTAGATTCAATTCAATCGATTGCTAGATTGCTAGATTGTCTGGCGGAGCCAGATCCCGCTTCGCAGGACTCATTGGTCTATATTCCAATATAACAATTTAACAATCTAACAATTTAACAATTCTTTCCATTTCCCCCGCTTTTCCACACCCTCTTTCATTGTTCATAACCTCTTATTTCTTGCTTCAATTTTCCTATATTTTATTGATACGCGAAAAGATTTTTGGGATAAATTAGCTATTTTTGACCGAAAAACTTGCGTAATCTGATATACTGCGGTGAGAGGGTTAAATATATTAGACGGTGGATGATAGAGGATAGAATGTAGTGGTAGAAAGTAGAAGATAGAGGATAGAAAATCAAAACAATCTATCTTCTATTTTCCATCTTCCACCACCATCTTCCATTTTCCATCATCTATCGTCTAGATACACAGACCCCGCCCTTTCGTTAAAAAGAGCGGGGCAACTCGCAGCGCGATCGTAAATCTCAAAGAGTCTAGTCTTTCGGACTTGAACTCACTAAAATCGAAACGCCCTGCTATAAGCGATTGTTCTGGACAGATGAACTTTACCGCTAAATAATGTTAATAGCAGTTTTAAAAGTTGATGTCAAGGGGCGCACCGGCAGGCGCGACCCGCAGATCCTGAGCGATCCCGAGTTTATCGAGGGAAAGTCGAAGGATCAAGATTAGGGGAATGTTAGCCTATTTGATATAATGCTGACTTAGAAACTAGAGGTGTGGTGATTGGAGGCGGATAAGGGCTAGAGGAGCAGTGTTTGGTGACTAGCAATGGGAAATGGAAATTAGTTATTGGAGAAACCCAATTTCCAATTTCTAGCCTCTATTACCTGTCTCTAAACACTAACAACTAACTTCTAGAGCTGAACTTTTTAGTTCAGCCTTGGGTGGGGGGCTGATTGACGGGCAGGCTTTCAGCTTCCCACCGAGGACAAAAAAACTTCTGCCCGGTCGATTTCCTGTCAACTTGCCCTAAAGAGTATTTATGAAAAGAAGACCGGATTATTATCCAGCACTTCGAACTGATAGGAGAGAATTAAAACCCCTGCGTCCGGATGTTCCGGCTAGCGTTTCGCGTCCCAATTTCCGTCTTAACCGGTCTTTATCCCGATTTGAGCCAAAACCGATTGATGCCAGTATTATTAAATTTTCCCAAGCAGTGATAGAGAACTCAAAAGCTTATGGTCCGGCCGGAACAGTTTTGGCGTTAACGGGGATAGCTCTTTTGGCAGTCAGCTGCGGTTCGGCTTCCGCCGCCGTCCCGACAGCTACTTCCGAAATTCCGCATACTCCCACTCTAACTCCCACTCCAACTCCAATTCATACCCCAACCTTTGCCCCAACCTTTACTTCCGCGCCCGCTTTTACTCCGGCTATTACTTTGACTCCGACTTTATCGCCGACTGAAATGCCGTGGAATTGGGATTTTAGGCTGTCGCAGTTTGAAGCCGCTGATAATGATGCCGGCCAGAATGTTGCCGGAGTAACCGAGATTGTCTGGGCAAGATTGCTGTCCCACCTGGATAAAGCCTGGTCCCAGATTGCCAATTATCCACAAATTAATGACCATCAGGGATATGCCGAAGCAATGTTGTTTTCTCAACCGGCGAGAGAAGCCGACGGCGATGTGGTAATTACCCAAAAGCGCGGCCCGGATTTCTGGGAGCGGTTTGGCGGTTTTGGTTTTACTCCAGATAACGCCAACCGCTATCCTGATAAATCCGCGGCTTTAGCCGCCAACCCCGCTGATTTCTTTAAAGTTGATTCTGATGGCATTGGCCGGTCATTGGCAGTAGTTCCGGAACAAGATGTGGAATTTGCCGTTTTTGCCGCCGCCCGGGCGGCAGTAGCCGCCAATTATCCTAAAGAAAACTTTT